>Ga0111539_10004205_pt1 | contig 18889 bp, 14 predicted proteins | sample RhiMethybrSRZTD1_FD_79667 | JGI IMG/M metagenome (GOLD analysis project Ga0111539, IMG submission 79667) | Populus rhizosphere microbial communities from Tennessee, USA - Rhizosphere MetaG P. TD hybrid SRZTD1 (version 2) (version 2) | ecosystem: Host-associated > Plants > Roots > Rhizosphere >... | reverse complement strand
TTCGATCGATGCCGGCAGTGTCCGCGATCACCGGCTCGGCGACGATCGCCCGGAGGTTGGCGGACGAGGCGTCGAGCAGCTGATAGGACCCCTCGCTCCTCGTCAGAGGCTCGAGCCGATATCGCCGTTCGACCGCGGCGCGCTGCGCCGCGCCGGCACTCGGTTGCCATCGAACGCGGATGGTGGCAAGCGGCTCCTGCTCCGGCGGCTCGACCTCGAACAATGGCGCACTCCAGTCGATCGCGAACATCGGGGGGCGCAATTGCGTCCTGGCCGCGTCTCGCTGCGCCCACGAAATCGCGGCGCGAAAGTACGACACGATCCCGCCATTCACCTGGAGGAACAAAAAATACGGAGCCAACAGCACGACGAGGCCGAGCGCGTAGGTCAGCGCCGGGGTGCGCGCCGATCGCCAGTCGGGCGCTGCGGCCGCGGCAATTGTCACGGCCGTGAGCACGCCGATGTACGCGCCGTGATCGTGACGAAAGAGGAATGCGACCGCAGTCAGGATCGCGAGCGGAATCACGCGGACGCGGCTGGGCACGTCGATGTAGCGCCACATCAGGACGAGCGCGACGGCGTAGAGCGTGATCTTGGGATAGTTGTAGTACCGGGGTCCGGTCAGCACCGCCAGGAGCGCCGAGCCGAGAGCCGCCGTCACCGAGCCGGTCGCGTGCATCACCAGCCATACAATCAGCGCGGCTCCGAGCGCGAGCGCGCTCACCGTCAAGACCGCCTCCGCGATGAGGCTGTAGCCGAGGAGTTTCAGCGCGCCTGCGCTGGCGGCGTATGTGAGCGGAGCACCCGGATCGAAGAAGTCGCGAACGGGGAGATCACCGAGCAGCATCTGCGCCGCGCGCGAGACCACCAGGAACTCGTCGTTGTGGAATCCACCGAGCGCGTCGCCGAGCGTGTTGAAGCGGTAGACCCACGCGAGGGCGGCGATGAGGAGAGCAGCCACCACCGCCGTCACGCCGTTTCGTCGTGGCGCCGTCTGCAGCCCCTGCGTGCCGTCCGTCCACTCCATCAGCGGAACCCGATGCGCTCACGGACGACGAACAACGGCCGCTGCCGGACCTCGTCGTAGATCCGCCCCACGTACTCGCCGATCAAGCCGAGCGTGAACAGCTGGATGCCACCGAGGAAGAGAATGATGATCGACGTCGAGGCGAAGCCGGGAATCGACCAGGCCGTGAACAACCGGAGATACAGCACGACGACAATGCCGACGAAGCTGACCGTTGCGGCCATGATCCCCAGCAGCGTGCCGAGGCGGAGCGGCGCGTAGCTGAAGCCGACCAGTCCGTCGAGCGCCAGATGCACGAGCTTGCGAGTCGTGTACTTCGAATCGCCACCTGCTCGCGAATCGCGGTCGAAGGCAAGCGAGGTCTGCCGAAACCCCGCCCAGGTGCGAAGTCCCCTGACGAAACGGCTCCGTTCCCGCATCGAGATGACGACATCGAGGACGCGACGATCCATGAGACAGAAGTCGCCGCTGTCGAGTGGAATGTCGAGACGAGCCAACGCTCGCAGCAGCCGATAGAACATGCGGTAGGCCACACGCTTCGCCCAGCTCTCCTTCCGGGACCGTCGAACGGTGTAGACGACGTCCCAGCCCTCACGCCATTTCGCAACGAGCTGCGGCAGCAGCTCGGGCGGATCCTGGAGGTCGCCATCCATCACCACCACGGCGTCACCGCTTGCGTGCTCGAGCCCGGCGGTGATCGCCGTCTGATGGCCGAAGTTGCGCGCGAGCCTGATGATCTTGAATCGCGGATCTCTCCGATGGTATTCGCACAGCGCCTCGAACGACCCATCCGCGCTGCCGTCGTCCACGACCACGGCCTCCCAATCGATATCGGGGGCCGCCAGCGCCCCTCGCAACCGGTCGGCGAGCTGGTCGACGAGCATCGCCTCGTTGTAGATCGGGATGACGATGGACAACTGCGCGTGGCCGTCCCGTCTCGAGAGTTGAGCCGCTTGAGAGCGGGCGAGTACGAAATCCGTGGTCGTGTCAATGGCGCTCATCGCCGTCCTCCGCGCTGAGGGGGTGTCCGCGGGGCGGTGCAACGATCGTCTAAAAGCCGGAACTCACTCTACCTCGAACAGCCGTGTCCACCGCTCGCGGAGGAGCGGGCTCGCCGGATGGCGGACGACGGCATCGTCCTGCAACTGTTGCTTCAACGCGATCACGTGCGGAGACATCGGAAAATTCAGTTGGGTGAGCCAATCATCCACGTACGCCCATTGTTCGTGAACGTCGTGGGACGTCCGAATCAGCGCGGCGTGGATACCAACGGCACGGATCGACCACGTCGTCGAGAGAACGGTCAGCACGGCGAGGATCGCCAGCGATGCGCGTCCCTGCGTCGACAGCCGCTGCACCAGCTCACCGCAGGCGACGAACACGGCCACGGCGAAGAAGACACCGGCCGGCGCCATGATCACGTCCTTGGTGTAGGCGTAGCCCATCGCGGCGTTCGCCAGGAATACCAGCCAAAACATCACCATGAGCTGATCGGCGCGGTCGAATCGCCGCGCCAGCCACTGCCGCCGTCGCAGCCAGACGAAGCGGAGGACGAGCAAAGTCGCGATCGTCGATGAGACCGCGGCCACGATCGACGTCGGCGATACGGTCGATTGCAGCAGCCCTTGCGTCATCGAGAAGATCCCGTTTCGCGGTTCGGCCGTGAGGAGGCCTGCGATCGAGGCGACGACGTTGTAGGCATAGAACGGAAGCACGTGACCGCCAAACATCGCTTGCAGTTGCTCGCCGGAGTATCGCTGGAAGCCGATGCCGGCCTCGCGATCGAGCAGCGTGGGAGGACCGACGTCGAGGATGGCAAATCTCAGGACGAAATACGCCGCCAGACAAGCGGTCACAGCGAGAACGCCACGGGCCGACACGCCGCGCAGCCCGACCGCGTACGCGGCAACGAAGACGACCCAGACGAGAAGGCCGCTCTCGATCGTCAGCGACGCGGCCACGAACAGAACGACGGCGAGCGCATCAATCCACCAGCGATGCGAGGCAAACGCGAGGTTTGCGGCGGCCGCACAGGCCACGACGACCGTCAAGTAGTGGTTGATTGGAAACGCCTCTCTCAGCGTCCAGGCAAACGTGTGATTGCCGATCAGCACTGCGAGTGTCAGTGGAATGAGCAGTGCCGCGGCCGCGGTCGTCGGCCGAAGCAACCTGACGATCAGGATCACCAGCAGCACGACGTGTGCGACGTGCACGAGACGGAACGCGTAGTGGTACTGTCCGTTGGCGAGCTCGTATACGAGCTTGGCCTCGACGTAGCGGCCGGGCCGGAGAAACGACGACCCGGACAGCTGACTTTTCACGAGGTCGCTCATCGGCTGGCTGAGGCTCACCACGTCGCCAAAGGTGTCGGAGACCTGGATCGGGATGCGCATCAGGAAGTAGCCGAGAGCCACGGCCACCAACACGCCGTACGCATACGACAGCCGCAGCCATCGGCGATCGTCCGACCACATCATCGAGAGGGTGCTTCGACCAGCAGGCCCTTCTGCTGGAGCTCTTCGAGCGCGCGATCGAAGAAATCGTGCGCGACATCGGGGGTCGTCTTCGCCCACTCGACCAGCTCCGACATCCCCTGGTCGAGACTGACCTTGGGTCGGAAGCCGAGCGCGGTCCGAGCTCTGGTGATGTCCGCGGTGTTGTGGCGAATGTCGAACTTCCGCCCGGTCTGCGTAATCTGCGGCTCGATCGATTTTCCGAGGATGCGATTCAGCGTCCGCGCGACGTCCAGAATGGTGACCGTCTCGCCCGATCCCACGTTGACGGGAAGGAAGTCGGCGCCGGAGTTCTCCAGCATCAGCACCAGGCACTCGGCGACGTCGTGAATCGACACGAAGTCGCGGAGCTGGCCGCCGTCCTCGAACACGACCGGCTGCCGGTCGTTGAGCAAGCGGCTCAGCCAGATCGCCGCCACGCCCGCGTAAGGGTTGCTGAGGCTCTGACGCGGCCCATAGACGTTGAAGAACCGCGGGGCCACGGCGGGGATCCCATAGGTCTTTCCGATGAGCAGCACCATCTCTTCCTGGTGGTACTTCGTCATCGAGTAGATGTTGTCGCGATAGAGCGCCTTGTCTTCTGGCGTCGGGATCGACGCGACATGCTCGCCACAGTGCGGGCACCGCTGTTCCCAGTCGCGGGCCGCGAGCTGCGGTTCCGAGCGGATGCCGGGTGCGACGACGCCGTGACGCTCGCACGCATACGCACCCTCGCCGTAGACGCCGATGGACGACGCGACCAGAACCTTGCGCACGTGGTGCCGCGTGTTCACCAGGATGTCGAGCAGCAGCGCCGTGCCGCGGGTGTTCACGTCGACGTAGCGATCGACCTGATACATGCTCTGCCCCACGCCCACGGCCGCACCGAAGTGGACGACCGCGTCCGAGGCGAGCACCAGCGGTTCGAAGGTCGCGCGGTCGCGAACGTCGCCGCGTACGTACTGCGCGCCGGGATTCGCATACGAGGGCCACGCGCCCGATCGATGGACCTGCGGCTCCAGGTTGTCGAGCACCGTCACTTTGTACTGGCGCGCGATCAATGCGTCGACGAGGTGTGAGCCGATATAACCGGCGCCGCCGGTGACGAGCACGTGCTGAATGTTCATCGATGTATGGGTGTCAGGATGCGTGAACGGCCGGTCGCACGTCGAGCAGGCCGGCTGTGCCCATTGCGGTCAGTCCCGACTGCGCCATCAGCAGATGGCGTTGTGAGAAGCCGTCAGGATCGCCGTAGTAGGCGGTGGATCGCACGCCGAGAAACGGCGCGAGATAGGAGAACCCGCCGTAAGTGCCGACGAACGACGCGGCGCCAGCCACGAGCGCGGTCTGCACCGCCAGATTCTCGCGCGGGTTCAGATGCGGCGCCATCAACTCGATTCCGGGCGGCCGTTCGTCGAAGCCGCCGTGATCGTCGAGCTGCCAGCCCATCGTCAGCGACACCACCGGACCCTGCGCCGCCAGCCGCTGCAACGTGTGGCGAACGAACGCCTGGTTTTGATCCGTCGCGGGAAAACAGTCGTTGAAGTAGAACTTCACAGCCGTGTACGGCGCCGACGGACGCGGCACCGGGAGCGGCGGCACGCGAAGCTTCTGATAGCGCGCGTAGCGAAGCACCCACTCCGCGCTGGTATGTCCCCACCAATAGGGGCTGAACAGCCCGTACATCGTCGACGGATGGAGCATCGTTCGATGGCGAATGTCTTCGGTCAGCGCGCGAAGCAGGTTGTGCTCGAACGCGAGCACGCGCGTCTGCTTCTGTTCGCCGTTGACCGCGATCCGCTCGTCATGCCGGCGCCGGAACTCCTCTGGCGTGAGGTAATCGAAGATCTCTCGATACCGCGTCGCGAACGGCTGATACCACGAGGACGTCCCGCCTCGCGAGACGATCAGCATCCGATCCGGCGAGACCTGAAAGCGCTCGGTGAACCAGCGAAGAAACGGCACCCAATACAGCAGCTCGAAGCCGACTTCGCCGAGCCATGGCCCGGCAACGATTGTCTGGGTTCCCGCGGCCAGCGCGGCCAGGTCGCGTTCGAGCCGCGCGGTCCGGACGCGCGCGAGCTGAGCGCCGATTCCTCGCCTCACCGCCCGAGGCACGACACGACGCAGCAGCGTCATGCCGTGCGAGGCCATGACGACTCGTTGCGGTTCATCGACGCTGCTCGACAGCGCCACCCTGTGAAGCGCCACTCTCTGAAGCGCCACGCTCTGCAGCTCCCATCGCCGTGCTCGTCAGAATCCGCTCGGCCATGTCCCAATCGGCGGCCGCGTCGATCGACAGCGAGTCCGCAGCGTCGATCACCAGCGGTCGGCAGTCCTCACCGTAGATGCTGTCGAAGGCCGCAAGGGTCTCTCGCCGAAAGGCGTAGACCGTGCCGTCGCGCGAGTACGCCGGCCGGGCATCCTGCCGCCGCGTGACGCGCGCGCCCTCGGGCAGAAACGGCGTCAGCCGGTCGCCCTCGATCCGCATGACGTAATCCGGCGACAGGTGTGCGGGAACTCGCACCACCGTCACTACGGAATCCGCCCCGCTCGTTCGCAGCAACTGCACGGCCTCCCGAATGTGAGATGCCCGTCGAAGCGGCGACGTCGGCTGCAACAAGACGACGATGTCTGGTGTCCAGCCATTCGCGGCGAGCGTCTCGAGGGTGTGCCGAATCACCGGCAGCATCGGCGTATCGTCCTGCGCCAGCGCCGCTGGACGCATGAACGGAACCTCGATGCCAGCACGCCGGCCGGCATCGGCGATCTCCTCCGAGTCGGTCGAGAGGACGAGGCGATCGATGACGCCGGACTCGCGCGCGGCGGTCGCGGTGTAGTCGAGCAGGGTGCGTCCTGCCAGCGGCCGCACGTTCTTGCGCGGGACGCCCTTCGAGCCGCCTCGCGCAGGTACAAGCGCGAGCACGATCGCGGACGCGTCGCTCACCGTGGCGCGTTCTGCACGAATCGAATCTCGCGAAACAGCGCGTCAACCGCCGATGCGGCCGGACGCGCACTTGGATCGGGATCGGCGTTGCGACAGAGATAGGTCACGTGAAGATGGTCGGCGGCGTAGGCCGTCCTCACGACGGCAAAACCGGCACGACGCAAGTACGCGCTCATCGTCTCTTCGGTGAGGTAGTACGGATGATCGATCTTGATCGCGTCTTCGACCGACCAGTTCCGCAGGTAGGCGGCACGGAAATCGACGATGTCGATCAGGAGCAAGCCGCGCGGCGTCAGCAGCTCGCGCACACGTCTCAACGTGCCGGTGACGTCGAGCAGGTGATCGACCGTTTGGCAGATCAGCACCAGATCGAACCGCTGGCTGCCGAAGTCGTGCTCCTCGACGAGCCCCGTGATCGTCTCGAGGCCGTATCGGCGCGCGTGCGCCACTTCGAGCGGCGCCGGATCGATGACGGTGCCAGCGAGCCCGAACGTGGCCGCGAAGTGACGCGCCACGACGCCGGTTGATCCGCCGATGTCCAGCATCGTCTCGAGGCCGGCCCGCTCGACGAACGGACGCGCGAATGACGCCCGATCGATCGCGTACTCCTGCTGTTCGGCCTGAATCGTCTCGGCATCGATGAGCCGGCCATGGAACGCACTGACGAGCGGCCGATAGATGCCCTGATAAAAATGGCCATAGGCCTCGGCGGTCATTCGCGGATTCAGAAAGGCCAGCCCGCAGGTCCGGCAGGCGTCGGCCTGCGCCGCATAGCCGTATCGGTCGCGATAGGTCAGCACGACCAGGCTCGACCCGCCACAGAGATTGCACGTCGTCAGAAACTCCCGCGGCTGGGCGGCGTAGTCGTATCCGAGTGCGTCGATGCGCTGTCTGCGGTCTGCGGTGATCGTCGTCTGCATCAGTGGGCTTCCATCGCTCATCGAGGCGGCTGGGTCATCGACGTCGCCGATGGTGTGGCTCCCGCGTGCACCAGTATGGCCACGATCTCCGGGCGGTCGGCCGCGAGTGCTGCTTCAACGGGCGTCAACACGACGGGGTCCTTGTACAGAAAGCCGCCGCGGATCGAGTAACGGCCATTCGGGTCGACACCCGTCGCCAGCAGCCGCGCCACTTCTCCACCGTCCCGCAAGGCGGCGGCCTCCGATAACGTCAGCGATTCCGATGGCCAGAATGGGTGCGCGCCGAAGGCCGCCGCGGCGAGCCACGTGACCGTCGCCGCGGCCAGTAGGACGGCGGGCAGGGCGGCCGACGCCCTCGCAGCAGTCGCGCGACTCAATCTCCCCACACCTGCTCGGCCCATCGCGGATAGAAGTACGGGTTGGGCGCCGGCATCGCGAGCGCGCTGTTCCGCAACGCGTCAACGAGCCACCCGCGGTTCACTTCCGCGGGACGCTCTCCTTCCGCCTTCCGGCGCGCGGGCAGCTCCGCCCAGTCACCACGGTGTCGAAACGCCTGAAGCCGCAAGGTGTGGTGCAGGCCGGCACTGCGAACGGCCCACGCACCGCCGGCGACCAGCAGAACGGTCGCGAGGCAGGCGCAGGCCACCAGCCGTGCCGAGCCGGCTCGGTCGATGGCCACGCGAACGGCGGCGTACACAGCGAGCGCGTAGAACGCGCCGCCGATGCTCATGATTTCGTCCTTCGTGTACGCGTACGACAGCATCGCATTGGCGACGAGCACAGCTGCGGCGACGATCAGGAGTTGCGCGCCCGAGTCGAGCGGCTCACGGGAGCGACGAAGATGCCATGCCGCCCAGGCGATGAGAAACGTCGTCGTGGCAGAGGCGGCCACGGACACAATCACACGGGCCGGCACGTGACCTTGCAGCCAACTCCGAACCGCTACGAAAACGCCGCTCTGTGGCTCGGAGAACAGGACCGCGAGCACTGAAGCCATCACGTTGTAGGCGTAGAAGACATGCGGCTGGCTGCCGAAGCGCTGTTGCAGTTCTGGCGGATCGAGTACCGACAGCAAAAACCCCGCGCTGCGTTCCGACAAACCTGGAGTGCCCGACGTCAGAAACTCGAATCGAACGAACAGATATCCGACGAGCAACACCGTGAGACCGATCAGGCCGCGTCGAGACATGCCCCTCATCCCGGCAACCCACGCGGCGAACGCGACCACCCACACCAGCAGGCCGGATTCCAGCGTCAGTACGGCAGCGGCGAAGATCACGCACACCGCGACGTCGACGCCCCAGCCGGCACGCGACTGCGCCAGGTTCAGAACGGCCAGGGCGCAGACAAGCATTTCCAAAAAGTGATTGATCGGAAATGCTTCCTGAACGGTCCCACGGAATGTGAACATGCCAGTGAGAACGGTCAGCGCAAACGCGGCTGCCGCGAAGTCTGTCGCGGTCTTCACACGGAGCGCCCGTATGAACAGCCACAGGCATCCCACGAGCAGCGCAGCGTGGAGACCGCGGAACACCAACCAGTAATGGCGCCCAGACGACAGATCGAACAGCGCCTTGATCTGCGCGCTGCGCAACGGGCGGAAATATCCCGTCCCGCCGAAGGCGCTCTCGAATGAGTCCCACAGTGAACGTGACTGCGAGGCCGCGAGAATGTCTCCCAGACTGTCGAATACCTGGATCGGCATGCGCAGCAGGTCGTAGGCGAGGCCTGCGGCAAGAATGGCCGTCAATGCGTAGGCCCAGATCGCGTAGACGTTGCGCCACCGCCATCGGATTCGCAGGACGTCCGCAAATGGAGCGGCGCCTCGGCATAGTCCGACCCGGCTGTCATCACGTCCGTGCCAGACGATGCCCACCTCACGAACGTCGAGGCCGGCACGTCGGGCGAGGAACAACATTTCCACGTCGAGCGCGAAGCCAGTGATCGTCAATCGCGGGAACACCGCGTCAGCAGCGGCGGCGCTAAACATCTTGAATCCGCATTGTGTGTCTCGAATGCCGCTCACGGCCAACGCGCGAACGGCATAGTTGAACACGCGATCGACCACGTGCCGCCACCATCGTTCGCCGATGCGCTGCGATCCAGCGGCGCGGCGGGTTCCGATGATGATGTCGGGCGGGTGATCGGCGCGCAGGAGCGTCAGAAACCGGCCCAGGTTGTCGACCGGCATGGCCAGGTCGGCGTCTGCCATGAATCTCCACCGACCCTTGGCGGCTGCCATGCCCTGCTGCAACGCCGCGACCATGCTGTGGTGCGGACGCGTGATCAGCCGGATGCGTTCGTCCGCGCGGGCTTCCGCGGCCACGATTGTCTCGGTACGATCCGTACTCCCGTCGTCGACGACGACGATCTCCCAGGAAGGCACCAAGATCGAGAGCTCTCGCCGCATCTGGTCAATGAACGCGCCAATGCAGCCTTCCTCGTTAAGCGCCGGAACAACAACCGAGAGAAACGGTGTGGACGTTTGCATCAGTGGGCCTGCGTGCGTCAGTAGGTCAGGCGCTTTTCGATCGTCAGCGCTGCCCTCGCTAGGCAGTCCGCGATCCGGTTACCCGCACGACCATCGCCGTACAGATGATCGGCGTCGGGACGCCCGCGCCGACTGTGTTCATGGATGGCGCTGGCGATGGCGGCGCGGTCGTGGTCGACGTCGATCACGTTCTTGCCACGCTCGCGACCCTGCTGCCGCGATCCGATGTTGACCGCCGGCACGCCCAGATACGAGCACTCGCGGATCGCCACGCTCGAGTTGCCGACGATGGCGGTGGAATTGACCAACAGTCGCAGGAAGTCCTCGGGCAGCATGTTGCGGAACAGATGCAGGTGGTCCGGTTGTTCGCGCTCGCGGAACACGCGGATGCCCTTCGAGGTACCGTCGGAACCGGCGTCGACGTTCGGCCAGAACCACAGCACCGGAAGATCGAACTGCGTGATGGCGTAGAGCGTCTCCTCGACTTGTGCGCGCGCCTCGTCGTATTCGGTCGTGACGGGATGCTGCATCACGACGAGGTATCCGTTCGACAGGTCGGCACGCGGACCGACGCCGCCATATTTCGCGAACGGATCGAAGTCGAGCGCAGGCTGCGCCGCGACCTCGCCCGCGATGTCGATCGACGGACACCCGGTCACGACCACGGTCTCTTCCGGCTCGCCGAGACGAATCACGCGCTGCCGTGCCAGCTCGGTGGACACGAGATGAAGGTTGGACAGCTTCGTGACCGCATGTCTCACCTTCTCGTCGACGGAGCCGGTCACTTCCCCACCCTGCACGTGCACCACCGGGATGTTCATGTAGGACGCCGCGACCGCTGTGGCGAGCGTTTCATAGCGATCGGCGATGGTCACGACGGCATCCGGCCGCAGGTTGTCGAACACCGTCGCCAACTCGGAGAGGCCGATGCCGGTGGACTTCGCTGACGTGACGAGATTCTCGCCCTCCAGCACCATGTAGACACGGTGGTCGATCGTGAACCCGTCGTGCTCGATCGACTGGACCGCGCTCCCATAGCGATCCAACAACGCCGAGGCGGCGACGACGAGCTGGAGTTGCAGACCGGAGTGGCGCTGAATCGCCTGCAACGCCGTACGGATGCGCGAATAGCTCGGACGCGCGGTGACCACGACGCAGATTTTTCGCTGAGGCACGGAGTGAAGAGTCCTTGTGACGGGTCTACTGGAGACCCTCGATATCGTCGAGCGACACCAACTGATCGACGGCGACGGCGCGGGCGAGCCGTTTACCAACGACCTCGTCCAGCCGACCGGGCGCCAATCCGGTTCCGGGTTTCTTGATGGCGAGATGGTCGCGAGTGAGGACGGTGCCTGCCGGCAGCGGCTGGGCGAACACGAGGCTTCGCGTGAAGAGCCGCCGCAGCGGTGCCGTTTCGCTCGCCGACACGTCCTTGTCCACGGGATGGGCGCGCATGCGCTCGATGAAGCGGATGCCGTCGACCAGCTGTCTGAGCTCCTGCGTCGTAACCGATGCGACGACGTCCGGGCCGAACATCTCGCGCGACAGCGCGACGTGCACTTCCAGCAGATCGAGCCCGATGGCGGCGCCGGCGAGGCCTGCATAAATCGTCGCGGAATGGTCGGACAAGCCGACCCAACAGCCGTAGCGCTCGCGATAGAACGGCATGAGATTCAACCCGATCTTCTCGGGCGGACATGGATAGGCCGTGGTGCACTGGAACACGCCGACGTCCACGCCCCGCGACTTCACTCGCGCCACCGCAGCGTCGGTCTCGGCCAGCGGACTCATGCCGCTCGACAGCAGCACCGGTGCTCCGGTATCGAGCACGCGGTCGAGCAGCGCAACGTTGGCCACTTCCCCAGAGGCGATCTTCCACAACGGCTGGCCGATGCGCTCGAGCAGCGCGACGGCCTGGATGGAGAATGGCGACGACATGAACAGCACGTCGCGGTCGCGACAGTGCTCGGACAGGCCGCGCCACTGTTCCTCGGTGAACTCCATCCGTCTCCAGTACTCGTAGCGCGAGGCGTCCTGACGACTGAACTTGACTCGGAACGGTTCCGCGGGCGTGCTCTCGGCCGCCGCGATGTGGGTCTGGAACTTGACGGCGTCGGCGCCGGCATTGGCGATCGCATCGATGAACGCGTGGGCGAGACCCAGGCTGCCATCGTGCGACAGCGCGACCTCACCGATGATCAAACAACGGCCGCGGCCGAGGCCGGTCAGCGCGGAATGAGTGGTCATGCGTTGGCCAAGTGGCGGAACTTCGCCGGGTTCCAATAGATTCGTTCGAGCAGCGGCACGCGACCCGCCAGCACGAGAGCGTAGACGAGCGGCCTCAACAGGTACGTCCAGAGCGGCGTGCGACGAGGCGCCGGCGCCGGTCTCGTCGCGAACGACTCCACCGTCTCGACGAACACGGACGTCGCGGGAATCGTCGCGCCGCGCGGGCGAATGAAGCGTTCGACGAACGGACGATTCTCCCTGGTCGGACCTCCCGCCGCAAACGCCGTGAGCTGCTGCACGTGCTCGTCGAGCGTGCGCGCGGTGTTGAGAAAGCCATCGCCAACGGTCATGAGATGGTGGAAGTGAAAGGTGCCTTCCTGATTCTCGTAGAACTCGGGCGTCAGAATCGTGAACACCGGACGGTCGACGATCGCGGCTTCAACCAGCGCGCTCGTGTTGAGGCCCACGACCGCCGCGCTGTAATACAGCGAATCGTAGTAGTCGGCCCGACGCTCCTCGTCAATCGGATTGGAGCCCCACAGGACTGCTCGCTCCACTGGCTCGCCGTCCTGCCACTCGTCGAGGCGGCGCGGGTGCGGCCGCACGAGGATGTTCATGTCGCGTGCGCCGCTCTCGCGAATCGCGCCGAGCCACCGCCTGACGAACTGCGCCTCCGATGGACTGCCCCTGAACAGCGCGGAACAGGCATACAGCATGAACGGACGATCGTCGGGCAAACCGGCGCGCCGGCAGAAGTCGGTGCGGCTGCGGGAGGGCCGGCGGTCGAACCAGCGGTCGAAGCATTGCGCACCGGTCACCGCCACGCGGTCGGCTGACAACCCGTGAAAGCGGGCCGCCTCTTCCTTCTGGGTGTCGTTCCACACCAGCACCGCATCGGGAGGCACGCGGATCAGCGCCTTGCTCGACAGATTGTCCCAGCTCCAGACGCAGAGCGCACTGCGGATACCGAGCGTGCGCGCGGCGCGCACGTAATCGAGTTGAGGCGATCCGAGATCGACCAGCGGCGTGATCAGCATCAGATCGGGACGATGCTGAGCGACGAACTCCTCGACCCCGGCCTGCCCCGGGACCGCCTGTTCGAGGCACTCGAGAATGCGCGACAACAGTCGGGGCATCGGCAGTCGCGCCAGCGCGAGCACGAACGCGGGCGTGCGGTCGTAAGCGCGCTGACGAATCTTCGGCATCGACGCGAACCTGGCGTCGGAATACCGCAGGTAGTCGAGTCCGAGCCGAAGCGCCGCCGCCAGTCGGCGATAGCGGCCCCAGTCGCGGATCGGGGTGTAGCCGGCGGTCACGTTCGGAAAGCGAGCGACGAGATCGTCGACGAGGTCTCGCCCTTCGAGCGTGTCTTCGCGGTCGGCCGCCAGATGGAGCTGATGTCCCCGTTCGGCCAGCCCCTCGAGAACCGACTCGAAGTTGCGGAGATAGTTGAAGTGCCGCGCGATGAAGAGAATCCTCACACGCGTGTCGCTCGAACAGCCATTCCGAGACGGGCGCTCAACACGGCAACTCCGACAGGTTCACATCCGACTGTTCGAGCGCGTTCAAATCCAACGGGGCGAAGCGCCCGGCCGACATCGACGCATATCCATGCCGCGCCGCGTACAAGTGCGACGTCAGCAGATGGTCGTCGGAGTAGACGGCGAGCGTATCGGTGCCGAGCATCGGCGCGAGCCAGGCGACGCTGCCGCAGGTGCCGACGAACCGCCGCGCACGGCGAATGATCTCCGTCTGCACGCCAAGGTTGTTCTCGGGACGCATGCTGCCGGCGACGTTGGTCACGCCCGGCAGGTCGGCGAACAGGAAATCCTCGTGCTCGTCCAGCGCGAGGCCGGTGCTGAGCAGCACCACCGGATGCCGCTGCGCGATGCGGCGAATCAATCCGCGCAGCAGCTCGCGGTGCCGCGCGTCGGCCGCAAGCGACCGGGCTGAGTAGAACTTCATCGCGACGAAATCGGGTGGCAACGGCGGCACTGGCACCGACGTGCCCGTTCCGACCGGCCGATACGAGAGATAGCTCAGCGCGTAGTCCAGCGACTCGTTTCCGAGCCAGAACTGGCGCAGCAGACGAAACATCACCGACGGATGACAGATCGCGGCATTGCCGCCGAAGCGGGCGCGCACCTTGTCGAGGATCTCGCTGTCGAACCCGGAGATCCCGAGCTGCTTCTGGTCGTTGGACAATCGCGCTCGGTTCTTCGCGGCGAACTCGTCAGGAGGGTACAGCTCCAGCAGCTCGACGTACTCGCGAGCGATGTCGCCGTACCACGCCGAGACGCCGCCCCTCGAGACGGCGACGACCCGGGCCGGATCGACCCGATAGTAGTCGACGAACCACCGCAGAAACGGGACCCAGTACAGCACTTCGTAGCCGACTTCCGAGAGCCACGGACCGACGATGATGGGACCGTTGCCGCGCGCGACTCGCCACAACTCGACGCGCGCGCGCACATCGCCGGCGACACGCGGCAGCGTCCGGCCGTGCACCCGCCGCCAGTAGCGCGTCATGCGAATCGCACCCGACCGCGTGGTCGACGAGGCGTCGCGCGTGGCGGCCGCGGCCGCGCGCACGTTGGCGCGGGCCTCCTTCAGCGACTCGCGCACCTGCTTCATCGTCCGGCGCGAGCGCTGGCCGCTGCGACGCCCGAGCCGGGCGAGATGGTTGAACGCCGCCCGCGTCAGGTTCTGCGCCGCGACCGGGAAATTCGGCACTCGCGTCAGTCCAGCCCACGTACAGGGGACGAGGCATCGGCCGGTGTGAGGACGTCGATGGCCCGGAGATCCGCGGCCGCGAAACGCCCCGCACCCAGCTTGTGATACGCGCGCATCGCGACGGCGAGATGCGCGTGCAGCCATTTCGGGTCGACGTAGAGCGCCGAGGTATCGACGCCGAGCCGCGGCGCCAGCCAGGCGATGCTGCCACACGTGCCGACGAACGCCCGCGCGCCCGCGACGATCTGCGTCTGCACGCCGAGATTCGTCTGCGGCGTCAACCACGGTCGAGCGCTGACGATTCGACCGCTTCCCGCAAACGCGTAGTCGGCATGATCGTCGTCGAGCACCAGACCCGTGTCGAGCAGGACCACCGGCATCCGCTCAGAGAGCCGATGCACGAGGGTCCGCAGCTGCGCGCGCATCTCAGGCGTATCGGGCAGCGAGCGAGCAGCATAGAACTTGACGGCGATGTAGTCGCGGGGCAGCAACGCTGGATCGATCAGAGGCGGCGCATCGATGCGTGTGAACCGCGTGTGCGCGTCCATGAACCCCATCGCGCGATGGCCGGACCAGTACAACGTGAACAGCCGGTACATCAGACCGGGATGCAGCACGTCGAATTCGTCGGTGCCGAGCGACCGCGCCACCGCCGCCACGATGTCCTCGTCCAGCGGCGAGCGCTCGTATTGTTTGGTGACGCCGCGTTCGGCGTTCCGCCGCGCGAACTCGACGGGGTCCATCAGGTCCCAGATTTCGATGTACCGCGACGCCACACCCTGATACCAGCCGCCGACGCCGCCGCGAGAGACGGCGATCAGACGATCGGGATCCAGCCGAAACGCCGTCTGCACCCAGTGCAGGAATGGGATCCAGTAGAGCGCTTCGAAGCCAACCTCCGAGATCCACGGGCCGACGACCAGCGGACGACCGCGCGCGATGATCGTTTCGAGCTCACGCTCGATTTGCCACTCGGTTCGAAAGTAGCCCCACTGTTTCTCCAGCAGCGCCTTGCGCCGCGAGATCGCTCGCACCGGACGACGCAGCCGGCGGAGGATGCTCTTCGTGGCATTGATGACGCCGTGCTCGCCTTGTCTCGCCACCTGCTTGACCTGCCCGGCGACGCGCCGCTGCCGTTGGCGTGCAAGGTTGCGGACCGCCTGCGGCAGCAGACTCACCGGCCAGCCACCACCGATCTGAGCGCCCCGCCGAAGCCGAGCTTCAGAACGTCCACCGACCGTACGTCGAGCTCGACGAACGACGCGCCACGCAGCCCCGAGAACACGCGCTTGGCCACCTCGAGGTGATCGAACCGGAAGCCGGTCGGGTGCGAATAGAACGCCAGCGTATCGGTGCCGCTGAGCGGCGCGAGATAGGAGAACCCGCCGTAGGTGCCGACGAACGCCTCGGCATGTCGGATGATCTGCGTCTGCACGGCGAGATTGTCCTCGGGGCGCATCAGGTGCTCCACGGTGTGCAGGCGCCCTTTGAGCTGCGGGGGAAAGTCCTCGTGGTCGTCGAACCGATGGCCGGTGTTGAGCAGCACCACGTCGATGTGCTGCGCCAGTTCCGACAGATACGAACTGATGAACGCGCGATTATCGGGAGTATCCGGCAGCGCGGTGTTGCCATAGAACTTCGCGGCGACGTAGCGCTCGGGAAGCTGACTGCGCATCGGCCAGGACGGCGTCGGCGGTATCGGCGTGAACCGCGCGAACGATTCGACCAGCGTGATCGGTGCGCGCTGGAACCAGAAGGGCTCGAACAGCCGGTACATCTCCGATGGATGCAGCAGCGCCGCGTCTCGCACGCCGCGCCGCTCGTGCACGCGAGCGATGATGTCGCGGTCGAACGACGACACCTCCATGTGCTTCAGACGGCCCCGCTGCTCGACGATCCGTTCGTCGTTGCGTTGACGGAACTCGTCGGGCGAGAAGAAGCTCAACACGTCTTCATAGTGGGGGGTGAGATGCGCGTACCACGGCGCCGCGCCGCCTCTCGAGACGACGACGAGCCGCTCCGGGTCGAAGTTGCCGTAGGTCTTCGCCCATGTGAGAAACGGAATCCAATAGAGCAGCTCGAACCCGGTCTCCGACAACCACGGACCCAGGAGAATCGGACGGCTGCTCCGGCCCAGCAGCGTGACGAGCTCGCGGATTTCGCGCGCCTCCTCGATGTCCCATCCGGCGAGACGCTTGGCGGGATCGCGCGGGCGGCCAAGCTTCGGGGTGAGCGCAGACGAGGGCTGATCGTCGAGATCGCGCGGCCGCTTGTTGAGCGCGCGCGCCGCAAACTGCTTCAGATCGATCAGCACGCGCCGCCGCCATGCGCGATAGTCTTTGCGCACCTGATTGCGGGTCCGCTTGCGCCACAGCTGCGTTCGCAGATTCAGCGCCAGCACGCCGGCGACGACGGCCAGCGGCAGCCGCCACACCCACCCCATCACGCGTGAGGAGCTGCGGCGCGGCGCCGGGCGCGCGACGATCGTGTCGAGCGCGTCGACGAAACGCGGCGTGGCCGCCTGGTCGAGACCGAACGGACGGATGAAGCCGCCGGCGAACTGCGTCGCCTTCGCGTCCCGCACGCCTTCAGTCGACAGAGAACCAGCGAGCAGCGCGACGTGCTCGTCGAGGCCTCTCGCGACGTGCAGGAGTCCGCCGTTGACCTTCAGCAGATATTGGAAATGAATCGTCCCTTCCTGGTTGTGCGTCGAGATCTCCGGCACCAGGACCGTGTGCACGGGTCGTCCGACACACGCCGCCTCGAGAAACGCGCTGGTGTTCAGCCCGACGACCGCGGCGCTGTAGTACATCGAATCGAAGTAGTCGTCCTTGGCCTCTGCATCGACGGGGTGCGCTCCCCAGAACGCGAGATGGCGGTAGCCGGAGAGATCGATGTCGCGCCACTCGTCGAGACGAGCGGGATGCGGACGAATCAGGATACCGAGCTCTCTGATGCGCGGGTCGCTGCTCGATCGCAGCGCTTCGACCCACTGCTGCACGAACGCAGGCTCGCTGGCAGTGCCGCGGAACAGCGACGAGCAGACGAACAGCACGAACGGTCTGTCACCGGGCAATCCGACCCGATCGCAGAAGTCCGCTCGACTCCGCGACGGCCGTCTTCCCCACCATTGGTCGTAGCACTGGGCGCCGGTGACATGGACGCGGTCGGGGGGCACGCGATGCATCTCGATCGCCTCGCGTTGCTGGACCTCGTTCCACACCATCACCGCGTCGGGCCACGCGCGCAGCACCGATTTGCTCGAGAGATGATCCCAGCTGCCGACCGGCAACACCGTTCTGACGCCCAGCGCCCGCGCCGCCGCGAAGTGATCGAGTTGCGGTGAGCCGATATCGACGAGCGGCGTGATGAGCACCGCGTCCGGCGCCTGCGCAGCGATGTAGTCTCGCAGCGCGCGATCAATCGGCAGCCCCCGCTCCAGTCCGCTCAGAACGGCGCGCATCGCACGGCGGCCGCGTGGCGACCGGCCGAGCGGCCCTTCCATCAGACGGACGATGATCTGCGGCGCGCGCTCGCGCGCGCGGTCGCCGAGATGTGGCGTCTCGGCGTACGCCGGCTCGAGGAATCGCAGGTAGTCGAGGCCCAGCCGGATCTTTCGCGCCAGCTCCGACCAGCCGCCCACCTCCCGCCCCGGCGCATTGCCCATCGTCAGCCGATCGGGATAGCGCGCGACGAGCCGCTCGATCATCTGTCGTCCGCCGAGCGACTCCTCGCGATCGACGGCCAGGTGCAGTCGATGTCCGTGCGCGGCGAGTGCGTCGATGGCGGACTCGAAGTTTCGGAGATACGACCAGTGCCGGGCGAAGAACAGCAGTTTCACAGTTGGCGACGCACCACTCGTTTGGCGGCGGATCCAGCCTGACGCGCGCCTCGGCGCAGCGGGCGTGTCAACCGCTGCAGCCATTTCCCGATCCCCCGGGTCGACTCATACCAGGCCCGCCATGTCGCGCGCCGCATGCGCTTCACGCCGGTGTGCGTGAGCGCGTGCCACCCACCGCGCAGCCAGTACCCGACCGCCGCGACCCACAC
>Ga0111539_10004204_pt1 | contig 18892 bp, 10 predicted proteins | sample RhiMethybrSRZTD1_FD_79667 | JGI IMG/M metagenome (GOLD analysis project Ga0111539, IMG submission 79667) | Populus rhizosphere microbial communities from Tennessee, USA - Rhizosphere MetaG P. TD hybrid SRZTD1 (version 2) (version 2) | ecosystem: Host-associated > Plants > Roots > Rhizosphere >... | reverse complement strand
CGTCGTGAGAGGTCCCGAGTCGGCCGCCGGGTCCTCGACGCCGTAAATCGCGCCGATGTTCGGGTGGGTGAGCGCCGCGAGCACGCGCGCTTCGCGTTCAAACCGCGCGAGCCGCTCCGGATCGCGAGTGAACACCTCCGGCAAGATCTTGATAGCGACGTCGCGGCCCAACCTCAGGTCTCTCGCGCGATAGACCTCGCCCATGCCGCCCGCACCGAGGCGGGCGACGACCTCGTACGCGCCGATTCGCTGCCCTTCGAGGCGCAGCCTTGGTGATTGGGGATCATTGGGTGGTTCCTGCGATGTTTCGAGGAAGCTGCCAGCGCGCTCGTTCGAGTCGAGTAGGCCCTGAACCTGCGCGCGCAGCTGATCGTCGCCGCCGCAGGTCGCGGAGAGATACGACGCGCGCGCCTCTGGCGGCAGGTTCAATGCCGCCGCGAAGATTTCTTTCACTCGAGGCCAGTCGTCTGGACGCTCTGACATTGAGGTTGTGGGGCGAATTATAGTCGCCGTGGCCCACCGAAGCCCATCACAGCGAGCCAGTAATGGAGAACCATCGCCGTGCAATTTCCTGCAGCTTCACTAACAAAAGCGTATCTGTGGAAGCGACGCGACGCGGCGCATGGCGGCGCCGTCGAGGCGAGAGCCTGGTTATTGTGAACGGGCCTGCCGCCCGCGACATTCAGATGAGCGTTCAGACCTGTGCTCAATGGTGGGCAGGGGTCTAGCTTGGCCACCCGGCAAGTCATCGGAACAACCTCGCCCCGCTAGCGACCTAAGCGAGTATCCACCGCAGGAAAAGAATTTTAAAGGCGAGAGGTCGGGAATAAATTCGATGTTTTCGCGGTCCTGACAGGGTGATGGTGGCTGAAGGCAACCTATGGCGTTGACGTGCCCTGTTGACCTCGACGTGGCGACTCTCCGGGACGAGATTCGAACGATGTATGCGCGCGTGGCCATGGCGCCTGCCGGCGACTTTCATTTCCACCGCGGACCCGAGTACGCAGCTGCCAGGCTCGGATACGACCAACACGAGCTTGCACAACTCCCCACAAGCGTCACGGCGGCTTTTGCCGGCGTCGGAAATCCACACGCAATCGGTCAGATCGAGCCGGACGCCGTCGTCCTCGACATCGGATGTGGTGCAGGGATAGATTTGCTCCTCGCGGCTCGACGTATCGGCCCCAACGGCCGCGCGATCGGTATAGATATGACGGTCGCCATGCGCGAGCGGGCGATGTCAGGCGCTCAGTCGTGCGCCTCACGAACGTCGATGTCCGGGACGGCGATGCGATGAATCTGCCAGTCGAGGACGCAACGGTCGATGTCGTGATCTCGAATGGCGTACTCAATCTCGTACCAGACAAAACGAGGGCTGTCCGCGAGATCGCACGGGTGCTGAAAAGTGGCGGGCGCGTACAGCTGGCGGACATCGTGATCGGCGAAGTACTGCCCGACAGCGCGCTTCGAGACATCGACCTGTGGACGGTTTGAATTGCCGGTGCTCTGCTGGAAGCAGAGCTCGTCGGCGTCTTCGCGACTGCCGGTTTCACGGGCGTACGCATCCTCGGGCAATTCGATTGCTTCGCCGGAAGAACAAAAGAACGTACGGCCAAGCGATACGGTGTCGTCGGAGTGAATCTGACGGCAACCCGGTTGTGATCGCGTGGTCGTGCTGCGCGTTCGGCGATAGCGCCGACCAGCACTTCAATGCGGACAAGGTTGCCAAAGAACTGGCGCTGTACCGTCGAAAGGGCCCGAGACCAACGACCGCTCATCGAACACGCGCTGCAGCTCGCAAAAACCGGCTTCGCGATGTCGTATCCGAGGAACCGTTGGTTCGTGAGAGCCGGTATTTGGTTCGAGAATGCGATGCGCCGTCGTCGCGGCAACTCGTTTCGCGCATTTGTCCATCCGCCTTCGGAAATGACGCGGATCGTGGAAAGGGCGGGGTTCGAGCTCGCGAGTCGACGACGTACGCCAGCGTGGTCAACTGATGTTTTTGTGAAGCGGTCCTGAATCCTGCGCTCTCGCTAGAGTCTCTCGATCGTCAGCGCAGCGTAGGTACGCTCGAGATTCGCGGTGAGCCGCTTGAATTCATGGAGATCCCGCAAGCATTCCAGATACGGATCGATCCGAAAAAATGGCCAGCAGGGAAACCCAGCTTCTACCGTGCGCTCGAGCCAGGCCATGGCCTTGTCTGTCTCTCCCAGTGCTCCATAGATACAGGCGATCTCATGATACGTGTGATGGGTATGGCCGAACGAACGCGGCGAATCCAAAGCTTTGCGGATGCATTGAAGCGCCATCTCCCTCTGGCCGCGGCGTGCGTGTAACATGCCCTGCGCGCCGATGTTGAGCGGCTCGTCGGGCCACTGTTTCAAACACGCCGCCACTCGCTGTTCGGCAGCAGCCAAATCTCCCGTGTAGAGCGCAGCGGTCGCGTAGCCGTGAGCATCGTACATGCTCATTTGCCTTTGGGGGAGCTTGCTGGCCTCGACTTCCAGACGCGCGAAGTCTCCGCTCGTCAAGTAGAACCACCACAGATTTCCAGTCTCTGCCTTCGGATTCGACCGTTGCGCCCGTTCGTGCGCAATGCGGCACTCCTGCAGGCGACCGATGTGCCAGCAGATCGTCGCCATCCGGTTATGGGCCCGTTCCAGATTCGGCTGCGACGCCAGCACGTGCTCTAGTTCAGCGATGGCCACGGCATGCTGGAAATTCCTCGCCGGGCTCCAGAGAATCCAGGCCTTGGCCAGGTGCCCCTCTGGCAGATCGGGGTCCAACGCCAATGCGCGTTCGCAATGGACTTCGGCCCGGTCCACCCAGCCCTGCCCGGGCTCGAATTCGAAGTCAAGAATCATCGCCACATGGGCAAGCGTTGCGTGCGCGAGGGCGAACTCCGAATCGCGCTCGACGGCTTCCGAGAGGCGCCGCACGACGGTCCGGAGTCTTTCCGCGCTCTTGGAAAAGCTCTCTTGCAGGCCGACGATAAATGCCTCATACGCACGAGGATTGCTGCTGTAGCGATCGCGTGATTTCCGCGCCACGGGAACGAAGCGGCTATGCAGGGCTTTGATGACGTGCCGTCCTACCTCGTCTTGCACGTCGAACATATTTTCGAGATTGAAATCGTACCTTTCCGAGAAGGTCACCTTCTGGATCGCCGCGTCGAAAAGCTGCAACGACACCCGCCAGCAGCCGCCCAACTTTTGTACGGTCCCCACCAGAGCATGACGAACTCCCAGGTCGCGGCACACGCCCGCCGGGTCGCCGCCAGCGGCGTAGTTCAGAATTTTCGATGTCGGCGCGACTGCCACATCGTCCAGGTTTGCCAGCATCGTGATCAGTGCGTCTGCGAATCCGAGCGACAGCGACTTGCCTCCTTCGACTTCGCTCAGAAACAGGAACGGGAGTACGGCAATCGACGTAAGCGCGTTTCCGGCCGCGGCTTGCGCTGCTGGTAAAGGCGGCGCCGTGGATCGGCCTGACAGCGCATCGAGGACGGCCAACGCGGTTGGGTACCGTTCTGACGGAGCCTTTCGTAGCAACTTCAGCGCAATTGCTGCGACTTCTTGGCTTGCTGTGGAGGTGGAAACTATTTCCGGCGACTCATCGTGCAGAATCGCATGTAGCGTGTCCACATTTGTGGTGCGACGCCAGGGATGCCTTCCCGTGAGCATTTCAAAGAGAATGATCCCGAATGCGAACAGGTCGCTCCGCGGATCCAGCGTCGCTCCCCGAATCTGCTCTGGAGACATATAAGCCACCGTCCCCACGATTTCACCAGTGAGACTGTTGTCGGACGACTCCATGCTGTCCGTGCGCAGGAGATCCGTCGAAGCAATCCATTTGGCGAGGCCGAAATCCAGAACTTTTACTTGGCCGTCCGCACGAATCATCACGTTTTCGGGCTTCAGGTCACGGTGCACCAGACCGACGCTGTGTGCAGCGTCCAACGCTTCCAGCACCTGTGTTGCGATCCTGAGACCCTGCTCGAGAGGAAGCGCGCGCTGAAACCAGTCTCGCAGCGTCTCGCCCTCCACCAGTTCCATGACCAGGTAATTCGACCCGACGTCGTACAAGGTACAAACGTGCGGATGATTCACAACCGAGATCGCACGAGTTTCGCGCTTGAAACGCTTGTTCGCGGAGATCTTGATCGCCACTTTTCGGCCAAGACGTGTGTCGACGGCCTGGAACACCTGCGCCATGCCTCCCGCCCCAATCAACTTTTCGAGTCGATAAGGCCCAAGGAGGTCGCCAGGGACGGCCTGTATTCGCGACGCGTTTCGATCTTCCAGCAAGCCCGCGGCGACATCGCCAGGCGTCTTCTCCAAGAAGCCGCTCCCCGCTGCGTCTGCTACCAACATCTGCTCCAGCTCGCGGCGAAGTTCGTCGTCTCCGCCACACGCGTCGGAGAGGAAGGCTTGGCGTGCTTGAAGATCGAGGCGCGAAGCCACCTCGAAAAGCTGCGTCATCAACCCATATCGCTCCTCAGGCGTCACGACGACCGAGTTCCTTGTGAAGCCAAGCCTTGGCGGCGCGCCAATCCAGCATGACGGTCTCAGCAGATACGTTGAGTAGATTCGCTATCTCTTCTATCGTGAATCCTGCAAAGAAGCGCAGCTCGACAACGCGCGCTTGCCGCGCGTGAAGTTGTCCTAGCCGAGTCAGCGCTTCATCCAACATGATGAGGCCTGTCAACCGTTCATCGGAGACGATGATTCCCTCCTCAAGGGATACGCTCGGCACAGCGCCCCCACGCTTGGCCGCGTGCCTCGCGCGCGCGTAATCCACCAGCACGTGTCGCATGGCTTTCGCGGCGACACCGTAAAAGTGCACGCGGCTGTTCCAATGTTTTTCGGAATCACCCGCCATCCGCAGCCAGGCTTCGTGGATCAGCGCCGTGGTCTGCAGCGTGTGACCTGGATTCTGGCCGCGCATCTGATGGCGGGCCATCTTGTGCAACTGCGCGTACACAAGAGGCATCAGCTGCTCTAACGCCGCCTGGTTGCCACGGCTCCATTCGTTGAGTAGTTCCGTGACGTTTGGCTGCATGCGTTCGGCTGGATGACCGCAGAGTATACGCCACGCCCGGCATTACAGGTTTTCCGCAAACGAGTCGATCGCCGCCGGCGTGATGCGATCGACCCATCAGGGAATATCCGAGCCGCTCCGGCATCGCGATTCCATCTCGAAGTGGAAATCGCCCTGCGGGTTGGCCGCCACGCGCTGGAAAAATCGCTCGCTATAGATGGCGTAAGGGGGCGGAGGAATTACCTTGCGCAGTTCATTGGACAGCTAGGGAGCCGCCTTAACCTATCGCCCCAGGTTCAGTCGAGCACCCAGCATCACGCGTCGTGGATCGATGAATACAGTTGCCAAGCCGAAATTCGGGCTATAGAGGTTGTCCGTAGCGAGCCCCTCTTCAGTGGCTTGGTTGAACGCGTTCAGCACGTCCAGGAGTAGTTCGACTCGTCCGAGGCCACCGACGGCCATTGACTTCGACACCCGCACATCCACCAACGTCTGCGACCGCAGGCGTCGCGTTCCGCGCGGCTCGAGCAGAATGCGCTGGTCGCCTTGCGGCAACAAAATCTGGGCGCTGGCCGCCCATGGTTTACCGGAGTAGTACTGCAGGTTGCCAGCGACGTGGAGCCCGATGCGCGGCACTTGCCAGAATGAGGCAGCGCGGAACATGTGGGGCCGATCGTTTGGCAGCCGACCGGTGGCGTTGGTCAGGCTGTTTGGATCGCGGCCGAAGGTCCCCCCACCGAGAGTGCTACTGAATTGCGGATCGGCGGCAGCACCGCCGCTCGAGGGCTGCAGACCGTGGGTTCTCGACCACGTGTAGGAGGCAAACGCGTGCCACCCGTTGGATTGGCGCTTTTCAAAAGCTGTGACGAGGCCGCTATACGTCAGTGAGTAGTCGTGCTGGTTGGTCAAAAGGAATCGCCGGCTCGCGGTGCCGTTCGTCAGCACGAGGACCGGCACCACCTTGCCGTCCACCATCGTGCGTGTCTCCTCCCGGTAGATCCCGCCGGTATCCGTCCAGCCGATGAAGTCGCTGCCGTTCTTTCTGACGTAGGCGATCGCTACCGAGAGTCCGCGACCGAGCTCGCGATCCACACCTACTGAGTACTCGTCCGTCTGCGGTGCCCCGGTCTCGGGGTCCAGGCTCAGATTGGTTTTGGGATCGACCACTGACACGAGGCGGGTATACCCGCCAGTGGCCAGGTCGAAGGCCATGGTCGTAATTGGAGTTTGGCCTGGGTGAATCGGTGCAAGCTCGCCGGTCAGCACACCCTGATGGAACCGCCCGTAGCTCGCTCGCAGCATCGTGCGTCCGTCGGCGGTGAGCTTCGCTGTCACGCCGAGGCGTGGTGACCAGACGTTCCAGGTATACAGTGTGCCAAGACCCATGACGGTTGCGTCCGTTTCACCTCCTGTGAAATCGCGGGCGGGCAGGTCGGGGCTGATCGCGCGGCTGTGGTCGAATCTGATGCCGGCGTTAATGGTCAGGCGATCTCCGATGGTCATCGCCTCGCTGGCGAATGCGCCAGTCGTGATGAACTCGCCACCTGGAGTGGCTGGATCTCGCGAGACCGACTGGAATGGCTGGCCGCTGCTGTCGATGTATCTCACGCCAGTGGGGATGATTCCCAACGCATCGTGATGGCCCTTCTCCGCTTGACCGCCCACTTTCCACTCATGGTCGGCACCGAATAGCCCGGGACGGTAGTGCGTCAGCGTCACTTTCGCAGTCGTCCGGCGGAGGTTGAGGTCGCCGAAGCTTTGTGGGCCCCCGCTCGACACACCAGTAATGCGATCGAACCGATTTGGCGTCGTGATGCTGCCGCTGGCCGGGTCATTGTGCTGCGAGAGCACGAACTGGCCCACACGGGCGTCCCACAGAGTGTTGCTGGAAGGCGTGTGCGTTATATGCGCAAAGGTCGTCGTCGGCACTCTTCCGTTGAGTCGCAACGTCGTTTCAAACGGCGTGACCAGCGTCGGCCGCTCGGGATTGACCCAGAACTCGTTATGAAAGCTCGAGAGCAAGCGCAGACTCGGCGCGATCTGCCACGTCAGCTTGGCGAACAGCTTGTCCTGTTCATATTGTCTCGGGAACGCAGGGTCCGTGCCCGGCTGACTGTCGTAGTCGCGAAGGAACTGATATCCCGCGAAGAACCATACTCGATCGCGCACGATCGGCCCACCGAGGTTGGTGGTGAAGTCACTGTATCGTTCGCGCTCGTAGCCGCTCTGCGGCTGCGTTCCGTTTTGGACTGGAAGGACGACCGGCTGCGAGGTCAGGCCGGCGCTCTGCCAGTAGTACGACGCGTCGTATTGAAGAGCGTTGCCACCCTGCCTGGTGACGACGTTGAACACCGCGCCTTGGATGTTGCCGAACTCGGCGGAGGCACCAACCGTCTGCACCTGCACTTCCTGAATGACGTCGATACCGGGTTCGGCTACGGCCCCGCCGCTGCACGGACAGGTGAAATTGGTGCCGTCAAGCAGGAAGGCGTTCTCGTTGACGCCCGATCCGAGCGTCGAGACGCTGTTGCTGGTGCCGCTCGTCGGCGAGGTGGGTGAGACACCGGGCGCGACTTTGATCAAGTCGAACAGGCTGTAGCGCCTTCCGGGAATCGCTTTGATGTAGTCAACGGCAAATCGCGTCTCGAATCCGCTGCCTCGCGCCTCGATGCGCGAACCCCCCGCGACCTCGATGGCCTCGGTGACAGCCGCCACCGTCAGCACGACGGAGCGTTCAATCGTCGCTCCGGCTCCCACGACAACGTCCTTGTCATGGTGCGCGACGAACCCCGGCATCTCGATTTCGAGACCATATAGGCCCGGAGGCAGCGCCTGGAATCGCATTTGGCCCTTTTCGTTGGTCGGGGATGTCACGGGCCCTCCAATGAGAGCCGGCGAGCTCACGGTTACGAGAGCGCCCGGAAGGACACCACCTTGCACGTCGCGAACTGTGCCGATCAGCGTTCCGGTGAGTCCTTGCGGCAAGCCGGTTCGTGGCAGCAGGCAGAAGAGAAGAACAAAGAGCGAATACCGCCTTAGGTTCATACCGAATCCCCTCGTCCTATAACGCGCAGTGGCCGCGCAAATTCCCTCAGAGGGAGAGTTCTGGCCCGTGGCTCCTGGTGCGGAGATCATGGAATCGTGGGGCGCGTGGCCGCGCCGAGCCTCACGGCAACGGTACGCGGTACAGGTTCCGTTGCGTCGTCGTGCGGTAGAACGCATAGACATCCGGTGACCGACCGGGCACCATCCAGGCGTTCACTCTCCGCGCGCCCGGGAGTTTGGCGATCTGCTCCTCGCTAACGAATCCTTCCGCGGGCACTGCTGGAAGTGCCTCTCCTGAGCGCAGCGGTACGAGATAGCTGCGGTCCTCAGGGACGGGGCCCCCCACTATAGACAGCCGGGTGCCATCGGATGACCAATTTAGCCCGACGGAACTTCCGATCACGATCGGCGACGCGCCATCCAGCGAGAACGCAAACCACCGTGAATTCCATCCGAGAATCCATCGGCCATCAGGCGATACCTCGCCGAGCAGGGCGATGGGTTGATCGCTCACTCTCTGCAGGCCACTGCCATCGGCGCGAACTCGATAGATAAAAGTCGCCGCTCCTTCGGGACGTCGGAAGTAGATCGTTCCGTCAGGTCCGAACCTCGGTTGGCGTGCCTCGATATTTGGAACCTGTTGCGGCGGCAGTCTTCGATCCACTCTCGCGAGCCACAACCGGGATCTGCCATCCTGATCACTGGCTTCCATCACCAGTTGCTGGCCATCATTTGAGATGTCGTAGGCAATGGTCTGCAACCCTGGGCTCAGACTCTCGGAGCGCGTCGTCGTCAAGTTGGCAATTCGCAAGTCACCCGGCTGTGGGTAGCTGCCAAGTGTGTTCACGACTCTGTAGAGAAGCGTCTGTCCATCGCGTGTGAATCGAGCGTCGACGGCGCTACCCTCGAGTGAAACCTGCCGCTCTTCGCCGTTATCGTGAAGCCAGAGCGACATGCTGCGCAGCGCTACGGCTGTGACCAGAGAACGGCCATCGGGAGACACGGCGATGCCTTCCTCTTCGGTCGGGCCCGAGGTCACCTGCTCCGGTTCGCCATCGGGAAACCGCTGCCGCCAGACATGATTCGTACCCCCCGCGTTGGAGGTGACATAGATCCATCTCCCGTCTGGAGACCATGCGCCAAACGTGCAACCGGCATCTGGGGGTCCCACCAGCCGACCGGAGGACGATCCATCCATGGGCACAACGCGGCACGGAGTCCACACGTGGTTCTGGTCCATTTCGACCAGCAGGACCGACTGTCGATCAGGTGAGACGTAAGACAAGTGCGCCATGCCCTGTGTGTGTTCGGGCAAGTAGATATTTCGCCGGCCCGCGTTGTCCTCTGCGGCCGACACGATTCCCATGTGAGGGTTCTCCTTCATCTCGGAGAACAGGAGCTGTCCGGGACCCGTCCAGATCAACCCGGAGGCGTTCTTCCACGTCAGTTGCGGCGTTCCTCCGAGCACGGGAACCGTCCATGTGCTCCAGCCAAATTGGGGATCGACGGTGGTGTACGCGATCCGCTTACCGTCGGGCGAAAACGTCGGGCTCATCTTTGGAAGCTTGTCGTTCGTCAATTGAACTGGCTCCCCATCTGGAAGCAGCTTCACGTACACCTGACCGAGCGCAAAAGGAACGATCGAATTCGATTGACCGCGAACGAACGCGACTATCCGGCCGTCCGGTGAGAGGGCCGGATGGATGACGGAGTCAGGCAGGTTCGTCAACTGGACCCACTCCGAGCGGTCCGCCAAGCGCGCAGGCGTCCTGAGCCACACTCCGACGCCGATGGCGACAACCGCGATGACGGCCGCCGCGATTGCCACGATGCGCCATCGATTCCATCCGCGCTGACATCGTTCGATAGTGTCGCGCGCCTCGGCGATGTCCTGCAGACGACGTGAGGCATCCTTCTCGAGGCAGCGGCGAAGCAGATCGCGAACGCCGGCCGGTGTCGAGCCGGGCAGCGCTTTCCAGTCAGGATCCCGCTCCAGAACGGCGGCGAGGGTATCGGTGACGGTGTCTCCCTGGAACGCCGTCTTTCCCGACAGCATTTCGTACAGCACGCATCCGAACGCCCAGATGTCCGTGCGTTTATCGACCGACGTCCCCCGCGCCTGTTCAGGGCTCATATACGCGGCGGTGCCGGCAATCAAGCCGCCGCGCGTGGCGTCGATGACCGTCGGCGCCTGCGTGAAGTCCAGCCCCGGACCCTCGCCCGTCACGACCTTCGCGATGCCGAAGTCGAGCAGCTTTACGACGCCGTTGCGCGTGATCTTGACGTTGCCCGGCTTGAGGTCGCGGTGGGTGATGCCCTTCTCGTGTGCCGCCTCGAGCGCATTGGCAATCTGTCCGGCGAGCGTAAGCGCTTCCTTCAGTCGAAGGCCAGGCGGCGATGATCCGGCCACGTCCGCCAGTTTCTGTGCGAGCGTTTCTCCTTCGACCAGTTCGAGCACCAGGCCGCGCACGCCGTCGCTTTCTTCCAAGCCGTGAATGGCGGCGATGTTCGGATGGTTGAGAGCGGCGACTACTCGCGCTTCGCGTTCGAGACTTGCAACGCGGCCGGCGTCCGCGGTGAGGGCCTGCGGCAGCACCTTGATGGCCACATCGCGTCCCAGTTTTGTGTCGTGCGCCTGGTATACTTCGCCCATACCGCCCCGGCCGAGAAGTGACCGCACTTCGAAGCTCCCGAGCCGCCGCCCGACGAGCAGGGCACTGACATCGCTGACAGGAACACTCACGGCCGCCATTGGACCGCCGACAAACTTGAGGAACTCGTTCGTCCCGACTGGTTGGTCGAGCAGCGATTCGACCTCGAGTTGCAGGTCGGTATCACCGTTGCATTCGCGGGCCAAAAACGCCGGCCGATCCACGGGGACCCGCCTGCGCGCGGCTTCGTACAGTGTTTTGACTCGATCCCAGCGCTCAGGCGTCATCGCACCCATGCTCTGCTCCTCTTAGCCGCGGTTGACTACTCCAAAGCAAAGCTGACGGTAACAAGGGGGGACATTGGCGCTCCGCTCGTAAGATGAGGTCTTTAGTAACGGGTCAGGGCTATGCCAGGTTGTTCTCTGATTGAGTTCACGTAATCAGCGCCAAAAACCTGTAATGCCGGGCGGGGCGCGCCGCGGCGGCTAACGCGCAGAAGAGCGGAGATCTACCTCACATGGTGGCGGCGAAGCCTTGTTACGCCGGGAGGACTGGCCTATGCTCACCCATCTCACATGACCGACAACCTTCCGCTGCGATCAGGCGTCACTGAGCTCCTCATCGCGTGGAGCGACGGCCGCCGTGACGCGCTCGAGAACCTCATACCGCTCGTCTATGAGGACCTCCGGCGATTAGCCGCGGGGTACATGCGGCAGGAGGCGGCCGGTCATGCGCTTCAGCCGACGGCACTGGTCCACGAAGCCTATGTGCGGCTCATCGATCAGAAACAGGTCAAGTGGCGCAATCGAGCTCACTTCTTCGGTGTGGCGGCCAGCATGATGCGCAGGATTCTGGTCGATCACGCCAGACGACGGCGCGCCGAGAAACGCGACGGCAACCGGGAGCGCGTGACGTTGACCGACAACGAGGTCGCCGCAGAAGGCCCGCGTGAGATCGATGTCCTCGCTTTGCACGAGTCGCTCGAACAGCTCGCAACGTTCGACCCGCAACAAGAGCGGATCGTCGAGCTCAGGTACTTCGGGGGACTAACGATTGAGGAGACTGCGGAAGTTGTCGGAGTGTCACCCGCGACAGTCGTGCGCGAGTGGACGATCGCGAAAGCGTGGCTGCGTGCCAATTTGTCGCGACCGTCACTCTAAGAACAGTGAAAATCAGCCCGCAGCCGTGATCGAACATGTGCGCGTCACGCCCAGATCACGATCAGTCGTGTTCTGTTCGACTAGCGACGAATCCGTGGGTTCGACCATTGCCGTCTATGTAGGCCCCCACGATGTGACCGCGCGAGTTGATACCAAACGCCCGCGTTGTAGTCGCCCCCGGGTAGTCCACGGCTCGGAATCTGAGCTTCGCCCACAGAAATCCATGAAAGCCAGCTGCATCACGGTACACACCCACGACATCGCCGCTCGGATTCACATCCCAAGCAGCTGTAAAGGTGCTTCCTGGCACGTCGAACGGAATGAAGGTGCCGCCAGACAGGAGATAGGCTCGGCCTGTCATCGTGTCCATATCGGTATAGAGCCCCACCACCAACTCCCCGTCCGGTGTGGCGCCGTTGTTCATCGACGCAAACGCGCCGATCTCCGCGAACTCGGTGAGATCCTGGCCGTTCATGGCGATTCCGCGCATGGTGGTCATCAAGTCATTGTCGTGCCGGCAACCGAGGATCAAACCCGTTGACGTGATGCGCTGAGGAATCGTGTTGGTGTGCCCTGGAAAATCGACCGGACTGAACTCTCCGTGACGATTGCGCAGGTAGCCATGGAAGTTGACTGCTGGTTCACCGGCCATTCTATACGCGCCGACGACGTCTCCCTGGGCGTTGATGCCGCGGGCGTCCGTGTATAGGGCGCCCGGATAATCGATCGTGGTAATGGTGCCCTCGCTGAGCACATAGCCGTGCGTCACCCCTGCTTGAACATAAAACCCAACGATGTCGCCGCGGGCATTGATGCCTTGTGCGCTCGTGAACGTTGCTCCGGGCACGTCGATGGAGGCGTAGTGTGCCGCCGAATCGTCTTTGTTGTTGGTTGCGGAGACGATCGATTCGTGTGCTATTCCGTTCAAGCCTGCGACGAGAACAGTCGTGAAAGCGATCGTGGACCAGGTGTGTCGACCCCTCATAAAGTGATCCCCCTTGCCCGATACGCGCAGACCGCGCGTAAATCACCTCACGGGGATCGTCACTGAGCTAAGCTACAGAAACCGCTGCGCAAACACCGACCGACGGAAGGACCAACTCGGGCGAGCGGAACGGCGGAGTGAGGGGTGCGTCATGAATCCTGAACGGTGGGAGCGGGTCAAGCGGTTGTACGACGAGGCCCAGGCACACCCACCCGCGTCTCGTGAGGCATTCCTGGCGCGGGCGTGCGCGGGGGATGAGGCGCTGTTCCGTGACGTCCAGACACTGCTCGATCAGCCGATCGGCACAGACGATCTCCTCGCGGCCACGCATGCCCCCGCGGCGGCCACATCGCTCATTGGGCGGCGGCTCGGCGTGTATCATCTTCAGGCGCTCCTGGGGCGCGGCGGCATGGGTGACGTCTATCGTGCCCGTGACACGCGGCTCGACCGTGACGTCGCCATCAAGGTCCTCCCGCCGGCGTCGACCGCGGCTTGCGAACGACTCGCGCGGTTCGAGCGCGAGGCCCGCATGGTGGCTGCACTCAATCACCCGCACATCGCCGCGATTTACGGCGTCGAAGAAAGCGAGGGGGTGCGCGGCCTGGTGCTCGAGCTCGTCGAAGGCGACACACTCGCCGAACGGCTGGCCCGGGTCTCGACCTCGGCGTCACCGGGCCTGCCGCTCGCCGAGGCGCTCGAATACGCTCGCCAGATCGCTCGCGCGCTCGAAGCGGCGCACGCCAAAGGCATTACGCACCGTGACCTCAAGCCAGCCAACATCAAGCTCACGCCCGACGGCGCGATAAAGCTGCTCGACTTTGGCATTGCCAAGATGATCACGGGCGGCGGTCCGACGCTTGACGTGAGGCAAACATCCACAGTCGCTGCCGCCACTCTTGACGGCGCGATCGTCGGCACGCCTGGGTACATGAGCCCCGAGCAGGCACGCGGGGAGAGCGTCGACCACCGCGCAGACATCTTCAGCTTCGGAGCAGTGTTGTACGAGCTGCTCGCCGGACGGCGCGCCTTCGATGGGTCCTCGACTGCAGTCGTCATCAGCGCGCTGCTGAGGGACGATCCGCCGCCGCTGCAAGTGTCCGTGGAGCTCGATGGCGTGGTGCACCACTGTCTGCAGAAGGACCCGGCACGGCGATTTCCGACGATGGCGGCGGTGCGCGAGGCCCTGGAAGAGTGTTCTTCGGCTCCCACGAGCCCGGAGCCGTCGATCGCCGTGCTGCCGTTCGAGAGCTTAAGCGTGGACTCGGACAGCGAGTACTTCGGGGACGGGCTTGCCGAAGAGATCATCAACCTGTTGGCACAGTCGCCAGGATTGAAAGTCATAGCCCGAACGTCGTCGTTTGCCTTCAAGGGAAAGCGCGAGGACGTGCGTCGGATCGCCGAGATACTCGGCGTCACTTATGTGCTCGAGGGGAGTGTCCGCAAAGTAGGGGACCGCATTCGCGTGACGGCGCAGCTTATTTCCGCCCGCGACGGCAGCCACATCTGGTCAGACCGGTACGACCGTGAGCTGGCCGACGTCTTCGCCGTTCAGGACGACGTGGCGCAAGCCACCGCGTTCGCCCTTCATCGCTCGTTGTCCGGCGAACTCGCGCTTCGGCGGCGCCCGACGCGGAACCTCGCCGCCTACGAAGCCTTCCTCAGGTCCCGTCATTACGTGCTCAACAAATTCGACTTCACGCGAGGCCTTGCGTTCCTCGAGGAAGCGGTCGCGCTGGATCCAGAGTTCGCGCTCGCGCATGCCTATCTCGGGATGCACTTTCTGTTCATGTTTACCGGACAGGCCATGGCATCACACGACGCTGTGCCGCTCGCTCGCCGGCACGCGCACCGTGCGCTGGCGCTCAATCCCTCGCAGTCTGAGGCGCACGCTGTCCTCGGCAGCATTGCGGCGATGTACGACTTCGACTGGGAGGAGGCAGGCCGACGATTCGACCTCGCATTCGAACCGGGTAAACCGCCACAAGACGTCCGCGTGTGGCGGGCGAATTCCTTCCTCGCACACTCGGGGCGCGGGCGCGAGGCCGTGGGGGACATGGAGCAGGCTGTTCGAGAGGACCCGCTGAATTGGGGATCGAACTGGGCACTGGCAGTGTCGTATCGATCCGTTGGCCGAGACGCCGACGCCGATCGGCTCTATGTTCGCGTAATGGGCGATAGCGGTCCCTGGTCGGCCATTCCCGCCGTCGTCCTGAGCGGCAACCACCTCGCACGCGGTCAGATGCAGGAGGCACTCGCGTTCGCGGAAACGGCGTATGCGAAGAACGCGTCGCTCCCAGCGGCGGTCGGGCAGCTTGCAGGCGTGCTGGCGCGAACTGGCGACGGGCGTGCGACCGCGCTCCTCGATCGTCTGCGGCCGGGTACTGCGTTTGGCTCTCCCTTTGGACTCGCGCTCTACTATCTGGCCATCGACGACCGCGACCAGTGCGCGGACTGGCTCGAGAAAGCGATCGACCAGCGCGATCTGTGGGTGTCGTTTCTTCTCAACGTCGGCAACATCGGCGGACGCATGATGTGGTCGAGCCCCCGATGGCCCCGGCTGGCTCAGTTGATGAACGTCAGCCCAGTTCGATCGTTGACATAAGCGATGCGATACGGCGCTCAATCAGTTGGCGCGAGCGGAGGCTGCCTGGGCACGAGCGCGTTCGCGTGCTTTCAGCTCCTCTGTCCAGTTGAGCACGACGATCGCTCTTGTTCCAAAAATGCCAGCGCTGTTGTCGCGGACCATGAGGAAGCGCTGGCCGTCTGGCGTGACGTCGTAGTTTGCTGCCGTGGGACCGCCCATCTCACATGAGGCGCCGGTGCCTTCGTAGTAGATACCTTCGAAAAGCATCTTCGGCGCCGACGCTCGCAGCTCCGATCCGCGAGTGTCAACGGCAACCATCATCATCTTGTTGCCCTGCCTGTAATAAAGCTCTCCGCCCATGCGCCGCCACACGGGATCGGTGCCGCCGGCATTTGAGATCTGAATCTTCGGACCAAGACCTGGGAACGGCTGGACGTAAATCTCCGGTTTGCCGGATTCGGTCGAAGAGTACGCAATCCATCGTCCGTCGGGAGAGAACTTGGCGGACCCTTCGCCGGCCTTCGAGCGTGCTATCGGACGGGACTCACCGCCCGACACTGGCATGATCCACGCGTCGTCGTTGGTGTCGGCATCCTTTTGATCGAAGGTAATGAACTTTCCGTCCGGGGAGAACGAGACGGGATTCTGCCTGGCCCCTTTGGGATCCAGTCGCTCGGGTGTTCCGCTGCGATCGGCGTTCATCCACCACATCGTCATACCGCCGGCCAGCCACGATCTGAACGCGAGGCGCTTGCCGTCCGGCGACCAGACGGGGTTGTGGCTCATGCCGTCGCTCGTCACTTTGCTGAGGACGGTGCGCGCGAAGTCGTAGAAATAGAAATCGTGATTTGGCCCTTCGATCTCGACGGCCATCGTCTTGCCGTCTGGGGCGAGTCGCGGGTACAAGTACGAGGCGGGATCGAGGGGTACGTTCTCGGTCTTGCCAGAGCGATCGACCCATACGAGAGTGCGGTTGCCCCCTTCCACTCCTCCAGGCACATAGGCCAGATCGCCGCGGCGCGAGACCGCAAAGTGTGCGGCACCTGTGTTCTGGCTCATCATCACGTTGTCCAGCACTTGCATTGGAGCGCCAGTCACCTCGCGACGCCCGAGATCGAACGGCACGGCAAACAGTTTCCCCGCCCTCGCGTAAACGATGTGGCCCGATGGGGAATAGACGGCGGCGCTGCCACCGGTAATCAGCGTCTTCCTCTGACGCGTCTTCAGGTCAAACAGGTCGATGCGCGCATCGTCATAGGTGCCGATCCCCGCGAAGGCGACGGTGTAGATGAGGGCGTCACCACCAGGCAGCAGGCGCGCGAAGCGATGACTGCGCTCGCCGTTTTTCACATCAAGTTCGGTCACCGGCTCGATCGGGCCGCCAGAGTCACGTACGCGCACGATCCCGCCGGGATAGGTGTTGGTCCAGTAAATCCATCCGTCGGCCGACCAGTCACCGGTATGAAAGTGGTCGTACTCGGTGATCTTGACGGGCGTTCCACCCGCCAGTGACGCCTTGAACAGCGGCCGATTGGCGCCCACGATGCCGTTCCACTCGATCCACGAGAGAAATGTGCCGTCGGGCGAAAACACTGGCGAGTTGCGAAATACGCCGGGCTTGCCCTCTTCAATCGGCCGGCTGTCGAGACCGTCCAACCGGCGCACGACTGGTGAACCCGGCCACGGCGTGAGAGCCAGCTGCGACCCGTCGGGCGAAAACGCGACTGCCGTATCGAGCGTGGGCGCGGTGACGGTGTCCTTCGGGAAATCGACCGTGAAGCGCGAGACGCGAGCATCGCCTCCCGCGGTTCCACCACGCGTCAGCGCAAACCAGACGAGCACCGCAGTCGACAGCGCCAGGACGGTGGCGGCGGCGGCAGCGAGCTGAGAGCGTCGACGCCATGCCTTCGACTGATGCAGCGCGACGTCGGCATCGACGTCGTCGGTCGGCGACTGGATGATCTGCTCGATCTCGAGTCGCGCATCGCCGATGTCGTGCAAGCGCTGCTTTGGATCCTTTTCGAGGCAACGCTGAACGAGCCGGCGTACGGCTCTCGGAGTATCCGGCGGCAGCGTCGACCAGTCAGGGTCGCGTTCGAGAATCGCTGCGATCGTGTCCGAAACGGTATCGCCCTCGAATGCCATCTTCCCCGTGAGCATCTCGTAGAGCACGCAGCCGAACGCCCAGACGTCGGTCCGCTTGTCCACTGACTTTCCGCGCGCCTGCTCCGGGCTCATGTACGCAGCCGTGCCGGCGATAAGGCCGGCGCGCGTGTTGTCGGTGACCGTTTGCGCTTGCGTAAAGTCGCGTCCGGGACTCTCGCCGGAGACGACCTTCGCGATGCCAAAGTCGAGCAGTTTCACGACGCCGTCCGGCGTGAGCTTGACGTTGCCCGGCTTGAGATCGCGGTGCGTGATGCCTTTGTCGTGCGCCGCTTCGAGCGCATCGGCAATCTGTCGGGCAATGGTGAGCGATTCCTTCAGCCGAAGACCTGGCGATGAAGATCCGGCGGCGCCATTCAGTTTCTGTGCGAGCGTCTGTCCCTCGACCAACTCGAGCACCAGCCCGCGAATGCCTCCGCTCTCCTCCAGGCCATGAATGGCAGCGATGTTGGGATGATTGAGAGAAGCGACGACTCGCGCTTCGCGCTCGAGACTGGCCACTCGGCTCGCGTCGGCGGTGAAGGCCTGCGGCAAAACTTTGATGGCGACGTCACGTCCAAGCTTGGTGTCGTGGGCACGGTAGACCTCACCCATACCGCCGCGACCGAGGAGCGACCGCACCTCGAACGTCCCTAACCGGCGCCCGACGAGCAGTGCGTTGACATCGGGACTGGCAATTGCGACTGGCGCGCCGACAAACTTGACGAAGTCCTGAGTGCCAACAGGCTGGTCCAGCAGCGACTCGACTTCCAACTGCAGGTCCGTGTCGGCGGCGCATTCTCGGATCAAAAACGCCGATCGTTCCTGTGGAGAGCGGGTGCGCGCCGCTTCGTAGAGTACCTTCACTCGTTCCCAACGCTCAGGCGTCATCTAGGTCTCCTGGCAAGCGGGCAGCCATTCTAGCTCCACGGACCCGCCCACCGATTAACGCGCAAACGGGCGGCATTTCAAGTCACGACGCTGCCACACGGGGCCGTATGGAGAGTTCTCTCGTGCTTCAACGCGACGCCAGGGACATCTAGCAGCGGCGGTGACACGGCCGCGCGACGCGGGCGTTTGTCGTCACTGGCGTGGCGGTCGGGTAGAGGGCCTGACGCGAGTGGCCGGACATTTGTTGCGCGCAAGTCATCCGAAAGCGACCGACTGGCAGGACGGAAAACTAGAGACTGCGCCTTTGGAGATCCAGGCGCGTCGTGCTTTTTAGTTGAAGTCGACCTGAGTCAAGCTTCCCAGATCGACCGTCCGGCTGCGACCGTGGGCGTCG
>Ga0111539_10004203_pt1 | contig 18892 bp, 16 predicted proteins | sample RhiMethybrSRZTD1_FD_79667 | JGI IMG/M metagenome (GOLD analysis project Ga0111539, IMG submission 79667) | Populus rhizosphere microbial communities from Tennessee, USA - Rhizosphere MetaG P. TD hybrid SRZTD1 (version 2) (version 2) | ecosystem: Host-associated > Plants > Roots > Rhizosphere >... | reverse complement strand
ATTCGTCACGCAACGACGGTCGTTTCAACAAGCGGTGACGCCTCTACTGCGAGCGAAGTTCAACTTTCAGCTCGAACGGTACCGGCTTGTAGTATGAGTTCAACCGCACTTCATACTGACGGCCACGCTCGACCAGCGCGAACGCATCGATCGTTTGGTTGATCCCCGGCCAATAGCCGCCGGCGAACTGAAGGTCTAGCCCGCTCGGCCCGTTCCATTCGAGGTGCAGCTGTACCGTTCCGCTCTCGGTCGGAGTGTACAGAATCCGGTGACACGGGGCATTCGCGTCCCATCCTGTGGGATCGCACGGCGGCCCGTCGACGATGCCGCGATATACTTCGCCGCTGATCAATCGTCCCAGCCGATCCAGTTTCAGATCCAACACACTGTTCGACGACAGCGTGATCGGTGTCGAGATCTCGCGATAACCGTTCTTCGAGACCCGCAGCGTCAGTTCTCCGGCGAGCCGCTCGAAACGATACGTGCCGTCCGAGCCGGATGTCGTCGTCTGAGGACTAATCGCCACACCGGAAACCTGCACTGTGGCGCCCGCGATCGGGGTCTCGTCAGCTTCTCGCAGTGTGCCGGTCAGCACGAACGTGGTCGCAATGGGCGAGGGTGATGTCGAACTTCCCGCTCCATGGCACGCCGTCAGTGCCGTCAGCAGCCCAAGGAAAATGACCATACGCTTCATAAGGCCTCACATGAGTTCTCCGGTCGCGGTGCATTCGCGGACCGGATCGAGTGCGAGACTCATGGTGCCTGGCAGCGTGAGCGAAATCTTTGGCGGACCTTGGGAGTTCAGTGGGATTTCCGTCGACCGCCCGTATACTGGCCCCTGGGGTTGGCCAGTGGTTAATGTTCTCGCGTTCTTATGAACGTTTCCTGTTGGATCCTTGCCCTCGCGTTGACCCGGATCCTGTCGCAGGGTCCACTGCCAGGACTGCCACAGGCCGCGCCACGTTCGGCCCTCATCGTCGGCCAGGTCATCGACGCTGGAACGGGAACTCCGGTCAGTGGCGCGCTGGTCGAAGTCAGAATGCAGGCGACGGTATCCGCCCCGCCGACTCCGTTTGCGCGACCGGCACCGCCAACGCTGACTCAAACTCCGAGAGTCCTGACTGGTTCTGACGGCCGTTTCGTGTTCCGCCGACTCCCCAAGGGGAATTTCATGGTGACGGCAATCAAGCCGGGGTACTTGAACGGTGCTTACGGCCGCCGCCGTCCGGGCGGCGATTCGCAAACGCTGGTGCTCTTCGATGGTCAAAAGGTTGGCGGCCTTCGCATCTACCTGTGGCGGCATTCGGCGATCACGGGAGTAGTCGTCGATGAGGCCGGTGAGCCTGTCGTCGGCATTCAGATGCGTGCGTTCATGCGGCGAACGGTGTCGGGACAACGTCGATTCTCGGTCGCAGGCAGCATCGGGTGGACCGACGACCGGGGTGTGTATCGAATCCACGGGCTTCTGCCCGGCGACTATCTCGTCGCGACAGTCTCGACCAAGGTTTCCGTTGCTGCATCAATGGGTGATGACGTCCGCCGCACCGGCGTGACGCCGGCTTCGATTGCAGAAATCGGCGCGTCTACGACTGCCGGGCGCGGTTCTGCGATGCAACTCGGCGGCGCCCTGCTGACGCTTGCGGGGTCGGCGGTAGGACCGCCGCCGACGTTTGACGGTCATGTGTTCGTGTATCCGACGACCTTTCACCCGAATTCACCGAGCCCGCTTCGGGCACAACTGGTGACAATCGGTTCAGGTGAAGAGCGCAGCGGCATCGATCTTCAGATCGCGCCAGTGGCGACCAGACGAGTGTCGGGGGTCATCTCGAGTCCGGACTCCCCCGCGGGGGCCTTGCCAGTTCGGATCATGGCGGAGGAAGGTGTCGACACGCCACTCGAGCAGGAGATCGCGACGACGTTGACGGATCGGTCGGGTGGGTTCGTGTTTCCGGCAGTACCGGTTGGGCTGTATTCGATTCGCGTCGTAAGAAGTGCACGGCTTCCGGGTGCGCTCGCAGGCACGTCAACGATCGTTCACACCGGTGGAGGAACGATCTCGTCCGCTGACCTGATGGGCGCGCAGTCCTTCATGGACTCGTCGAGCGTTCGATGGGCCAGCTTTCCGCTCGCGGTCGGACGTGACGACATCTCGAATCTCTCAATTCCACTTCGATTCGGTCTGACCATCAATGGCCGTTCGGAATCTGTTGGTCCGCGCGACAAGCCTGGTCCTGGCCTGACGCAAGTGCCAGTGGTGCTCGATTCGATGGCCGCGACATCACCCGTGGCGCCGGTCCCCGGGCGGTTTTACGGTTACGGACAGTTCAGCGCTTCCGGGCTTGTTCCCGGTAAGTACGTCATTCGCGTCGGTTCTCCACCACGAGGCTGGTTTCTCCAATCGATCACCTACAACGGCCGCGATGTCTCGAGCACGCCGCTGGTCGTCGACACCGCGGATGCCACCGGGATCACGTTCACGTTCACCGATCGTCCAACAGAAGTCGTTGGCAGTGTTCGTAACAGCGCCGGCACGAGCGACCCAGGTGCCAGCGTCATCGTCTTCCCTTCCGACAGCCAGACCTGGTCGAGCATGTGGCTGAGTGCGGAGCGCTTCCGCAGCGTCCGCGTTGAGGCCACCGGCGCGTTCAAAGTGTCACCGCTGCCCGCCGGCAGTTACTTCATCGTCGCCGTTCCTGACGAGGCCACCGCCGATTGGCAGGATCCCGCATTTCTCGACGCGTTGAGCCGGGGTGCGACATCCGTGACGATCGCTGAAGGCGAGTCGAGGACGCTGGACCTTCGCGTTCGCGAGTTGAGGTAGAGATGCGGCCGCTTACGCTGTGCCTCGCCTTATCGCTCGGGTGGAGTGCGCCAGCGATCGGACAGCAACCGGCGCGCGAGGCTCGCCGGCCGGGCGTCGCGACCGGATCCGTTTCGGGAATCGTCGTCACCGACGATCCCGAGGGCAAGCCGCTGCGGCGCGCTCGGGTGTTCCTGAACGGCACTGAGGTCGAGATCGCGCGAACCACGATCAGCGACGATGCCGGGCGCTTTACATTCGCCGAGCTTCCCTCCGGTCGTTACACGATTGGCGCGGCCAAAGAAGGATACGTCACGACAAACTTTGGCGCCGGCCGGCCCGGAGGAGCAGGATCGCCAGTTGTTCTCCGCGATGGCGGTGCGCGAGGAGACATCACGCTGCGGCTTCTTCGCGGCGCGGTCATCACCGGAACGCTGCTCGATCCCGATGGTCAACCGATCCCGGGCGTCAGCATGCGCGCGTTGAGGTATGGCTATACCGTCAACGGCGAGCGGCGATTGACGGCGGTGACGACGACAATGGCGGGTCACATCACCGACGATCGTGGTGCGTATCGCATCTATGGTCTGCCTCCCGGTGATTACACGATCGCCGCGCCGGCGATTCCGCAACTCTCGACCGGCGATGAGATTCTGATGATGACTGAGAGCGAAGTTCAGCGGGCGCTCAACGAAGTCCGGCCGTCTTCGCGTCAGAGTCCGGTTGCCAGTGAAACGACAGGAGTCGCGGGCGGAGACGAACGGCGCGCCGTCGGGTATGCAACGGTGTTCTATCCAGGAACGCCCGTCTCGTCGCAATCAGTGATGATTCCGCTCGGTAGCGCAGAGGAGCGGACAGGCATCGACTTTCAGCTTCAGTACGTGCCGATGTCGACGATTCGCGGCAGTGTCACCTGGCCATCGAACATACCGCCTTCTATCACCGTGCACCTGATCGCGACCGATGACGTGATCCTGTCGAACACGAACAGCGAATCGCGCATCACGTCTGTGCAGGCGAAAGGAGAGTTCAGCTTCGCCAATGTGCCACCCGGCTCCTACACCGTCATCGCCAGGGCGCCGCAATCCTCGAGTATCTACTGGGCGATGGCGGAGGTCGTCGTCGATGGACAAACGCAACCGGATGTCGCGCTGTCGATGCAGCCCGGCATGACCCTCTCGGGGCGGGTTGCATTCGACAGTCAGGCAGCGCCGAACTACTCGAGGATCCAGGTCTCGCTCGTGCCGCTTCTCTCCGGTGCTCAAGCCAGCCTTGCCACTCCACCCGCCCGTGTCGACAACAACGGTCGTTTTTCGATCAGCGGCATCACTGCCGGCAAGTATCGGCTGCAAGGAGCGATCGATGGATCACCCGGATGGATGGTCAGAACATTGGCGGTGAACGGACATGATGTGCTCGATACGCCGCTCGATATCCGGCAAAGCGTTGACGGCGTCGTCCTGACGTTTTCGGATCGCGTCGCAGAACTGTCGGGAACGGTTCGCGACGCAACCGGAAGATCGAGTGTTGGCGAGACGATGATTCTGTTTCCAGCGGACCGGACGCTGTGGACCCCGAGGTCACGGTGGATTCGCGCCGAGCAGTCGTCCACCGAGGGCTCGTTTCAGTTCCGCGTGCTGCCAGCGGGTGAATACTTCGTCGCCGCCGTCTCCGATGTCGACGACTACGCCTGGTACGATCCTGTCCTGCTCGAACGGCTGGCGGTGACCTCGGCTGTCAAGATCGCGATCGGAGAAGGAGAGAAGAAGACACTCGAGGTCATCGCTCAGTCACGCGACTAGCATTAATTCTTGCTCCACGACCATCCTGTAATCCGCCAGCCGGCCGCGCTCTTCTGCAGCGCAACCGTCAGAAGCGAGCCGGTCTCCTTCACGGGCTTACCCTTCTGCTTATACGAGTAATCAGCCGGCACTACGACGTAAGCGCGGTCCGCAGCGACGTCGACGTGCTTGGGCGGGCTGAGTTTCACGCTTCCATCCGTGATGCCATTTTTCTTCGCATCCGCGTCATAGTCGGCCATCCACTTGGCGCAGGCGCCGGCACCGTGCCACTCATGCGGTGGGAATTCGTCGATGATCGACGTCTCCTGCGCGCACGTAGCAGCCGCGGTCTTTGTGTCGCCCTTGTTGAATGCGTCGGTGAATTGCTCCACGACCGCCATGGCGGCTTTCTGCTCAGCGCTGGAGGTCGAACCTTGGACGAATACCATCAGGCTGATCGCAACCATCATGCTGTGCATGCTTGATTCCCTTCATAACGCGGTTAGTCGCGTGACGTCATCGTTTCTCAAAAACCTCGACGTCATTGACCGGCTGACCCTTGGCGTTGGTCCCCTTCGTCGTGATGGTCATGACCTTTCCATCCTTTGAAATCGCACGCGTGCCGGTCATCACGACTTTGCCAGCTTTCTTCTGCGTGAATTCCGTCGTGTAGGCGTCAGTCTGTTTCACCGAGAGCATGTCCGCATCGGCGCTTCCGGTCATGGGGCGATCTTTGCCGTCGTAGACGACCGTCCATTCCCCTGTTACGGCCTTGCCGGTGCCGTCGACGCCCTTCGATGTCGCTTTGATTTCCTGCCCCGCCACTGCATACGTTCGTGTCTCACTCTTTGGCGCCGGCCCCGGGCTGAATTTCGACTTGGCGACGTTGAGTTCCCACGTGCCGACGACCGGATCCGTACTCTGTGCGGCCAATTCGATCCCGACCAGCGCGAAGACGAGCACCCCAAGGGCAACGATGAATGTACGCATCGGTCGCTCCTTCAGGCGCGGAAGTGTCTCTGCGCCAATTGCGCCCGCCAACACGGCCTTCATCAGCATCCTCATCATCCTTCTCCTCTACAGGTCCAACGGACCGTGTTTTGCGCGCAGGGGGTGGCCTGGCCGATCCGGTTCAACTGAACCCGATCGGCGTGTGACCAAACGCTTAGAACTGTGACGAATGGCGGGACTATAACAGACACAAGCTCATTAGTAACGAGCAAATCGCTGCTAGCAGTCGATAATGCAGCCGTGCGAAGTGAAGTTTGCGCGGTGGCATTGATGACCGTGATCTCGATGGCATGCGGTTCGTCGCCGTCATCACCTGCGCCGTCGCCGCCGTCCGGATCGACAGCGTTGACGCCCGTGCCATCGACAGGGGACTGGCCTGCATCGACGCCGGATGCCGAAGGGCTCGACGCCACGATTCTCGGCGAGCTGGTCGGTCGGATTCGCAGCGGAACCTACGGCAACATCGACAGCCTGCTTGTCGTGCGCCACGAAAAGCTGGTGGTCGAGGAGTATTTCGGTGGCCGCTCAGCGAGCGACGTCCACACACTGCAATCGGTCAGCAAGAGCGTGACGTCACTGTTGACCGGCCTGGCCATCGAGCGCGGGCGTCTGCGTCTCGACGATCGCGTGGTCGAGCGTTTTCCCCAGTACGCACCCATCGCGAACATGGACGATCGCAAAGCGAGACTCATGGTGCGCGACTTGCGCCACGGAGGAACACGGAGGAACACGGAGGAACACGGATTAACACGGATTAACACGGATCAGAATGACACGGACTCGATGAGGGTCTTGTCCGTGTGATTCGGTGTTCATTCGCGGGTTGGTGCATCCGTGTCAGTCCGTTGTTAGCGCCTGTTAATGGGGGGTCTTTCGTAATCCGTGTTAATCCGTGTTCTTCCGTGGCCTTAATCCGCGTTCTTCCGTGGCCGGGGTGGCGGCCCGTCCGGTTCCGGCTGGCTTGTGGCACGCGTTCCCGTCGCCTGATCAACGATCACCATCGGACCACAGAGCGATACACCCCACAACCTCCCCGCGTCTCGCTCGCCAAGCTTCGTGGCTTCCTCGAAATAACGTTTGGCGAGCTCTGGTTTGACCTGCGCCTCGGCAGCCGTCGCAGCGCCCAGCAGCGCGAGCAGGAAAACCCCGTTGAGATCGGATCGAGTCCTGCATCGACCTCTCCCGTCGCCAAGTTTTCCGTGGTTAGTTCCCCCGCTCAACGAACAATCTCGCCAGCAACTGATCGACCGGCACGAAATCATCGGTCAACGTGATGGCGCGGCCAGACGTGACGTACGCATTGAAACGATCCACCGACAGCGGCGTCGTCCGTAGCGATGGTTCGTCGCGCGCGGTAATCGCATCGAGGGCCGCGCGATTCAGTGGCGCCCGGCTCGCCATCAACACATATGTGTTTCGATCGAACGGCTGGAACGCGTCACTCCGGCCGAACATATAGACGTGCGGGAAGACCGCGCGCAGCGCATTCGCCTCGGCTTTTAGGAATTCCCCGCCCTCGAACTTGTCGATGATGTTCGACAGGTAGACGCCGTTTGGTTTTAGCCGCGACGCAATGATCCGATTGAACTCGACCGTCGTCAGGTGATACGGAATCGAGAGATCGTTGAACGCGTCGCCGTAGATGAAGTCATACTGCTTCGGGTCGGTCCATTCGGTCAGAAACACGCGGGCGTCCTGGTTGAAGGACCGAATGCGCGAATTCGGCGGCAGACCCAAGCGTTCATGCACGATGGCGATAACCGCGGGATCGATCTCAATGACGTCGACCGTAGACGAGGGATAGACCGCTTCGATGTATCGAGGAAAGGAGTAGCCGCCGCCACCGATGAACAGCGTGTCGATCTCGGGCCGTCCCGCCGCGTGCGCCTGTGTCAGATTCGAGTAGGCGCGCTCGTAGCCGTAGTCGATCGCGCGCGGGTCGTCTGGGACGATGAAGCTGTGCACCAGCCGGTCGAGCATGAGCATGCGTGCCGCGTGGCCGTTCTGGCTCGTCTCGAGCACTTTAATGCAGTAGTAGTTCGACTCAACGTCACACGGCGCCACATAGCGTCCTGCCTTCCATCGCACTCCGACGAGCGCGAAGATCGCGAGGGCAACAACGCCGGCGCTCACCGCGCCCGCTCGCTTCTTCCGCGGGTCCGCCGCGGCCACGGCAAAGCCAGTCAAGAGCAGAATGATGGCGACGAGCCAGACGATCGTCCGTGTCCCCAGCCAGGAGATTAGATAGAATCCGGTGAGGAAGGTGCCGACGATCGATCCGATCGTCGAACAGGCGTAGATGGTGCCGACGATATGACCGCTGCGTTCGAGGTTGGCAAGCGCAAGCCGCACCACTACCGGTGAAACCATCCCGAGCACGAAGCTCGGGAGAAAGAAACTCGCGGCGACGTAGACGACGATCCGCGGAAGAAACGACAGGCCAAACGTCGTGCCGACAATCGCGTGCGTGACGACCAGGATGCTCAGGCAGGACACACCGCCCGCCATGAATATCAGACCGAGCGTGCGGCGTGAGGCGAAACGATCGGCGACGACGCCTCCGACAAAGTTGCCGACCGACATGCCCGCCAGGACGACGCCGATAACGCTCGTCCAGGTGTAGAGCGACACACCGATGTATGGCGCCATGATGCGGCCGGCAATGATCTCGATCACGAGCGTGCAGGCGCTGCTGATGAAAGCGAGAAGGCAAGCGATCCACATAAGGTGCACGAATCGTATCTTCTGGGTGCCAGGGGTGCCAAGGGCAGGCGGCTTCGAATCGCCGGTTCGGGCCGCCCGCGATCGTGATGGATCCGAGTGGCACCTGTCTACTGCTCCAGCTGCAGCTTGCGCATGACGGCGTGATACCTCGGTTCATTCGCAATGCTCTTGAATGACGGGTACTGGGGCAACTGCGCAAATTCAACGGCATGGTCCTCGTACGCACGCTCCAACGCCGCCATTGCCTCGGCCTTCTCATTCAATCCATCGTGAATCAGTGCCACGCCGAAGGACGAAACGTATTCCCGGTGTCCCTGCGATGCCAGCTCGTTGAGAATCGCGTGTGCGTCGTCGCGGCGCCGCGCGACGGCGTACGCGTATCCAAGGTAGGCGACGAGCCTCGGGTTACGACGTGACTCGACCGAGGCTTCGAGTTCGGAAATCGCCTCCTTCACTCGCCCCATTGCCAGCAGAGTGATGCCGATCTGGAAATGGCCGCGCGGCCGACCCGGAATGATCTCCATCGCACGATTGAACTCCGACAGCGCGTGTTCGTATTGTCCGGCCGTGCGAAGAGCGGTTCCCAGGCTCGCATGCGCATCGAACGATTGCGGGTCTGCTGCAACCATCCGCTCTGCTTCGGCGATGCTGTCATCCCAGCGACCCCTGCGAATCATCGACAGGACCATTGCATTGCCGCTGTCGCCGAGGGCCTGCGCCCGGCGAAGTTCCTTCTCTCCTTCGTTCCATTGCCAGTAGAACTGCTGGAGGATTGTGCCGAGCGTCGTGTGAGCGTGGCTAATCGTGTCGTCAAGTTTCAGAGCCGTCCGCACTTCGGCTTCAGCTTTGGGAATGACGTCGCGCGGGGCCAGCGGCCCGGTATAAAGGAACTGCAGCTGGAACTTCGCCATGGCTGCATGCGCGACGGCGAAGTCAGGCTGATGCGCGACCGCCTTTTCGAAGTACTGAATCGCTGTCTTGAAACCTTCTGTCGTTTGCTGGCCGGCGGCTGATACGCCCTTCATGTACGCATCGTAGGCCTCGGGCTTGACACCGGCCGGCACGGCCTCCGGCTTCAACGAGGTTGAACGCGTCGCCACGGTGATCCGCGCCGTTCGCTCGTACGCGACCCCGATCACTCCGACCAGGACTGTCCCGAGCGCCAAGCCGGCGCCGATCCAGGCGCGGCGCGTTCGCGACGACGATAACGATCGGCGATCCGAGGTATTGGGTTCGTTCAACCCAACGGTCTGTACCGGGACGATAAAGCGGTACCCACGGCGAGGCACGGTCTCGATGAACCGCGGAGATTCAGCCGATTCGTCGAGCGCCTCGCGCAATTTGCGCATCGCGCTGTTCAGCCCGACGTCGAAATCGACAAACGTGTCCACGTCCCAGAGATGTTGGCGGATTTCTTGACGCGTGACGACCTGGCCAGGTCGATCGAGCAGGAGCCGTAGAATTTGCAGAGGTTGTTCGGCGAGGCGGACTTTGACGCCTCGTTTTCGGAGCTCGCCCGCAGCTTCGTCCAGTTCAAAGACGCCGAACCGAAGAACGCGCGCGGTCGCCTGGGGAGTTTCCATGAGCCGGCCGTGTTGCCCGAGACGGCCGAGTGTAGCGCGTTTGCCGTACCCCCCGTCAATCAGCCGTCGGTAAAAACCGTTGTGCACCGCGAACTTAGCCAATCAGGTAAAAGCCAGCGGCAAATCATTGGTCTCGGGTCTGTTCAGCGCCTAAGACTGGTGGCGGACAGTTCTTCCCATTCAACGACCTGGCACTGCTTCGGGAGGTATCCATGTCGATCCGCCAGATTCACGTCACGAGCCACGCGGTGCGCAAGACGATCATTGTCCTCACTTTGATCGGGGGGGCAGGTGTCGCGGTGAGCTCCGCGCCCCAGCATTCAAGCCCCGCCTTGAATCCAAACTTCGAGTTGGACTCGACCGTCGCGTTCGTCAGCGGCCGGGACGATCCGGCGGCGAACCCGCTACTCTCGGCGGAGATTTACCTGATGAACGGCGATGGGACAAACCCGCGTCGCATCACATCCAATGCCGATGGCGACGGATTCCCAGCGTTGTCACCCGACGGCAAGAAGATCGTGTTCGACAGCAATCGTCTGCGAGGTGCAAACGATCCGCTGAACACGTCAGACCTGTTTGTGATGGCCGCCGACGGCACCGAGCAGGTTCACCTGCGGCGCGGAAGTTCCGCAAGCTGGTCACCGGACGGTAAGAACATCGTCTTCCATGCCTCTGCGTCTGGCACCGGCCTGCCAATCAAGCCCGATCCAGGCGCGGCAACCGAGGACAGCGACATCTTCATCCTGAACGTCGACGACTTCCTTGCCGGCGTGGAGAATGCGCGGAATCTGACGAGCAACGACGCGACGATCGACGACGATCCGGACTGGTCGCCCGATGGGCAGACGATTCTGTTTACGAGCCACGATCGCGCCGACGATGCGTTGAACTCGGTCACGGCCGAGATCTACGCGATGAATCCAGACGGAACCGGAGCGCCACAGCGATTGACATTCAACACGGAAGAGGAACGTGCGCCGGCATGGTCGAACGACGGGACGCGTATCGTCTTCATGTGCCGGAGGGGAGGCAACGACTTCGAGATCTGTGTGATGAACGCCGATGGCTCAAACCAATCACAACTGACGAACAACCTGGTTGGAGACTTGACCCCGACATGGTCGGTTGACGATCAGCAGATCATGTTTCACCGGCCAGTCGCCGGCCGGCTTCAACTTTTCGCGATGAACGCCGATGGCACCAATCAGCATCAGGTGACCAATGCGGCCGGCAACAACGCGTTTGCCAACTGGGGTTGGCTGCGGGTTCACATCGCACACGAGAACTAGCTCGTCGTCCTGACCCTCGCTCACGCCGTCGCTGCGCCGACACGCGGAGATACCGGGCTGGGCGCAGCGACTGGCGATTCGCCAAACACAGGCTGCTCGGGATCAACCAGTAACCAGCACAGCGCGCCAAGGAGAAACAGGCTGCCCATCAAATACAGCGGCAGGTTCCAGTTGCTGAACCACTGAACCGAGTAGGCGACGATGAGCGGGTTCAACATCGCGGCAAGATTGCCGACCGAATTCATCGTCGCACCGACGACGCCGACGTGATTGCGTCCCATCTCGATCACGGTACCCCACGCTGCGCCAAGCGTGAACATCGTCATGCCGGTTGCGAGTGCGATCAGCATTGCGGCGAGGACCGGCGTCGACGAGGCTGCCGCCGCCAACAGCGCAATGCCAGCGATGACGTACGCCACCGCGCCAAGGCCACATCGTCCGATTCGCAACCCGTACCGTGCGGCGAGTCGATCGGTGACCAGCCCTCCAAGCAGATCGCCCGGCATGCTGACGATCAAAGGAAGACCTGCGAAGACGCCGAGCGATGTGGCGTCGAATCCGTGGCGCTGCTTCAAGTAGGTCGGAAGCCAGGTGATGCAGAAGTAGAAGATCATGCAGTTGGGCACGTACATGACGCACATGGCAATCATGTTCCGGTTCTGAATGAGGCGTCTCCAGTACTCCCAGCCGGCCGCATGCCCGCTGTCGGGGGGACGTTCGGCGACAATGGTCTGGAGTTCTGCGACGCTGACTGACGGGTGCTCCGATGGATCGTTGCGGAACCATGAGTGCCAGATTGCGACCCAGACGAGACCAACCGTTCCAAACGTCACGAAGATCGCGCGCCACGACATGAACGTCAGCAGCCACAACACCAGAGCCGGTGTGAGACCACCGACGAGGTGGGCGCCGGCGAAGAACACTCCCTGCACCCGCCCGCGTTCACGGATCGGAATCCACCGCGCAAACGTGCGGGCGACGCACGGCCATGCACCCGCTTCTCCCATGCCGAAGAGAAAACGGATTGTCAGCAGCATCGGGTAACTGAAGGCCGCCGCTGTTGCCGCGGTCAGGGCCGACCACCAGAGCACGATCCGGGAGAGCACCGACCGCGTTCCCCTGCGGTCCGCCCACCAGGCGGTCGGAATCTCGAAGAGGGCATAGGCGAGCTGAAATACCGTAAATGCGTATCCCATCTGAATCGTCGACAGGCCGAGATCGCGGGTGATGCCGGGGGCGAGCGTCGCGATACAGGCTCTGTCGAGATACGTGATCATGCCGAGCCCGGTGACGAGGGCCACCACTCGGTAGCGGATGCGCGTGGCGGAAGAGGTCATGGAAGGGACTATACGCGAAGTCGCAACCGGCTCGACGGTGCGGCACGGAACCGACCTTGCAGAGCTGTCGGCCGATGGCCATGTCACCTGTCCGCCGTGCGTTCGCGATCCTGCTCGTCGTCGCGGCCGTGGTCGCCTTGCTCCTGATGTTTGCGCAAGATCAGGAGACGCTGAAGATCCGCAGCGCGATCGCCGCCGACGATCCACGTCATTCGACATACATCGCGGCGCTGCTCGGGACAGCGTTGTCCAGGGGTAATCGCTACGACGTGCTCACCAACGGCGATCAGTTCTTTCCGGCGATGCTCGACGCCATTCGCAACGCCAGGCGTCGCATCAGCTTTGAGACCTACATCTACGACACCGGGGAGGCCGCGAGTCAGTTCACAACCGCGCTCGAGGAAGCGGCACGTCGCGGTGTTCGTGTGAATCTGGTTGTCGATTCGGTGGGTGCCAGCGGCATGAAAGACGAAGATCTGAAGCGGCTCCAGGCTGCAGGCTGCCATATCGGCAGCTTCAATGCGATCAAGTGGTACAACCTCGAAGAAGTGAACTACCGGACCCACCGCAAGATTCTGGTGGTCGATGGTGACGTCGGTTTCACCGGCGGCGCAGGCGTCGCAGATCATTGGCTCGGTCATGCACAGGACAAGGATCACTGGCGCGACACACAAGTGCGGATGCGCGGCCCGATCGTTCGTCTTGCCGAAGCGGCCTTCTATGAGAATTTCGCGGAAACCGACGACATCGTGACGCCAGAGCTCGATGAGCCAAAAATTGACGTTGACGACGTCGGGCATTCACTGGTGCTGCGCAGCTCGCCGACCGGCGGCGGCAGCGACCTGAAGCGTCTCTACCTTCTGGCGATTGCGTCAGCCCGCCGGGCCATCAACATCACCTCGCCGTATTTCGTCACCGATGAATCCACCACCTGGGCATTGCAGGACGCGGTCGGTCGCGGCGTGAAGATTCGCATTCTCGTGGAAGGGCAGGAGACCGATGCGATGCCGGTGAAGTACGCGTCGCGAAACGCCTACGAACGATTGCTGTCGATGGGCATTGAAATTTACGAGTACCAGCCAACCATGATGCACACCAAGTCGCTGGTGGTCGACGACGCCTGGAGCATGTTCGGGTCAGCAAATTTCGACAATCGGTCGCTCGAACTGAACGACGAACTGAACGTGGCGGTCTCCGATCGTGATCTCGCCCGGCGGTTCACCGAAGATTTCGAACAGGATCTGCGCGTCAGCTCACGACTCCAGCTCGCGCAATGGCGCCAGCGAGGATTGCTTGAAAAAGCGCGCGAGAAGTTCTGGTCGTATTTCGGGGAGATATTCTGAATTTACAATACCTTCATGCTTCGCGTTCGCTTTGCGCCGTCTCCGACCGGCTACCTGCACATCGGCGGCGCGCGGACGGCGCTCTTCAACTGGCTTTACGCTCGCCGTCAAAATGGATCGTTCGTGCTGCGCATCGAAGACACCGATACCGAGCGGTCGTCGTGGGAGATGGTGTCGGGTATCGTCGACGGCTTGCGCTGGCTTGGTCTCGATTGGGACGAGGGGCCGGATGTCGGTGGCCCGTACGCGCCGTATTTTCAATCGCAGCGACTCGATCGCGCGCGTGCGCTCGCCGAGCAGCTGGTCGCCGCCGGCCGCGCGTATTACTGCTACTGCACGGCGGATCTTCTTCAGCAGAAGCGACAGGCGGCGGAAGCCGCGGCAGGTGGGTGGGTCTACGACCGAACCTGCTGCACGCTTTCGTCCGCGGATATCGCCAGCCGCGAGGCGGCCGCGACGGCGCGCGCGGTGCGATTCAAGGTGCCTTCAGGGACAACCGCGTTCACCGATCTCGTGCACGGACCGATCGCCTTCGACAACGCCCACATCGAGGATTTTGTGATCCTCCGTTCCGATCGTCAACCGACGTATCACCTGTCGGTGGTGGCCGACGACATCGACATGAAGATCACGCATGTCGTGCGCGGCGACGATCACATCTCGAACACGCCAAAGCAGGTTCTCCTCTACGAAGCGTTGGGTGCGTCGCATCCGGAGTTCGCCCACGTGCCCTTGATCCTCGGGCCCGACAAGAAACGCTTGAGCAAACGGCACGGCGCAACCTCAGTGATGGAATACCAGCGGCTGGGCTACCTGCCGGAGGCGATGGTCAACTTCCTCGCCCTGCTTGGCTGGTCTCCGGGCGACGACCGCGAACTGTTCGCGCGCGACGACTTGATCCGGGCGTTCACCCTGGAGGGCATCAGCGGTGGGAATGCAGTCTTCAATCCCGAGAAGCTCGATTGGTTCAATCAGCAGCACATCCTGCGCTTGCCGCTCGACGAACTCGCGCGAAGGCTCGAGCCGGTCTTGCATGAGAGTGGACTCTGGACAGCCGATCTCCTGGACGGTCGCCGTGACTGGTTTATGCGCTTGCTCGTATTGATCCGTCCACGCGTGAAGAAACTCGATCAGTTCGCAGAGGAAATGCGTCCGTTTCTTCAGCGCGATGTGGAGTACGACTCGTCGGCGGTCGCGAAACATCTCACCAAAGCTGAGGTCAAGGACGCATTGGCATCACTCGCGGACACGCTGAAGGGAGTGGTGCCGTTCACGAGCGCTGAATTGGAGCCGGCGCTACGAACGTTCGCAGACGCGCGCGGCGTGAAAGCGGCGACGCTGATTCACGCGACTCGCGTTGCCGTCACTGGTCGTGCCGTGAGTCCGGGTCTCTTCGACGTCCTGGAACTGCTGGGGCCGGAACGTGTCACGGCACGGGTACGTGATGCCATTAATTTCCTACCGAAGTAACCGCACCATCACATTCGCCGCAGAGAGTGAATTCATGACACGCCCTGTGGCTGAGCAAGGTTTTTCCCAACAACGGTAACCTCCGCGGCGCATGCAGTGAATCGTTGCACCATCGGCTTCCGCAAGAGCACCAAACTGCCGTGATCCGGCAAACGCACGCCTACAAATCCCTAACCGATTCACGGCTGTAAGTCTTACCAGCACAATCACTTCCGGCTTGATCCCGCTCGCGTTGTGGCACCTCCGTTGCACTGGTTGGGCTCGCGGTCTGCCGCCAACGCGGTCGCCACCGCGAGTTTGTAACCAAGGAAGACCTCGGGACGGGAGGAGGACAAACGTGGCCAAGGAAGATCGCGGATTCGCGTCCATGGATCGAGCCAAACAGCGCGAGATAGCGAGTAAGGGTGGAAAGGCAGCTCATCAGAAGGGTACTGCGCACGAGTGGACGAGCGAAGAGGCGCGGGATGCTGGCCGTAAGGGAGGCATCGCGAGCCACCAGCGCCGCCGCGAACAGATGGGTGGAGGCACCAGCTCGGACACCATGCCGTCGGACGATACAGACAACGTGAAGAATTCGGGTTCCGAATCGATGCGCTCCGGCGCTTCGCGATCGATGCGCGACTCAGAGTCCATGTCACGTTCGTCTTCATCGATGGACGATGCGCGGGACGATTACTCGCAGCGCGACGGTTGGTCGCGCGACGAGTAGATCGCGATTTCGAGTGCGTGCGTGGGTGTTGACCGTCGCCGACGGTCACCCCAGTCTTGAAAGACACGGGGAGTAAGAGATCGTAGGGAGGCTGCGGTCTCTTGTTCGCCGTGTTGTCTTCTTCGTTTCCGCCAGTCAGCCCGCCAAGCCGGGATATGATCGCGGTTGATTGACCCCAGCTGATTACGCGAAAGCCCGCCGTTTACTGCTTCGGCGGGATCCGGTGCTCGCGGAATTGATCCGTCAACATGGCGCGTGCGGTCTCGCGCAGGCGCAGCGCGCCGATCATTTTTCCGCGCTCGTTCGCGCCATCACCGGTCAGCAGCTCTCTACCAAAGCCGCATCGACGATCTTCGCGCGCCTCGTCGCGCTCATGCCGAATGGCGTCACGCCTGCGGCATTGTCGGCATTGACCGACGAGCAGTTGCGCGGCGTCGGTATGAGCCGCCAGAAAATTGCCTACTTCCGCGATCTCAGTGGAAAGTCTCTGAGCGGCATCGTGCCCCTCGATGCGCTCGACGCGATGACCGATGAAGAGGTCATTGCCGCATTGACCCAGGTCAAAGGAATCGGCCGCTGGTCGGCGGAAATGTTTTTGATGTTCCGTCTTCACCGGCCGGATGTTCTGCCGGTGGACGACCTCGGTATCGTGAACGCTATAAAGAACGTGTACCGACTCAGAAAGCGGCCGACTGCGGAGCGCATTCGGAAGATCGGAAAGGCCTGGGCACCGTATCGATCGGTCGCGTGTTGGTATCTGTGGCGGAGCCTCGACAACGAGTGAGTGGCTCCCGCGTCACACGGAAACATTCCCGCTCGTATCCCTGAGCTCAAATCACCCAGGATCACGCATTACATCTTGGAAGACGAAATGATGTGCTCAGTCCTGCGGATATGTGTCGTTGCCACTTGTGCAGGGGTCGTCCTGGAATGCGCAAACCGCGACGCCTTGGCGCAACAGGTTGATCGGTCCGTGGCTTCTTCATCTCTCGCCGCTTTGACCTCGCAGGTGCCTGCCGGTGAGATCGTGTACGTCACCGACGCCGCCGGCTCGATTGTGCACGGGAAGCTCGCGGAAATTACCAATGATGTGCTGCAGTTGCGCGTCGGCGCGACGACCCGGGCCATCCGCGCCGACGACGTGACTCGCATCCAATGGCAGAAACGCGACTCGCCTCTCACCGGCGTTGTGATTGGTGGTGCCGTCGGTGCGGTCCACGGCATTTACTGGCTCATCGCTGATCCGAATGAATGCACGGGCCTGTGCGCTGAGGATTACGTCGCGATTGGCGTCGGGGCTCTGGTGGGCGGCTTGATCGACCGCGCGATCAAGAAGAAGGTGACGGTGTACGAAGCGTCGTCACGGAAAAGCACGAAGGTCGATATCTCGCCGCTTCTTGTTGGCGATCGAAGAGGTCTTCAGGTTGCCGTGACATTCTGACGAATACACACTTGTCCAGTTCAATTGATCGCCTCGACGTGCACCAACCAGTGTTAGGCTTTTGGTCGCGATTCGATGGTTGCCAACATGCGGCTCCTTCTCTCCGTCATGGCGATCGTGGCCACGGCGATGCCGGGTAAAGCGGCACTCGCCCAGGGTGGACGCTACGTGCTCACCAGCGCCGACCAGAACATCGACCTCGAAAACTGGCAAATCACCGGGCGCGACACCGGCGTTGCGTCCGACATTTCATGGTCGGTGCGGCGGCAACGCCTTCATGGCGGCAAGCAGGACGGCGTCGATTTGATCGTCATCGACAACGGCCGGTTGACGATCACCGTCGTGCCGACCCGCGGTATGGGAATTCTGCGTGTCGTGATGGGCGACCTCCGACTCGGCTGGGATTCTCCCGTCCGCGAGGTCGTGCATCCGAAATACGTGAACCTCGAAGCCCGTGGTGGTCTCGGATGGCTCGAGGGCTTCAACGAGTGGCTGGCGCGGTGCGGACTCGAGTGGGCGGGTCATCCCGGCACCGATCGCTTCATCAACAACGTCGGCGAACAGGCCGAGATGAACCTGACGCTCCACGGTAAGGTGGAGAACATCCCCGCATCCGAAGTCGAGGTCATCGTCGAACGCGAGCCGCGTCCCCGCATTCGAGTCCGGGGCCGGGTCGATGAGCGCGCGTTCTATGGTCCCAAACTGGAGCTGTGGACCGAGCTTTCGACCGAGCCGGGAAGCTCGACGTTCCGGATCGAGGACACGCTCACCAATCGCAGCGCGTTCGAATCGGAATTCCAGATTCTCTATCACGTGAACTACGGTCCACCGCTACTCGGTGCCGGCGCGCGATTCTCAGCGCCTCTCCGGCGTGTGACCCCGTTTAATGCGCACGCGGCGAAGGATGTCGCGACCTACGCCGCGTATGCTGGCCCGGTTCGCGGATTCATCGAGCAGGTCTACAACCTGCATCCGTTTGCCGACAGCGATGGCCGCAGTTTGCTGCTGCTCAGTAACGCAGCGCGCGACCGTGGGGTATCGATGGGCTTTGCCGTTTCGGAACTACCCTACGTGACGCAGTGGAAAAACCTGACGGCACTCGAGGAAGGATATGTCACGGGACTCGAACCCGGAACCGGTTTCCCTTATACGCGCCGGCTTGAACGCGAAGCCGGGCGCGTTCCGAAGCTGAAGCCTGGAGAAACTCGTCATTTCGCGATTGAGTTCGGCGTGCACACGACGGCGGCGGCCGTCGCGGCCATCGAGGAACGGATCACGCGGATCCAGGATGGCCGGTCGACACAGATCGATCGAGCGCCGGAGCGGTAATCACTCCACCGCAATTGTGCCGTTCATCATGACCGAGTGAGGTGTGCACCGATACGCATACTCGCCACGCACGCT
>Ga0111539_10004202_pt1 | contig 18892 bp, 9 predicted proteins | sample RhiMethybrSRZTD1_FD_79667 | JGI IMG/M metagenome (GOLD analysis project Ga0111539, IMG submission 79667) | Populus rhizosphere microbial communities from Tennessee, USA - Rhizosphere MetaG P. TD hybrid SRZTD1 (version 2) (version 2) | ecosystem: Host-associated > Plants > Roots > Rhizosphere >... | reverse complement strand
CAGCGTGTCGCTCAGGATCGGAATCGTGACCGTCTTGTTGATCTCGCCGTTGGCAAACGTCACCACCTGATTGACCGTGGTGTAGTCGGTGCCGGCCGTGGCCGTGCCGTTACTCGTCGCCACCGTGACACCAACCGCGCCGCCGCTCCCGCCCGTGCGCGTGATTATGATCGTCGCGGTGCCGCCCGACTCGGCCACGCTATAGCTCGACGCACTGAGTTGCAGCACGCCGGCGGCCACCCCAATGGTGAAATTCACCGCATTGGACGTGCCCCCACCTGGCGCCGGGTTCACGACGGTGACCGGGACGGTCCCCGTCGTCGCCAGGTCGGCCGCCGTAATCGCCGCGGTCAGTCGCCCGTTGTTGGCGAAGGTCGTCGCGCGCGGGGCGCCGTTCCACTGCACCACCGAGCTCGACACGAAGTTGCTCCCGCGTACGGTCAGCGTAAACCCGGGATCCCCCGCCGTTGCGCTGCTGGGCGTCAGCGTCGTCACCGCCGGCACCGGGTTCGAATCGTCATCGGTGATCGTGAGCACCGCAGTGCTGGGACTGCCCAGTGTCGCGCCGCCCGTCGGACTACCGAGCGTGACCGTAACCGTCTCGCTCCCTTCCACCGTTGTGTCGTTCAGGATCGGAATCGTGACGGTCTTGTTGGCACTGTCGCCGGCGACAAACGTCACCGCCTGGCTGACAGTGGTGTAGTCGGTCCCGGCCGTGGCCGTGCCGTTGCTCGTCGCGACTGTGACGCCAACCGCGCCGCCGCTCCCGCCCGTACGCGTGATCGTGATCGTCGCGCTGCCGCCTGACTCGGCCACGCTGTAGGTCGCCGCACTGAGCTGGAGCGTGCCGGCCGGCCCGGCATTGATCGCGAAGTTCACCGCGTTGGACGGGCCGCCACCGGGTGCCGGGTTCACGACGGTCACCGGAATGGTCCCCGCATTCGCCAGGTCGGCTGCCGTGATCGCCGCCGTCAGTTGCGTGCTGCTGACGAAGGTCGTCGTGCGCGCGGCGCCGCTCCACTGCACCACGGCACCAGACACGAAGCTGTTCCCGTTCACCGTCAGCGTGAACGCCGGATCCCCCGCGGTCGCGCTGCTCGGCGACAGCGTCGTCACCGTCGCGACCGGGTTCGCATCGTCGTCTGTGATCGTCAGGACCGCGGTGCTGGGAGTGCCCAGTGCGGCGCCGCCCGTCGGACTACTGAGCGTCACCGTGACGGTCTCATTCCCTTCGACGAAGGCGTCGTTCAGGATCGGAATCGTGACGGTCTTGCTGGCAGTGTCGCCGGTGGCAAACGTCACCGCCTGGTTGACCGCGGTGTAGTCGGTGCCGGCCGTCGCGGTGCCGGTAGTCGTCGCGACCGTGACGCCGACCGCGCCGCTGCTGCCGCCCGTGCGGGTAATCGTGATCGTCGCGCTCCCGCCAGTTTCGGCCACGCTGTAGGTCGCCGCGCTGAGTTGCAGCGCGCCGGCCGGCGCAGCGTTGATCGTGAAGCTCATCGCGTTCGACGTGCCCCCACCAGGCGCCGGGTTCACCACGGTCACGGGAACAGCTCCCGCTGCCGCCAGATCGGCCGCCGTGATCGTCGCCGTCAGTCGCGTGTTGTTGGCGAAGGTCGTCGGGCGCGCGGCGCCGTTCCACTGCACCACCGAGCTCGACACGAAGTTGCTCCCGCGGACAGTCAGCGTGAACCCGGGATCCCCCGCCGTCGCGCTGCTCGGCGTCAGCGAGGTGACCGCTGCAACCGGGTTCGTATCCTCGTCGGTGATCGTCAGCACCGCGGTGTTGGGACTGCCCAGTGTCGCTCCGCCCGTCGGACTACTGAGCGTGACCGTGACCGTCTCGCTCCCTTCGACGAGCGTGTCGTTCAGGATCGGAATCGTGACGGTCTTGTTGGCATTGTCGCCGGCGGCAAACGTCACCACCTGGTTGACCGTGGTGTAATCGGTGCCGGCCGTGGCCGTGCCGTTGCTCGTCGCGACAGTGACGCTGACCGCGCCGCCGCTGCCGCCCGTGCGCGTGATCGTGATCGTCGCGTTTCCGCCCGACTCGGCCACGCTGTAGGTCGCCGCGCTGAGTTGCAGCGCGCCGGCCGGCGCGGCGGTGACCGTGAAGTTCACGGCGTTCGAGATGCCCCCGCTGGGCGCGGGATTTGCGACGGTGATCGGGACGGTCCCCGCTGTCGCCAGGTCGGCGGCCGTGATTGCCGCGGTCAGTTGCGCTGTGTTGACGAAGGTCGTCGTGCGCGCGGCGCCGTTCCATTGCACCACCGCACCCGACACGAAGCTGCTCCCGTTCACCGTCAGCGTGAACGCCGGATCCCCCGCGGTCGCGCTGCTCGGCGCCAGCGTCGTTACCGTCGCGGCCGGGTTCGAATCGTCGTCGGTGATTGTCAGCACCGCGGTGCTGGGCGTGCCCAGTGTGGCGCCGCCCGTCGGACCGCTGAGTGCCACCGTGATCGTCTCGTTCCCTTCGACGAGCGTGTCGTTCACGATCGGAATCGTGACCGTCTTGTTGGCGGTGTCGCCGCTGGCGAACGTCACCGCCTCGTTGACCGCGGTGTAGTCGGTGCCGGCCGTCGCGGTGCCAGTGGTCGTCGCGACCGTGACGCCGACCGCGCCGTTGCTGCCGCCTGTGCGCGTGATCGTGATCGTCGCGCTCCCGCCCGTCTCGGCCACGCTGTAGGTCGCCGCGCTGAGTTGCAGCGCGCCGGCCGGTCCGGCGGCGATCGTGAAGTTCACGGCATTCGAGACGCCTCCGCCGGGCGCTGGATTCAAGACGGTGACCGGGATCGTCCCGGCCGTCGCCAGGTCGGCCGTCGTGATCGTCGCGGTCAGTCGCGTGTTGTTGCCGAAGGTCGTCGGCCGCGCGGCGCCGTTCCACTGCACTACCGAGCTCGTTAAGAAGTTGCTCCCGCGCACCGTCAGCGTAAATTCTGGATCTCCCGCCGTCGCGCTGCTCGGTGTCAGCGTCGTCACGGCCGCCACCGGGTTCGTATCCTCGTCGGTGATCGTCAACACCGCGGTACTTGGACTGCCCAGTGAGGCGCCGCCCGTCGGAACGCTGAGCGTCACCGTGACCGTTTCGTTCCCTTCGACGAGCGTATCGTTCAGGATCGGAATCGTGACGGTCTTGTTGGCACTGTCGCCGGCGGCAAACGTCACCACCTGGTTGACCGTGGTGTAATCGGTGCCGGCCGTGGCCGTACCATTACTCGTCGCGACCGTGACGCCGACTGCGCCGCCGCTGCCGCCTGTGCGCGTGATCGTGATCGTCGCGCTGCCGCCCGTCTCGGCCACGCTGTAGGTTGCCGCGCTGAGTTGCAACGCGCCGGCCGGCGCCGGGTTGATCGTGAAGTTCACGGCGTTGGACGCGCCGCCACCCGGTGCCGGGTTCTCGACGGTCACGGGAACGGTCGTAGCAGTTGCCACGTCGGCCGCCGTGATCGTCGCGGTGAGTTGCGTGCTGTTGACGAAGGTCGTTGGACGCGCGGCGCTGTTCCACCGCACCACGGCGCCCGAGACGAAGCTGGTCCCGTCGACCGTCAGCGTGAACGCCGGATCCCCTGCCGTCGCGCTGCTCGGCGTCAGCGCCGTCACCGCTGGCACCGGGTTCGTATCGTCGTCGGTGATCGTCAGCACCGCGGTGCTGGGACTGCCCAGTGCGGCGCCGCCCGTTGGACTGCTGAGCGTCACCGTGACCGTTTCGTTCCCTTCGACGAGCGTGTCGTTCAGGATCGGAATGGTGACGGTCTTGTTGACACTGTCGCCATCGCTAAACGTCACCACCGCGTTGAGCGTGGTGTAGTCGGCGCCGGCCGTGGCCGTGCCGGTGGTCGTCGCGACCGTGACGTCGACCGCGCCGACGCTGCCGCCCGTGCGCATGATCGTGATCGTCGCGCTGCCGCTCGCCTCACCGGCGCTGTAGGTCGCCGCACTGAATTGGAGCAGGCCGGCGGCCGCGCCAATGGTGAAGTTCACCGCGTTAGAAGTGCCCCCACCGGGCGCTGGATTCATGACGGTGACCGGGACCGTCCCCGCCGTCGCCAGGTCGGCCGCGGTGATCGCCGCGGTCAGACGCGTGTTGTTGACGAAGGTCGTTGGGCGCGCGGCGCCGTTCCATTGCACCACTGCGCCCGAGACGAAGCTGGTTCCGTCCACCGTCAGCGTCAGCGCCGGATCTCCCGCGGTCGCGCTGCTCGGCGACAGCGTCGTCACCGTCGGTACGGGGTTGTTGCTCGACGCCCAACTGAACTGCGCGAGCGCGCCGCCGCTGGCCTCGTAGTACTCGACCTTCACTGCATGCGTCCCTTGCGTCAACGAACGAGACGCCTGATAGGTCGTGGGCGCCTGGTTCACCCATCCATTGATGATCTGCTCCCCATCAAGGAACGCGCGGATGCCGTCGTCGCCCGTGGCCGTGAACGTCGTGGTGCCCGATGGGAAGTTGAAGCTGCCGGTCCAGCGCACCGAGAAAAGGTCCGCTGGCATACCCGAACCAGGTCCGCCCGTGCCGAAATTGCGGTTGATGCTCGACTCGCACGCCGTGAACGTTGCAGGGCCGACCAGGTTTCTGTTGCTGTAGTACTCGGCAAGGTACTGCCCAGGCGCGCACGGCCTCGAAGGCAGCAGACCGAGAACGGCAACGCTGCTTTGAGTGCCGACGTATACCTTGCCATTCGCGATCGTAGGTACGGTGGACTTGACCGCGCCGTCCAGTTGATCCGCCGGCACGACACTGCTGTTGTACAGTTCATTCGCAAGGTTCATCGCGTCGTGCGCGTACAGGACAGCCGGACCGCTCGCGGACGCCGCGTGGGAATTCAACGTCCAGATGATGCCGCCGCTCGATCCGTTCGCGGAGATACTCGGCGTCGCACCTGGATAGCCGAAACCCGTGCTGGACTGAGAGACCGTCGACAGTTGGCCACCTGAAATCGCGAACGCCCTCAACACGTCCTGCTCGCAGCAGCCTGCGGCCTGGTAATAGACTCGGCCGTTGAAGTAGGCAGGCGTGCTAAAGACCGCTCCTCCGATTGCGCCGATCGGCAAGACCTGGACGACGTCGTCACACGACGAGCCGCAGCGCCGGAATCCGCCCAGATCATCGCGATCAATCAAATAGCCCTTTTTCTCTTTTCCAGCCGTCACCAGCAGGTGCGGGCGCGCTCCCGGCTGATCCGGAAGCACCATCACACCACCCGAACCAAGATCCACATCCAGATTCGCGAGCTCTTGTTGGTTGTAAGGGCTGAAGAAGTCGGCGATGAGTGCCGGGCCGGGCGCAATCTTGAGAATGCTGTCTCCGTAAGCTGGACTCCCGAGGCCCGTCGGATTGAACGTCCCGTTTCCTGTCGACAGATAGATATTTCCGTCGGCGTCCGCCGCGGGGCCCCCTCCACCCATCCAGATCCCGCCAAGGCCCCCGTTTGGCGTGGTGTTGAGGACAGACACCAGCGTCAGTGTCTGCGCATCATGTCCAAGCAGCCAACCGTGATAAGGGAAGCCGTCGCCATGAGAGCCCCACGCGGTGTAGATGACGCCGTTCAAAAGCAGCAGGCCAGGTCGATTGAGTTGGCGAAACGCATTGAAGGAGAGCTGGCCGACGACGCTGCCATCACCGGTTCCGGGGATTGTCGGTCCGCTCACATACACGTACTCGCCACCAGAAGTGACGATGGTGTCGGCAATCACTTCGGGCCCGTCAAATTTCTCGGCGCCCGTCGCAATGTCGAGGGCATGAAGCCGCTGGACGTAGTGGACGCTGCCTTGTCTTGTCTCTTTGGTCTTCGCCACGACGTAGAGTGTCCCGGTGGCGACGTCGATGACCGGGGTTGACGTGATGCCGATCTCCGGCACGATGTCGTTGGTGAATACATCCACCGTAGGAACCGTCGTCACACCGTTCGCCGGGTCGATGAAGCTCACATGCCAGAGTTGACCGATCGCGCTGTTGTCTGCGTCGAAGGCGTAGACACTGTTGTGCTGAGTGGCGATGTAAACGACGTTGTGAGTTCCCTGGCCTGGTATCTGGACGTTCGAGACGTGCAGAGGCTGGGCGTACACGTAGCCGTCGACCGGATACGAGAACAGCTTGCCGAAGGACGTCGAGTTGACGGTGGCCGGCGTCAGCACGGTTTCCGCGAGGTTCTGGCCCGTGCGAGCGTTGTCGTTGTGATACGTCAGGACGTTGACCTGCGCGCTGGCGAGCTGGGCGCAAGTGCACAGGTAGACAAACGTAAGAACGATGGCGCCGCGAATGCTTCTGGACCGCGACCGCCTGCCTCGGCCGAAGCCGGAATTCGCGACGTGCCTGTTCATCAGGCCCCCCTATGTGACAACGCCCACGAACCCGGGCCCGCTCGGGATTCGTTGCGCGGCTCCGACTCCTCGAGATCGACACGAAGAGCGATGTGAACCGGGACTTACGATTGAACCGGGGCTTACGATTGAATGGAGAAACACGCGGATACTACACGAGATCGGCGCGAATCCGATGGCAATACGCATCCCGTCTGTGTACTGAACGTCAATAGGGCGATCACCGAACGGACACCGGAGGCGTCATCGATGTTCCTGCCGTCCAGTAAAATGCGTCGCATGGTGGTCAAACGACTCGCGCTCGTTGGCACCTTCGCCCTGCTGACGCTCGCCTACCCATCGACCGCCTCGGCGCAGCGCTGCGACCGGCAGTGTCTCAGCGACTTCATCACGCGATACCTGAACGCGATGATCGCCCACGATCCGGAGCGGCTGATGCGGAGCAGCCGTGTCCGCTTCACCGAGGACGCGGTCGAGATGAAGCTGGGCGATGGGCTGTGGAAGACGATCACGGGACTCCGTCCGTATCGTCAGGACTTCATCGACGTCAGACAAGGGGTAGCGGGCACCCACACGGTGGTGGAGGAGGACGGGATGCCGGTGCTCCTGGCGCTGCGGCTCAAGGTGTTCGGCCTCGCGCTGTCGGAAGTCGAGACGATGGTCGTGAGGAACCGCCAGGAAGGCATCCTCTTTCAGCCCGACGCGTTCAAGGCGCCCAATCCCGGGATGGCGTACGTGCCGAAGAAGTCCGAGTTGAATACGCGCGACGAGATGACTCGCATCGCCTCGCTCTATCCGGCGGGCCTTCGCGCCGGCAGCTTCCTCAACCCAGACGTGCCGATGTCGGACGACGCGTATCGGTTCGAGAACGGACAGAAGATGGCGGGCCCCGGCTGCACGTTCCGTCCGCCGAGCTGCGAGAACATGAAAGCGCAGGCGGTGCCGAAGCTGGCCGGCCTGACCTATCGCGTCGTTGCCGTCGACGAGGAAATGGGTGTCGTCTGGCTGTGGCAAGACTTCGGCCCTGGGTCGGTGCCGGGCGGAAAGGGCGACACGATGATCTCGACCTTCGAGGCCTTCAAGGTCTACGGCGGCAAGATTCACGCGGCCGAAGCGATCCTCGAAAGCGCGCCCGTCGGCAGGAAGTCGGGGTGGGACACGAGGGCGGCCAACTGAAGGAATCAGGAAGCAGGAATCAGGAATCAGCAGGAAGCAGGCTGATTCCTAGCCCAGCGCTGCTTCCCGCTTCCTGCTTCCTGATTCCTCGATGCGGATAGGGATCGACCTCGGCGGCACGAAGATCGAGGGCATCGCGCTCGACGGCGGGCGCGAGATCGCGCGGCTTCGCATCGCGACACCACGCGACGATTACGACGACACGCTCGTCGCGATCGCATCGGTGGTTACTGATCTCGAACGAGCGGCTGGCGCTCGCGGCACTGTCGGCGTTGGCATACCAGGCACGCTCTCACCTGACACCGGTCTCGTCAAGAACGCGAACTCCACGTGGTTGCTCGGCCGGCCGCTGCGCGCCGATCTCGAGCAACGGCTCGCGCGAGAGGTGCGGATCGCCAACGACGCGAACTGCTTCGCGGTGTCCGAGGCGGCTGATGGCGCGGCGGCGGGTGCGTCGGTCGTCTTCGGCGTCATCGTCGGAACAGGCACCGGCGCCGGCATCTGCGTCAACGGCCGCCTGCTCACCGGACCAAACGGCATCGCGGGTGAGTGGGGACACAATCCGCTGCCCTGGCCCACGGCCGACGAATCGCCCGGCCCATCCTGCTATTGCGGCAAGTCGGGCTGCATCGAGACGTTCTTGTCGGGACCAGGCATGCAGCGTGACCACGAGCGGCGCGGCGGGCGCCGCGAGCCTGCGCCCGCCATCGTCGCGCAGGCGGGCGCTGGAGATCCGGTGGCGATGCAGACGCTCGACCGCTACGAGGGCCGGATGGCCCGTGCGCTCGCGGCCGTGATCAACGTGCTCGATCCCGACGTGATCGTCCTCGGCGGCGGCATGTCCAACATCGAGCGCCTCTACGAGAACGTCCCGAGACGCTGGCGTGACTCCGTGTTCTCTGCAGGCGCGGACGCGATCGTACGAACGCGGCTCGTGCGCGCGCGTCACGGCGATGCCAGCGGCGTCAGGGGAGCGGCGTGGCTGTGGGGATCCACGCAAACGTGATCCCAGCGGTGGCGGAGATCGCAGAGAGCAGCATCACGCAGAGATCGCAGGAGGGCAGAGGACTAATTTGGTCTTCTCTGCGCCTCTGCGATCGCTGGGTGTGAAATCTCGGCGTTCTCCGCTTCCCCGGCGATGGACGTCCGGAGTTCACGCTGCCGCAGTATCTCCTCGCTGGCAGTAAACCTCGAGTCCACGATCGGCCGAGGCGCAAGGCCAAAGCCGACGAGCGCGATGACCACCAGCGCGAACGTCCAGGCTTCGCGGCGCGTCAGACCGAGGTTGATGCCGGTATCGGCCAGCACGTCCCGTCGCCCGCAGAACAGCGCGAAGTACATCCGCAGCACGGCGAGTCCCGTCAGCGCCGAGGCGATCACCACCGCAAAACCCAGGACGGGAAACGCATCGACGGCGCCGTCGACCAGCAGCTCCTGACCTGCGAACCCCAGCGTGCCCGGAAAGCCGGTGCACGCCAGCCCCATCGCGAGGAAGCTGATCGCCAGCACGGGCATGCGTTCGTATCCGCCGTGGTTGATGGAGAGATCGAGTCGTCCGCGGCGCGCTTCGAGGACCAGCACGCACCGCGCCAGACCCGCGAACGCGATGCCGGCCGACACCCAGAGCAGCAGGCCACCCGCCATCGCGCTGACACTCGTGCCGTCGAGTCCGGCCATGATGAGCGCCGACTGGCTGACGAACAGGTATCCGCAGGCCCGCCGCGCGCTGTTCTGGACGAGGGCGAGCGCGGCGCCGTAGACCGCGGTGCCGAGCGCCAGGATCGCGATCAGCCGGAGGACCTCTGGCGAGGCGCGAGGGACGATCAGGATCACCGTCACATACGCCCCGAGTTGGGGAGCGCTGAACAGGATTGCCGGTCCGAGCCGGCCGTGATCGAACACTTCCGGTACCCAGGCGTGAAAGGGAAAGATGCCTTTGCGAATCAGTGCCGCGACGACGATGAGCCACATGCCTGCGACTTCCACTGGCGTGCCGTGCGCCATGGGCCAGACAATCAGCGCGACGCCGATGGCGAACAGCAGCGTCGAAATGCCCATGTACGCCGCGACGACACGCCGTTGACGGACGTGGACCGGGTCGGCGATCGCTGACAGGAACGTCCAGACCGACGCGACCCACAACACGAGCAGCGCGATCGCGCTTTCGGTGAGGAACGACAGCAGCGTCAGCATCGTCGCCAACGCGGTACGTCGGAGACCCCCGCGATCCAGCGACGCGCGCGGTGTGACGGAGGCGGTCAACAGCCACAGTCCGGCCGCGAACGGCAACAGCGCTGACGACAGCGCGTCGATGCGGATGAGCGCCTCGCCGCCCGGAACTGCGCCCAGCATCGACGAACGGAGCACGACCGTGCGCATGGCCGGGTCGATGGCAACTGCGAGGGAACCGAGAAGCATCACTGCGGCTGCGCTCAGCGCGAAGCCGCGAAGCCGCTCGACGCTGACCCGCAGAAATGAGGCCGCAACGACGAGAGCGGGGAGCGCGACAAGCGCGGTGAGCCACGGCAGGGGACTACTCATCGCGATCGTCGGCGACCTCCACCAGCAGTGAAGGCGCGCGCTGAAGGACGAAGTCGCACAGGAACGCGTCGAGACGGCCCATTAATCCAGTGACCCGGTGAAAGGGCTCGACGATCGCGCGATCGAGGAGCGCGTCCAGGAATCCGCGCTCGAGCGCCACGAGATAGAGCTGTCGTCGCAACCGTTCGGGAATCATCAACTCGACGCGCGCCGCCATCGGCCCGATTCGCTCGCCGGCGGCCGACTCGAGCCCGTGCAAGTCGTGCAGCACGTTTGGCGCGCTGAGGAACTGCAGCAACCGGAAGCAGGCATGTCCGGCGAGATGCAGGAAGGCGATCGTGTAGAGGCCGAGCGCGATTTCGAACACGATGATGCCGACCTGCGTCAACGAGGCGTAGGCCAGCGACGATTTCACATCGCTCTGCACCCGTGTGACCAGCGTCGAGAACAACGCCGTTGCCAGACCGATCGCCCCGACGAGCACACGCACCGGTGTGGTCTGCTCGAGGAGCGGGCCGGCGCGGAGCAGCAGGAAACAGCCGGCGTGGATTGACAGCGAGCCGTAGTACACCGCGCTGGAGGGTGTAGGCCCTTCCATAGCGCGGGGAAGCCAGCCCGAGAACGGCAGCAGCGCGCTCTTACCGGCGGCCGCGACGACGAGCAGCAGCGCGATGGCCGTCGCATTCGCGGTCGAGAGTCCCGCGATGGCTGACGTCTCGGCATTTCCGAACAGCAGCGAGAGGCTGCCGCTGCCGGCGACGTGATGCAGCAGCACGGCGGCCGAGAGCATCGCGGCGTCGCTGATACGGTAGACCGAGAAGACGCGAAGCGCGTTGGCCACCGGCGCTGGACGCTCGTGGAAGAACGCCACCAGCAGCGCCGAGCTGAGACCGACGAGCTCCCACCCGGCGAACAGCACTTCGACGTTCCCGGCCAGCGCGACCAGCAGCATGCCGGTGACGAACATCGCAAACAGCACGAAGTAGCGGTTGTATCCAGGCTCGCGATGTAAATAACGATTGGAGAACGCTGCGACGATGCCAGCAATCGCCGCCGTCAGCGTCGCGAACGCGAGCGACATTCCGTCCAGGAGAAATTCGATGGCGATGCCGCCTTCGTGTGCCGTCGACCAATAGCCGTACGAGACCAGCACCGTGCCAGATGCGGCGGTGCCATACAGCACGAGCGCCGATCCGATGGCGGCGCACGAAACGGTCATGGCGACGGCGGCGAGTCGACCCGTCCACTGTTCCAGCAGCGGCCGGTTCAGCAGCGATGTCAGCGCGAGCACCAGGAGCAGACCGGCAGGAGTGCCGATGCCGACGAGCATCAGCACCTCGAGCGAAGCCATCGAGATCACGCTCCCGTCCCAGCCGACACGCCCGTCTGCGGATCGGCGACGATGTGCACGGGAGGGAGAAAGCCGCGCTTGCCCTGATACCAGGTCGCCGAATCGCCGGTCACGATCGGCAGTGGGTGCTCGGCGGTGTGCGCCACGAACCGTCCGCTCCGGATCTCCCAGAGTCGATCGGACTCTGGATCGAGGCATGCGAGCCAGATCCACCGATTGGCGACGAGACGGTCGATTGACGGGTTCGCCTTGACGATGTCGCGAAGGCGCTCCAGCGGGGCTTCGACAACGATCGCCAAACGCGTCGCTTCGTGAATCTCCACCATCTGCCAGGGCAGACCGGTACGCAAGTCGCTCTGGGCGCCATCCATCACGCCGAGCAACGACGTCACGTTGTGCGGCAGCTTCGTGCCGCAGCCGTAGCCGGTCGGGTCGACGTAGCTGAAGTAGTACTCGAGGCTGATCCCTGCCACGACCGGCACGACGGCGGCCAACGCACGTGCCAGCACCGTGCCCTCACGATCGAGTGACGGGTCGTACGAGACCAGGAAGGCACGTCGATCGAGAAAGAGGCCCGCGGTTCGCGCGCGCCGGCCAATGACGCAGAACGCGTTGGTCGCGTGGCCGTACTCCGGACGCGGCTGCGCCAGGTCCGCGGCCCGGGCTTCGACGTGCGCCTGCGCCGCGATCGGTGGATACCAGGTCGGCACGGCGTCGAACCTGCGGCAACGTTCGTGCGCTTCACGGCGCCGCGCGGCATCGAACGTATCCCGTGCGCGCGCGAATATTGGCTGCACTTCGGGCGGAACGAGGTCGTCGTCGAAGAACGTCAATGTGTTGTTGCACGTGTTCCGCTCCGCACCGATGAACCACGTCGAGGCGGCGATGTGAACACCATCGTGTGTCAACGCCTCGCGGACTCTTGCGTCGTTGGCCATCTGCGCGAACGCACGCGCATTCGGTCCGCCGCGTCCGCCGCCGCAGGCGCCGCAGTCGTGTGCCGACTCGTGCGGGTTGTTGAGACTGACCGAGCCATGGCCGACGATGACGACGAGACGCGACAGTCGGCTCGCAATCCCGATATCCTCCAGCACGCGCCGGACGATCGCCGCCATTTCGGGCACCGTGAACCCTGCGTATCGACCGATCGAGGGCGGTGTGTCGTCGTGGTCGAGACGAAGCCGCGTGCGCGACGGCGTTGTGGTCGTGGCACGCACGCGTCCCCATCGCGACGCGAGCCACGGAAAGACCACGCGCAGCACCAGCGGCACCAGCGTCAGCCAGCCGAACGCCGTCATGAGCACGGCGCCACGTACGAGCATGCGGCTGCCGTGATGAACGTTGTAGCCCAGGAAACCGGCGGCGCGCCGCTGGGCCCGGCGCGAGCGTCCAACGAACGCTCCGACGAACGCATCCGCCTCCTGCTCGACCTCCGGCACGAAATGGTCCGGACGAATGACGACCGGGCAGAGCGGTCGAGGGTGGGCGTCGGTCGCCGCCTGGTGATACATCGCCACGTTGAAGAAGCCCGGCGTGCCCAAGGTCTCGACGTCCGGCGCGGTCTCCTCGAGGTGCCGCCGGAACGACTCCTCGCGCTCATCGATGCAGAAGACGGCTTGAAACGCAGGCGACCTCGGCGGGTCGCGCGGGGTGTGCCGGATCAGCGCGTCGTAGAGGCGATGGCGTACAGCGCGTTCGTAGGCACGGTGCAGGAATCGACGCTGCCGCACGCGCGTCAGCTCGTCGAGCTCTGACTCGATGGCCTGAACACCGGCGGCGCTCCATTGTTCGACGATTGACGGATCAAGTCCGCAGAGTTGCGCGACGTGAAACAGCGGCCACGCGCGCTCGGTTGCGGTGAGCGGCGGTGTTGGGCCGTTCCGTGCGCGAAGGCGCTCTCGCAGCGATTGGAGGAGGCTGTCATCTGCGGCGTGATGACGCGCGGCGTGCGCGATTGCCGCGCGCTCGAGCAGCAGCCGAACCGCCAGGAATCCGGCAAGAGTCGCTGGTAGTTCCTTGGCCGGTACGCGATCGGGCCGCTCTTCGACTTGACGGACCATCCCCGCCCATCCTCGCAAGGCGAGCACGGTCGCCGTCAGGTATTCCTCGCGTTCCTCGCGTGCGACGCCGAGCTCGAGCAGCGAGTGCTCGATCGACATGAGCGAGGTCCTCCCGGCTTTCACGTCATCGTCGACGAGCGTTGGAACCGCATGTGCCCACGGGCCGCATTGGGTGGCGAGCGGTGATCCGTATAGCTGCACGAAGCAGTCGTGAATCCCCCGGTCACGATCAGGCATATCCCAGTACGCCAGTCCCTGATCGAGATATCCAGCGATGAAGCGGATCAGCACCGGATGCACCCACGCGTCGGTATCGACGCCGGTAGACGCCAACAGGAGATCGCGATGACGGACCGGCGGCGGCGCCGGCCGTGCCGGGCGGTCCGCTGTGCGCATCGTGGCGGACTGACATGCCTCCCACAGCCGCCTCACCGCACGCGATTCAGCGGCGAGATCACGTTCGCCATCGTTGGCACTGGTGAGCGCCGGTCCGGCATCTCGAGGCAGATCGGTCCTGAAGCGCGCGAGCACGTCGGTTTCCTCGAGCAGCCATGCGAGTGTGCGACCGGTCGCGGCGGGAATCCCGTGCAGGATGATGCGGCGCCACAGGTCGAGACGGGTGCCGATGCTGGCGATCGGCTCCAGGCCACGCGACGCCAGATCCTCGGCCAACAGGAATTCGACGTCCTTGGCGAGGACGCGCCCTGCTGACACCTTGGCGCGATAGCGCGCTTCGGACAGAAACGGCTGGCAGTCGAAGCGCACCGCTGCATGCTCGACGGCGTCTTCGAACGCCATCTCCTCGAAGGCGTGCAGCGTGTTGTGATGGATGAAGATGCTGATCGGTCCCTGCGCCGGCAGCAGATGCGCCAGACGGTCGATCAGGTGCGCGAGCGGATGGTCGGACGGTGAGGAGTCGGATGGGTCGCGACGATGGGCCATCACGGAGGACTGACGCGAAGATTGGATTATACGCTTCGCGTCGCGCCGACCGGCTCTCCGCGCGCTCGCGCTACACGCGTCCCGACAGCAGCTTTCGTATCTTCGCCGTGCGGCGCAGACCCTGGGCCGTCGCACTGTGCGGCGATCGGACGCGATGCTTCAACAAGTTGACGACTTCGGCGGGAACCGGTTTACCTTTCTTCAACTTTGGCAGCACGACCTTCTTCAGCTCCTTGACCTCCTTCTTCACTGTCTTGTCGGTCGCCGCTGCCTCCCAATCCGCCTCGAACACGTCGCGCAGTTTCCTGGCGACGCCGCTGTTGTGGATCAACACGCCGACCTCGCGACGCGAATCCAGTTCGATTCGCCGCAGGCTCTGGCTGCCGACGAACGCGTAGGCCCCGTCGCGCACGATCGCACGGACATGCAGCCGCAGATCGCGCAGCGGCCGGACCGGAATGGCCTCGTGGTCCTTGAACTTGCCGATCACGCGCACGTCGACGCCGGCAATGACCTGCGCCTTGAGCAACTTGACGAAGGCACGATCCTGCAGGTTGACGTCGTAGACCAGCAATTGCCGCTTGGCGCCCTGGATGAACGTCGTCAACGCGTCGCGGGCGTTCTCGGGACTGACGACGAGGTGTGCGTGCGTGGCCACGAACGGCTGCCTGGTCGTGTCGGCCTCGAACAGCGTGAGGGCTTCGTTCACGGCCTTCTTGTCGCGCGTCGCGATGCCAAACGCGCGACTCCTGATCGTGTCGATCTTTGTGAGGTTGAACCCGAGAACATACAGCTTGTCGTCGACGATCATGTATTTCCCGTGGTATCGCACGAAGTCGTCGCCGGTGCGCGACACCATCACGCCGGCTTCGAGCAACCGCTGCTCGAGCTTCCGTAGCCGGCTCTCGCCGCCCGAATTGGTGTGGGCGACCAACACGCGGACGCGGACACCTCGCTGTACGGAGGCGGCCAGCGCCTTCTCGACGTCATCGCCGTCGATCCGGAAGATGGCGACGTCGATCCGGTGCTTGGCACCGCGGATCGCGCGCAAGACCGGCACGAGGCCGGCATCAGGCTGGATGATCAGGTTCATTCTTCTTCCTCGGGCAGCGGCTTCGCTTTCGTTTCTTCCTTCCACTCGATCTCGGCCTTCCCCGACGGTGCGAGGCTGCTCAACGCGGCGGTGAGCTGCTCGGTTTTCAACCCCTGTCCCGCGCTGACGAGGTACGACAGCTCTTCGTCGGACGTCGCCCGAAGTTCGAATTGTACGCCGGCGCGCTTCAGGATCTTCTCCACGTCCCCGCGGTGCTTGCCGGCGCCTTCGCCGAGCTTGAGCGTGAGCAGGAACGTGCGGACGCGGTTCTCGAAGCCTTCGATGATCCACAGTGTCAGGACGAGAAAGCCCGTTGCCGCCGTGGCGATGCCGAACAGACCGACACCGGCGGCGAGGCCCACGGCGAGCGCCGAGAGCATCACGACCGCGTCTTTCGGGTCTTCGATCTTCGCCCGGTAGCGAATCAGGTTGGCGGCGCCGGCGATGCCGAACGCGCGCGCCAGGCTGGCACCGACGACGAGCATGATCAAGGCGCCGACGATCGCCAGCACGATCTGCGTTTCGATGACCGCCGGATCTCGGGGAGGCGAGCCGGCACGGCGCGGACGCAAGGCGAGCGCCGCCCCAAGGGCCGCTGCCCACGGCAGGCGCACAGCGACGTGCTCGAGCCCGGCGCGCAGGTTCGCCGCGATGGACTCGGTGGCGAACTCGGGGAATTCGCTCTGTCCCTGTTGCGCGCCGGGAGGCGGTGGAACGGTGCTCGTTGGCGGTTGCGCCGCAACCGTGACGCCGCCCGCGATCACGAGCAGCACCAAGGCTGCCGTCCGCCACGATGCCCGGGTCACGGGCGCGCCCCTGCCTGCGCGGAGGCCGTTCGTTTCAGAGAGAGGCCTTCGTCGATCTTTTCTCGAATCTTTTTGATGAATCGCTGGCGAACGTCGGCTGGGTAGCCCGCCGCTTCGAACGCATCGTCGAGCTGCGAGTCGCTCAGCCGATTCATCAATTCGCACGCCCACATGACATCGGCGACGCTCAGCACGCTGAAGATCTCGCCGTGCCGCCCGCGATAGTTGAGACGCACCTCATTGCCGTGCACCTCTTTGATGAGCGGTGTGCTCTCGAAGTCCTCGACGTCGTTCCGCGTCCCGACCAGAAACGGAAACACCCGCCACTTGCCGAGCGACGCGCCGAGATCCTGGACGACGTAGCGGCGCCGTGGCTCCGCCTTCGGCTCCTTGAGCTCGTAGATGCGAGTGTTGCTCGTCTTCAGATCCCAGTTGCCCAGCAGCAGGTTGATGACGATCAAGCCGTGCATCGGCGTGGAGCCGGCGAATGGGTTGTCGACCCACTTCCATTCGCCGTCGGTCTCATGATCCGATTGCAGCCTGAACCGCGCGGGGACGCCCTCGTCTTTGAAATCACCCGTCAGCTGCCAGCCTTTCACGTAGTACGTCTCGGGCTGGTAGTAGCCGAGCGCCCACAGGATGCGGGACACGACGATCTCGGGTTGGGCTTCTTTTCCAAGTTTGATCGACCACTTTCGGCCGTCCGGTCCGTTGACGTCGTAGCCGCTGCTGTAGCCGGTGTTGTCGATCTTCAACACGGTGTACGTGGCGTTCGGCGCCGGCGCCGACGCCGACCGTCCCGGTCCCCACAGCAGATTGCGCTGGGCCAGATCGGTCGGATTGGACCAGAGCTCCAGGATGGGTGCGGACGTCGTCGTCGCGCGGAGCCCTTGCGGCCGGTTCTGCTGCAGCGTCGGTGCGCACGCCGCCGTCGCGCACGCGACCAGAACGAGGCCGACCCTCACCGTCATACGTGATCGCTTCATGGAGCCCTCCTATTGAGAGCGTGTGCGGTCGTCGGTTGACGGCCGCTTCGGATCGGGCATGAGCGGAAGCATCCCCGAATCCACGGGCTTGCCGCCTCGGGAGAGCACCTGGAAGCGCATCGCCTCTTTGCCGAGCTCGGTGAGCATGAACGAATAGTCGGCATCGAAGCCGGCTGCGGTCAGTTCTGATTTCTTGATGTCGCCTTTCGCGATCTTCGCCGAGCCGCCTTCGGTGAAGTAGTAGATCCCCTTCTGCGGCTTGATGCGCTCGTAGAAGTGTTCGTGCCCGGCGAAGACGACGTCGACGCCGTACTTGATGAACAACGGCTCGACCTGGGAGCGGAGGTCGATTTCCGAGCCGTGCCGACCGCCCGACGAATACAGCGGGTGATGGAAGTACGCGATCTTCCACCGGTCGTTCGATCTCGACAACTGATCCTCGAGCCACTTGAGCTGCTTCTGGTCCATGTAGTTGCTGTCGAGGACGAAGAACCGCGCGCTTCCCTTCGTGTAGGTGTAGTAGCGCTCGCCATTCATGTTGAACGGCTTGTAGTAGCGTTGCGTCGGGTCGTCGTGGTTGCCGAGCGCGGCGTAGAACGGCACCTTCGCGTCGAGCAGCGTTTGATACGGCTTCTCGAACTTCTGTGAGAAGTCCTGCGGTCGTTCGGAGCCGTAAATGTTGTCGCCGACCATGATCACGAACTCGAACGGGAACGACGAGCGCGCAGTCGCCAGCTGCTTGCCGATGTCGAACTGCGACTGCGTTCCCGTGCCGGTGTCGCCGATGACGGCAAACAGCACGCCGTCCTTTTCACTCGGCGGCGTGACGGCGGGAGGAGCGGGCGCGCCTTTCGTGGCCGTGGTCGTGCCCGGCTCGGGCGGTGCGACGACCGAGGGCGGCGGCGGCGTCGGCCCGCGCGCCGGCGGTGCCGGTTTCTGCGTCTGTTGAGCCGGCGCCTGTTGAGCCGACCCTGCGGCGCGCTGCGCCGCCAGATCCGCTGGCGCCGACACGCACGCGGCGCCGACGGTCAACGTGAGTAAGTAAAGCGGAAGACGATACCGAGCGCGCATGACCTCTACTTCTCCATTCGCGGCAGTGCGTTGAACAAGACGTCGATGGTCAAATTGGCGTCGCGGTCGCGCAGCAGGAGGTGTCGATCGACGACGCGATACTCCAGCTCGTCGGGGAGCACCGGCAGACTCGCCAGCAAGTTCCCCGGCACCGTCAACAGTGGCAGTGTCGTCGGATATGGCTGGTTGATGTTGATGTGCGTGCCCTTCGGCAGCTCGGTGAAGACGGCCTTGCGGTCGGCAGGCTTTCGCGTGCGCCAGTCGTCAGCCAGGATCTTCATGAACAGCGGCGTCGCGTCGCGCCCGAAGACGTCGCCAGGCTTTGCCGACGCGCGTGCGGCAGCAATCGCCTGTCCGAGCGCCTTCTCGCGGGCGCTGATCTTGTTCGGGTCGCCCGTTTCCTTGACCTCGGGGATCTTCTTCGTGATCTCGTTTCGTAGCTTCAAGTACTCGTCAACCCGTTTGCGGAACGCCGCCATCACTTCGGCCGTTGGATTGACGCGAGGCTGCGGCGGGACTGTAGCCGCGGTGGGTTGGCCGGCGGT
>Ga0111539_10004201_pt1 | contig 18895 bp, 15 predicted proteins | sample RhiMethybrSRZTD1_FD_79667 | JGI IMG/M metagenome (GOLD analysis project Ga0111539, IMG submission 79667) | Populus rhizosphere microbial communities from Tennessee, USA - Rhizosphere MetaG P. TD hybrid SRZTD1 (version 2) (version 2) | ecosystem: Host-associated > Plants > Roots > Rhizosphere >... | reverse complement strand
CTGTGGTTTCCCCTTGAGATAGCAGTCGATATTTTGTACGGTCACGCCAAGGATACGTCTCCGGGCCTCCAGGCTCATCCATGCGGTGTGAGGTGTAACAAGGCAGTTCTTTGCCCGCAATAGTGGATTGGTTACACTTGGCGGTTCAACTGATAGCACATCCACAGCAGCAGCTTCCAATTGATCTGAGTTTAGCGCATTTGCAAGATCGCCTTCATGGATTAGCTGACCGCGTGAGGTGTTTATTATCCAGGCGGTTTTTTTCATTTTCGACAATAGACTTCTGTTCACAAATTGATTGTTGGATCGCGTGAGCGGGCAATGCAGTGAAAGAATATCACATTGAGAGAATACATCTTCCATGTTGGCGTATGTAGCGAGATTGGTTTCCTTTTTTGTCTGGCTATAATATATCACACGCATATCAAATGCAGTTGCCAGCTTTGCCACCTGTATTCCGATCTTGCCAAATCCAATAATACCCAGAGTTTTGCCCTGTAATTCGGTAATGCGCCCTTTTGAAAAACAAAAATCCGGGGATTTTTCCCATTCACCCTGTCGAACAGCCGCGCTGTTCAATCCCGCTCGATTAGCCAGTTCAAGGATAAGAGCGAAAGTATGCTGCGCAACAGAGGAAGTTCCGTAATTTGGAACGTTGCAAACGGGGATTCTTCGCTTGGATGCTGCTTCGATATCCACAATATTATAACCCGTCGCTGTCACGCAGATCAGTTTAAGATCTTTTGCAGCCTCAATAGTAGCGGCTGATAAAGGAACTTTATTTGTTAGTATGATTTCAGCGTTCCGACAACGTTCCGTGATGTGTTCCAACAATGTACGATCGTAGTTTATAACTTCGCCGAAAGAATTGAGGGCGTTCCAGTTCAGATCTCCTGGATTCAGTGTGTGGCCATCGATCACGACAATTCTCATTCTTCAATAGTTTGACAAATTTTCTCATTAAATTAATTTCAATTCACCGCATACACAATCATAAATACTACAGGTAGGAATTGGCAAGGTGTTAAGTGACATTGCTATGCGGCAGGGAATTCCCAGAAGGTCAAAGGGTGGGGAATTTTGCGTGAAAAGCTATTTGGAAAGACCCGCAGATCGGAGCATAACCTTAAAATTGTTCAGGTCATTTTGCATGGCCTTTATCACATCAGCCCGGTCAATTGTTAGAGAGGTAGCTCCGTGTTCTGCGCCGCCCAGTGAATATTCGAAATGTATTGAAACAGGCACATTGATGCCATATACCTTCAATGAATTCAAATAGTTTTTAAAATCAATAAGGCCCTCGCCAAGGGGAACAATTTCTGCAACCCACTTTCCTTCCTTCTTTGTCCATTGAAAATCCTTTATGTCAATGCTCTTAATATATGGCTTTATCGCCTTAAGGCCAATTGGCCATGCATTGGCACCTTCCACTGTTGCGTGCAGGATATCATATTGAGATCCAATCCAGGGCGAATTGATGTGGCTTAGCACATTGTAAAGATCCCAGATGGGCGCGCCAAAGTACTCCCCCGAATGGTTCTGGTATTCTCCACTAATGGAGTATTTTTTATTTAATGCCGCCAGCTTTACAAGTTTCGTTTCGAAGTCTTTTAGATCGTCCTCGATACTCTTCTGTGAATTATAATTCAGCCAACCAGTTCGATAGTGCGTTATACCCAACGCGCTGGCTGTCTTAAGAATGTTTTCTGTCGTAGGTTCATCAGCATCTGTGATAGCCGATGTGATCATGTAAACATTCATTCCGGCTTTTCTAACTGCATCGACAGCTTTCGGGAGGTCCTCGGCTACACGTTCAGGCAACACATGACCGCCGGGCCGAACAGTGATATCCACTCCGTCGAATCCCATCTGTGCGGCTACTTGTGCCATCTCGGTATAATTCAGCCATTGAAGATGCTTGGAAAAGATGCTGATTTTAAACACTTCAGACTCAGAAATTGATGTCTGTTTGTCTCTCGGCTGAGGAATGGAGTTTGCGCGAATAGTACCGGCTGATGAAAGGCCAGCAGTCATTAGTAGGGAGTTTATAATAAATTCCCTTCGATTAGTCTTCATGGGCTCCTTATCGATAGGTGGTTTGCAGTTATCAAATATAAGGACTGACATAAAGTTTGTTACTGAAGAGTCAGTAAAATTTTACCTCACCTGGACAAGCTCATATGAATCAAAAAGAGTACTATGAATTCCCCCAGCGAATTCTTGGCTGAATGGCAGGCATATCCACAATGGATGATCCCAACTATTGATTCGGTGGAAGTAATTACTCGGCAGAAACTGGTCGGAATTGAGGTTGGTCCAAAAGTAAAATTGAAAAGCGCTCACAAAGTATCCGGAAACACCATAGGAGCGCTTGAATATTTATGCTTTTATCTTCAAACCTTTTTTGCCTATCTTTTCTCCATTAGACGACGCCATGACAGTACAGGAACAAAAAAGCACAACGAAGTACATCGAAGAATTAGAAAAGAGCATCAAAGGAGATGTGCTTCGTGATGATTATTCATTGGGAATGTACTCGACTGATGCAAGTTTTTATCAGATCCGCCCGCTTGCAGTGGTCTTGCCATTGGATGAGTCCGACGTAAAGGCAGCGGTTAAAATAGCTAATACGTACAAATTGAAAATTTTGCCTCGTGGGGGTGGAACCAGTCTTGCTGGTCAGACGGTTGGCGAGGCCATAGTTATTGATTTCTCTAAGTACATGAACAAGATCCTTGAGTTTAATGAAAAGGAGAAGTGGGTAAGGGTACAACCGGGGCTGGTTCGTGATGAGCTGAATGAAGAAATGGCGAAGTACAAACTGCATTTTTCACCCGATCCTGCCACGTCAAGTCGCGCGAATGTGGGTGGAATGGTAGGCAATAATTCCTCTGGTACAAAAAGTATCCTTTACGGTAAGACAGTCGATCATGTTCTGGAAGCAAAGGTCCTGCTCGCAGACGGCACGGAACTGTTACTCAAAGAGTTTTTACCGGATGAATTTGAAAAGAAAGCACAGCAAATGGACAGGGAAGGAGAGATTTACAGAGGGTTCAAAACGATAATTCAGAATAATAGGGAAGAGATCAAGCAACGGTTTCCAAAGGTGATGCGTAGAGTTGGGGGCTATAACCTGGACGAATTTGTCTACACCGACCGTTGGAACCTTTCGAAACTTATTACAGGAAGTGAGGGAACGCTTGCACTGTCCCTGGAACTAAAGATTAACCTGGATCCATTACCAAAGTACAAGTGTGTTGCTGTTGTTCATTTTGCTGAATTGTTGGAAGCGATCAGTGCAGTTGAGCCTATGCTGCCATTCAAGCCTTCAGCCGTGGAGATCATAGATCGTACAGTCTTACGATTAAGCGCTGAGAATCTTACCACGAGACACCTTTGCTATGTGATACAAGACGATCCCGCTGCGATCTTAATCGTGGAATTCTATGGAGACTCCAATGAGTCAGTGGTGGACCGCTCGAGTCAGATGATAGAAACACTTAAACGTCAAAAACTCGGATACGCTTATCCAGTTTTCCCAGACGGCAAAACCTTTGACGATGTTTGGGCTTTGAGGCGCAAGGGTCTCGGTTTGATGATGGGAATCAAAGGCGAAAAAAAGGCACTAAGCTTTATTGAAGATTCAGCAATTCCAATTCCCGTTCTTCCGGAATACATCGACCAGGTGCTGAAGATCTGTGAAAAGCATAACACGGAGGTTTCCATGTACGCCCATGCAAGCGTCGGCGTAATTCACGTGCAGCCATTGCTTGATCTCCGTGATGAGACAGATATTGAGAATCTGAAAAAGATCACGGACGAAACGTTTGATCTGGTTGTGAAATACGGAGGCTCATGGAGCGGAGAACATGGTGACGGCTTAGTAAGGAGCGCATACAATGAGCGTTTCTTTGGAAAGCATTTGTATCAGGAGCTTAGGAATGTTAAAAGACTCTTTGATCCTGAGAACCTGATGAATCCCGGAAAGATCGTCGATGCTCAAACCATCGAACACAACCTAAGATACGGCGTCAGTTACAAGGACGAAACGGTAGGTGGAACTTTTCATTATCGTAATGAGAACAGTTTCAGGGAATCAGTCCATATGTGCACCGGCGTCGGGGAATGTAGGAAAGTACTTGGCGGCACGATGTGTCCGAGCTTTAAAGCTACACGTGATGAAGAGCATTCAACGCGTGGGCGGGCAAATGCTCTACGACTCGCTATGTCTGGCCAATTAGATAAGAATGGTCTTACTAGTGAAAGGCTTCATGAGGTAATGGATCTATGTCTCTCCTGTAAAGCTTGTAAATCCGAGTGCCCAAGTAATGTTGATATGGCGAAGATGAAGAGCGATGTCCAGCAAATGTATTTTGACGCCCATGGAACAACGATGCGCGACAGGCTTATCAGGGATTCTTCGAAGGCCGCAGCTACTTTTTCAGGCGCATTGTCAGGCGTGATAAACTTCTTGCAGGGTACTAAAGTATTCAGGCTGCTAATGGAGAAGGTTGCAGGTTTTGATCAACGAAGGTTGTTACCAGAGTATGCCGCAGAACCTTTTTACAAATGGTTTCAAAAGAACGGCAGCAGCATACAAGACAAAAGCAAGCGAGTGGTGTTGTTTGCTGACACGTATTTGAATTTCCATGAACCAAATGTCGGTATTTCGGCTGTTCAGTTGTTGAACTCATGTGGCTATGAAGTAATACTTGCAAATGTCGGATGTTGTCAACGGCCGAAGATTTCGCACGGCTTCTTGAAGGAAGCAAAGGAGGACGGCACGAAAACTGCGAGGGCTCTGGTTAAGTATTTGGATGAGGGCATGAAGGTTGTTGTATGTGAACCAAGCTGCGCATCAGCGTTGAATGATGACCTTCCAGATCTAGTCGATGATGAGAAGCTTGCCTCCAAATTGAAGGAAGGTATAATGATGATCGATGTGTTCCTTGAAAAAGAGATTCAGGACGCTAAGATCAACAAGTCGTTTGAATCTATCGCTGGTGATATCCAGATCCATGGACACTGTCATCAGAAGGCGTTATATGGAACGGCTCCTATGAAAAGCATCTTTCAAAGGACAACAAAAAATGTGGGTGAAATTGCTTCAGGGTGCTGCGGTATGGCGGGTTCCTTTGGGTATGAAACTGAGCACTATAGTATATCCGAAAAGATAGGAAGTCAGGTCCTCTTTCCCGCTGTGAAATCCATGAAACCTGGTACTACCCTGGTCGCGAATGGTTTCAGTTGCAGGCATCAGATCCAACACTTCACTGGTGTCAAGCCCAAACACTGGGTGGAAGTTATTCGCGCAAAGTAATAGTCGATGAACTGGACGCAAGAAACGAATCCCCTCGATAACATTGCCTTGTCGGCGCTGGTTGCAGCGATACCGGTGGCATTTATTTTCTTACTGTTGATCAGGAAAATGAAAGGTTATCTCGCCAGCCTTTTAACTATGATCCTGGCGATAATCTTAGCCGTGCTTGTCTATCAAATGCCACTGAAGCTCGCTCTAGCGTCAGCTTTGCATGGAGCATTGTATGGGCTTTTTCCGATATGCTGGATAATTATTGGAGCAGTTTTTCTTTTTAATGTGACGGTAAAGAGTGGTCACTTTGAGATCATCAAAAACTTTATGGCAAGCATCACTCCTGATCGACGGTTGCAAGCCTTACTTATAGCGTTTTCGTTTGGCGCATTCCTCGAAGGTGCTGCGGGTTTCGGAGCTCCCGTTGCTATCTCCGCCGCGATGCTTGTGGGGCTGGGCTTCAATCCGCTCTATGCCGCTGGACTTTGTTTGATTGCGAATACTGCCCCCGTTGCATTCGGTTCGGTGGGGACGCCGATTATCATGGCGTCGCGTGTTTCGGATATACCGGAAATGGCTATTTCACAAATGGTGGGACGTACCCTTCCTATTCTATCTGTTGTTGTTCCTTTTTATCTTGTTGTCTTGATGTCCGGCATGAAACGGTCCATGGAAGTGTTGCCGGCTATCATTGTGTCGGGAGTTTCTTTTGCTTTCTTCCAATGGTTTGCAGCAAACTATATCGGTCCGATGCTTCCTGATGTGCTTGCTGGAATTGCTTCGATTTTTTGCCTGATGATATTGCTGAAGTACTGGAAACCTCAGGCGATATGGCGCTTTAGCGAAGAGCCCCAACAAACGCTGGATTCAACTCTTAGGTATTCCATCGGACAAGTCATGCGGGCCTGGTCTCCATTTATAATCATGACGCTTTTCATTATTGCCTGGGGCCTTGATCCAGTGAAAAGCGCTTTGAACTCAATTGGGATCCTGAAGTTTGAGATACCGGGCCTTAGTTCCATCCTCAAACCGGATGGAACACAATTGGTGACCAAACCTTTTGAATTGAATTATCTCTCTGCACCCGGGACGGCTTTGTTGTTTACTTCGATTATTGCCGTTCCCCTTCTTGGTGTGACTTATCGGGAAGCTGCGACGATCTACTTGGCTACATTAAGACAACTAATGTTTTCAATTATTACAGTCGCGTGTGTCGTGGGTTTTGCATTCATAGCCAATTATTCCGGAATGTCAATCGCAATGGCGGTTGCCCTGGCAAGCACAGGGGTGTTATTTCCATTTTTTTCTCCAGTCCTGGGATGGCTTGGAGTGTTCCTTACAGGGTCAGACACATCTTCGAATGCGTTATTTTGCAAGTTGCAATATTCATCCGCGGAAGCGTTGGGTGTTGACCCCGTTGTGACTGTTAGCGCGAATGCTTCAGGAGGTGTAACAGGTAAGATGATCTCTCCTCAAAGTATCGCGATTGGGGCCGCAGCGGTCGGCTTGGTCGGTAAAGAATCTGAACTATTCCGATTTACAGTGAAGCATAGTTTCTTAATGCTGCTGATCATTTGTCTGCTCACCTATGCTCAGGCTTATGCTATTCCGTGGATAATACCTCGATACCGTCTGCTTGAATCATCTATCGCGGTAGAGACTGCCAAAGCATCTACTGGTTTCATGTATTTGTGGATTCTTGTTTTGATATTGACTTTAGTAACTGCTACAGTTCTATTGATCGACAGGAGGAAAGTAAGAACATCATAAATTATGTGCGCAAAAAGCATAATGATTAGGGAGGATCTTCAAGAAGGCTATAGGGACGTTTACACTACGGAAGCATTCGGCGCTTTAACTGCGTTGGAACCTTTTAACAAACGTGTCAAGGAAATGATGGCTGCCCGCCTCGAGCGAAGGGCGGAACGACAATCACAGAATCGAAGGATCAGTTTTTTGAATCATTCTAGTATTATTCCCGGCACTTCAATCAGTGTGGCTGACGCGCGTGAGGGACGATTTGAAGGTTCGGGCATTCCGAAAGATCTGCAACGTCAATGGATACAGGGTACAGGACCTGCAGCCAAGCCCAATGCCCCCGTTGCAAGCAGTATCCGAAACGTTGCTTATGCGTTGCTATCCGGCGCGGATGGATGGATGTTCGACGGTGAGGATGCTCTTGGACAAATTAATTCAATGTCACTGGATAATCAACGGAACTTAAAACTTGCCATCCACAAAGATCCGTTGTTCTTGGATGTCGCCCAAACTGTAGCAGAGGAGATGAATAAGTGGGCGCTGGATTTTTTTGGTAAGACGATCATCGAGGACTGGAAGTCACAACTTGATTTTACCACAAAAATATTCAGGACGCGGGGATTGCATCTCGACGACCGTCATATACGTGACAAGGAAGGTATCGCAATGGCTGCTTCGATTGTGGACCTGTCGCTTTATGTGACGAATAATTACAAAGCCCTCTTGCAAAATGGGTCAACCGTCGTGCTTTATCTTCCCAAGATTCAGACTGCAGAAGAGGCGGCATTGTGGAATGACATGCTAAATGCAATTGAAAATCATATAGCACTCGAAAGAGGCACGATAAAGGTCTACGTACTGGTGGAACAGTTGGAGGCTACATTTCAACTAATGGAAATTCGCGCCGTGTTGGGAAAACACTTTGTCGGGTTTAATACTGGCCGCTGGGACTATATCAACAGCGTAGCGGATGCGTTATCCTGGGACAAGAGTTTTATCAATCCGAATATAGAATCGATTGTAATGACTTATGGCTACATGCGTAATTACGAAGACAGGGTACGGCGGGCAGTCAATACTGCTGACAAGAATGGGAATTTCGCTTTGTGGCAGGGGGGAATGGAACCGAATATTCCGGTAGGTTCTCAAGAGGGCGTGTCCGCTAGTATGAAAAAAGCCGTTGCGGGTGCAGAACGCGAACAGCGTGATGGTGCAAGCGGGAAATGGGTTGCACATTGGAAGATGGTTCACATTGTTCGCCCTGTATGGGAGCGGGTAGGGGAACCTAATCAACTAGGTCGCAAGTTTCCACCCTTGACCTATACGCCGGCAGATGCTACTGGATTAACGGAACTCGAGCCTGCACCTATCACGATCCGTGGAGCACGAAATCTTTTGAGCGTCGCGTTGCAATACGGGAACGCGTTCCTTCAGGGAATGCAGGCGGCTGCCCTTAAACCCGCTGATTTTTTCGGCAATGACGACATCCTTTATCTGATGGAAGACATGGCCACGGGCGAGATACGGTTAAGTATACTGTGGGAGTGGATTCATAAAGGAGCCAAATTAACTGAAGCTGATCCGGAAATAGGGACAAAAGCTGGAGACATCGTAAATGCAACGTTATTCAGGCGCTTGCTGGAAGAAGAGTATAAGAAGCTGCTCGCTGCAAAATCAAAAGACGTCCATGACGGATCTAAAACAACCACGCTTCCGATTTCGCGCGAGATCGCAGAGGTCTATGTGCTTGACAATATCAAGGCGCCGTGGTTTATCGACCTACTGAACATCAACCTAAATAATCATTCGCTGACTGAAGCAATTCGAAGAATTGAGCTGTACATGTCTGCTATCAAAGAACATGGTCGAAGGATTACAGAGAATCTCGATTTTAACCCCCGATAAGCTATAAATACTTTTGCTCCGAGGGGAGTTGCAGGTCACAAAGTTCACGAAGAACCACAAAGTTCACGACGTAGTTTTGTTGCTTCACGGAGTGATCGTTGTGCCTTCTTTGTGATCGTAGTGACCCGGCATTTATAAATTTGTAAGGGCAGGTCACAATGTCAATCAAGAACCATAACACCATTAGGATTGAGTTAAGGTTTCTTGCTGAATTGCCAGTTCCTTTGCTTTTTTAAGGATATAATCCGGGAAAGTGACGCTTTTCCTTTTTACGGCATCGAGATGAACACCAACAAGCCTGCATTCAGCCGCGACGTTGGAGTTGCCGTCAAACATTGTATGTTTTGTTATTAACACCTTTTCTCGTACTTCTTCGACTGTTGTTTCGATGTAAACATTCTCTCCAGCCATCAATTCCTTCTTGTACTTAATGTTCTGCTCTACGGCTGCCATTCCGCGACCCGTTTCTTTAAAGAACTGCATAGTCAGACCTAGGTGCGAGAAAATATTCCATCCTGCCTGATCAAACATCGATACGTAATACTGAACATTCATGTGCCCCATATGATCACAATGCCACGGATAAACCGTTCCTTGAAATGTTTTAAACTTTGTCATATTGAATTATCGTTAACTATCTCCTTTATTAAACCCTATACCTTATATCTTATTACCTATACCCTATACCCTATACCTTATACCTCTGTTTCCAACTCCCCCTTAAACACCTTCACTGGTTTTTCAATACCACGAAGAATCTCTTCGCCTAAATACTTAACTGCAATTTTGCCAGGAACAATCTTTTCGTACACCTCTTGTGACATAAGGAGCTCGCTGTTGTATTTCTTGTTGAGTTGTTCGATGCGTGAGGCAATGATCACAGGAGATCCACTAATCGAAAACTGTTTGCGCTGTTCATTTCCGATATTCCCCGTGATAACCAATCCTGAGTGAAGTCCTATTCCGATTCTCGTGCGCGGAATTTTATTATTCTGAGAAGCATCCTCAATTTTTTTTAGGACGTTTATGCTAGCCTGAAAGGCCATATCAGCGTGAAGGGCATTTTCAACTGGCGAACCGAAGCAAGCCATCAATCCATCTCCCAATATCTGAAACACAACACCCTGATGAAGATTAATGATATCAATGATCGGTCCAAGACATTCATTCTGATACTCGATAACTTCTTCGGCAGAGTGCGTGTCCGCGAAACTTGTGAAGTTCCTTATATCGAGGAACATGATCGTCGCTTCCCGTCTCTTTGTAACTCCTTTATCTTCTATTACCGCTCTTGAAACTTCCTTGGAAACTTGTTGTCCGAATAAAACTTCAACCTGATCTTTAGCTTTCTGCACCTCAAGCGCTGTTTTTATCCTTTTTTTCAGTTCAGCCGAAACAAATGCTGCTGCACCACCGGACAGTAACAATATCACACATCTGATGTAATAAGAGTTTTCTGGCACTACTGCTTCGGAGTTTGACATTATTTCGATGTCATGGAACGCATAATAAACAACGATGGCATATTGAATGGCCGCAAGAACACCACCAAAAATATTAACACGATAGTCGAGGTGCAGAATAGAAAGAGTAATCAGCAAGAAGTATATCAACATCACTGGTGTATCGATAAATGATAACATCTTAAGGTCGCCCATGATGAACATCATAATGAACGAAGGAATAGTTATTTCAACAATGGTCTGTATGACCTTATAACGCAGCGACGGAGGATGAACCGGACTCAATCGCCTTTTCAGGTATCTGATATTTGCCACCTGATAAATAATGAACAGGATTATAAAGCCGGCGATCTTTGAAAATGTTGTGAATCCTCCATAGAATTCTGCAAGGCTTCTTTCGGCGAAAAGGTAATTAAGAATTGCGACCACCAGAATCGTACTGAACAAGCCTATCAGGAGCAGTGCTCGCGTGCACTCACTTCTTAGTTCTTCAAGTTCAAGACTTGCGTTGTGTTCGGTAAGTTTAAGCATGGAACTTTATCTGTATTGTTCTAAAGAAGCAATATCATAATTTACCGTTACGGTTACTAGGAGGTCTTCTTGTAGTTTATAACTGCCCATGTATTCAGTACGATCGCAAAAATCCCGACAATGATAAGATGGCGCGTTATGTCAGCAAAGCCGCTACCCTTTAGTATGACCATTCTCATTACGTCTATTAGGTAGCTTACCGGATTCAACTCCGATACCAACTTGGCCCATGCTGGCATACTATCCGTCGAAGTGAAAAGCCCGCCCAGCAAAATAAAGACCATCATGAAAAAGAACATGATGAACATGGCCTGCTGCTGAGTTTCGCAAATCGTAGAGATCAACAACCCCAATCCAAGAACGCTCAAAAGGTACACACCGATAAAACTATAAAGTACAACCAGGCTTCCGACCGGTACTATACCGTAAATCAGCCATGATATCAACAAACCAATGGTAAATACCACGTTGCCCAGGACCCAGAACGGAATCAGCTTGCCTAGAATGAAATGATGCTTGCGAATAGGAGTGACGTTGATCTGTTCAATGGTTCCTACTTCCTTTTCTTTGACTATATTCAAAGCAGTAAGAAATCCGCCAACCATTGTTACCAAAATGGCGAGTATTCCCGGCACCATAAATACGCGGTAATTCATAAGAATGTTGAACCAATTTGCGGAGGCGACTTCGATCAACGGTTGTTGAGGCATTCCACTTGATGGCAGCAATTCTAGTCGAAGGTCATCGTTGAACCGTCTTACAATACTGGCGAGATAGGCTGCGCCAAGATTTGCCTTTACTCCGTTTATAGCATTGACTGCAATAAATAGTTTGCCTTCGTTTTCACGTAAGACGGTCCTTTCAAAGCGAGATGGGATCTCAAGTATAAGATCAGCCTCGTCGCGATCGATCAGTTCGAATGCTTCCTTATAAGACGAATTTAGTCCGGTAAGGCGGAAATATCCTGATGCCGTAATGTTTGTGACCAACTGCTGCGAGTAGGGCGAGTGGTCATTGTCAACTACTGCGATGTTGATATTCTTTATTTCATAGTCTGCAGCCAGTGGCAGGATCGTGAGTTGAACCGAAGGTACCATCAGGATCATTGCTAGAATGATCTTATTTCTGAATATTTGCTTGAATTCCTTTTGTAATAAAAAACGTATCGTTCTCATGCAAGGCGAATTTTAAAGGTTCTAAGACTTACGATCAACAGAAAAACAGTCATGCCAGAAAGTATAAGAGTTTCTTTCCAGATGCCGGAGAATCCTAGTCCCTTTATCATTATGGCTTTTACGATGATATAAAACCATTTTGCAGGAACTACATTCGAAATTACCTGGAGTGCTACCGGCATGTTTTCAATCGGAAACATGAAACCACTGAAAAGAATAGTCGGAAGCATCATTCCCATTAGAGATATGAGCATTGCCACCTGCTGGGACGCGGTCTTTACGGATATAAAGATGCCGACCGTAAGGCACGTGATAATGAATAGTGTGCTTTCAACGAATAAGAGCAAGATGCTTCCATGGATTGGGAGATCAAGTACATATACGCTTAGCAACAGAATGATGGCCACATTGATGAGTGACAGGAGCAAATAAGGAATTGCTTTTGAAATCACGACCATCAATGGCTTGAAAGGAGAGACCAACAGGATCTCCATCGTGCCCATTTCCTTTTCGCGGACGATAGATACTGCTGTCATCATTACACAGACCAGCATTAATACCAGTGCCATGACACCGGGAACGAAATTGTATACTCCCAATAGTTGTGGGTTATACAACATTCTCGTTTCCGGAACGATTCGGAAGGAAATCCCGGCACTTCGTGAAAGCTCCTGTTGGTAATCGACAACGATCGATGAAATATAATTCGTAAGCGTATTCGCGGTGTTTGGATCGGAGGCGTCAGCAATAACCTGGATTTGTGCATGATTCTGATGAGCAAGGTCGGCACCAAAATTAGAGGGAATGACCAATGCAAGCTTAATGACACCTTCCTTGAAGGACTTGTCAATTTGGTCAGCTCCTAAAACCGTCTTTTCAATTTCAAAGTATTGACTTGCTTCCAGTTTCGTTACGAGTTTTTGAGAAGCCACGTCTTTTGCGTAATCAATCACTACTATCTTGGCATTCTTAACTTCGTTGGTTAGCGCGAATCCAAAGATTAGAATTTGGGCAATCGGCATCCCGAAGAGGATCAATAGTGTTTTCCGGTCCCTTAATACGTGGGCGAATTCTTTCTTTAAGAAGGTGATAAACTGCATAATGATTCAATGTTTTTAATCTCCGCGTTTTGCGCCTCTTGCAAGCTGATAAAATACTTCGTCCATCGAGCGCACACCAAAATTCGACTTGAGGTTTGAAGGAGAATCCAACGCCTCAACTTTACCATCAACCATTATGGAAATGCGGTTGCAATACTCCGCTTCGTCCATGTAGTGTGTTGTGACAAAGATCGTGACACCCCTGTCCGCCGCTTCATAGATAAGGTCCCAGAATTGACGACGTGTCACAGGATCAACACCTCCTGTGGGCTCGTCAAGAAAAACGATTTTAGGTTCGTGTAATACGGCTACTGAGAAAGATAACTTTTGCTTCCATCCAAGTGGTAACGACGACACTAGCTTCGTCGCTTCGTTTTCAAGTCCCAGTCGCTTGATGAGTTCGCTGCTTTTATTCTTCAGCTGATCATCCGAGAGTCCATATATTCCTCCGAAGAAGTAGATATTTTCGAGAACAGTGAGGTCGTCGTACAACGAGAATTTCTGACTCATATAGCCGATATTCTTCTTTATCTTTTCTGTTTGTTTGTAGACGTCGAAACCGGCAATGATCGCGTTGCCAGAACTCGGTGTTGACAATCCGCACAGCATACGCATTGCAGTTGTTTTGCCAGCACCATTTGCGCCCAGAAAGCCAAAGATTTCACCTTTATATACCTCCAGGGTAATTTCGTTGGCGGCAATAAAGGCGCCGAAACGTTTGGTGAGTTTGTCTGTTTTAATTACAGTATCCATTGTTAGTTTCCTAATAGTTTTATAAAACAGTCTTCAATCGTCGGCGTTGTTTTTCTTATTACAATGTTTTTCATTCCTACTTCCTGGAGGTATTGCGTAATACTTTGTTGAGAAGAACTTTTAAATGTTGCATGAGCAAACTCTCCAAATGCGTAATAATTTCTTGTCTGATCATAAGCTTTAAGATTCTTTAAGAGCATGTACATGTTGTCACTTTTCAACTCGTACAATTCGTCCGGATACTTGTCAACGACTCCCTGAGGTGTATCGATCGACAATATTTTGCCATTTTGGATAAGAGCGATCCTATCGCAAAGTGTTGCTTCATCCATGTACGGCGTGGAAACGACGATGGTAATACCCTGCGCCTTCAGTCGTTTTAACATTTCCCAAAATTCCTTTCGCGAAACCGGATCAACTCCCGTAGTCGGTTCATCGAGGAACAAGACGGTAGGCTTATGTATTAATGCGCAACACAAAGCGAGTTTTTGTTTCATTCCTCCTGACAACTTTCCTGCTCTCCGCGTCTTAAATTTTTCTATCTGAACGTAGATGTCCTTAATGAGGTGATAGTTCGCTTCAATAGTTGTCCCGAAGACAGTAGCGAAGAAATTCAGGTTTTCTTCAATCGACAGATCCTGGTAGAGGGAGAATTTTCCAGGCATGTATCCAACTGTATGCCTTATTTGCTTGTAGTCTTTGACAATGTCAAAACCACCTACGGTTGCGCTACCTGCGTCAGGAAGTAAAAGTGTTGTCAACATGCGGAAGATACTTGTCTTACCGGCGCCGTCGGGACCAATAAGCCCAAACAATTCGCCCTTCTCAACCGAGAATGAGACATCCGAAACGGCTGTTACCGTTCCATTGTTGTAGGCTTTGACCAAGTTATTTAATTGTACTTCCGCCATTGGACTAATTGAATTTTACTTCTCCGTACATACCAATTTTGTATGCGCCTTGATTCTTCACACTCACTTTTATTGCGTACACCAGATTGGCGCGTTCATCTTTTGTTTGAATGGTTTTTGGGGTGAACTCAGCTTTATCGCTTATCCAAGTTATTGAACCCTCTGTTGTCGCGAGACCACCGTTTCCGTCGTCTGTTGATACTTTAACCTTTTGATTGAGTTTCAGTTGAGCTAGCTGATTGCCGGTTACATATGCGCGCAGAATCATCGTCGATAAGTCTGCAATTTTATAAAGCGGTTTTCCAATAGATGTAAGTTCGCTCGGCTCAGCATACTTAGTCAATACCATTCCTGAAACAGGATTGACCACTCTACACTTTTTTAGTTGATCCTCCACTTGCGCCAATTGAATTTCCGTTGTGGCCGCCTGTTCATTAAGGGATGATGTGGTTGTACCCAAAGAACTTGATTGAGAATCAATTCTTGCCTGAAGGATTGACACTTTTGCCTCTGCGTCATCCAATTGCTTTTGCGACGCAACTCCTCCTTTTACCAGGCCAGCAATTCTGTTCCTGTCGTCGACGGCGTTCTTTAGTTCCTTCTTCAGGGACTCAATTTGAACTCCTGTATTTGGTCGGCCGGAAAGTATAGCCTTTTTGCTTTGGAGCAACTGGAGCTTTGTCAGATATAACTGTGTACTATCGATAGCGCCAATCACTTGTCCGACGCGCAGATTTTCACCTTCCGATATTGTAAAGGCCAGGATCTTTCCCGAAGCCTCTGCAGAGATTATGGTTTCAACTGCTTCGAAGGATCCCGAGGCATCGGCGGGGTCGTCGTTGTTGCCGCAAGAGAAACACAGCGCGGCTATAAAGGCAATGGGGATAATATTTTTTTTCATGGTTAGTATTGTTGACATTGAAATTTTAGTTTCCACTGATGGTGTTGAAGTTGTAAAGCGCGAGCAGAAGTTGTACCTCGTGAAGTGACTTCTCATTTCGTGATTCACTTTCCTTGTAAATAATGGTAAGCAGGTCGCTCATTGAAGCCAGCCCGTTCTTATACTTCAACCGGTATGACTGTGTTATCTTTTCCTTTAACTGGACGATTTCTTTATCCTTTGAGACAATAGCTTTTTGTTTTTCGATCTCACTATTGGATTGTTTTTGCTCAAGAGTATTGTTGAATGTGAATACTTCCTGTTGGTTGTTTATCCTGGCCATCTGGATTTTGTCCAATTGCCGATTATTCGATGTTTTGTACAGATTGCCAGTGTTCCAGGAGAGACTTATGCCTCCAACCCAAACGTTGGAGATTGTGGATGGACCAAGACTTATCCCGGGCTCAATAAATGTTGCGAAACCCATGAGACTAAGTTTAGGCATATTACTGACCTTGTTCATATTCGATTGGAATTCAATAAGGCGTTGTTGACTGGAATATAAATTCAGTTCTGGCCTGCCTTTAACCCACAGTGATTGAGTCTGTGCCGTTGAAGGAGTTTGAAGTACGGTGCTTTCCAGTAACCTCTGTCCTGTTAAGTGCGAAAGCATTTCCAGGTAGCCGCTGCGGGTAAAGCGGGTTGCAATGATATTTTGCTCAACTCGCAATACCTCTGCATTTACTTCATCAACATCGCTCTGATACGCAAATCCGCTTTCCATGGAAAGTTTGACATTGCTTAGAGTGCGGTTAAGATTCTTCCTGAGAGTATCAAGTTGTTTCTTTTGTTCATCAAGGAGAAGTATGCCAAAATAAATCTGGTTGACTCTTTGTCTTAGTGAGTAGAGTGCAACTTCTACACTTGCCTCATCAACATCTGCGACAGTGCTCGCGATATCTTTTTGGGTTCTTGTCGCGCCGCCATCCCAAATTGGTTGGGTAATTTGGCCAACGCCTATGACTTGAAAGTCGCTGGTTTGAGTTTCCCCACTTGTCGAAGGCAAACCGCCTATGAATCCGCCGATAGCAGTGACGCTTACTTGAGGTAAATAGGACTTGTTCGCATTTGATATCGTGAATTCTTTCGATTGCTCGATTAGCGCGAATTGCTTTATAGCTGGATAATTTCGCCTTGCCATCGCATAGCAGCTATCGATGTTCAGTGTTTGGATATCCTGTGAAATAGCAAACTGACTAGCAGAAATTAAGACTCCGCATAGAATACCTTTCACTTTATGGCTATAACTGTAGGTCATAGTTGTTGTTATTTTTGGTTTGAACGTTAAGCTCATTCGTTTCCTGGATTCCCGGCAGTGGAAGGTCGCTTTGCTGCGACAATAACAGCACGTCTTGTTGAGCCTCCGAAAAGTCTTCAGTGAGATGGTCATAACAGAATGCCAGGGTGGCTGTCTCTGTCAATGAAATACTGGATGTAGTTGCCTCAAGCAGCTCTGAGAATAGAATTAGAGGGTTTTTCATGGCTTTTGGGTTGATCTGATGAATAAAACGGATGTTTTAATCAAATGTTTAATTTCTAAAAAAAAACTTTCATTTCTTTTTCAGCATGGCGTTCATCCACTTTGGAATAAGCGAAATTCTTTCTTCTGTTCTCGCGTTAAAAGCTTTTTCATTTAACACGCCGGACGCGATCAGGACTGGTCTTACTATAAAAGGAAAGACAGTCAGCCCCAGAATATTCATAAGGAAATGCATCGGATGCAGATCCGGCCGTGTTTCCTGCAATTGTTTGATGAAATGGGACTCGAAGAGTTTCTCAAATGGAAGTTTGGTTACAAACTGTTCCGGGTTCATCCGCATTTCACTCAATATAAAGAGAGGCAAATCGGGGTTTTCCGTGAGCACTTTAGTGTAATTTTCGGCCACCATGGCGATTTTCTGTTCAAGAGTCAGCGTCTTGTCCCCCAAAATAGGAGCGATGGTTCCAAAGAAGCTGTTTAGCTTTTCCATCATTATCAGCTCAAACAACTTTTCTTTACTTCTGAAATAATAATTAAGGAGTGCGAGATTGATGCCGGATTCTTCGGCTATATCGCGTGTTCGTGTGGCTGCATACCCTTTTTTTGTGAATACAGTGCGGGCCGCGGCTTTGATTTTTTCCTCAGTGGATAAGTCTACTTCTATTTTTTTCTTTTTGGACATGTTCAATTTTTTTTGAATTCATCAAATATAAAAAACTTTTTTCTGAATTAATCGTACATTTTAAACAAATGATTAAAAATACTGGTTCAATTCGAGGTATGAAAAAATTAGCTCAATTTGTGACACAAATCGTTCGGCGAGTGCTCGTGGCGTCGAAGTTCGGGAAGTTCTCGAAGTATCCTCGTGATAACTCTTTAGAGTTAGCAATGCTATCGAGTTCGGAACAGGCTTACTCGAAAAGCAGTACTTCACTGATTGACGAAATTATTTGCCTTATGACCGAAGAGAAGGTTTATAAGTGCCCGGACCTCGACTTGAAAAGTCTAAGCGAAAGGTTACAAACGCCCTCGTACCTTGTTACCAAAGCAATTAACGAAGGGCTAGGACTCAATTTTTACGAGCTTATAAATCGCTATCGAGTGGAGGAAGTAGAATCTCTGCTTATCAACCACGACCACAAGAGGTTTACGTTGATGGCGGTTGCCTTCGATGCGGGGTTCAATTCCAAGACGACTTTTAACACAGTGTTTAAGAAAATGACCGGAGTTACCCCATCACATTATCGCAGCCGGAATTGCTTCGTGTCGAATCTGAGGGATCGGTGCGGTGTCAATGTTTAAGAGTTGAAGTCGAAGGACACTTATGAATTTGATAAGTAACTTTTTCCATAAATTATTAACATGAAATCTTTTCACGCCGCTGGTACTATCGATTCGGGCGGCTTTCAATTGCGATACATAATAGAAGGAGAGGGTAGTCCCATTCTTGTTATTGGGAGCGCCTTGTATGATGAGCGGGTTTTTTCGCGGGCCAGGCGCGAGCCAGACTTTTTTAAGCGCAAAGACCACAGAGGAAATACCCACAGAGGACACCGAGCAAGCGTGTT
>Ga0111539_10004195_pt1 | contig 18909 bp, 20 predicted proteins | sample RhiMethybrSRZTD1_FD_79667 | JGI IMG/M metagenome (GOLD analysis project Ga0111539, IMG submission 79667) | Populus rhizosphere microbial communities from Tennessee, USA - Rhizosphere MetaG P. TD hybrid SRZTD1 (version 2) (version 2) | ecosystem: Host-associated > Plants > Roots > Rhizosphere >... | reverse complement strand
GATCGCGCGGACGATGTTCGGGGCCGACAATGAGCCGCGCCATCTGTGCCGGCGTCAATAAGACGGGGCGGGCATCCCAGTCGGCGGCGAAGAGCTCGCGCAAGCCCGAGACCACCGTCTCGTCGGCCGTCATCAGCATGAAATCGCAGGTTCGCTCGAAACACTTCGCGGTGAAGTTGAGTGAGGCGACCAACGCCGTCTCGTCATCGGCGACGATGTACTTCGCGTGGTACTTCATCGTCTCGGGCTGACGATGCACCTCGATGCCGTGGACGGTGAGAAAACGCTCGATGGAATTCAGCTCGCGCGCCGCATCTCTCGCGCGCCCGGTGACGATCGCCTGGACGTGCACGCCGCGACGGACCGCCTCAGCGAGCGTGCCCAGCACGGCGTTGTCGTCGCAGCGGAAGATGGACAGCTTCAGGCACCGCTGCGTCCCGCGGATGAGTGCCAGGATCGTTCGCCGGCGCTGTTCAGGCGCGATGACGATGCGGTCGCGCAGGCTCGTGCTCATAACTGCTTCTTCTTCGCCGGTTCCCAGGCGATGGCTCGGAGGGCATTGCCCTCGGCGGCCATGAGGTCGGCGTTGAGGGCCTCGAGCGAGGTGCTGGACGCACACACTGCGAGGTACCTGGCCGTCGCCTGCTCGCCGTACGACATCTCACGCAGCTCGAATGAGACGGCGTGACGGCCGAACGTGCGCTGGACGTGATCGGCGGGGAACGCGCTGCCAGTGGCGATCAACTCGACGAGCATCGACCGCGTCTTGGGAATCGTGAAACGGCCGAGGAGGAGCAGGAAGAGGCACAGCATCACCGTGCCCGAGCCGGCCAGTGCGAACGCCCCGAGACCGCTGGCCATGCCGAGCGCCATCAACAGGAACAGCACGGCGGCGTCACGCGGATCGTCGACCGGCGTTCGAAAGCGAATGATGCTGGCGGCACCGGCGATGCCGAAGGCCCGCGCCAGCGAGTCGTTGATGATCACCATCATCATGGCGCCTGAGATGCACAGCAGGATCTGCGCGTGTTGCATCGGCTGTGTGTCGGCTTCCTGCGAAGGCCGGCGATGAACGGCGGTGACCAGGAGGCCGATGAATGCGGCAACCGCCAGACGGAGGGGCTCGCTGTGCGTTGGCAAGTAGGGTCCCGCGACCACGAGCGCGAGACACACCACGATGCCCGTCGCGACGCTCGCAAGCTCTCGCGACGTGCGCTCAAACTCCAGACGTGGGGCGCCGCCCTCGGGCCGCTTGCCCGGCTCAGACGCGGCAGGTCTGAATTGCGTCCATCCTCCTGGATAACCCGAGCGGCGTGTGCGCTCCGGCTCGTCGGCCAGGCGGCAGTCGGTTGAAATCAGCGGTTCGGCTGGCATTTCCTTCGACCTCATGCGCGATAAGTAATCAAACGTGGATGGGGGCGCATTCAAACACTCCGTGATTGCGACGTCCTCTGCACCCGATCTAGACAGTCCCTCGCGGGCGGGCCGGTGCCCGGATCCCCACACCTCAGGGACTAGTGCGCCGGGAGTCCCCACCGTATCGAGAGATACAGGAACTCGGGCTGAGTTACGGGCGGCTGGCAGGGCAGTTGCACTCAGCTGGACCAACGTCGCTCGGGACCGCGTTCTGCGGACCTGACAACTCACCTACCTCACCGGCGGGAGGCGGATTCGCCTCCCGTGCCGCCTTTTAACGCCCTGTTCTTGGATGCGAGCCCTCACCGCCGCTCACCGCGCACGGCGTCGCTACGATCGAGGCCTCCGTGTACGGAAAAGCCTTACCGAAGATGGAAGAAAAGACGGCATGCCGGTGCTCATCTGTGGCATTCGACGCCTTCTCACTTTGGGACCGCGCGAACGTCACGGCGGGCGGCGCTGCATGGGGCACGGTGGTTGCAGCCCAGCGGGACGTGCTCAGTGAGCCTACGATCGCCCGCGAGAGCGTCGCGCTGCGTGTCCTCGCGTTCTGCGCGATCGTCGCGGCACTGCGCTTCGCCGCGCCAGTTCTCTTGCCAATCGTCATTTCCGTCTTTCTGTTCTATGCGCTCGACCCAATCGTCGACCGACTCGAGTCGTGGCGAGTGCCACGGATCGTGGCATCGGTGGGCGTCGTGGCGGCGTTCGTCTGTGCGATTGGGGCCGGTGCGCTCGCCCTGTGGCCGCAAGTCGAAGCGGTGGTGACGAAGGTGCCGCAGGGCGTACAGCAGCTCAGCTCGACCTGGCGCGAGCGGCGGCAATCGGGTTCGATCAGCAACGCCCTGAAGCGCGTTCAGGCCGCCGCCCAGGCGATCGATCAAGCGGCCGCAGAGTCGGCGCCAGCGCCAGCGCTGCCGAGGGGCACGATGCGCGTCGAAGTGACGTCGCCCAGACGCGCCTCGGACATGCTGTGGGCGGGCGGCGCCGGAGCGATTCAGCTGGCCGGCCAGAGCATGACCATCCTGTTCCTGACCGTGTTCCTGTTGAATGAGGACGATTCGTTCAAAAGGAAGCTCGTGCGGCAGATGGAGACGCGCGGTCAGAAGCGGCTGACAGTGGCGATTCTCGATACCATCGCCGGTCACATGGAGCGGTTCATCTGGGTCCAGCTGCTCACGTCCGGAGGCGTGGCGATCGTCACGGCTCTGGCGCTGGCCTGGCTCGGTGTCGAGCAACCCGCTGTCTGGGGAGTGCTCGCCGGCGTCTTGAACATCGTGCCGTTCTTCGGACCGCTGGTGGTGTCAGCCGTCCTCGCTGCCGCGGCATTCCTGCAATTCGGCACGATAAGTGATGCGGCGATTGTTGCCGGCACCGCCCTCGCCATCACGACCATCGAAGGCAGCGTCATCACGCCTCATCTTCTGAGTCGCGCCGCGTCGCTCAACCTCGTCGCGACGTTCGTCTCATTGGCGTTCTGGAGCTGGCTGTGGGGCGTGCCGGGAATGCTCCTGGCCGTTCCGATTCTGATGGCGGCGAAAGTCGTGTGCGACAACGTCGACGGGTGCCAACCCGTGGGCGAGTTCCTCGGCGAGTAAAGCCGGCGGGACTGACGAGGACGTGCAAGCCGCACGTCCGCGACCAGCTGACTAGCGTCCTTTCACCAGCAACAGCGCCCCGGCGACGAGCAGGACTCCGCCGGCAATCGGCGGAATCGCCACCTGCTCGTGCTTGTCTGCGGTAATCTCGATTGGACCGGCATCGACGACCTTGTCTTTCCGCGTCCACGACAAGCCGCCGTAGAGCAGTCCGATAAGGCCAATCGCGACGAAGATCATGCCAAGCACTTTCATAGGACCCTCAGAATCCGCAGCCGGCCTGGTTGGCGAAGAACCAGAGAAGAATCAACGGAATCGGGATCCCAATGAGCCAGGCGAGTCCATATTTCATGAACCAATCACTCCTTACCGCTCACTAAAGCAGAAGGCGTGCCCGATCAGGCCACCGTGCGACCTGTGCGGTGAGTGAGGCTCGCCACCATCGCGACCAGCTCGGCGGGATCGACCGGCTTGGCGAGGTGCGTCTGGTAGCCCGCCATCAGCGCGCGCTTCCGATCTTCGACACGGGCCAGCGCCGTCAGCGCCGCCGCCGGTACCGACGACACCGGACCGTGCATCCACCGCACCCGATGGATGAAATCGTAGCCGTCGACATCGGGCATCCCGATGTCGCTGATGATGATGTCCGGCACGAGTCCATGCTCGAGCCGTTCGTATGCCTCGCGCGCGCTCGGCGACACGCACACCTCGGCGCCGGCCTCCTCCAGCAGGCGCTGCATCAGCTCCCGCGAATCTGGCTCGTCATCCACGACCAGCGCGACGACGCCGGTGAGGAGATGACAGAGGCGGGACGGCTCGATCTTCAGCGTCTCGGCAACGGCGACGCGCGTCTCGCCGTCGCTACGCGTCGGCGCGAGCGGCAGCCGCACGGTGAACGTGCTGCCGCGGCCTTCGCCGTCGCTGGCCGCCTCAACCGAGCCGCCATGCATCTCGACGAGGTTCTTGACGATGGCAAGACCCAATCCAAGACCGCCGTGCCGCCGAGTCACCGAAGCGTCGGCCTGGCGGAACCGTTGGAACACGTGCGGCAGGAAGTCGGGTGCGATGCCCTGCCCCGAGTCGTTCACATCGATCTGAACGTGAGTGCCGCTGCGGCGCAGCATGACCTTCACGACGCCATCCTTCGGTGTGAACTTGATGGCGTTGCTCACGAGATTCCAGACAACCTGCTGCAGACGCCCGGCGTCGCCCAGAACCAGGGCCGTCGAACCGAGGGCTGTAGCGAGCCGGACGCCTCTGGCGTCGGCCGCCGGCTGCGCCGACGCCACCGCGTCCTCGATGACCGTGGTCAGTTCGACGCGCTGCACGTCCAGCCGCATCCGGCCGGAGATGACCCGGCTGACGTCGAGGAGGTCGTCGATCATCTGCGACTGCCGGCGCAGGTTACGATCGATGACGCTCAGTCCCCGATCGAGCGTGTCAGCGCCGTGATCCTGCTTCAGGACGCCGACCCACCCGACGATGGCGTTGAGCGGCGTCCGCAGCTCGTGCGAGAGAGTGCTGACGAATTCGTCCTTCATGCGCGCCGCGCGCTCCGCCTCCGACCGAGCCGCGCGCTCCGAGGCAAGAAGCGCCGTGCGTTCTTCCTCGGCGCGCTTCTGTTCGTCGATGTCCGTGCAGGTGCCGAACCACCGCGTAATGACCTCCGAGCCATCGCGCAACGGCAATGCCCGCCCGACGAACCAGCGGTACGCGCCGTCGTAACGCTTGAAGCGGTATTCCCTGCTGAATGGACGGCCATTTTGCAGCGAATCGGTCCACGCGCTCAGCGTGGCGTCGAGATCGGCCGGGTGGACATAGCTCTTCCACTTCCATCCCTGTCCGGTGCCCGCCGGATCGTTCTCGCCCGTCGGCTCGTCGGGCCGCGGCATGCCGGTGAATTCGTACCACCGCTCGTTGAAGTAGTCGTAATAGCCGTCGGCGCGCGTGCTCCAGACGATTTGCGGCATGGTGTCGGCGAGCGTCCGGAACTCCTGCTCGCTGGCCCGCAACGCCTGTTCGGCGAGCTTCTGCTCGGTAATGTCGCGGCACGTGCCGAGCAGCCGTCTCACCTGTCCGTTGCCATCACGGACCGGCGTCACGAGCACGTCCCACCATCGTTGACCGCGCGCTGAGTTCGTGGTCGCCTGGAAACGACCGGCATTGCGCTCGGTCGCGTCGACGAGCGACTGGCTGGCGAGCGTTCCGCTCGTGCCCCAGAGTCCGGCCCACGGGCCTCCCTTCCGCGCGTCGAAATCGTCGATGGCAAACAGACGAAGGCCCGGATCGTTCATCGCCTGAATCCGGCCGTCGCCGTCAAGCAGGACGATGCAGTCGCCCGAGCTGTTGAGGATGCTGCGATTGAGCCGTTCGCTCTCGCCCAGCTCCTCGCTCGCCGTGAGCGCCGATGCCTCGGCGGCAACGCGCCGTTCCAGCTCGCGTTCGAAGTCGAGCCGTCGACGGTCGAACGTGCGGTTTACGGCGACGCCGACCAGACCGAGAATCGCCGCGACGATGAGACTCATGACGCCGAATCCGAGAGCGGCTCGCCGCGCGAGCTGCGCTTGATATGTTCGTTGCGTCAAGAGCACGGACTCGGCGCCGCGCATGTCGGCCGCGATCGCCCGGACGTCGCTCATCAGCTGCTGGCCCCCTCCCTCCACGAGCCGTACCCGTGTCGCCGTCTCACCGCCGGTCACATCGTCAGCGCGCAGAGCCGCCAACTCGGCGACCTTGGCGCGCACGGCGGCGCCGAGCGCCTTCGCGCGCTGGAACTGCTGCGGGTTGTCGGCGACGAGGGCTTCGAGCCTGTCGGCCTGTTCGGTCGCCTGGGTGCCGACGCCGTCGTAGGGCCGCAGGTACGCGGGATCGTGCGTCAGCAGGTAGCCGCGCAGGCCGGTCTCGCCGTCGACGACACGGGTAATCACGCTATCGATGGTCGAGAGGACTCTGTAGGTATGCTCGACCGATTCTGTCGCCTGCGAAAACCGCGCGTACTGGCGCACCGCCAACCCGCCCGCCAACAGCAGGAGCACGATGGCGGTGACAAACGCGAACCGCCAGGATGGCGCAATGAGCCTCCTGAGCGCGGCGCTGTCTTCAACCAGCCCAGCGTTGGTGTGGGCGCTGGTGCGCGGGACAGAGTGCGTCATTTTCAGCCCGACAGTAACCGGCGCGGCCAGGCGTCACTGATACCGGGTCGGTGAGGCTTGTGGTGCCGGTGGCTCCTCGATCAGCGGATCTTCGGCGGGAGCTTCTACCGGCGGCCTGACCGGTGGCGGATCGATGCTTGGCTCGCGGTCGATAAACGGCCGGTTCAGGTCGTCGGGCGGCACGACCGGCCTTGTCGGTCTCTTCGGAAACGGTGGCTGCGGATCGCTGCCAACATCCGGAGTGCGTGGCGTGGGCATAGCAGGAGTGAAATGAGCAAGATGCCGGCCAGGCTCAACGGCGGCGTCGCGCCAGCAGGAGACCGGATTTGGGGTGACGGCGGCCGCAGTTCGGCGCAGGCGAGCCCAAACTAGGTAAGAAGCCCTCCGCTCGGAGAGCGACGGGTCAACTCGCGTCGGCCGAGACCGTAATGCCGCACTCCTTCATTTTGTTGAGCAACGTCTTATAGCTCACGTTGAGATAGTCGGCCGCCTTGCGCCGGTTCCATCGGAAGCGAACCAGCGCCTGCTCGATCGCGTCCCGTTCGGCCCGCATCGCGGCCGACTTCGCGAGCGCTTGCAGGTCCATCCCTTCAGCGGCCTCGGCTGGGCCGTCGTCGGGAGCCGGCTCGCTTATGACGGGCGGCGCGGGGCTCACGGCAGCCGGAGGTGGAGGGGCGGGAGCAGCCTGCGGCACCGGCAGAGGCGCCGGTGCCGCTTGCACGGCCGCGGGTGCGGCGACCGGCTCTCCCGCTGGCGGCGGTGCGGTCGGGCGCGGCCGCAACAGTTCCCGGAGGATCAGGCTCTCCTCCTGCAACACGACGAAACGCTTCATCATGTTTTCGAGCTCGCGGATGTTGCCCGGCCATGCGTATTCGAGCAGCGCGTCGCTCAACACACGGCTCGGCCGCGGCACCGGACGCCGGTACACCTTCGAGAACTTGAGCAGGAAGAACTCGAGCAGCGCCGGAATCTCCTCGCGTCGTTCTCGCAACGGCGGCACGTGGATTTCGATGACCTGCAATCGATAGTACAGATCCTCGCGGAACGAGCCCGTCTGCATCATCGCCTCGAGGTCGCGGTTGGTGGCAGCGATAACGCGCACATCGACTTCGACCGGGCGGTTGCTTCCCAGGCGAGTGAACTCGCGGTCCTGCAGGACGTGCAGCAGCTTCGCCTGGAGTGCTCCCGGCATCTCACCAATCTCGTCCAGCATGATCGTGCCCTGCTGGGCGAACTCGAACTTGCCGACGCGGGTTGCGCCGGCGCCGGTGAATGCGCCGCGCTCGTGGCCGAAGAGCTCGCTTTCGAGCAGGTCCGCCGGCAGCGCCGCGCAGTTCACCTTCACAAACGGCCGTGTGCGGCGCGGCGATCGCCGGTGCAGCTCTCTCGCGATGATTTCCTTGCCGACGCCGCTCTCGCCCCTCAGGAGCACGCCCACGTCGCTGTCAGCCACACGCTCGACCATGGCAATGACCGGCTGCATGGCCGCGCCCGCGCTCCAGCATACCTGGGTGCCTTCAGGATCCTCGGCCATCTGCGTGCGTAGCCGGGTCACTTCGGCGTTGAGCGATTCACGTTCGAACGCGTTGCGAATCGCCGATTCGAGCGCGGCTTCGCCGACGCCCTCGGGGTCGCCGGGCTTGAGGACGTAGTCGGCCGCGCCGAGACGGACGGCCTCGACAATCGTCGCCGGCGCCTGGCGGCCCGACAGCATGATGACTTGAGCGACCGGATGCGCGGTGCGAATCGCACGCAGGGTTTCGATGCCGTCGAGGTCGGGCATCAGGACGTCGAGGAGGATCACGTGTGGGGGCGCCGCGCCGGTCCGCAGCCCCTCGAGGAGGGCGCTGCCGCTGTGGTAGACGTCCACCTCGTAGCCGCGGGTTCGCAGAAAGGCCTGCACAAACTCGGTGAACGCCGGATCGTCATCGACGACGGCAAGGCGGGCGGTCATGGTGTCGGAACCTCCACGGGCAGTGCGACGGCTATACCAGGACGCGCGGCATCGGCCGTCCAGACCGATCCGGCGAGATGTTCGATTTGAAGGCACGCAACCGGGAGAGCCAGGCCGTGACCGCCGCGCCACGGATCGACTGGTTGGCGGGCGTCAGCCATGAGCGCCGCCCGCTGAGCCCCGGTCCCGACTAATAGGTAAAGCGTTCTGTCGTCGGCGGCACTGGTCGCGGCCAGGTCGGGCGTGTTTTCAGTCGCTCGCCGAGACGTCGCCAGGATAGTCGCGATGGCTGAAGCGACGATGTCGGCCCGCGTCACCTTGACGGAACCGACCGGCACGCCGCCGGCAATCCACTCGAGACCGGCAGCCTTGACGGCTTCCCCGATGCGACGCGCGAGATCCGGCCCGGACACAGCCACCTCAGCCGGGGCTGGCGACTCGACCGTCGAAAGATAGGCCGACGCGTCGGTGCAGAGCCGGGAGACTCGACCGAGCGACTCGAGCGCCTGAGCCAGCGCGCGTTCCTGCTCGTCCGCCGATGGCAGCCGGTGTTCTTTGAGCAAGCGCAAATAGCCATTTGCGACGCCAAGCGGCGCGCGCACGTCGTGGATGAGCAAGTTCAGTGCCTTCCCCAACTCGTTATCGCTGGTGGGCATGGCTCTTGATGCATGTCCTGTTAAATGGGTGTATCGCAGAGCGCTCACGCTCAAGCAGAATGCCTCACTATACCAATGGCGCCCGTGCCTACTGTACTCGTCGTTGATGACTACCTCGATGCGCTGCACGTCTGGGATCTCTACCTCAGGAGCGTGGGCTTTAAAGTCGTGACCGCGGCAGACGGTCCCTCCGCGCTCGTTCAGGCCGCAGAGCATCGCCCGGACGTCATCGTGCTCGATCTGGAACTGCCCGGACTTTCGGGCTTCGATGTCGCTCGCACGCTGCGATCGCAGCCAGAGACGAGACACATTCCGCTCATCGCCGCCACCGGGTACTCGCACACGGCGCAGCTCGAAACGGCCAGGGCCTGCGGAATCGATTCGGTGGTCGTTAAGCCGTGCGATCCGGAGGCGCTCGTGCTGGAAATCCGCCGGCTGCTCGACGCCGCTCCGTCCGATCACGCGAATCACGCCTGAGTAACATCCTACCAACAAGTGGCATCGAGCTTCCCACCGGGCATGTGCGTTCAGCCAAAACCGCTGGCATGGTCCCTGCTCATCGGTCGCCCCGAGGAGCGCGGGAACTCGTGATGCCCAGCGAAGCCGTGAGCGCGTTGAATGCCATCGCAATCGCGCTGGCGATTCAAACGCTGCTCATGGTCGGCGGATTCATAGCTGCAGTAGTGGTGTGGCGCCGCGTCGCGGTCGAGGCGGATCGCCGCCTCGGAGAGCTGGGGGATCGATTGGATGACGTGCTGCGCGAGACGCGGCAGGCGGCAGAAGCCGTGGGCCGGATGTCGAGCCACGCCGATGGTCTCCTGGGCGGGACCGAAGGCGTTGTTCGGACGTTGGCCACCGTGATCGCCCCGTCCAAGGCGCTTCTGGCCGCCGGAGCGGCTTCGGCGGCGTCGAGGCTGCTGCTGAAGTGGCGCCGGCGGACACCTCGTATGAATGCATAGATACGTTTTGACAAGGGGAAAGGCCATGTATCGAAGACATCGGGATCATGAGAACGCCGGATTCACCACCGGCATCGTGACGGGGGCAATGGTAGGCGTCGGGCTCGCGCTGCTCTTCGCGCCGAAGTCGGGGTCGCTCCTGCGCGAAGACATCGGCGAAGGCGTCGGCTCCCTTCGCGAAGCGATCGGCCGCCGCTATCGCGAAATGGCAGATCGCGCCGGCGTGGAGCTCGAAGGCTTCCAGGATCGCGTCGAGCGTGCTGCGCAGAGCGTCGAGTCGAGCGCCCGCGAATTCATCGACGCGGCGGCGCAGCGAGTCCGTTCGGACTGGCGAACGTCTCAGAACAGCTAACTCCCGACGCGAGGAGAGAAAACGATGCTGAACACGATTCTCGTGCTGTTGGTCATCTTGTGGCTTCTGGGCATGGTGAGCTCGTACACCTTGGGTGGCTTCATCCACCTCCTGCTCGTGCTCGCCGTCGCCGTGCTGCTCATCCGCATCATCCAGGGCCGCAACCCAGTCGTTTGACCCGCAGTTCGCCCGGTCGGACGCGCCCTCGCCCCGCGCGACGCGGCCGACGACCGGGCCGATTTCTCGCAAAAACAACCAGTTGATCGGTGCGCGCGCTGTCGCACCGTGGGCTTAGAAGGCAGCTCGTTCGTCGAGGACGAGTTGCACTTCGAACCACCAGCGCGGCCGATACACGGCGTGCATAGTCGCCTGGCAGTTGGATCGACCCGGCGTCGGTGGGTCAACTAGACTTCCCCGATCATGATGCCGTCAACCCGTGTGTTTCTCGTCAGGCACGGAGCGACTGAGCTTTCGGCCGAAGACCGCTTCGCCGGGTCGACCGACGTGACTCTGGGTGAAGTGGGGCGGCAGCAGGCCGAACACCTGGCCGAACGCTTGGCTAGCCATCCGATCCGCGCCGCGTATTGCAGCCCGCTGAAGCGAACGACCGAAACGGCGGCGATTCTCGCGCGCCCGCACGGCCTCGAGCCGATCGCTCGCGACGGGCTGCGCGAAATCGATCACGGCCATTGGGAGGGCCTTCGGCGGGACGAAGTCGAGGAGCTGTATCCCGTTGAGTATGCCGACTGGGAGGCCGACCCCTTCACGTTCGCACCAACGGGAGGCGAATCGGGCGTCCAGGTGGCGGCCCGTGCGCTGCCGGTCATCCGCGACATCGTTGTCGCTCACCCCGGCGAGAACGTGCTCGTGATCTCGCACAAGGCGACGATTCGATTGATCATCGCGAGCCTGCTCGGGTTCGACGCGCGCGGATACCGCGATCGGCTCGATCAGGCGCCGGCGTGCCTCAACGTCATCGACTTCAGAAGCCCGGTCCGCGCGCGGCTGATGCTGTTGAACGACGTATCGCACTATGCGGGCGTGACGCCACGCTCCGGTCCCCGCTTGTCACGCTGGTAACAGAGTGACGCCTGGAGGCCGCCACTTGGACGGTGCTGGAAACAACCTCAGCAGCGGTACGGCGGAGATGGTTATCTGCCCGGCGGGTATGCCCGGTCACTCGTCAAGATGATTCACAATGGCATCGAGTACGCATGACCCCGACCATCCTTGGCGTGGGAACGAGCGCGGCTGTTCATCGCACGGCCGCACTGATGTTCGTCTCGTCGGCGCGGCGCGCCATCGAGGCCCGAGGCGTCTTCCGGGTCGCGCTGTCGGGCGGCTCGACGCCACGAGGCATGTACGCCAGGCTCGTGGACGATCAGCAATTGCGGACGCAGGTCCGCTGGGACGCCGTCCGCTTCTTCTGGAGCGACGAGCGCGGCGTGCCGCCCGACGACGCGCGGAGCAACTACGGCCTGGCACGGGCGGCCCTGCTGCAGCCGTTGAACATTGCTCAAAGCCAGATTCGACGGGTTCGCGGTGAGCTCGCCGACGCCGACCAGTCAGCCCGCGAGTACGAGCAAGCCATCAAAGACGATTTCGCGGCGCACGACCAGATGGTTCCGAGGTTCGACCTGATTCTGTTGGGAATGGGTGCCGACGGCCACACCGCGTCACTCTTTCCTCATTCGCCGGCGTTGCGCGAACGGCAGCGTCTCGTCGTGTCGAATCACGCGCCGCACCTCGACACCCAGCGCATCACGATGACCGTGCCGCTGCTGAACGCAGCCGAAGAGGTAATCGTTCTGGTCGCAGGCGCCGACAAGGCGGCGGCGTTGCACGATGTCCTGCAGGGACCGCGCGATCCCGAGCGGTTGCCGGCACAGCTGGTGGAGCCCGCTGACGGGCGCGTCACCTGGATCGTCGACGACGACGCCATCGGCGCCGGGGCGGGATAAAAATGCAACCGACGGGTTGCATTGCGGCGCGCGGTACGCTACATATGCAACCTAGAGGTTGCATATGAATACAGTGACCGTGACCGATCGCATCGAGAAGACCGTCCACCTTCACGCTCCACGTTCCCGCGTCTGGCGGGCCATCACCGACGCCCGACAGTTCGGATCCTGGTTCCGGGTCAATCTGGAGGGTGACTTCAAGGCTGGCGCGACAATCCGCGGGCGCATCCTGGAACCCGGTTATGAACACCTCACCATGGAGATGCTCGTCGAGCGGATCGAGCCGGAGCATCTCTTCGCTTACCGCTGGCATCCCTATGACGTCGACCTCAAGGTCGACTATTCGCAGGAACCGATGACCCTCGTCGAATTCACCCTGCAGGCGCAGGGCGACGAAACGGTCCTCACCATCGTCGAGTCCGGGTTCGATCGCATTCCGCTGGCGCGTCGGGCCGAGGCGTTCCGCATGAACGAGGGCGGTTGGACCGAGCAAGCCCGCCGCCTCGAACGTTATGTCTCGCAGCAGTCGTAGCGTTTCGAGCGTGCGCGACGCGGCGCCGGTGTTTGCCGCTCTCGGCGATGCGACGCGTTTGAGTCTCGTGACCCGGTTGTGCGTCGACGGCCCGTTGTCCATCGCCCGGCTCAGTGAAGGCGCCGACGTCACGCGACAGGCGGTGACGAAGCATCTCAACGCACTCGCGGACGCCGGGTTGGCGCGCAACCGACGATCGGGCCGTGAGCTCATCTGGGAACTGGAGCCGCGGCGGCTGGCAATGGCGCGGCGCTACCTCGATCGTATTTCCGATCAGTGGGACGCGGCGCTCGGTCGGTTGGCGGCGTTCGTCGAAGAGCGCTGAGAATCGCTTCGTCGGCTGCAACGCAAACGTCGCACGGCCGTCACTCCAATGACGCACGACCGCGCTATCACTGGCGGCGGGCTCTGAGGATGACGACGATCATACAGGGCTGGAGCGGCGCGTCGGCAGTGGGTTGGGCCGCGGCGCTGCTGCTGGCCTTTCTCGCGGCACGGCGGTTGACGACCGCATCGTGACCCTGCGCGCCATGGCCTGGACGCCATGGATCTCGCGGCGGCTGTCCGGGCTCGTTGGCACCTTCGACTACAGCGGGGCGGCTTTCTTCGGCGCCGACGGGGCCGGTGAGCCGCTCGTCTCCCGCCGCCGCGACGCTCTCGAGCGATTGAGCGAGCTGTTCCACGCCAAACATCCCCGCTCGACCAAAAACCGATTCGGCTTCGACGTCCAGTGGTGCCGGGCGTTCCCATCCTCGTGGTTGGAGCATCCGCAGTACGTCGGCGCCGTGCTATCCATCTGGGGCTGCTTCTTCATCATGCGGTACCCGCAGCCTGACTGGTACATGCTGCCCGTGCTCGAGAGCCTCTACTACGCGCTTGGTGCCCGGTTCGAGCGGTAGCTTGCGGAAAATACTCTCGTCGTGAAAATCGCTACACGGCCGTCATTGCACAGTCACATCGTTGTTGTACCCGCTCGATAGCCTGCAGCTCGTCCATCCGCTGCAACTGCACTGACGGAGTGAATCGCGTATGAAGACCGGTTTGGTAGCGCCCTGACCGCTGTATCGATGTGTGTGTTCTGCTCTCACTCTTTCCGCGGCCGACACGGGCGTGACGCTCGTTGGCACCGGCCGCATCCCTGGCGACCTGGCCGACTTGTCCGGCCTCAAGGCCAGTCGATCTGCCAGCGTGACGATGAGACCGTCTGCATCGACAAGGCAACTCTCGGCGGCTTCGGCTCGGCCATCACATTCACCGGCTTTAACAAAGTATTCCTCGCTGTGCCGGATCGCGGGCCGTTCGACGGCCGCACCGATACTCCGTATTGGGATCGATTTCACTTCCTGCATCTGGCGCTCGACACCAGGAAACCGTTTCCGAACATTCGTACGACGCTGCTCGACACGCGCTTTCTCAGGAACGAGTGGAGCCGGCATTTCGTCGGCAACGCCTACGCCTTCGACACCGAGCACCCGTCAGCCACTCGGCGCTTCGATCCGGAAGGGGTCGCGCTGAGCGATGACGGTACGTTCTTCGTGTCTGACGAGTACGGCCCGTACATCTTCGAGTTCGATCGGTACCGACGGCTGGTCCGCCGCGTGCGCGTGCCGAAGAAGTTCCGGCTCGCCCCGCCGCCGCTCGGCAATCCGACGGGCGATGTCGACAGCGCGGGCAACTCGTGGGAGCTCTATCCCCAATACAACGTCACGGGCCGCCAGGCCAATCGTGGCATGGAGCGCCTGGCCATCACCCCAACGGAAAGATGCTCGTCGGCATCATGCAGAACGCCCTCATCCAGGACAATGGCCTCAACGCGTCGACGCCTCCCGGGCGCCGCGGGCTGAACAACCGGATCCTCACGATCGATCTCAAGACGGGGGAGACCCACGAATACGTGTATGTAGTCGATCGCAGATCTACGCGTTCGCCATCGACGGGAAGGAAGCCGGTATCCGCGACAAGCCGCAGCAGATCAAGTCGCCGATGATTCCCTCGGAGTTGGTGAGGAAGATTCTGAGAGAGCAATAGCCTGAAGGGACTGGGAACTGGGGACTAGGGCTGGAACTGGGAGTTAGGATCTGGGAGCTTCAGCCCCAAGTCTCCAGCTCCCAGGCCCGGCTTGGTTCAGTACGCCATCGCGTAACAATCCCGCCGCGGGTCTCCGGCCGCGATGCGATTGCCGGTCGCTAGATCGATGACCACGGCGGTCGCGCACCCTGACATGCCGAACTGCCGGAGGCGGCTCACCTCGTGCCCGCGCGCCTTGAGCTCGTTGTAGACCGCTTCCGGCACTGACGCCTCGACGTTGAGTTTGTTCAGCCCGGTGGTGTGCGGCCAGAACGAACCGAAGAAGTGCTGCGTCTGCACGCGCGGACGCTCGAGCGCCCCGTGAAGGTTCGGGTACCACGCATCCCAGAACTCGATGGTGCTCAGCAAGGCCTGCAGGATGGTCTGCTCCTGATTGTCGCCGCCGGGGCTGCCCAGCGCCATGATCGGCGTGCCGTCTTTGAAGACCAGACTGGGCGTCAGCGTATAGCGCGGCCGTGCCCGCGGACGGATCTGGTTGGCCCGGGTCACGTCGAGAAAGAACTGCTCACCGCGGACGCTCATCCCGATGCCGGTGTCGCCGAGGATCACCGCACCGGTGATCCAGCCGCCGCTGGGCGTGGCGTCGAACACGTTGCCGTCTTTGTCGACGACGGCAATGTGCGTGGTGTCCTTGCTGACGCCGGTCGAATCGAGTCCGAGCGATGCCTGGACGTCGGCAAGCGGCACGGCTGCCTGAGCGCTGGTCGGACCCGTCTCCGCGATGTTCGCCCGCCAGAACGACCAGGTTTTCACACGGTCGTCGTATTTCATCGGATCGCCGGCGATGAGCGATTTCGAGGCGCGCGCTGGATTGATCAACGTGGCGCGCTCGCGGGCGTAATCCTTTGACAGCAGGCCCTGGGCCGGGGCGGTCACGAACGCCGGATCCGCGTAGTAGGTGTCGCGGTCGGCGTACGCCAGCTTCATGGCCTCGGTGACCGTGTGCAGGTAGTCGGCACTGCCGTAGCCCATCGCCTTGAGATCGAACTGCTCGAGGATGTTCAGTGTCTGCAGCAGCATCGGGCCCTGGCTGCCGAATCCGTGCTTGTAGATGGTGTATCCGCGATACGTCGTGTGCGCCGGCTCCTCGACGCGGGCGAAGTACTCGCTGAAGTCGGATAGATCGAACGGCGCCTGGTGTGCCGCCAGAAACGCGACCATCTCACGGGCGATGTCGCCTTTGTAGAACCGGTCACGCGCCGCCACGATGCCGGCACTGCGCCCTTTGGCTTTGGCCGCGCGCTCGGCTTCGACCATCTTCTTGAGCGTGCGCGCGAGCCCGGGAAGCCGGATGGTGTCGCCGGCCTTGTAGTGCGAGCCGTCGGCCTTGTACCAGTTCTTCTGGTTGGTCGGCCATTTGTCGAGGAGCGGCTTCTGGTTCTCGATGGCGTTGACGGTGCTGACGCGCAGCGGGAAACCGCGCTCGGCGTAGTCGATGGCCGGCGTCGCCACATCCTCGAAGCTGAGAGTGCCCCACTTATCGAGCACGGTCAGCGCAGCATGCAGGGCACCGGGAGTGACCGCGGGGTCGAGGCCCTCGCCAAGCAGCGTCTTGCCGCGGGTCAGGTACCAGTCGACGCTCACGGCCTTCGGCGCCCAACCCTGGCCCACGACCGATGTGACCTTGCCCTCCTTGCGCGGGTAGACGAGCACCAGTGCCTCGCCACCGAGGCTGTACAGGTCCTGTTCGACGACGCCGCCAACGAGCAACGCCGCCACACCGGCGTCGAACGCGTTGCCGCCCTTGATAAGCGTGGCAAACGCGGCGGCGCTCGTCAGCGGATGTCCGGCCGACACGCCGCCTGATGGTCCGGCGACAGCCGGACGCAGCGGTAATCCAGCCGCCTGCCGATCCTGCACAGGCACTTGCGCCCGCGTTGGCAGTCCGACGCCGGCGGCGATGACCACCGCGGCCGCGAGCAAGAGCTGTCGAAGGCGCCGTGAAGGCATAGTGGATCTCCTGCGGCGCATCATATCGACTTGCGGCAGGCGTGTGGCGAGAGTTTGAGGGGGACGGCGGCGCGGTCGAGATGCCGGCTGAGGGCCGGTTAACGGCCGACGATCAGCTTGAATCCGAAGGTCGTCCCGCCGAGGTCCTTTTCGTCGAACACCGGCCCGATGCCCGGCTCACCCAACGCGTCCGGAACGGTGGCCCACTGAACCTCGCCAGCAAGCCAGATGAACGGAGCGATTTGAAACTCTGCGCCGCCGCTCACATGGAAACCCAGGTGGCCCTTACGAACGGTCTCCTCGTTCAGCAGCGACGGCGACGATTCTTCGAGCATGTGCCAGCCGATGCCGCCGGCGCCATACCCGATGATTCGGCCCGACCGGTCGTCACGGTAGCCGACCGTCGCCAGAACCGGGGTGACGGTCACGGTATTTTCGACGGACACGCTGAACAGCTGCTCGCCGGCGACGATGACGCGGCCGCCGGTTTTCCTGAAGCGCTCGAAGCTGCCCTGGACGAAGAACCGGTTCGGAAACACCACCTGCCCGCCGGCGCCAAACATCGGACCAAACGAACTGTCAAAAAGCGCTTCGAAGCTGTCGTGAGCCGTGAAGAGCGTCCCGCTGACTTGACCGAAGCCGCGGATCATCAGGTCTGCCGGTCTGGCTTTCCCGCTCTGAGGGCGGGCGTCGAGAAACTCGACGTCGCCAACATAGATCCACCCACGCCGCCACGGCATGCTGGGTGAGCCGGGCGCCGGCGTTACCTCGTAATACCGCCCGCTCTGGCTCTGGAACTCGAGCATCGTTCCGGCCGGCACGCGTCCGATGACCACGCTGTCACCCCGCGGCCGCTCCCTGACGACGCTCGCGCGCGTGGCGCGGACTCGAATCGGCGCTTGTGCGCTCACCGTCGCCGACACGAGCAGCGCCAGCAGGCTCACGATGGCGCACGACGTGGATCGGCTGAGAGGCACTCGTGGACCTCGCTACTTCTGTGGAACCACCAGGGTCTTGCGGTGACCGGACCCTGCGTCGAATCCGTTTGGTTGCGCAGTCGGCGCGGCGGTCGGTCCCAGCGAACGCTGGAACGTGGTGATGGGACGCCCGGCTCCAACCCCGCCCTGATCGCCCGGTCCGGTGAACGATCCGGAGAAGAGCTGCACGTTGCCGGCGGAGTTCACGCGGACCGTGTAGTTGGTCTGCAGCACCCCGCAGTTGCTCCAATAGTCGACGCGCACGATGTACTGACCGCGCGGCGCCTGGCCGACCGGCCACGTGATGTTCTCGTTGCGGACGCCGTCGATGGCGCAGCCGGCGTTGGAATCGAGGTCGAGCTCGCCGCCGCTCGCCGAGCGCCGGTGTCCGTAGAAGACCTCCTCGCCCGAGGGATCGACGACGTGCAGATCGACGTCCGCGTTCGCGTCCCACGACAGCGTCACCTGGACGTCACCGGTGCCGACCGATGTGACCCTGATCGACAGGCCGACAAATGGGCCGACCGCGCCCGATGGATCCGCGGCAGCGAAGAGCAGCTCGAACTCCGGCAGCGGAATCGTCTGCGCAAACGCCAGCAAGGCCGTCGTGGTCGTTTGCGTTGACGGCAATCGCACCTCGTAGTACCCGTCGACGCCGCCGGGTGATTCAGTCGCGAGGCCGACGGTCTTGCTACCGATGTAGACGTACAGGGTCTGGAACGGCGCGGCTGAGACGACGGCCGCGCTCAGCGTCCCGCCGTTCACGACGTTCTGATTACCGGTGACGGTAATCGTGGGTCCGCCGCTCGATCTCGGAGGCAGCCCCGGTCGTGCGACGGCGTGAACGCCGCCGGCCTCGAGCGACGTCACGAGCGTTTGCACGTCGATCGACGTCAGGTTCGTTGGTGAGACGGGGGAGTTGCCCGAATCGCACGCCGCCAACATCAGGCAGCCTGTCAACGCAACCATCAAGGTCCGGTTCAGTCGCGGCACAGGGATTCCTGCGGCAGCAGTCGGCAAGCGTGGGCGTCTTGCGATGACCGACCCATCCAAAGATGAGCTTATCCGATTGCGCGCGATTCGAGGATTGTCGAACAGCGCACGGGCGCAATTTGCGTGTCGTGCGGTGAAATTCTGTGGGAATTGCGCGCGGGCAGCACCGGATTCAATTGGCCGCCAGCACGCCCGTAGCGTTCCTGCTGTTCATGAGCCGCCAAGATGCGAGCGGCTCTCTCGCACGGAGGGCGCGAACGAAATTAAGCAGAGACGTACTGACCGTTGTGCGACAGCCGCAAGCGACCCTGACGGACCAGATCT
>Ga0111539_10004194_pt1 | contig 18909 bp, 16 predicted proteins | sample RhiMethybrSRZTD1_FD_79667 | JGI IMG/M metagenome (GOLD analysis project Ga0111539, IMG submission 79667) | Populus rhizosphere microbial communities from Tennessee, USA - Rhizosphere MetaG P. TD hybrid SRZTD1 (version 2) (version 2) | ecosystem: Host-associated > Plants > Roots > Rhizosphere >... | reverse complement strand
GCGCCAGCGGATGCGCGCGACATGGCCACCTTCACCAGTGACAAACAGCTCAAGGCCTACGTGGCCGAGGTCATGCGCCGGGCCCACCGCGGGCGCGCCGGGGCCGCGCAGGGCAACGCGGACGGAGACGTCGCCGCCGCCGCCGAGCCGGCCGCGCCGCCGGCCGACGTCAGCAAGGCCGAGTCGAAGACCTCGGCCGGCGAGGACGAGTCCGGCGAGTCGATCACCAACACCCAGGAGGCCGGGGTCGACGAGGGCGGCATCGTCAAGGCGCACGGCGACTACCTCATCGTCCTGCGGCGCGGCCGCCTGTTCTCGGTGCGGGTCAGCGCCGGCCAGGTGCGGCCGGTCTCGGTCATCGACGTGACCCCGCCGGGCCGCCAGCACGACGCCTGGTACGACGAGATGCTGGTCTCCGGCCAGCGCATCGTCGTGGTCGGCTACAGCTACGAGGCCGGGGCCACCGAGCTCGGCCTGTTCGACATCGACGACGCAGGGCGCATCCGCTACCGCGCCACTCACTTCCTGCGCTCCAACGACTACTACTCGTCCCGCAACTACGCCAGCCGGCTCATCGGCGACAAGCTGGTCTTCTACATGCCGTACATGCTGTCCGGCTACGACGGCGACGTCACCCTGCCCGGCGTGCGCAAGCAGGGAAGCAAGCGCGACGACTGGAACACCATCATCACCGCCTCGAACATCTACCGGCCGATCCAGGAGGCCGACTGGCCGGTCCTGCACACGGTGGTCACCTGTGACCTGGCCGAGCGCGAGCTGGCCTGCAAGGCGAGCGGCATCGTCGGGCCCTACGCCCGCACCTTCTACGTCTCCGACCAGGCGGTCTACGTCTGGGTGCAGGGCGGCTCGTACGGCGCCGGCGGCAAGGGCGTGGTCTACCGGCTTCCGCTCGACGGCGACGGCCCGGGCGCGCTGCGCGTCAAGGGCGCCCCGATCGATCAGTTCTCCTTCAAGGAGGACGAGAGCGGCCACCTGAACGTGCTGGTCCGCGCCGAGCAGAGCGGCGGCGACTGGATGTGGAGCCCCGAGGTCACCAGCGGGGACATCGCTCTCCTGCGCGTCCCGGTCGCCGCCTTCTCCAGCCATGTGGGCACCGCGCGCGAGGCGGCCTACCGCGAGCTCCCCCGCCCCGAGCGCGGCTACTCGATGCAGAACCGGTTCGTCGGCGCCTACGTCCTGTACGGCACCGGCTCCAGCTGGGGCTACGCCGAGAATCAAGGTGGCTCTGACCGCGTGTTCGTCCACCCCTACTCGGGCGGCACGCCGTTCGTCCTCCGCCTGGTGCACGGGGTCGACCGGATCGAGGCGATGGGCGACGGCGCGGTCGTCATCGGCACCGACGGCAAGAGCCTGCACTTCACCTCGATCGATCTCGAGCGCCAGCAGATCGCCGACCGCTACACCCAGAAGCACGCCTCGCAGGGCGAGCTCAGGAGCCACGGCTTCTTCTACAAGCCGATGGGCGACGGCAAGGGCGTCCTCGGCCTGCCGGTCCGCTCCGAGTCGAGCCCCGGCTACGAGCACCTGATCAACGGCTCGGCCCAGGTCCTGTTCCTCGACGTCGATGGGCTCCGCTTCGCGAAGCTGGGCGCCCTCGAGTCAGGCCGCGGCGACCAGGACGACCACTGCGTGGTCAGCTGCGTCGACTGGTACGGCAACGCCCGCCCGATCTTCTACCGCGGCCGCATCTTCGCCCTCATGGGCTACGAGCTGGTCGAGGGCTCGATCGACAAGGGCCGGATGCGCGAGATCGGCCGCACCTCGTTCCTCCCGAAGAACGTCCTGCGCGCCGCCGCTCGCTGAAGGGCCCGCGGCGCTCAGGGCACGGCGCAGGTATTGAAGTAGGAGTCAGGCGGGCTGCCGTCGCAGTCGACGTGGCAGCCGAAGCAGCGGGCATCGTTCTGGTCGACCACCGCGCCGGTCCGGTCCAGCTTCTGCCAGAACCAGTCGAGCTGGGCGGCCGGGGCGCTGCCCTCCTCCAGTCGCTTCATCGCCGTCCACTGGACGATGTCACCGGTGCACTCGGTGTCGCCGATGTCGTACTCCTCCTTGACGATGACCGAGCCGACCGGGAACGGCGCGTCGCGCTCGAGGTAGGGCGGCGCCGCCTCCGGGTCGGCGTAGATGATGATCCCGTGGAAGTCGTGCGAGGTGGAGTTGCGGCAGTCGCGCACCTGGGTGTAGGTCGAGGCGTAGTCGGCCGGAAACAGCGGCTCGGGCGCGGCGTCGGGCGGCGCCCCGTCGATCGAGGCGCCGTCGTCGTCGCCGCAGCCGGCCGCACCTCCCAGGGCGAGGACCGCCGCCGCCAGGAGCGCACGCCCGCCGGTCACCGCAGCTTTACCGCCCGGATGCGCGAGTTGCCGGTGTCGGCGATGTAGAGCGTGTCGCCGGACAGCTCGATGCCGTAGGGCAGCTTCAGGTGGGCCTCGGCCGCCGGCCCGCCGTCGCCGTCGAAGTCGCGCTCGCCGCACACGCCGGCGAACGTCGAGATGACGCCCTCGGTGTCGATCACCCGGATGCAGTCGTTGAACACGTCGCTGACGTAGATGGTGCCGTCGGCGTCGATCGCGATGTCGACCGGGCGGTTGAGCTTGGCCTCGTCGGCCGGTCCACCGTCGCCCGAGTAGCCCTTCTGCTGCACGCCGCCTTCCGGCGGCAGGCCGGCGACGATCGTGTCGTTGCCCTCGCTGTCGAGCTTGCGGACCAGCGAGTTCTCGGTGTCGACCCAGAGGAGGTTGCCGTCGCCGTCGTAGGCGATGCGGCCGGCCGGATCGGCCGACTGGCCGAACGGCTGCGCCATGCGGAGCGTGGCGGCGGTGCCGCTGGCAAAGCCGCCGTTGCAGGGCAGCGAGCAGTACTGCGGGCCCACGCAGGCCATCTTGTTGTTCCCGGCACACGGGACAAGGTCTTCCGAGGCGCACGGGCCGGGACCGCCGGCGGCCACCGGCTGATCGATGATGCAGTTGCCGGCCAGCCGGGTGACGATCCCCTCGCTGTCGACGGTGCGGATGACCTGGTTGGCCTGGTCCATGATGACGAGGTTGCCGTCGGGATCCCAGGCGAGGGCGGCCGGCAGGTCGAACGAGGCGGTCATGGCGGGACCGGTATCCCCGATGTAGGCGCGGCGGCCGTCGCCGCAGCGATCCGTCACCTCGCCGGTTTCGAGATTGACCATGCGCACCTTGCTGTTGTGCCAGGCGGCGATGAGCACCTCACCGGTGTCGGGATCGTTGAGCAGGTTGGTCGGGTGGTTGAAGTCCTGGTTCTCCGGGCTGTCGAGATCGCCGCCCAGCTCGCCGCGGCCGGCCACGTGAACGATGTTGCCGTCGGAGGTGAGCTTGCGCAGCCGGTGGTTGTTCCAGTCGAGGATGAGGAGCTCGCCGTCCGCGTCCATCAAGGTGTCCTGCGGCAGCGAGAACTCGGCCGCCAGGGCCGGCCCGTCATCGCCGCTGTAGCCGAAGCCGCCCGACCCGGCGATGGTGCAGATGACGCCGGGCTCGGGATCCTCGCAGGCCGCCGGCGGCACGTTGGCGTCCGGCTCGCCGGCGTCCGGGGTCGTTTCGCCGTCGTCGTCGCCGCAGGCGGCCGTCAGGGACAAGATGGTCGTCAGCAGGATCGCGGTTCTCATTTCGCCACCTTCAAGACACGGCTATTGAGGGAGTCCATGATGTAGAGGTTGCCGTCGCCGTCGAACTCGATGCCGAACGGGCGCCGCAGCTGGGTCTCGAGCGCGGGCAGGCCCTCCGGGCCCATGCCGATCTCGCCCGTGCCGGCAACCCGGCGGATGTCGCCGGTGTCGAGGTCGATGGCGCGGATCACGTTGTTGTCGGTGTCGGCGATGTAGAGGTCGCCCTCCGGTCCGATCTCGAGGTCGCGCGGCTTGTTCAGCGTGGCGTCGGCCGCCGGGCCGTCGTCGCCGGTGTTGCCGGCCGTGTCACCGCCGGCCAGCGTGTCGATGATGCCGCTCTCGAGATCGAGCACGCGGATGCGGTTGTTGAGGGTGTCGGCGATGTAGAGCTTGCCGGCCTTCCAGGCCAGACCGCCCGACGGCTCGGGGTTGGAGCCGACCTCCCAGTTGATCTTGGCCTCCGGCGCGACCGCCGAGCCGCCGTCGCCGCCGAAGCCCTGCGCGCCGCTGCCGGCGATGGTCTTGATCGTCGGTACCACTGTCTCGCCGACCACCTTGTCGAAGATCATGCGGACCTTCTGGTTCTGCTGGTCGCCGATGTAGAGGTTGCCGTCGTCGTCGCGGGTCAACACGCGCGGCTGCTTGAAGAGGGCGCCGGCCGCCGGCCCCTCGTCGACCGGGTCATCCACGATGTCGGGCGCGAAGCCGGCGCCCTTGCCGGCCAGGATCTTGACCATGCCGGTCGCCGGGTCGAGCTGCCTGAGCTTGTGGTTGTGCCACGACATGATCAGGATGTGGCCGTCGTCGGTCTCGACCAGGTCGGTCGGATGGTTGAGCTGGACGGTGGTGCCGAGCGCGCCGTCGCCCGTGCGCTCCGCCGCCGGCATGCCGGGCACGCCGTCGCCCGGGAAGATGGGATCGGTCCAGCCGACCATCGTCTCGATGGTCTCGTCGTCCGGCGAGATGCGCCGGATGAGGTGGTTGTTCCAGTCGTCGAAGTAGACGTAGCCGTCCGACGCGAAGAGGACGTTCATCACCCAGTAGATGCGGGTATTGAAGCGGTCGGAGCCGTCTGGCGTGAAGCCCTCTTCGCCGGGGATGCCGAGCCAGCTGCAGGCGGTGCCGGAGGCCTGTTCGAGGCACGGATCGATGCGCGGCTGGACCCCGCTGTCGGGCGCGGCGTCGGCCGTCCCGCCGTCCGGACTGGCCCCCTTCTCGTTGTCGCCGCAGGCGAACGCCCCGGCCGCCAGCAGCACCAGTACATAGTCGAACCGCTTCATCGGAGGCTCCTCTCGTTGGCTCCGGCGAGACCCGCCAACTGCGGGCGATCATGACCCCGTGGACACCTGACAGCGCAAGTATCTGCCCCGCTGTTCCACACAGAAAACCGTTTCATTCCATCATTCGTGCCGCCTCGTCTGGCGCCTTCGCCACGCAGTCGCGCCATGCAATTCGAGCCCTTGTGACCCCGCGGCACCCGCCGGGTCACAGGCGATCCCACGACCCGTCGTGGGATGAGCCGCCGTCCCACGAGATGCCGCGGAAACCGTGCTTTCGAGCGGGGTTGTGTCCAGCCTGGTGAACCAGGCATCATTTGATCATGACTCGTGGGGGACGCGTGAACGCGGCAGAGAACCCCGTGCGCAGCGCAGCACAGCGCCCGGTCGCGCAGCTCCAGCAGCGCATCTATCAGTGTCTCGACCTGCGCCAGCTCCTGGCCGCGCTGGCGAGCGAGCTCGGCGCACTGCTTCCGGTCGCTGACCGGGTGTCGATCGCACTGCTCGAGCCGGACGGCGAGTGGCTTCGCGTTCATCGCCTGCTGCCGCCGCCACCGGAGGAGCAGTCCGGCGCGCTGCCGCGGGTGCGGGTGCAGGGAACTCCTGTCGGGCAGGTGGTGATGAGCGGTGCCGGCCGCGTGGTGGCAGATACCCGCGCCGATCCCAACATCACCTTCGGCCAGGCCTCGCACGACGGAATCCGCTCCACCCTGTCGGTCCCGATCCGGGTGGACGGCCGCGTGGTCGGCGCCATGAACGCCGGTTCGCGCAAGCCCGGTGCCTGCAGCGCCGAGATGCTGCTGCAGCTTTCCGATGTGGCCGCCGTGGTGGCGCCGGCGCTGATCGCCGCCGAGCGGGCCTCGCGAGCCGCCGTCGCCGACCCGCTGCCACGCGCCGCCGTGGCCGAGCGCGACCGGGGCGATCGCGACATCGGGCTGGTCGGCCAGAGCGCGGCCTTCCGATCGCTCCTCGCCGCCGCCCGCCGCGCAGCCCGCAGCAACGCCGACGTGCTCATCACCGGCGAGACCGGCGTCGGCAAGACCGCGCTCGCCCGCGCCATGCACCAGTGGAGCCCGCGCAGCACGGCACCTTTCATCACCGTGCACCTGGCCGACCTCACGCCGACGCTCATCGAGTCGGAGCTCTTCGGCCACGAGCGCGGCGCCTTCACCGGCGCCTCGACCGGCCGGGCCGGCCGCTTCGAGAGCGCGCAGGGCGGCACCATCTTCCTCGACGAGGTGAGCGAGACCCCGCCGGCCATCCAGTCGAAGCTCCTGCGCGTCATCCAGGACCGCTGCTTCGAGCGGGTCGGCAGCGGCCGAACCGTCCAGGCCGACGTCCGCATCATCGCCGCGACCAGCCGCGACCTGCGCGCGGCGATCCGGCGCGGCGAGTTCCGCGAGGACCTCTTCTACCGCCTGAACGTGGTGCCGCTCTCGGTGCCGCCCCTGCGCGAGAGGCCCGAGGACCTCGAGCTGCTGGTCGAATGGATCCTGGCCGGCATCCACGCGGTCGACCGCAACCCGCGGCGGATCGCCCAGGAGGCCTGGACTCGCCTGCGCGCACATGGCTGGCCGGGCAACATCCGCGAGCTCGAGAGCGTGCTCCGGCGCGCGGCGATCCTCGAGGAAGGCGCCGAGCTGGAGCTCGACGGCTTCCCGGATGCGGCGCGCTGCGACGGCGCCGCAGCTCCGGGGGGCGGCGCGGCAGCGGCCGACGGCGAGGACTGGCCGTGCCTCGAGGAGCACCAGCGGCGCTACATCGCGCGCGTGCTCGAGCGGGTGGGCGGCGTCATCGAGGGGCCGAGCGGAGCCGCCCAGCTCCTCGGCCTCCACCCTTCCACCCTGCGAAGCCTGATGAAGCGCCTCGAGATCTCGGCGCAGCCGGCGCGCGCGCGGGGGCGGAGCTAGCCATGCGGCGCGGCGCACTCGCCTTCGGCGCAGCGCTCCTGGTCGCGGCGTGTGGCGACGCGGGCTCCGATCTCGGCGGCACCTGGGAGGTCGCGCGGGTCGAGGAGGGCGGCGCGCTGGTCAGCGTGTGGGGTTCGGGACCGGACGATGTCTGGGCGGCCGGCGGCACGGCGGATCGCGGGCTGGTCCTGCACGGCGATGGCGCCACCTGGAGCGCGGTGGATACCGGCGCGGGGGCGATGCTGTGGTGGGTCTACGGCTTCTCGGCTGACGACGTGTACGCGGTCGGCGAACAGGGCCTCATCTATCACTACGACGGCGCGACCTGGCAGCGCGCCGAGTCGGGGACCACGCGGACGCTCTACGGCGTGTGGGGCGCGTCGGGCGAGGACGTCTGGATCGTCGGCGGCGATCCCGCGATCGAGGGCAGCGCGGTCATCCTGCGCGGTCACGGGACTGCGTTCGAGCAGGTCACCACCCTGCCCCTCGGGATCGCGCCGAGCGCCATCTTCAAGGCATACGGCTACGCGGCCGACGACGTCATCATGGTCGGCAGCGGCGGGACCGTGCTGCGCTGGGACGGCAGCAGCTGGCGCCGCGAGCCGTCGGTCACCAGCGAGCCCTTGTTCTCGCTCTGGGGCCGCGGCGAGGACGACATCTACGCGGTCGGCGGCTGGGACGCAGGCACCGTCCTGCACAACGACGGCGAGAGCTGGACCGAGGTGGAGAGCGCCGCCGGTTCCGGCCTGAGCGGCGTGTTCACCTCGCAGGGCAGCCCGACCATCGCGGTCGGTCCGGACGCCTACGTCCTCGAGATCCTCCCGGACGGCACCGAGCTCGAGCCGGAGCTGCCGGCGCTGGCGCCCGGGACCGCCTTCCACGGCGTCTGGGGCGACGCGGCCGGCACCACCTACGCGGTCGGCGGCGACCTGATGTCGTTCGACGGGCCGACGACCGGCGTCATCCTCCGCCGCCGCTGACCTGTCGACTGACCGCCCGGCCGGGCTTCCTGCCGGCGCAGGTGGGTGGATTCAGGGCGGCGGGGCGTGGCCCGCGGTTTGCGTCGACTCCGCCCATGCGGCTCGTCTGTGCCCGCGCGCTGGCGGCTGCGGTTGCCGCCCTGGCCTTCATGGCCGGCGAGGTCGCCGCTGCCCCGGCCGCTGCCCGCGCCCCCGCCCCCGCCCGGAGCGGAACCCAGGTCGCGCCGAAGACCCCGCGGCGCATCCGGCTGACTCCGCCCGGCGCTCGGCCGCGCTCGGCGAGCCTCCTCCTGCGCCGCTACCGGCGGCAGCAGCGAGCCGGGCTGACGGCGGCCCGCGGCGAGCGCCTCCGCTTCTGGGGCGTCGCCGGGCGCGACGTCTACAACCCGACTCGCCCCTTCGTGCTCGGCGGCCGGCGCGTGCTTGCAGCGCGGGTCGAGTCGCGCGCGAGCGAGACCGACTCCCAGATCGTCTTCTTCGAACAGCACGGCTCGGCCTGGCGCCCGGTCGACGATGCGCCGGCGCTCGCTCTGCAGGACCCCTTCGTCACCGCGATCGGCGACCAGATGGTCATCGGCGGCGTCGAGATCCAGGAGCAGGCCGGCGGCCGGGTGCGCTACCGGACCGTCTTCCACCGCGGCCGTTCGCTCGCCGGCCTCGAGCGCTTCGCCGCCGGGCCGTGGGGGATGAAGGACATCCGCCTGGCGCCGCTCGCCGACGGCCGCATCTTCGTCCTGACCCGACCGCAGGGGCGGCGCGGCGGGCGCGGAAAGATCGCCTACACCGTGGTCGACTCGCTCGATCGGCTCACGCCGCAGGCGCTCTCGCGCGGTCGCATCATCGAGGGCCAGTTCCTCGACAGCGAGTGGGGCGGCGCCAACGAGATCGTCCCGCTCGGCGGCGACCGCTTCGGCGTGCTCGGTCACATCGCACGCTCGGGCGCGGGCGGCAACCGCCACTACTACCCGATCGCGTTCACCATCGACGCGGCACGCGGCACCGTGTCGCCGACGCGCATGCTGGTCGAGCGGCGCGACCTGCCGGGCGGCCTGAAGGGGGCCAGCAAGCGCGGCGACCTGCGCGACGTCCTGTTCAGCGGCGGCCTGGTTCGCCGCACGGACGGCACCGCCACCGTCTACCTCGGCGCCGGCGACGCCGAGGTCCACGCCGTCGAGATCGCCGACCCGTTCGCGCCCGGTGAGTGATCGCACCCGGCGGGTCAGCTGCCACATCTTGCCGCCTGCCGGGGACAAACCCCCGGTGCCCCATTCGGGTCAGGTCGACATGCGGATCTTCGCGCTCACGATGATGGCGTGTTTGGCCGGTGCCGCCTGCGCACAGGACGAGGACACGGCCATCCTCGACTGGACGGTGCTCGACGCGACCCCGGTGGTGCCGCTGCGCGCCATCCAGATCTTCCAGGTGGACGAGGCCGGGAGGGCGGGAGAGATCGGCTCCACCTGGGGCGAGGCGCCGCTTCCGATGCCCGACCAGGGCTCGATCTCCTTCACCGGGGATCTGCCGCCGCCGTTCCGGATGTGCGCGGTGGCGCTCGGTGATCCGGGAGACGTCATCGTGCACGCCGTGAGCCCGCCGGTGCAGCTGGTCTTCGAGCAGACCATGGAGGTCTTCCTCACCCTCGAGGAGGCCCCCGGCGGCGAGGTGCCCGAGCCGTGCGGCGCCGGCGTCCAGCCCTGGCCGCCCGAGGCGTGACGACCGCTCGCGGCGCCCACGGTCGTCGCGATTTCCCTGAAGATTCTCGCTGCCGCGCGACTTCGCGGCAGGCCGGAGGCAAGGTTCCCGACCCGACCGGGTACCCATGGGCATTCGCTTATAGGAGTGCGCATGCGTCCCACCCTGTCCATCCTCGCCGCCCTGCTGGCGGCCACCGCCTGCGGCGACGACACGTCGTCCCCCTCCAACCCGGCGGCGTTCGATCCCGAGGTGCCGTACGAACCGGACGTCAGCGCCGATGGCCTCTCGGTCGACGTCACGAACGACCTCCTGCCGATGCCGGTCGGGGCGAGCTGGACCTACGAGGCGGTGAGTGGCGACGGGACCGAGCGGATCGAGGTGTCGGTCGAGTCGGCCACCACCGACCTGGCGTCGGGCGCCACCGTGCGGGTCGTCCGCGACACCGCCTATTTCGAGGACGAGATGATCGAGGACACCGCCGACTGGTTCGCTCAGGACGCGGACGGCAACGTCTGGTACCTGGGCGAGGACACCGCCGAGTACGAGAACGGCGAGGTGACCACCACCGAGGGCTCGTGGGAGTGGGGAGCCGACGGCGCGCTGCCCGGCGTGGTCATGCTGGGCGACCCGGCGATCGGCGAGACCTACCGGCAGGAGTACCTGGTCGGCGAGGCCGAGGACTACGCCGAGGTGGTGTCGCTCGACGAGAGCGTGAGCGTTCCGGCCGGCGACTTCGAGCACTGCCTGCAGACGCACGAGTCGTCGGTGGTCGACGTCACGCTCGACGAGAACAAGTACTACTGCCGCGGAGTCGGCCTGGTCCTGACAGTCGAGGGCGACATCCGCGAGGAATTGATCGAGTACACCGGGCTGTGATGGCAGCGGGGGGATCGAGGCGCGCCGACGCGAGGTCGGCGCGGCTGGCGGCGATCGCGGCGATCGCGGCGGCGGCAGCCTGCAGCGACTCCGACGGCGGCGGACCTGACGCCGCGCTGCCCGACGCGGCGCGCGCCGAGTGCGTCGCCGATCCGACGCCGACCGGCAGCGACGGCGATTGCCCGGCGGCGTGCACCGGCGGCTGCCTGGACGGCGTCTGCACCATCGACTGCACGGCCGAGGTGTGCCCGAGCCCCATCACCTGCCCGGAGGAGTACGCCTGCCTGGTCCGCTGCGAGGGGGTGGACGCCTGCGACACCACCGAGATCCAGTGTCCCGCCGTCAACGCATGCACGGTCGAGTGCATCGCCGGGGTCGACGCGTGCGGCGACGTGGCGCTCCAGTGCGGCGCCGCCTCCTGCACCATGGAGTGCGGCGAGGCGACCTGCATCGGAGCGGTCATGCTGTGCGGCACCGGCCCCTGCACCGCGACCTGCTCGGCCGAGACGCGCCCCGCCCAGCAGTGCGGAGCCGCCTGTGAGTGCACCCCCTGCCCCTGAAGGGAGAGGCCTATGTCGATGAGGACGAGGATCGGCGGGATGACGATGATCGTGGTGGTCGGCCTCGGCGGCGGCTTCGGCTGCGGCGGTGACGACGACGGCGGCACGGGCGGTGGCTCGGACGGCGGCGGGGGCGGCGACGGCGGCGGCGGCGCGGCCGACGGCAGCGGCGACTCCCACTACGACGAGGTGGTCGGCTGGATCAACGACTACAAGGCCGACCACCCGGGCAACGGCGGCAAGGACTGGGACATCAACACCAAGACGCCGGAGGAGATCGCCGGCGATCCGGCCACCGAGCAGCTCCTCGAGCTGTGCGGCGACTACGCCGAGCTGCGGCCGGTCATCCCGCTGCTCGCCTGGGAGTACGGCGGCGCCGACCACCAGTGGATCAACCCGGAGCAGTCGGCGCTGGTCTACTGCGTGTACATCCCGGTCTCGCCCTCGACCGAGAACTGGGACTACGACGACGTGGCCGATCACGTGACCGCCTACCTCTATGTCCTGTTCCCCGAGCACAACCCGTGCAGGGACGAGGTCGGCGCCGACACGGTTGCGGCCTGCATCGGCGACCCGACCAACTTCGAGATCCTGGTCGACATCGCCAGCCTCGACGACGGGGCCGCCGCCGGGCTCCTGCTCGACGAGGCGTCCACCGAGCTCAGGCTCATCATGCCGGACGAGACGCGGGTACACCTGCACGACGACATCTGACCGGCCGCCGCAGCGAGCGACCCGCCGTCAGCTCAGCTGCCGCAATACTCGGGGTCCTCGTCCGAGAGGTCCGGGCACTGCGGGGTGCCGTCGCACACCTGGTCGCCCGGGATACAGGTCCCATCGTCGCAGTACGATTCCGGGCAGTAATCGGCGCAGAACCCGGCGTCCTCGTCGGACAGGTCCGGGCACTGCGGCACGCCGTCGCACAGCTGGCCGGCGCCGATGCAGCTGCCGTCGTCGCACACCTCGCCCGCGCAGTAGTCGGCGCAGAATTCGGCGTCCTCGTCGGACAGGTCCGGGCACTGCGGCGTCCCGTCGCACAGCTGGGCGGCCGCGATGCAGCTGCCGTCGTCGCACGCCTCCTGGTCGTCGGCGCAGGCGGCGCAGGTGGCGCCGCTCTCGTCCGACTCGTCGGCGCACTGCGGCGTGCCGTCGCAGGTCTGTTCGAGCGGGATGCAGGCGGCGTCGAGGCACTCGAACTCCACCTCGCTGCACGGTCCAGGCTCGGATCCACCGTCGCCGTCCGAGCAGGCGATCGCCCAGGTGAGCCCGAGCGCGGCGAGCAGGGCGCGCGACATCCTCCACCTCTATCACGCCCGCGCGCGGCGTCGCCGGTGGGGACTTTGACCTCATCTGCTGCTGCGCGGCGACCGCAATGGCGATCGCGACGCGGCGGAAGCGACGAAACCACGGCGCCGGAGTGCGGCACGAGAGCTGCTACGGTCTGCCGCATGGCGCCCATCCTCCGGTCACTCGGGCTCGGGCTCGGGCTGGCGCTCGCCGCGCCCGCGCTGGTCGCCGGCTGCCTGGAGATGTCCGGCCCCGGCGACGAGGATGAGCTGACGGACGTCTATGCGGGGAGCGTCTCGCGCGTCCGCGATCACGAGGTCTACGTCCGCTGGGCGCCCGGCAGCGCCACCATCGACTACTTCCTGGCGGGCGATGCGGTCGACATGCACGGCACGGTCCGCATGGGCCGCTGGGCCTGCGTCACCGGCACCACCCGCTACGGCTTGCGCCATACCGGCTGGGTCCTCCGCTCGTCGATCGCGCGCGCGTCGGGCGACTCCTACGAGGGCACCGGGCGGTGCAAGTACGGGCCCGACGATCTGAAGAAGTTCGAGGTGACCTTCAAGAACTGCCGCATCCGCGCGCGCGGCGCCTTTCGCAAGGGTCCGCGCTCCGATGCCGAGCGCATCAAGGGCCCGCGCGCCCCCGACGGCTTCCTCGACCCGGCTGCGGGGCGCACCTGCCTCGCGCTGGCCTCCGACAGCCAGGGCGGCACCCGCGCGGCGGAGGGCGACTACCTGTGGGCCGCCTGGCGTCCCGACACCAATCCCGACAGCAACAAGGCGCCGGGCCGCACCGGCTGGTTCCGCCAGGACCTGCTCGACTGCAGCGCGGGCGCCTGCGGCGACGACGTCGGCGCGGTCGGCGCGACGGCGGGCGGCAGCGACGGCTGCGGCGACGGCACCTGCGCGGGCGACGAGGACGACCGGAGCTGCTCGGCCGACTGCGGCTGCGCGGCGCTCGACGTGTGCGACGGGCCGGCTCCATTCGGCTGCTACTGCGACGGAACCTGCGGCGAGAGCGGTGACTGCTGCGCCGACATCGCCGTCTGTCTCCAGTAGGCACCGTCGGGCCCGCCGACTCCCTGCCGCTCGCACCGGCGCAAACCTGCTAAGATCCGTCTCGCGTGGGGGATCGCGCAAAGCGCGGAGAGCGCCGGGCGAGCGAAGCCGCGACGACCTCGCCGGCCCGGCCAACCTTGGGGCGCGCGCCCAGCGGCCCCCTGGTCCGCGGCCGCCAGATCGGCAACTACCTGATCCTCGACGAGCTGGCCTCGGGCGGTTTCGGCGTGGTCTACAAGGTGGAGAACGTGGTCCTCGGCCGCCGGGCCGCGCTCAAGGTCCTGCACGACGATCTGGTGACCTCGGGCGAGGTGATCGCCCGCTTCGTCCGCGAAGCGCGAGCCGCCAACCGGATCCGCCATCCCAACCTGGTCGACATCTACGACTTCGGCGAGACCGACGACGGCAGACCCTACTTCGTCATGGAGCTCCTCGAGGGGATGGACCTCCACGCTCACCTGGCCGACCGCGGCCGCCTCCCCATCGCCGAGGCCCTCGAGATCCTCGCGCAGCTGTGCGACGTGCTCTCGGTCGCCCACCAGAGCGGCATCATCCACCGCGACCTCAAGGCGTCGAACGTCTTCCTCGCCTGGCACGACGGGACCCGCCGGGTGGTCCTCCTCGACTTCGGGGTCGCCAAGCTGATCGAGCCGGGCGGGCCGGATCTCACGACCTCGCGCACGGTGCTCGGCACGCCCGCCTGCATGGCGCCCGAGCAGATCGCGGCCGGCGCGGTCGACGCGCGCACCGACGTCTATGCGCTCGGCGCGCTCACCTACCACATGCTCACCGGCCAGCTGCCGTTCGCCGCCCAGACGGTCAGCGAGATGAAGCACCTGCATCTGACCGCGCCGCGACCGCGCGTGTCCGGACTGACCAGCGTGTCGCCGGCGGTCGACGAGGTGATCGCGCGCGCCATGCACGGCAAGCTCGAGCACCGCTACGCCGGTGCGCTCGACTTCCTGGCAGCCCTCGAGCAGGCGGTGAGCGGAGCGTCCGGGCCGGCCGACGGGCTGCCGACCGCGTGCTCGGCGCTGGCGCTGTTCGTCGACGTCAAGGTCGATCCCGCCGCCCTCGAGGATCCGGACGACGCCCTGATCGACGAGCTCGAGGCGATCTCGGCTCTCGCCCGGGAGAGGCTGGCTTCGCGCGGCTTCTTGCTGGCGCGCCAGCTCGGCCACACGCTCCTGTTCGTGCGGTTGCTCGACAGCAACCCGGAGCTCGCGCGCCACCTGCGGCGCGCCTCGCTCGACGCCTCCCGCGATCTGGCCGGAGAGCTCGGCGGGCGCGACGCGCGGGTCCACGTCAACCTCTCGCTGCACGCCGGGACCGTGGGCGTGGTCGGCGACAAGCTCAGGCCCGGGCCGCTGCTCGACGCCGCCAGCTGGGCGCCCGACGAACGCGTCGATGGGGTCCACGCCTCGCCGGAGGTGCTGGCCGGCCTCGACTGACGCGAAGGACACCGCCACCCGTGACACCCGACGACCAGGACACGCCGGGGCGCCAGCGCGACGACGACGCCCTGACCGACACCTTCCGCGCGACCCGCGACGAGCTGGAGCCGGAGCTCGACGCGATCTGGCTCCTGGTCCTGGGCGACGGCGGGCTCTATGCCACCCACACCCTCACCGGCAAGGCGGAGGCGGTGCTCGGCCGCGGCGAGGCGTGCGACGTGCGGATCGATCATCCGTCCATCTCGCGGCGCCACGCGCTGCTCCGCCTGGGCGACCCGATGACCCTGACCGATCTCGGCAGCGCCAACGGCACCCGCGTCGGCGAGAAGCCGCTCGAGCCGGGCCAGCCGCGCGCGGTGCGGCTGGGCGAGATCATCGACCTCGGCCAGATGATGCTGATGGTCCAGCGGCGCTCGACGCCGTTCCGCGCCCGCCGGCTCTGGCCGCACGGCTACTTCGAGGCCCGGCTGGCGGAGGAGTGCGCGCGCAGCGAGCGGTCGGGCACCGGCTTCGCGGTCGGCCGCGTGCGCTGCGCCGGGAACCTGCCGGCCGCCGGTTTCGAGGCCGCGCTGACCGGCGCGCTGCGCAGCCTCGACGTGGTCGGCTCGTACGCGCCCAACGAGTACGAGGTCCTCCTGCTCGACGCGTCGGCGGCGGAGGTCGAGGCGCTGCTCGCGCGGCTCAAGGCCCAGCTCGAGGAGCTCGGCGAGACGGTCGCGCTGGGCGTCGCCTACTTCCCCGACGACGGCAGCGAGCCGGACGTGCTGATCTCGATCGCCGGACAGCGCCTGCGCGAGGAGACCGATCCGTCGGCCACGCTGCCCGACGCCGGTCCGCGCGCCGGCAGCGCGATGCCGCGGCTGCGCCGGCTGGCCGAGCGCATCGCCCAGAGCGACATCAGCGTCATCATCTCGGGCGAGACCGGGGTGGGCAAGGAGGTCCTCGCCGAGGCGATCCACCGGAGCTCGGCGCGCGGCCGGCGGCCGTTTCTGCGGCTGCACTGCGCGGCCCTGTCGGAGTCGCTGCTCGAGAGCGAGCTGTTCGGTCACGAGCGCGGCGCCTTCACCGGCGCCGTCGCCGCCAAGCCGGGGCTGCTCGAGACCGCCGAGGGGGGCACGGTCTTCCTCGACGAGCTCGGCGAGCTGCCGCTCTCCATCCAGGTCAAGCTCCTGCGCGTCCTCGAGGAGCGCAAGGTGCTGCGGGTCGGCAGCCTGGTGCCGCGCGCCATCGACGTCCGCTTCATCGCCGCGACCAACCGCGACCTCGAGCTCGAGGTGGCGCGTGGCCGCTTCCGCAAGGACCTCTTCTTCCGCCTGAACGGGATGTCGCTCCTCATCCCGCCGCTGCGCGAGCGAACCGACGAGATCGCCGCGCTGGCGCGCGACTTCGCCGCCGAATGCAGCCGGCGCGACGGCCGCGCCGTGCCGCCCGAGCTGTCGGCCGACGCGATGGTCGTGCTCTCCCGCTACGCCTGGCCGGGCAACATCCGCGAGCTCCGCAACGTGGTGGAGAGGGCCGTGCTCCTGTGCGGATCGGGCCCCATCCGGTCCAAGCACCTACCGCTCGAGAAGATGGCCAGCACCATCGCCGCTCCGACGGCCGAGCCGGCGCCCGAGGCTCCGCCAGAGTCGCCGCCGCCGCCGGCCGCGCCGCCGCCCGAGGACGAGGTCGAGCGCCTGCGCAGCGCGCTCGCCGATGTCGAGCGGCAGCGGATCGTCGATGCGCTCAACCAGTGCGCGGGAAACCAGAGCTCTGCTGCAGAGCTGCTCGGGATGTCGCGCAGCGCGTTCATCAAGCGCCTCAACCGCTTCGGGATCGCGCGGCCGCGCCGCAAGGGCTCGCCCTAGTCGGCAGGCCGTGTGACGACTGGCGCAAGCGCCGACACAAGTTGTGTTCCGGTCGAGACAACTTGACCGCGATCATGTCGGCGGACCTTAGGCATTCTGGACGGATATCCGACATCAAGGACTGGCACACCGCCCGCAATGATGGATTTCATGTCATCGCTCTTACCGGGGGCAAGGGGCATGAGATACGCGACGACCTTGGCGGCAACTGTCCTACTCGTGGCGCTCGGGGGCTGCGCCTTCGAGGAGCTCGACGGCGAGTGGGCGGAGGACGAAGGAGACGCGTTCGTCGACCCGGAGGAGGACCTCGATGTCGACATCGGGTCGTCGGAGCACGAGGCCCTGGTGCTCAACAACGGCGGCATCCTGCAGAACGGCGGACTGGTCGACAAGGGCAACCTGCCCAGCCTCGACCTCACGGCGATGAACTCGATCCCGTTCACCGACGGGGTCAAGGTGGACAGCTGCAGCTCGACCGGCGTCACCTGCTTCAAGCTGCATCCCAACCTCGGCCCGATGTACACCAAGTACGGCAACGCGCTCTTCGACGCGCTCGTCTGGTGCGGGATGAGACCCGCCGTCAAGGTGAAGTTCCCCAGCGGCCGGGTCGTGCAGGGAACCGAGCTCGGCAAGTGGGCCACCCGGAACGGCGTCAACCCCTGGTGGACCTCGCCGCCCGACGACATCACCAAGAAGCGGGTATCGGCCTGCCTGGCCGCCAAGCACAACGCGGCCTACTCGGGCATCTCCATCAACATCGTCCACCCGGGCGACACCAGCAAGAGCAAGCTCTACAACGAGATGACCGTGGCCGCGAACCTGTTCAAGTCGAACGGCCGCTACGTGAGGATGTGGCCGGGCGGCCGCCAGCTCGGCGGCAACTGCGAGATGTGGTCGCCGTACGCGACCGAGCGGAGCTGCAGCAACCCCAACGACAACGTCGAGTGCAACTACGTCGGCCAGGGCTACGCGGTCGACCAGTGCGTCCACTCGGGGGTCTCGTGGACCAACTGCGTGTCGAACAACGGGACGACCTACACCGAGACCATGACGGTCTACCTCGACGGCGGGCGCGACTGCTTCGGCGCCGGCAAGTGCGGCGGCGACGACTGCATCGGCAAGAAGTGACCGTTCCGGGCCGCCCTCCCCGTTCGTGATAGGCTGATGACCGTCCACCGGTCATGCGCTGTCCCGCCTGCCATCGTCGGGTCGGGCCCGCCGGCCGATGTCTCCTCGACGGAACCGAGGTCGCGCCCGAGGAGGACCAGGCGCCATCGGGCGGCGGCGCGCCGGCCATTCCAGGCATGCGCCTGCTCGAGCCGATCGGTCGGGGTGGCTTCGCGACGGTGTGGGCGGCGCAGCGGGACGACGGCGGTGAGCCCGGCTGCGCGGTCAAGGTAGCGCACCGTCCCGGCGAGCGGATCGCCGAGCGGTTCCAGCGCGAGGCCGACGCGCTCGCGGCGGTGGGTCCGCCCTGGGTGCCGGAGCTCCTCGGTTCCGGGCGGCTCGCCGACGGCCGGCCCTACCTGGTGCTCGAGCTGCTCGACGGCCGGACGCTGGCCGACGAGCTCGCCGGCATGGCAGCGCCGCCGCCGCTCGAGCGCGTCCGCGCGCTGGCCGACGGGATCCTCACCGCGCTCGAGGCGGTCCACGCGCGCGGCATCGTCCACCGGGACCTCAAGCCGGAGAACGTCTTCTGCGCCGGAGGCGAGCCGGTGCGGGCCCGGCTGTTCGACTTTGGCCTGGTGCGGGTGGTCGAGGCCGCCGCAGCCGGCGGCGGCGATCTCACCCGGGCGGGCGCCATCCTCGGGTCGGCGCACTACATGGCCCCCGAGCAGTTCTCCGCCGGCGCCGCGATCGACGAGCGGACGGACCTCTACGCGGTGGGCGTCGTCCTCTACGAGCTCTTCACCTTGCGGGTGCCGTTCGTCGGCGACGCGAACGCGGTCGAGCTCGGCCACCGCATGCACCGGCCGCTGCGCCCGTCGCAGCTGGCTCCGGTGCCGCACGCGCTCGAGGAGGTGGTCCTCGCCTGCCTGGCCAAGGCGCCCGAGCGCCGGCCGGTCAGCGCCAGCGCGCTGCGCGGCGATCTCGCGCAGGCGTTCGCCGCCGCCGCCGGCGCGCGGTCGGTCCGGGCGGAGGCGCCGGCGCCGGCCACCGGCACCACCAGGCTGACCGGTCACAAGAAGGAGCCGCTGGTGCTCCTGGCGGTCGACGGGGCGATCGGGCTCGACGCGCTCGGCGCCGCCTGCGCGCTGCGCGGCGGGTTCGTCGCCCATCAGCGCGGCGAGCGGTCGGTCGCCGTCTTCACCT
>Ga0111539_10004193_pt1 | contig 18910 bp, 14 predicted proteins | sample RhiMethybrSRZTD1_FD_79667 | JGI IMG/M metagenome (GOLD analysis project Ga0111539, IMG submission 79667) | Populus rhizosphere microbial communities from Tennessee, USA - Rhizosphere MetaG P. TD hybrid SRZTD1 (version 2) (version 2) | ecosystem: Host-associated > Plants > Roots > Rhizosphere >... | reverse complement strand
CGCGCCGCGCTTCGAGTAGACGCGCTCGACCTGCGCGAACCGCAGGTCGGCCGCGGCGAGCGTCTCCTTCGCAAGCGTTGAATAACGCTCCAGCGGCTCGTGTATCGGGCCGACGTCGCCGACACCCATGAGAACGACTTCGCCGTTTTTCATATAGATGGTCGCCTTCGAGACGGCTCTAGTCGGGAGCGCCCGAGCCTTGGGATTTACTGTATTTCTGCAGCGCAGCACTCGAAAAATACCGCTCCTCGAGCGCACGCTGCTTCTCGCCGCCCTCGCCGTCCGGACCCGGGTCCGGGCGCGGATAGGGCCGATCCTTGCGGCTCGACTGGAAGTCTTCCCACGCCGCGATCCCGCGCTTCTGGAAGTCCTGCATGAAATCCCACAGCGCCGCCCACATGACGGCATGCGTAAATCCCGGGTACCACGCGATGTTGATCCCGAGGGCGAGGTGCTCGTCGAGTCCCAGATAGCGTGGGAGCTTGCCCTTCATGAAAGACAGCGGCCCCTTGACGGCGGCGCGCGCCTTCCTGATCTCATCCTCCGAGTGCGGCGATTCGAGCTGCACCCAGTCCACGCCCGCTTCCGTTTCGTAGGCTTTCAGCCGGACGATACAGTCGTCGAGGCTGCTGTTCGCCGCGTCCCGCGCATAGCACTGCGCCATCACTACGAAATCGGGATCGAGCTCGTTCTTCATGTCCACCGCCGCGCGGTAGCGCGCGATCGCCTGCTCGATCGGCACCACCTCCACGCCCGCGCTCTGCGTGCGGCGCTTGCCCTCGATCGGCTGATCGTCGATGCGTATGCCGGCAACGCCCGCCCGTATGCATTCGCGGATCATGCGCCGCACCGCCATGATCCCGCCGTGGCCGGTGTCGCCGTCCAGGATCACCGGAAATTTCACGCTGTCGGCGATCCAGCCGGCAACCTGTACGCACTCGGTCATGCTCGCCGTGCCGACATCCGCGAGACCGGTGTAGGAGCCGACGACGCCGCTCGTGCCGACGAAGCCGCACTCGCAGCCGGCCTGCTCCATGATGCGCGCGTGCGTGGCCGTCGGCGGATGCAGCACGACCAGCACCTTGCCCTGGCGGTGTATGAGCTGCTTGAGCTTGGTTGTTGTCTTCATAGCGATTACCGGTTACGGGTTACGGGGAATGGTCACCGGTCACTGGTCACTTCTTGACGACCTCGCGCTTGAGCGTATGGCGCTCTACCGCGCGCTCGTCGACAGCGATGCCCAGTCCGGGCCGGCTCGGGACCGTGACATGACCGTCCTTGATGACGAAATCGGTATCCGGCACCAGCGGGTCGGGGCCCACCACGCCGAGTCCGAAGATGAATTCCGCTGCGGGCATGACGTGGCGCTCGGGACAGCTCGCGTAGAAGTGCGCTCCCGCCGCGGCTTCCAGCTGGGACAGCACGGCCAATCCGCCGATATTGAGCTGTATGCCCGATGCTTCAGCCACGGCGGCAATCTTTTTCGCGGCGCGCAGACCGCCCATCTTGTAGAGCTTGACGCAGAACGCATCCACCGCGTCCGCTTTTGCGAGAGCGTAGGCATCGGCCAGAGTCATGACCCCTTCGTCGGCCATCAGCGGCACTCCCGCAATCTCCTTGCGGATGGCCGCCATGCCGGCGATGTTCTGCCGCCGGACCGGCTGCTCGAGGTAATCGGGACGATACGCCGCGACCTCGCGCATGACGCGTATCGTTTCCGACACCGTCCAGCCTTCGTTGGGATCGATACCGATCGCCACGTCCACGCCGATCGCTTTGCGCACCGCGATGAAGTTCTTCACGTCCTGCTGCCAGCCGGCTTTCCCGCCTGCTTTCAGGCACAGCACGCGAATGCCGAATTCCTTCATCGCGCGCTCGCAGTCCGCAATCATCTTCGAGGGATCCGCCGCCATGCTGACCGACCATTCGAGCGGGATGCGTTCCTGGCACAGGCCGCCCAGCAGCTTGTATACCGGCAGCTTCAGCGCTTTTCCCGCTGCATCGTGCAGGGCGTGATCGATGGCCGCGCGTGCATTCATGTTCGCGGGCAGCATCTGGTCGAACATGCCGAGCGTGGCCTCGAAGTCGAGCACGTCCTTGCCGATCAGGCGCGGGCCGTAGACCTCCGCAATCGCTGCGAACACGCTGTGCACCGTGTCGGGCATGAAATGCCCGGGACTGATCGAGCGGATCTGCCCGTAACCGGTCACGCCGTCGGCGTGGATCTTCACGAGCACGGGCTTTCCGAGCAGCGTTCCCGAGGCGCCCGTGTCGTAGGCGCCGCTCGAGATCTCGCGCTGCACGCGGGCGGTGAGATCGGTGACGAGCACCTCGATGCGGTCTATGGCCATAACAGCGGTCAGGGGTCAGGGGTCAGGGGTCAGGCGGGTGCACTACATGTCTAGGATTCGGATTCGGGGAACAGGCGCTTCAGGCGCTCGCGCTGTGCTGCCCGCACGTGTCGGCGCGCAGCCTCGTCCGCCGCTTCGGGATCGCGGCGCTCGATGGCGCGCGCGATGTCCGCGTGCTCGTCGAGCGCCGCCTGCGCGCGATGCGGCAGCAGCATGAGCGGATTGCCCAGCAATCCCATGGAATCGTTGACCGCGGCGAGGCTTTTCTCGAGGTAGCGGTTGTGCGCGCCGCGATGTATGGCCTCGTGAAACAGCCGGTTGTGCCGCGGCAGTGCCTCGACGTTTCCCTGCAGCCCGCGCTCGCGCTCGACCAGCTCGACGAGGTCCATGACTTCCATGTCGGACGCGTGGCGCGCGCACAACCGCGCCGCCGTGCCTTCCAGCGTCTCGCGCATGACGTAGAGCTCCATCACCGCCTGCCGGTCGAGACTCGCCACGACGAGGCCGTTGCGCGGCTCGTGCCGCAGCATGCCCTCCGCTTCGAGCCGCCGGATCGCGTCGCGGACCGGCGTGCGGCTCACGCGCAGCCAGTCCGCCATCTCGATCTCCATGATGCGCTGGCCGGGTTTCAGCTCGCCCTGCCGAATCGCATCGCGCAGCCTGCGATAGGCGTGCTCGCCGCGCGCGCCGTGACGCGGCGTATCCGCGACGCGGGTGCTGCCGTGCGCGCGAGCCAGTGTGCCGGGTTTGGGCTGCATGTGTATCCCAGTGTATACACGTGCATTTCGATTGTCCAGCCGGGCGGCCCCTCGGATGACGGGGCCTCCGCCGATCAAGTATCACTGCCGCGAGCGTGGGGAAAGTCAGCCGATGATGAGCGCCGCGCGGCCGGTAATAACACCCTTGTCGAGCCGCTGGTGGATCGCCTCCGCCTGCACGAGCGGCGCCTTCTCGGTGACGAGCGGCCACAGCTCGCCGCGCGCGACGAGCTCCAGCGAGTCGAGCACCTCCTGGCGTGTGGCGTAGCGGCTGCTCATGACCTCCGCCTCCTTGCGCATGAAGTGGGCGGGATCGACCGTAAACGGCTTGCTGCTGCCGGCCAGCAGGACGTAGCGTCCGCCCTTGGCGAGTCCCTTCAACGCCGCCTCCTGCGTGCCGTTCGCGCACACGAAATCGATGGCGACGTCCACGCCTTTGCCCTCCGTCAGCTCCAGGAGCTGCTCGGCGGCCCTGCCGTCCGATGCATCGACCGTGGCGTCGGCGCCGCACTTCACGCAGGTCTCGAACTTCGACGCCATCACGTCCACGCCGATCACCTTGCGCGCGCGCGCCCAGCGCGCGACCTTAAGCATGTGCACGCCGAGCCCGCCGCCCGCCCCGAACACGGCAACGGTGTCGTGCGGCGTCACGCGCGCCTTGCGGATGACCTTGACCGGAGTCGCGATTGCGTCGGTGATGACGCCGATCTCCGCGGGATGCCTGCGCCAGTCGAGCCCGGGCGGAAGCTTGATGAAGCTCCTGGCCTCCAGCTTGATATACTCGGCGTAGCCGCCGTCCACGTCGCGCCCGACGTGCCCGCGCAGGTTGTCGCACAGCGTCTCGCGGTTGATGCGGCACCAGCGGCAATGCCCGCAGGTAAGATAGTAATAGGCGGTGACCGGGTCGCCGTTCTTCAGGTCGGTCACTCCGGCGCCCACGGCGACGATCTCGCCGGTGATCTCGTGCCCGATGATCCGGGGGTATTCGACGGGCATGCGGCCCGCCCGCGTGTGATGGATCGTGAGCCCCGCGCCGCACGCGAGCACACGCGCCACGGCCTCGCCCGGGCCGGGGACCGGGTCGGGCACCGTCTCCAGCACGAAAGGCGTGTTGTTCGCCTTCAGCACCATGGCTTTCATGCGCGCTACTCCCGCGGCGGCCGGCGCGAGCCGGCTCTATCTCGACGACCGCTTCGCGAGTTCCTTACGGACCGCTTCTACGCTCTGGTCGTACCGATTTTGGCGCTCCAAGTAGCCGTCCGTAAAGCGGCCCCCACCGCTGACCGTCCCGATGCGCTCGCCTTCCACGGGCTCCCTGAACTTCTCGCGGCCGGCTTCCATCTTGCGCAGCATCTCCTGCAGGTCCGCCGTGCTGATCGCGTCCGGGTTGGTGACTGCGCCAGGCGCCTGGATGACCGGACCCCCCGGCCTGGCTGCACCAGCCGTGCGTTCGGCTTCCAGCCTCTTCGCCGCCGCCATCTCCTTGTCCGTGGCGGCCGTGATGCCCTTCTTGGAGGTGTCGGGCTTGGTCTTTTCCACCTTGACCGCCCCCTTTTCCGGCGCGTCGCCGTAGCGCACCTTGCCGTCCGGCATCGTGGACTTGTACAGGAAGCCGCCCTGCGCCTCCGGCTGGGACTTGGCCGGCGGCTGCGATTGCGGCTTGGATTGGGCGGGCGGCTGGGACGGCGCCTGCGCCTGTGCGGCCTGGACCAGCAACCCGAAGGCCAGCGCCGGTAATAGCGTCAAGAGTCGATTAATCATGTCCGGATTCTCCTCGGCACGCCGGCCGCCGCTCGGCTCGCGCGAAGATTATAGCAACGGGCGCACGGCCGGCGGTCAGTCCGGTTAAAATGCAGCAACGCCCGGCGCGTCCGGGCGGTTGACAGTCCCGCCGCAACTTCCTCTTCCTGAATGATCGATGCCTGACACGCGCGCCGGCGCCATCGTTGTCCGCGGCGCGCGGCAGAACAACCTCAAGAACCTGACGCTCGAGCTGCCGGCGAACGAGCTGATCGTCGTCACCGGCGTCTCGGGCTCGGGCAAGTCTTCGCTGGTATTCGACACGCTCTACGCCGAGGGCCAGCGCCGCTACGTCGAGACGTTCTCGCCGTACGCCCGGCAGTTCCTCGACCGCATGGACAAGCCCCAGGTGGATGCGATCGAAGGCATCCCGCCCGCCATCGCCATCGACCAGACCAACCCGGTGCGCACCTCGCGCTCGACGGTGGGAACCATGACGGAGCTGAACGATCACCTGAAGCTCCTCTTCGCGCGCGCCGCGAAGCTGTACTGCCGCGGCTGCGGGCGGGGCGTCTCGCGCGACACGCCCGATTCGATCTACGCCGACCTTGCCGCACGCACCGGCGACGCAGGCGGCGACGCGGGCGATCCGCGGCTCGTTATCACCTTCCCGGTTACGGTGCCGAAGAATTTCTCGGAAAGCGAGGTGAAGGAGCTCCTCGAGCGCCAGGGCTACACCAGGATTCACGCGACGAACGGCGCCACGCTCGAGGTCATCCAGGACCGACTGCGCCTCGCCGGCGCGGAGCGCGTCCGCGTCATCGAAGCGCTCGAAGCCGCGCTGCGCGTCGGCCAGGGCCGCGTCAACGTTTTTCCCGCCGCCGACGGCGAAGACACTGGTCACTGGTCACAGGTCACTGGTCACTCGCCGTGGAAGTATTCCACGGCGCTCCACTGCCCCGACTGCGACATCCACTACGCGGATCCGACGCCTTCCCTCTTCTCCTTCAATTCGCCGGTCGGCGCGTGCGAGGCGTGCCGCGGCTTCGGGCGCGTGATCGGCGTCGATTACGGCCTCGTCATCCCCGACGAGTCGAAAACGCTGCGCGAAGGCGCGATGCGGCCGTGGCTCTCCGAGAGCTATCGCGGCTGGAACGACGATCTCGTCGAGTACGCGCGGAAACGCGGCGTGCACGTCGACACGCCGTGGCGCGAGATGGCGGAGGGCGAGCGGCGGTGGGTGATCGACGGGGACTCCGGCTGGGTGAGCTGGCGCAAGTCGTGGCCGGGGAAATGGTACGGCGTCTCCCGCTTCTTCAAGTGGCTGGAGAGGAAGGCCTACAAGATGCACGTGCGGGTGCTCCTCTCGCGCTATCGCGCCTACACGCCGTGCGAGGCGTGCGGCGGCGCGCGGTTGAAGACCGATGCCCTCGCCTGGCGCCTGGGCACGCGCGAGGGCGCGGACTCGGTGCTCCACCCGGGCGAGCGCTTCCTGCCCAACGGGATGAAAGTGGCCGCGGACGTATTCGCCCGTCTGCCCGGCCTCACGGTGCACGATCTCGTGCTCCTGCCGGTCGAGCGCTCGCGCGCGTTCTTCGAAGCGCTCGAGCTTCCCGCCCCCCTCGACGAAGCCACTGATCTGCTGCTCACCGACATCCGCGCCAGATTCTCGTATCTCGGCGCGGTCGGGTTGGGCTATCTCACGCTCGACCGCCAGTCGCGCACGCTTTCCGGCGGCGAGGTGCAGCGCATCAACCTCACCACCGCGCTCGGGACCTCCCTCACCAACACACTCTTCGTGCTCGACGAGCCTTCCATCGGGCTCCATCCGCGCGACATGGGGAGGGTGATCGGCATCATGAAGAAGCTGCGCGACGCCGGCAATTCGCTGGTCGTCGTGGAGCACGACCCCCAGATCATGCTCGCCGCCGACCGCGTTATCGATCTCGGTCCGGGCCCCGGAGAGCGCGGCGGAAGGATCGTGTTTTCAGGCGCGCCCGAAGCGCTGAAGCGCTCCGACACGCTCACCGCGGACTACCTCTCCGGCCGCCGCACCGCCGGCGGGCTGAACGGATCGCGCGCCTTCGACGCAACCCGGACGCCGCGCATCAAGATACGCGGCGCCTCCGAGCACAACTTGAAGAGCGTGGACGTGACCATTCCGCTGGAGCGGCTGGTGTGCATCACCGGGGTGTCGGGATCCGGCAAGTCCACGCTGGTGCAGAACGTGCTGTACGCGGCGCTGCGCAAGGCGAAAGGCAAGCCGACAGAAGCACCCGGGGCGCACAAGTCGCTGCACGGCCACGACCGTGTGGGTGACGTGGTGATGGTGGACCAGTCGCCGATCGGGCGCACCACGCGCTCGAACCCGGCGAGCTACGTCGGGGCGTTCGACGCCATTCGCGCGCTCTACGCCAGGGCGCCGGCGGCCATCGAGCGGCGTTACACCGCCGGCACGTTCAGCTTCAACTCCGGCAACGGCCGTTGCCCCGCCTGCAGCGGCAACGGCTTCGAGCACATCGAGATGCAGTTCCTCTCCGACGTCTACCTGCGCTGCCCCGACTGCAACGGCACGCGCTACCGCGCCGAGGTGCTCGAGGTGAAGCTCGAGCCCTTCGGCGCTCCGAGCTACCAGCCGCGAGCCACCGGCCACGAGCCGCAAGCGTCGGACGACGGGTCACGAGTCACGGGTCACGGGTCACTCTTTTCTGCGAAGTCCATCGCCGACGTGCTCGAGATGACGGTGACGGAGGCGCTGACGTTCTTCAGGGGCGCCCGCGAGGTGGAGACGGCATTGTGGCCTCTCGCCCAGGTCGGCCTCGACTACCTGCGCCTCGGGCAGCCGGTACCTACGCTCTCCGGCGGCGAAGCCCAGCGCCTGAAGCTCGCCGGCCACCTGGCCGAAGAGGCGGGCAATCGCCCTCGCCGATCACGGATCACGGATCACGGATCACTTTTCCTCTTCGATGAACCCACCACCGGCCTCCACTTCGACGACGTCGCGAAACTGCTGCGCGCCTTCCGCAAGCTGCTCGCCGCCGGCCATTCGTTGGTCGTGATCGAGCACAACCTCGACGTCATCCGCGCCGCGGACTGGATCATAGACCTGGGTCCCGAAGGCGGCGATGCGGGCGGCGAGATCGTAACCACCGGCGCGCCGAAAGACGTTGCGACGCATCCGACCTCGCACACGGGACGCGCACTGCGCGAATACGACGCATCCTTCGCCACGCCCACCGCCCTGGCAGCAGAGGAACCGCGCGGGGTTACACAGAGTACCAATCACCAATCACGAATCACCAATCACGCCATTGAGGTTCATGGAGCGCGGGAGCACAACCTCAAGAACATCGACGTCACCATTCCCCGCAACCGGTTTACGGTGGTGACCGGGGTCTCCGGCAGCGGCAAATCCACGCTCGCCTTCGATCTCGTGTTCGCGGAGGGGCAGCGCCGCTATCTCGAGTCGCTGAACGCCTACGCGCGCCAGTTCGTCGAGCCCGCGACACGCCCGGATGTCGACGCCATATTCGGGATCCCGCCGACAGTCGCCATCGAGCAGCGCGTGAGCCGCGGCGGAAGAAAGAGCACGGTGGCGACGCTGACCGAGATCCACCACTTCCTGCGCCTGCTGTACGTCAAGCTCGGAATCCAGCACTGCCCGCAATGCGACGTCCCGATCGAGCCGCAGAGCGTGGCGGCCATCGCCGCACGGATCGTGCGCGAGCACCGCGGCAAGCGCGTGGGGCTGCTCGCGCCGCTCGTCGTCAACCGCAAGGGCTATTACACGGACCTTGCCAAGTGGGCGCGCGGCAAGGGCCATACCCACCTGCGCGTGGACGGCGCTTTCATTCCGACGCACCCGTGGCCGCGTCTGTCGCGCTTCCAGGAGCATTCCATAGAGCTGCCGGTCGCCGACGTGCGCGCGGCGCCCGAGCACGAGTCTCAACTGCGGACCGCGCTCCAGTCCGCGCTCGACCACGGTAAGGGCGTCGTTCACATCATCGTGCCGCTGGAGGCGCTCGAACGCGCGATGACCGAGCGCAACCCCGCGCTGGCGACCATGTCGCAGACGATATTCTCGGTGAAGCGCGCGTGCCCCTCGTGCGGCACGAGCTTTCCCGAGCTCGACCCGCGGCTCTTCTCCTACAACTCGCGGCACGGCTGGTGCACGGCCTGCTACGGCACCGGGCTCGCGATGTCCGGCTTCGACGAGGAGCAGAGCGGCGAGGAGATCTGGTGGAACGACTGGTACGAGGGGGAGTCGGTTTCCTGCGAGTCCTGCGCAGGGAATCGACTCAATGAAACGGCATTGGCGGTACGGTTCCGGGGAAGGTCAATAGCGGACCTGTCGCGAATGTCCGTGGCTGCCATTGAGAGGTTCATTGGCGATATCCGTCTCGAGGGACGAGAGGCGGAGATCGCAAGGGACATCGTGGCCGAGCTCGCCAGCCGCCTCTCCTTCCTGCGCGAGGTGGGCCTCTCCTATCTCGCGCTCGATCGCGCAGCGCCCACACTCTCGGGCGGCGAAGCGCAGCGCATACGGCTCGCGGCGCAGCTGGGTTCCAACCTGCGCGGTGTGGCCTACATCCTGGACGAGCCCACCATCGGGCTCCATCCCCGCGACAACCGCATCCTGCTCGCCACGCTGGAGAAGCTGGAAGCGAAAGGCAACACCTTGATCGTCGTGGAGCACGACGAGGAAACGATACGCCGGGCCGCGCACGTGATCGATCTGGGCCCCGGAGCGGGAAGCCGCGGCGGCGAGGTCGTCGCCGCGGGGTCCGCCGAGGACTTGATCGGCGTGCCCGCTTCGATCACCGGGCGATTTCTGGCGCATCCCTTCCTGCATCCGCTTCACGCGCGGCGTTCGGTGAATCCTGCGTCTCCCGCCCTCGCCGTGACCGGCGCCGCCCTCCACAACCTCAGGAACCTGGAGTTCCGCGTGCCGCTTGGCCGGCTGACGGTGGTAACGGGCGTCTCCGGCTCCGGGAAGTCCACGCTCGCGCGCGACGTACTCTACGAGAACCTCCGGCGCGTGGTGGCTGCGCGCCGCCCGAATGCGAGAGGAGAAAGGAGAAAGGAGAAAGGGGCGGCCGGCCGACAGACAAGTCGTTCCTCCTCTTCCCTCTCTCCTCTCTCCTCTCCAAAGCTGATCGGCTGCGGGGAAATCCGCGGCGCCGACCAGCTTGGCCGGGTTCTCGAGGTGGACCAGACGCCCATTGGCAAGACCCCGCGCTCGTGCCCGGCGACCTATGTCGGATTCTGGGACCAGGTGCGGCGCCTGTACGCGGAGCTGACGGAGGCCCGCATGCGCGGCTACACCGCGTCGCGCTTCTCGTTCAATACGGCCGGCGGCCGCTGCGAGACGTGCGAGGGACAGGGCATCAAGCGGATCGAGATGTCGTTCCTGCCCGACGTCAAGGTGACCTGCGAGGCCTGCCGCGGCGCGCGCTTCAATCCCGAGACGCTCGCCGTGCGCTTCAAGGAAAAGAGCATAGGCGACGTCCTCCTCATGAGCGTGGACGACGCCGTGGATTTCTTCTCCGCGCACCCGTCGATACACCACGCATTGACGCTGCTCCAGGACGTGGGGCTCGGCTATCTCACCCTGGGCCAGCAGAGCCCCACGCTTTCGGGGGGCGAGGCGCAGCGGATCAAGCTCGTCACCGAGCTATCCAAGGTGCGCGCGAACGGCGATGACGCCGCCGCGCGGCCCGGACGCCCGGGCGAGATCAGGCACACGCTCTACGTTCTCGACGAACCCACCGTCGGGCTGCACATGGCCGATGTCGAGAGGCTGACGCGCGTGCTGCACCGGCTGGTGGATGCCGGCAACACCGTCGTGGTAATCGAGCACAATCTCGACGTCATGGCCGAGGCCGACTGGGTGATAGACCTCGGGCCGGAAGGTGGTGAAGCGGGCGGGCGCATCGTCGCGGAAGGCGCGCCGGAAACAGTAGCCCGGCAGCGCAAGGGCAGCCATACGAGTACGATCCTGGCAGAGTTCCTGAAGGAACGCGGGGTCAGGTAGTGCATCCGCCACCTTTGAGCATCATCGGCGTTCATCTGCGGTCATCTGCGGTTGCTTTGTTCTTGTTGGCGCTCGGGATGGCGCTGCCCGCAGCGGCGGCGGAGTCTCCGCCGCGCTACGCCAAGATCCCCGCCAGCCCCGACGGCATCGGGAAGCTCTACATGGGCCGCGAGATCGCGCAGGTCATGAGCTTTCACGGCGCGCCGTGGCTGGAGCGCGCCGAGCGCGCGCAGGAGGAGCGGCCGGATCTCGTGCTCGCGGCGCTCGACATCAAGCCCGGCATGGTGATCGCCGACATCGGCGCCGGCACCGGCTACTACGCCCGGCGCATGGCGCGGCGGACCGGATCGAAGGGCACGGTGTACGCCGTGGAGGCGCAGCCGGAGATGAAGGCGCTGCTGGAAAAGCACCTGGCCCGCCATCTCTCCACCAACGTGAAGGCGATCCTCGGCACGGCGACCGACCCGCGCCTGCCCGAGGCGAGCCTCGACCTCGCGGTCATGGTGGACGTCTACCACGAGCTCGAGTTTCCGTACGAGATGCTCGCCGCCATCGTACGCGCCGTGAAGCCCGGCGGGCAGTTGGCGTTCGTCGAATTCAGGGCGAACGATCCGGCGGTGCCGATCAAGGCGCTCCACACGATGACGGAGGAGCAGGTGCGCAAGGAAGCAGCCGTGCATCCGCTGGAATGGGTGAAGACCGTGCGCGAGCTGCCGTGGCAGCACGTGGTGATCTTCCGGAAGACCGCCGGAAGATAGGTGGCCCATAGCCGGTAGTTCATGATTCCCCGGCCCAGAAATCCAGCAGCTCTTTTCGCTCAACGCAGAGCGAGGCCGCCAGTCCGGCCAGAATCGCCCAGAAGGCCGACGTGATGCCGAACAGGGTGAAAGGCGTCGCCGCGACCACGAACCCGGCGACGGCGCCGAAGCGCATCTTACCGGCGAACGATTTCTCCAGCGCGTCCTGGAACGAAGAAAGAATCGCGACGCCGGCGAGCGCCGCGATGTAGCTGCCGGGCAGCACGTTGAGGAGCGACGCGAGCGGGGTTGCCGCGAGCGCGATGGCGACGGTCAGGGCCGCGGCGATCACGGCGGCCCAGTAGCGGCCCGACGGTGGTCCTGCTTCGGGTGAAGCGAGTATCGCGACACCGGTCCGCGCGACGGTCGCGGCGTGCCCCCCGAAAAAAGCGTTGATCACCGATGTCGCACCGACGACGGTCGTGACGGTATTGGTGGGAACCTGGTACCCCTGCGCAAGCAGGTAGCCCAGTCCCTGCACGTTGCCAAGACCCATCGCCAGCACGACCATCGGCAGGCTGACCGCGACGATGGCGGAGGCCGAGAAAGCGAACTCCGGAACCAGCAGCGCCGGCAAAGACCATTCGACCGGTGCGCCGCCGCCGGTTCCGACGGCAGCGACGGCAAGTCCACCGGCCACTACCGCGAGCCCCACGGGCGGCACTCGCGGTTCGGCAATCAGTCTGCCCACGAGATATGCCGCGACGACGGCGCCGGCCACGGCAGTATCCTCCACCGTCGCTCTCACCATGCGAGTCACGTATTCCAGGATGCTGCCCGCGAACATGCCCATGATGATGGGAAGCGGCAGCCATCTCATGATCCTGCCGCCGATTCCCGCGAGGCCCAGCACGAGGAGCAGCGCGCCCGCGACGAGATTCGCGCCGGCCAGCTCCGCGAGGCTGAAGCGATCCCCGAGCGTGCCGAGGTAGACGAGCCCCGGGATGGTCCAGGTTATGGGTATCGGCTGCCTGAACCGAAGCGAAGCTGCGATCGACGCGATCGCGCCGCTCGTCCAGACGATGAATATCCAGCTCGCCGTCTGCGCGGTGGCGAGGCCCAGCTGCTCGGATACCGAGATGTGCAGCGGCACCGCGCCGAAGACGTACCACACGAACGCCGTCAATCCCGCCCACAGCGCGGCCGGGTGGAAGTCCTTGAGCACGGATTTCACTCGGACCAGGTGTACCTTGTCGCGCGTACGCGACCAGTCCCCCCATCCGCGGGCGTAACGAGCTTTTCGATCTGCACCAGGCCCGGCTCCGGATTCCCGAGCACCCGGAACCCCAGTCGCCGCGCCAGCGCGAGCATTGCCCGGTTCTCCGCGAGGACTATTCCGCGCAACGCCTCAACTCCGGAGGCACGATGGGCGAGCGCCTGGACGAGCCGGGTGCCGATACCACGCCTTTGCCACGCGTCGGCGACCACTACCGCCAACTCCGCGTTGCTCCCTTCCTCGAGCACGCAGTGCCCCATGCCCACGACACTGCGCGCGCCGGAACCACCAGCCAGGGCGAGAAGCCCGAATTCACGCGGAAGAACGGGCTGCGTCAAGCGCCGGAGCATATGCGGCAGGAGCTCGCTCACCGCGCCGAGAAAGCGGCTGTAGCGCGACTGTGGCGAGAGCGCGCGCACGAAGGACTGGACCTTGCCGGCGTCCTCCGGGCGAACCGGCTGCAGCCGCACCGGCAGTCCGTCCCGCACGACCGCGGCGACTGCCTGCGAGGCCACTGCGCCTGGCGATCTCATGGAAGCCGATGAGTCGAGCGCAGCGGATCAAATGATGAGGCCCGCGCGCCGTGGCGCGGGCGAGTAGAGGCCGAGCCAGGCCTTCCTCAGCCGGGCTCCGAGCCCGGCCATTTTGCCGCGCAAGCCGCGACCGTCTTCATGTAGCGGCAGGGCTTCCTCTCCCCGCGGGGGAACCAGCTCGACGCGGCGCGCGAAATACTGCTCATAGGGAGATGCGAGCGCAATCGCGCTGTCACGCAATGCCGCTATCAGAGTGCAGCCACCGCGGGAAATCCGGAATGCCTGGCCGGCCTCCAGTAAGATGTCGTGCCGCTCGCCTTCCTGCGTGATCCATATGCAGCCGCTTCTGGCGCGGACGAGCGTTGCCTGCCCGTCCTCCACGCGCAGCACGCTCCCGCGGGGCAGCGGCAGGCTCCCGTGCACCAAATGGTCGCGCGCTTTCGAGATCTCGTAATCGGTCTTGAGTGTCATGACATCTCCCGGTTGTGAACGTGCCGGCAGTCTAGGCAGCGCACGTATCGGCTGGATGTCCGGCAGGAAACGTTTTGTTTCATATGTATCGACATCACGAGCGAGCCACGAGCACACCCATTGCGACCATGCATGCGATCTGCACGAGGAAGAAGCTGAAGCGGACCGAGACCGCGCGGGCGGTCTGGTTGAAGACGATGTGGGTCGAGGTCTGTGCGACCCGCGCCGCGATCAGGACCAGCGCCAGCGGGTCGAGCGCCGGATGCGCGGCGCCGGTGGCCACAATCGCGACCACAACCGCGGTGTAAAGCGGCAGGTTCTCCAGGCAGTTCGCGTGCGCGCGGTGCGCGCGCTGGCTCCAGCCGGTGGGCTGCCTGGCGCCCCCTTCGAACTCGTGGATAGCGGCCCGTCCCGTTACGATGTGGCTCCAGCGGTACCAGCCGATCGCCACGGTCAGGGTGGCGAGTGTCCAGGCCGCGAACCCGAGCAATACGGCAACCGGTATCGTCATGATCCACCTCCTGTCTCACGAGGGGACTGCCTTTCGCCGGCATATCCCCTCGTGCTCCGTCGCCTTTCTTATGTCCCGCTCACGCTATCGTCGCGAGCGCTGCGCCGATGCGGGCGGACTGCTCCGGCGTGATCATGTCGCCGAGTATCCCCGTGAAGCGGGGATCCTCGACCCCGGAGACGATGTACTGCCACCGGTAGGCCTTGAGCACGCCCGCGCGCAGCCGGGCGGTCTCCTGCGCCGTGCAGGACCGGCCGCATACCGCCATGAAGTAATCCGCATCCGCTGCCGCCTGGACCTGCAGCAGCCCGTCCACCGCCGCAACCAGCGCGATGAGATCGTCCACGGCCCGGTCGCGCTCCGCGGCGGAAAGGTTGGCGTTCTCGCGCCGCCACTCCAGCTCGTCCAGGATCGCGTGTTGCGATTCCTCGCGCGCGTGGTGGAGAAACACGTCTTTGTACAGCTCGGACAGGTCGGTGTCCGGCTCGATGCTCGCTTGGTAGTGCGCGAGCACGAACAGCTCGATGTGGCAGGTCAACGCGAGGACCGCCCATGTTGATTTGCCGAGCACGACCGATGCGACGTCGTTCGCCGGCGGGAGGAAGCGGTAACCTTCGGGCATGCCCGCCGCGGCCAGCGCCTCGATGCGGCGGAACAGCTCCTGGTGCTTCAGCTCCTCATCGGTAAAGCGCACCAGCGCTTCGAACTTTAACTGATCGCCGAGCCAGTGCTCGCGGCTCACGTCGACGATCTTCGCAGCGATGAACCGCTCGACGAGGCCGAACATGTTGGCGTAGGTGCGACCCTGGATCTGCGACAGCAGCCGCCGGCCGGCGCTGTCGAGGAAATCAAGCTCGTGCACCTTCGAGAGCCCGTCGGGCAGGAACTTCCTGGAAAGATCGAACTGGCGGCCGCGGATGACGTCACGATCGATGTCAAAGCGGACGCGCTTCGAGACTTCGATGCATTTGGCGTAACGACTGGTATCGGCTTGCTGTTGCGTGGCTTGCATGGTCCTGCTCCTTTCACTGGTTGAGGATGCGGTGCGGTGCTAGTATCGACGGCGGCCTCGCACCGGGTGACCGTTCGTTTCCCGGCACTCTAGGCGGCGGGTGTATCGGCCGCATGTCAGGCATGAACGGTTTTGTTTCATATGTATCGACATCCGGGCTACGAGACTGCCCGCGGAGCAGACCGGATGACCCGTGCCCGTGGCTGAAAAGGTTTTCACAGTAGTTCCAGCGACGGTCGCCTTCGACGCCAACGGCACGCCGTACTCGCCGGAATTCGGCGACATCTACCACAGCGCTGACTCGGGGCCGGGCCAGGCGCGCCATGTCTTCCTCGGTGGCAACGACCTGCCGGCGCGCTGGGCCCGCGCCCGCAGCTTCACCATCGTCGAGACCGGATTTGGCCTGGGGCTCAACTTCCTCGCGACGTGGGACGCGTGGCGCGCCGATGCCGCGCGCCCGGAACGCCTGCACTTCGTCTCGGTCGAGAAACATCCTTTTGCTGTGGAGGGTCTCGCCGCGCTGCACGCGCGGTATCCCGAGTTCGAGTCTCTCTCGCGACAGTTACGGGCCGTGTGGCCGTTGCCGTTGCCGGGCATGCACCGCCTTCATTTCGAGGACGAGCGGGTCACACTGACGCTCGCGTTCGCGGAAGCGGATCACGCCCTTGGCCAGCTCGCATGCGGCGCCGACGCCTGCTACCTCGACGGCTTCGCTCCCGCCCGCAATCCCGACATGTGGTCCAACGCCGTCGTGAAAGCGCTCGCGCGGCTGGCGCGTCCTCGGGCGACGCTCGCCACCTACAGCACCGCGCGCTCCGTGCGCGATCCGCTCGCGGCAGCGGGCTTTGCCTGCGAGCTGCGTCCCGGGTTCGGGCGCAAGCGGCATATGCTGGCCGCGCGTTTCGCGCCGCGCTGGACGCCGCGGCACGCGCCGCCCCCGGCGCCGGCCTGGACCGGGCGGCGGGCGATCATCATCGGCGCCGGGCTCGCCGGTGCGGCGGTCGCCGAGCGGCTCGCGGCGCGAGGCTGGGAAATAGACGTCATCGAACGCCGCGCCGCACCGGCGCTGGAAGCGTCGGGGCTACCCGCCGGCGTGTTCCATCCCCTGGTCGCGCGCGACGACAGCATCCTCGCGCGGCTCACGCGCGCCGGCTGCGTATACGCCCTCGCCCGCTGGCGGGCACTGGCGGCGGCGGGCGAGCGCCTGGACTGGGGGCGCTGCGGCCTGCTGCAACTCGCGCGCGATGCGCGCGAAGAGGCGCGCATGCAGCACGCGCTCGCGGCGCTCGGCCTGCCCGCCGCTTACGTCGAATACCTGGACCGCGCCGCCGCGGAGACGCGCGCCGGCCGCGAGGTGAGCGCGGGCGGACTCTGGTTTGCCGACGGCGGCTGGATGCGCCCGGCATCGCTCGTGGCGGCGCAGCTCGCCGCGGCAGAAGCCCGCGCCGGCGGCTGGGCCCTCCACGCCGGTAGCGAGGTACGCAGGCTCGTTCGCGAAGGCGAGCGCTGGAGCGCCCTCGCCGCGGACGGCATGGCGATCGCATCGGCGCCAGTGTGCGTGCTGGCAAACGCGCACGACGCCACGCGCCTCGCGCCGTTCGGCGGTCCGGCGTTGAAGCGCGTGCGCGGACAGGTGACACGTCTGCCGCCGGGAAGCTGCGGAGCGCTCACCGCTGTGCTTGCCGGAACCGCGACGCTCGCTCCGGTGCCCGAAGGCCCGATCGTGGGCGCCTCCTACGATTTCGATGACGACTCTCCCGCGCCGCGCGCCGGGAGCGATGCCGGCAATCTCACCCGGCTGGCGCAACTCCTGCCGCATCCGCCGCGGCTCGACGCCGCTCAACTCACCGGCGGCGTTGCCTTCCGCTGCGTTGCCCACGACCGGCTGCCGCTGATCGGCGCGGTGCCGGACCTTGTGGCCGCGCGCGTAACGCGAACGGCGCTCTCCGGCGCGCGCCTGCGCGACCTCCCACGGCTACCCGGCCTCTACGCGGCAATCGCCTACGGATCGCGCGGACTCACCTGGGCGGCGCTCGGCGGGGAAATCCTCGCATCCCTCGTGGAGGGCGAGCCGCTGCCGCTCGAAAGGACCCTCGCCGAAGCCATCGACCCCGGACGCTTCGTGCTGCGGCTGGCACGGAGGGCCGGTGCGTGAGGGATGTGGCCTGCGATTGCACCGCGCCTGGTTATTGAATAGCATCGCGGACTCGGGTCTATCCGCAACCGGCTCTCATAATGCGAAATGAGTCCGGAATAGAGCCCTGATAGTTGAATGTGAACCAAAGGATGGAGGTCTGACATGGCGAAGACGTACAACATTCTGAGCTTGGGCGCGTCCTACGGCTCGCTGCTCGCTGCCAAGGTGCTGCCGGCGGGACATACGATCAAGTTCGTGTGCCTGCCCGCAGAGGCGGAGCTCATCAACAAGGAAGGCATACGCGTGCGCATGCCGGTCAAGGGCCGCGAAGGTCTCTACGAAATCGATTCCCGAAAGCTGCCCGGCAAGCTGTCCGCCGAGGGCCCCGGCGCGATCAAGCCGGGTGAGTACGACCTGGTGACGCTCGCCATGATGGAGCCGCAGTACCGGTCGCCGGGCGTGCGCGAGCTCCTCGACGCCATCGCAAAAGCGAAAGTGCCGTGCATGTCGATCATGAACATGCCGCCGCTGCCATATCTCAAGCGCCTCCCGGGCCTGAATGCCGAGGCTATCCGCAGCGCGTACGCGGACGCCACCGTGTGGGACAGCTTCGATCCCGCCTATATGACTCTATGCAGCCCCGATCCCCAGGCGTTTCGCCCGCCCGACGAGAAGGTGAACGTGCTGCAGGTGCGGCTGCCGACCAATTTCAAGGCGGCGCGCTTCGATTCGGACGCGCACACTGCGATCCTGCGCCAGCTCGAAGCCGAGGTCGAAGCCGCGCGCTACGACGACGGCGGAAAGAAGATCGAGCTGCCGGTCAAGTTGAAGGTGCACGACGCACTCTTCGTGCCGCTGGCGAAATGGCCCATGCTGATTTCGGGCAACTACCGCTGCGTGACCAAGAACGGCGCGCGGCCGATCAAGGAGGCGGTGCACAGCGACATCGAGGCTTCGCGTGCGGTCTACAACTGGACGGCGTCCCTGTGCAAGTCGCTGGGCGCGGCCGAGAAGGACCTGGTGCCGTTTGACAAGTACGCCAACGCGGCGCTCTCGCTCCTCACGCCCTCCTCCGCGGCGCGCGCGCTCTACGCCGGCGCGCCCAACATCGAGCGCGTGGACCGGCTGGTCAAGACGCTTGCCGCGCAGAAGGGCATGCACTCCGACGTGGTCGACGAGACCGTCAACCTGGTCGACGCGCAGCTCGAGTCGAACCGGAAGAAGGCGGCCTGATCGCTGTCAGGCGGCCGACATTGCCGCAACTCGGCAGGGGCCCGGGGAGACCCGGGCCCCTTCTCGTTTCACGGCGTGCTTTTCTGGCAACATAGGGGCTCCCCGGGCCGGCCACGG
>Ga0111539_10004192_pt1 | contig 18914 bp, 14 predicted proteins | sample RhiMethybrSRZTD1_FD_79667 | JGI IMG/M metagenome (GOLD analysis project Ga0111539, IMG submission 79667) | Populus rhizosphere microbial communities from Tennessee, USA - Rhizosphere MetaG P. TD hybrid SRZTD1 (version 2) (version 2) | ecosystem: Host-associated > Plants > Roots > Rhizosphere >... | reverse complement strand
TAGACAAAATTCTTATTTTGAAGAGAGTCTATTCCGGCTGCCTTGAGCAGCGTCGACAATTTTACCAACACTGCAGAAAATCCCAAAAAGTTATTTTCCTGAAATATCGGAAGTCTGCCAACGACGGCTTGACCGCCTTGCTTCAAAGTCAATGGCCCAGCAAAATAAAGTTCCTTTTTGTCCAATGCCTTCAATGCTTCTTTACGGGTGGCAGGATCATTGAGAATGTTGTAACCCAGGGCGGACTCATTGCCTTCCAGCGGATAGACGTGTGTTATAACGCCCTCACGCGTTAGTTCAATGGCATCGATATATTTATTGCTTTCAAGGATCCCCTTAGCGGTAGAAGCAAAATCTTTAGGAACTCCGTATTCCTTCACTAAAAACGCTAAGGTTTTTGTAGCCGATAAACTAAAGCTCAAGGCTGCCTGCAATTTGTCTTTTATAAAATCTGCTTCCTGATTAATTTTTTGCAAGACTTGGTCCTGGTTACGCAAATACCGGTGATAGGTGAGTAATTGCGTAATGATTGTCAGCACCAAAAAGACAATGATGCCTATTAATATCGGCTTTCTGGATTTTATTCTTTTAATATATATTTTTTTCACAAGAAATATGTGACAAGGCACCATAATGTGACGACATCACAGCGTTGACATAAGCCTTGACTTACAAGGAACACGTATGAGCAAGCCTTAGTCGCCGCTTCCGCGCGTCCTAGATGTAAAATTTTATCCCTGAATTGGGGAGTTTCTCCATAGATTTTGGAAACAGTGTAATTCTCTCCAGGACGCAAAATACTGATAAATAGATAGTTACGATATAGCAAAATCGGGTACAGTTCTGTACTAATGTGAGTCGTGGAGAGACAATTAATTTGAAGAGCCAATTAATGAATTCCATACAAACTAAATGTTGAAAAATTAAATCTTAAAATCATGAAAAAATTATTGTTTGCAATTGCATTTATGACTGCCGGATCTGTTGCAGTTTTAGCACAAGAAGCACAACCGAAAGAACAAGAACCACAAACTCCTCCTAGCGAAGTTCAAGCTCCTCCAAGCTCAGATTATCAAAGCCAGGATCAGGATAAAGGACAAGCTATCGCAACGAGTGAACTACCTGCTAACATCCAGGCATCGTTACAAGGTGCTGATTATAGCGGTTGGACCGTAGCTAGTGCTTATAAGAACGAAAAAGATGGCAAGACTACTTATATGGTTGAATTAACTAAAGATTCAGAAAAGAAGACCATAAATTTCGATGCTGACGGCAATGTGATGAAGGACGAAGAAAAGCCAAAAAATTAAGCGTGAGGGAGTATAGAAAGGGTGCTCGAAAGGGCACCTTTTTTTTTATTTTCAGATTTGAATGTTGGTGCTTCACACCAACAGCTTGCGGAATTTTATACCCAGACACACCTAAATAAATCTAGTGCAAACGTTTTGAGCGATTGGCATTCTTTTTTCCCATACTATCTGTGCCTAAGCAAATACGTATGGACAAGACTAAATTCTACAAAACAGTCTACAACCTCATTGAGGATTATTTTAACAACTTTAGCAAGAAACCAAATTACTTGCTAATCAATTCAAAATTCGACCTTGCGAACTTCATTGATAAGGAGGATTTGAAACAATATGTCGAAGACCGGTTCAAAGGAATGATGATTGTGCGGACGCCAGACATCAACGAGGATAAAATGGTTGTGTACTAGTGCGGCAACCCAAAGGTCTGCCATATAAATTTATTCTCCCTATCAGCTTGATCCGACAAACTACCGAACTTCACTTTCCAAAATTGATGGCATCTCCATCGGCGCTTCCAACATAAACGACTCCTTCTGTCACCGAAGGGTCGAAACAATTGGACCCCATACGTAAAGCCGGTCCATCACGCCGATGACGTCTGATATATCAACATGTCTTTTATAGGAGTCCCAAAATAAACTAAAAATTAATCCCCCCGCCATCTTTAGGCTCAGCTATGATCCGTGGCAATTCATAAAATCCTACGGAAAAGGCGTGTTCTTACCTGGATATTACTTTTTATATGGCTATTGTGCGAAGAGATGCAAAAAACAGGTACCTTTGATTTGCAAGAATTGACGATCTAGCCTTTACTTATCTCATTCCCCGGCTGACTTGATGATTACACTTTACGATTAACACTTTGTAAAAATGAAGTTTCTCGTACTCGTCGTGCTCCTGGCAACCAGTCAGGTAACAATAGCTCAATTCAACGCCCAGCAGAAAAAAATTTCCCAGGAACAAAGAGTCGCTGTAAAAAAGCCAAATGCTTTTTTTCATGCCGTTAAGATACCTTCGATATTAATAGGTATGGGGGTTTATGCATGCGCCAGCGACAAGGTCATTGATCGTTATGAAATTCGTGAAGAAAGAAATGAGCATTTACCAAATTTTCATACGACGATTGACAATTACCTTATGCACGCACCCATCGTAGCGGTGTATGGCCTGAACCTGGCCGGCATAAAAGGAAAGCATGATTTTAGGAACAGAACGCTGCTGTTGATAAAATCCGAAGCCATTATGTTTGCCCTGACGTATTCTTTTAAATCGCTCACCAAGGTTACTCGTCCAGATGGCAGCGACCAGGAATCTTTTGTATCAGGCCATACTGCGCAAGCATTTGCCACTGCAACCTTCATGGCTAAGGAATATGCCGACCGCAGTATATGGTACGCTGTGGGTGCCTATGGCATGGCAACAACTGTTGGAGCCATGAGAATTCTCAACAATCGTCATTGGGTTTCAGATGTACTTGCAGGTGCAGGCATTGGAATTTTATCTACCAATATTGCTTACCTGACGCATCGGTATAAATGGAAAAATAAACCGTCACAACTTACCATAATTCCATCTTATACCACCGGCCCGTCGCTTTACGTTGCCTACACTTTCAAATAACTTTCGACGCGGATTGTCCTTGCCTCATACCATTTTCTTAGTAAGGTCGTGAGTCATACCCAATAAAAGGGCGTACCACGCTTTGGTATCCAACAACACCTGATCATACTTTTTCGGCTTTTAATTCAGTTCCGGTTGCTCAGTGGCTCCCGCCAGCCGCGCGCCACAAAAGCAAACTACCCATTCGTGCTAGGTTAGCCTCATCATACTCTCCTATTTTAATTCACCGTTTACAACCACATTTCTAAACTCCAAAACATTCGGGTATGAAAAAGCAAATTTACAGTCGGATCACGTTGATGATCATTCTGGTGACCCTCACGTTCTTTATTAAGAGCTGTGATACGAGCAGCGACAATGAAGATCTATCTAAGTCTGAACAGGGCAAGGCCAGTCGTGAAGCCAGCACCGTAGTGGTCGATTGGTACGACCTGCAATTACAAATGATCATAAAGGCTAATCCTGCTATTAGTCCCATCCTTTTGAACCGCGCCTTTGGCTACATCGGCATCGGGTTATATGAATCCGTAAGACCTGGGATATCGAAGTCCGTCAGTCTGAGCGAAAAACTATTTGAGATGCCTACAATGCCCGACAAAGAAAACAATAATGGTTATGCGTGGGGAGTTTCAGCTAATGCAGCACTTGCCCGACTGATAACAAATTTTTATCCCGAAGCAGTAGTGACATTGAATAAGCAACGCATCGACTCTCTGGAAGCGGCCTACAATGATTCAAGTAGCCCAAGCGTGCAATCGGAAGTATTCCAACGCTCGCAAGAATTTGGTCGCGCCATTGCTGACGCAATTATTGCCTGGTCCAAAACAGATAACAGCAATCTTTCCAATGCTGCATATGTCCCGCCAGTATTTTCGGGATCTTGGCAACCTACTCCACCAGCGTTCGCTAATGGTCTTTCACCCTTTTTTGGAAATACACGTCCTTTCTTGGAGCAAAACCAACAATTACTCGCACCTGCTTTTATATATGCTTATTCGGAGGACCCTGCTTCTGATTTTTATAAAATGGAAAAAGGCATGTACGATCTTTCATTGGCCCTTACAGTTGAGCAGAAAAATATTGCTTCCTACTGGAATGACTTCGGCGTCGGAATCGGGTACACACCTCCCGGGCATTCTATCTCCATCCTTACGCAAATATTGAAAAATCAAGAAACAGATCTTGGAAAAGCTGCAACGGCCTACGCCAAAACGGGCATTGCATTAAATGATGCAGCGATTACGTGCTGGAAATCAAAGTACACCTATAATTTGCTTCGCCCGGTCACATATATCAAAAAAGTGATCGATCCAAACTGGATGCCTTTCCTTGGCACTCCGGCTCATCCCGAATATCCGGCAGCGCATGCTTATATCACGGGTGCTTTTATGCAGGCTATGACCGGTTTGTTTGGAGAAAATTTTTCATTCACTGATCACACTTATCAATCTAAGTTTGGAGGACCCAGAACCTACCCTTCGTTTAATGCCGCGGCAGACGAATGTGGTCAGTCCCGTCGTTATGGAGGTATTCATAATCCACCTTCAATTGAAACGGGACTGACATTGGGCAGGCAAATTGGATTGGACATCAATCATATTGAACTCGTCAAGACGCAGTGAGGGCGTGAAAAACTTTTCTTCTTAATAAAGGACCGGATCACTGGTCCTTTATTTTTACACCATGACTGTAAATATGCAGGCGTTGTCCTGCTTTTTTTTATTACAAAGTCATGTCCTGGGCTATTAACCGGCGTTCTTTCGGTACGTTATGTCTGTTGGCAAAAAAATAACTCACATTAATTTAACACAGACATCACCCTAACTTACCGTTCAAAAATGAATCTTTGTAACATTGCTTACCTTGATCAAATCTTTGCAGCATCATGAAGAACATCAAGCCAGCGACAAATCCCGATTACATTTTCCAGGATCGTGACCTGAGTTGGCTTTCTTTTAATGAGAGGGTCCTGAGGGAAGCTGAACGAGATTCTGTTCCACTGATGGAGAGAATCAGATTCCTCGCCATCTCTTCTTCCAACATGGATGAATTTTTCCGGGTTAGAATGCCGGCATTGATGGCCTTAAAACGCTTGGCTTCCAAAACGGAAGGCAAAAGAATTAAGGCCCTTCTGGAAAAAATCAATGACAAAATCAATAATCAACAAGGGCGCTTTGGTACAATAATTAAAAATGAACTTGTCCCATCGTTAAAACTTCATGGCGTATTTCTGCTCTACAATGAGCCCCTACCCGAAGAAATTACACCGACGCTGAAGCATTATTTTATCCACCATGTCGCAACCTACATCCAGATCGTAAACCTGTCAAACGGCTCACAGTTCTTCCCTGAAAACAACAAACTTTACTTTGTTGTGACGATAAAGCAAAAGGACACCGATCAGTTTTTTATTGTGAACATTCCGTCGGACTCATTGTCAAGATTCGTTACACTCACGCACGGAGAAATTCAATATGTTATTTTCCTGGATGACATCGTTCGACTAAACCTTCCTGTCATTTTTCCGGATGCTGAAATAATCGCGTGTTATAGCTTCAAGATTACAAGAAATGCAGAGCTCGATTTAGAAGATGAATTCACTGGCAATCTTGCCAAAAAAATAGAGAAGAAAATAAGGGTCCGTGACTTTGGTCTTGCAACACGTTTTTTATTCGAACCCGGTATGTCAGAGGCTACTCTAAAGTTGCTGAAACATCGATTCAGTCTTGAAGGGGCCAATATTATTCCCGGCGGAAGGTACCACAATTTAAAAAACTTAATGGAGTTTCCGCTCAAGGATGCCATTTTCCAGTATGATCGTTGGCCTCGCCTTGATTTTAAAATTGAGTCCGACTCCTTGTTCGACAAAATAAGCTCAAGGGATATTTTGTTTCATACTCCCTATCACGATTATAATGCCATCATCCGTTTCTTTAATGAAGCTGCCATTGACATTTCCGTAAAAAAAATTTATGTAACACTCTATCGCATTGCAAGTGATTCCCGGATTGCCAACGCTTTAATAAGTGCTGCGAAAAATGGCAAAAGGGTGGTGGTTTTTGTTGAATTAAAAGCACGTTTCGATGAAGCCAATAATTTAAAATGGGCGAAACTAATGAAAGCCGCCGGTGTCCAGATTATCGAAAGTATTCCCGGTTTAAAGGTGCACGCAAAAATCGCACTGGTCAAAAGAAAAGTTCACGGCAAGGTCAAGCTTGTGGGTCTGTTGGCGACCGGCAATTTCAATGAGAATACGGCCAAGTATTATACTGACCATATTTTGATGACGGCACAAAAGCAAATGCTTCGCGAAGTTGAAAAACTGTTCGTATTTCTCAAAAAAAGAAAAAAACATCCAACAGAAAACTCACTTCATTTTAAACATCTGCTGGTCGGCCAATTTAATCTTCAATCTCGTTTCCTGGATCTAATCGACAGGGAAATTTACAATTCCAAAAAAGGTCTCCCCGCTTCCGTCATAATAAAGTTTAATAATCTCGAAGATAAAATATTGATTGCCAAACTTTATGAAGCTTCACAAGCCGGTGTTAAAATTACGCTTATCGTAAGAGGTATTTGCTGCCTGATTCCGGGCGTAAAAGGAATGAGTGAAAATATCTCTGCGAAACGTATCGTCGACCGATATCTCGAGCATGGGCGGATTTTTATTTTCAATAACAATAACAATCCCGAGGTGTTCCTGGGATCCGCGGACTGGATGAACCGAAATGTTTACCGGCGTATCGAAGTATGTTTCCCGTTATACGAATCAGAACTAAAATCCCAAATTATAAAAATTATCAACCTTCAGATCCAGGATAATTCCCAGGCTGTATCCCTCGATGCACATTGCGATAATGTTGAAATCATCAATGATTCGGAAACCAGTACGGTCCGGTCGCAACGCGCTATTGGCGAGATGCTCGTCGAACATGCCCTGGATAAAACTTTGCCCGCGCCAGTCAACGTTTAGGTTACCCGCTGCCTGCATTTTTCATCACCATTAAAAAGACTCGACTGTTAAAGGTGGCAATCGACTGGTGCGATCAATGGATTGCATGATTGATATTTTCCATCTTTCAACGAGACTTGAAATTTTCCAGAAGGACTTAACCTGCCGAGATAATAATCCGTACTGATCAGCTGGGCTCCCGATTCAATCGCCGCTTCCAACCTTGAATAATCTTGAACTCTAGCCTCACGCGTATCGGCGTCTGCCCGCGTTCTCACCATAAATCCAGCTTTTACTCTCTCCTTAATTTCTGCGCCTTGTGTTTTGGGATCATTCATGATAAAAAATGCAGCGTTGGGATCATCCGCACTGACGTTGGGAAACATTGGCTTGCCCTTTAACGAGTTTTTTATATACATCTCGGTGACGGAAGAACCTGCATCCAGGACAAAAAGTACTTTGCCTTTTGAAACCTCCAGGGACGGCCAACCTGTTGACATTACAGTTTCACGCAAAGAGGCAAACTCTCCCTGAACGAAGTCAGGCGTGATAAGGTCTGACAATGAAAAAACCGATAATATCTCCTGATCGAGACTATCCAGGACGTGGGGCGTAAAAGGTAAAACTCGCGCAAATCCCGGCTCGTCAGATCCCGAGTCTTTAGGATTGATCGTAATGATGATGGGAACATGGTCGGGGTTTGAATCGGACCATTGTTTTACTTCCAACAGACAATTTTTAAATAGTAGGCAATGGCTTCGAAAGTCTATGTCTGAAACGTGAAGAACTTTCAGTCCGCCCTTGGATAGTTCCGATGACGTATCATATGGCTGCGTGGGGACACCCTGCTCTTTCAACTTTTGCAGCGCCAGAGGTTCTTTATATCGTCCTCCTTGTGGATCATGCAATACGTCGATTTCAAGTCCTCTCAATCCCAGGTCAAGTTGGTCCTTAATGGGAATGTGAGCATAATCTAAATTAATGGCGTTTGAATCTTTCGCTAGAATCAACTCCATCACTGGACGCTCAATTTCTTGTTTGTAGCTATTGTGACTACCGATGATCTGGATTTGATTAATGGCAATTTTACCTTTATCGGCGGGTGAACACCCAATCGCAAAAAGGGCGAACAAAGGAATATAGAAAGGACACGGCTCCATAACGTTGCGATTTTTGCTTGAACTGACTAATTTCCTACAACAAAATGAGATCCTAAAATGAAAACCCAAATGGATCAGTAATGTCGATGAAAGTAAAAAACAGTAAGCAATGGACAAAATTTTGCGGCGTAAATTAATGGTCGGGGCAGTAGTCGGTACTTCGGTTTGGCATCCTCGTATTTCATTTTTTTGAAAACATAATAAACCATCATGGATGTCGCAGCGGCTCAAATTCAAAATTAAAGTCAGTCGTCCAAATCCGAAATTCAATTGACCAATATTACCGTTTCATTGCGTTCAAAAAGATCTTTTCCCCGATAGAGGACGTGCATCAACGAATCGACGGGCAATTCTTGAACATATTTTTGCCTTGTTATCAAGATTACTTTTTCCGAATTCATAATACTTTTTAACTGATCGGGAGAATCAAAGACTTCTATGGTTTTTTTTAACTTAAAAACCATGGCGGGATTAAAAAGCTTATACCCAATGACGCGACGTTCAGAATAGTCAGATTTTTCAATTATCGCAGCGGATTCGCTCACGGGATTTCGCACATCTATCGGAGGAAAAGCGACGTAAAAGAAAAGGATCGACGTCAATATCCAGGAACCGGCCCAAAAATAAATTAGTTGCTTAGGTCTGTCACTCAGACCAAAATACCAACCGATCGCCAATCCCAGGGGAATGACCATGAACATCAGGCATAAATAGCGCATAGACACCAGGCCAACTTCATTTGCCAGCGCGAAATAAACTATCAAGCAAATGGCAAAGCCAATCACAATATTAATAATCCCTCCTATCCATAATCCCGTCCTGGGAAGCACCTGAAAATTCCTAACCCAATAATCTAAATAATATCCCATGACGATCGCCAAAAAAGGAACTGCCGGGGCCGGGTAACTTGGCAAGATTGTCTGCGAAAAAGAAAAGAATACACCAAAGACCACGCACACAACCAAACAAAAGAGCAAAAAAGAATTTTTGCTTTGAACTGAATGTCTTACTGACTGCACGACAAAAACCGAAAATGGCAGAAGCGCCGCCACCATTATCACAAACGGCGCCAACGGAAATCCGCGGTGGCCCTCCATTGTAGAAGTATAACGGTCAAGATTGTGTTCAATAAAAAACCCTTTTAACCAGGCGCCGTCCGTAGCCATTCCAACTGCCACGTACCAGGGAAGGGCGACTACGCAAAAGATGACCACACCTTCGATAATTTTCAGTCGGCGGATCAACGACCAGCCAATCTCTTTTTTAAGGATCAGGTAAATCAGGGCAATTAGTCCCGGGAGTACTATCGCCACCAAGCCTTTCGTTAGAAAGGCCAACGCAATCGCTATGTAAAACAAATAGAACTGACGATGATCGCCCTGCAAACCATTAAAAAGAGAAAATAGCCCTACGCACAGCAGAAAAATTAAATACGGATCCGGGACGGCAAGATGAAACTGAATGGCCAGCTGCAGGCTGCTCAATAACACCAATGACGTATAAAACGCAACCGATTCACGCGTTAGTTTCTTAACATTCAAATAGGTTAAGACAAATAAAAACATTCCAGCAACAGCAGAAAAAAAACGGGCAGCAAAAGGCGTGACCCCAAACGCCTTATAGGACGCAATCATAAAATAATAATGCAACGGCGGCTTATCCGTACGAAGTTTACCATTAAATGTCGGGACGATCAGATCATCTCGTTGCATCATCTCCATAGCACAGCTTGCATTTTTTGCTTCATCTAATATGTAAATGGAAAAACCTCCGAGGTTGCTGCTGTACACCACGATACTTAAAACCACGATAATGTAAAAACGCAATTTCATTCTCTGATTTTTTGGCGACGCTAACGTATGATTTCTCATCACCACACCGGTCAAGTTACTATGAAATAATTAATAGTAAATAAATAGTGATTAACGATCAGTCAATACGAATTTCATTTCTTTGCGCATGGAATTTTAAATTGTAGTACCGTTGTACAACGAGTAGGGTAATGTAAAGTGCTTCCGGCAACGATGGAGATAATTATATCAACATTTCAGTAATTTCCGTTCGCTAAGATTTAATCTAATATTCACGGTCTGGTTCCTTTCTTCATTCTTAATTGAGGTAACTTGCAATAATCATTTTACACTAATAATATGAAATTTGAGGGAAGGGAATTGTACAATGCAATCGGTACCGGCTATGATCTTACACGTAGAGCGGATCCGTTTATATGCGACAGACTCATGCACTTCTTGTCGCCAGAAAAAGGCGCTTTCTACCTTGACATCGGATGTGGTACCGGAAATTACACGATTGATCTCAACGCGAAGGGCTTAAAGTTCTACGGTGTTGATCCCTCTTCGAAAATGTTGGAGGAAGCAATGTTCAAATCACAGAAAATAAAATGGCTGGAAGGGACTGCAGAATCTATTTCAGTCGAAGGTAAAATATTTGCTGGAGCGATAGCCGTTCTCACACTGCATCATTGGCTTGATTTTCCTGCTAGCTTTTCGGAAATCAACCGGGTTCTAAAGCTGCGCGGAAGGTTTATCATTTTCACTGCCCTTCCAGAGCAAATGGAAAATTATTGGCTGCGTCATTACTTTCCTGAAATGATGCGTCATGCCGTAAAACAAATGCCTTCCCTGAAACTTATCAATCAGGCAATGTATCATACTGGCTTTAGGCTTATCCAAACTGAAAAATACTTTGTCCAGGGAAATCTCAGAGATCTATTTCTCTACTCCGGGAAGGACCATCCTGCCATCTACCTTGACGAAGACGTAAGAAGCGGAATTTCATCATTTGCATATCTTTCTACGCCGGAAGAATTGCAAATGGGACTAAAACATTTAGCATCTGATCTTGCCAATGGAACCTTCAATGCGATTCGACAAAGATATAATGACGCCTTGGGTGATTACTCGTTTTTGGTATTGGAAAAAATGAAATAGGTCCAAACGTCAGGCTTCTATAAGCTCGTTATGTGAATGCTTGCAGTCCAACGCTGCAATACCCATCCAATCGGGCGGTATCCCCTATCTCAAAAACAAAGTACAATTTGCCGCAACAATAACGTTTGATTCTTTGAGTTTATTAACTTCATCTAAAATTAAAGACACCTTAGCGTTTGTGGAACTTTTGCCTGGAGCAAATGTCGTCAAAGTAAAATAGTATTGGCGTTTTGAAGATATGATAATGTTACTATCCTTGTCTAAACCATTTAGCATGAAAAAAAATCGTTTGCTGATTTGTTTTTTACTGTTCGCCACGCAAATACTTCAGGCACAGGAAGTCCTCGTGAAACCCTATCTGCAACCGGGTAATGCATCAACCCTGGCGAAGGAAGAAAAGATACTTATCTGGCAAACGGACAGTATTCCAGCAACCTATACAGTGCAGGCGAGCCTGCAGAACTTCACCAATTCAGGAAAGATAATAAAGGCGAAAGCCTCAAACGTCGAACTGAAATTAAAAGGTAAAACCACGCTGCTATACAGGGCGGGGCTGAAAGGATTGTTGTTTGACACTGTCTACTATTATAAGGTCATGATGAATGAGAAAACCATTGCACATGATACGTTCCGTACCCGCACAAAAAAACCATTTACACGTTTTGTTGCGTTGGGAGATTTTGGCGCGGGTACGCCTGAACAAGCGGCGATTGCTTCCCTCATCGCTCAAAAGAAACCCCAATTCATTGTAACGACCGGTGACAATGTCTATCCGAATGGGCTTGAAGAGGAATATCGAGCGAATCTTTTTCCTTACTACCTATCGCCGGCGCCCAATAGGGGCGCTGCCCTGATGAGCAAAATTCCATTTTATATGGTGTTGGGTAACCACGATGTCAGAGCCGATTCCATTGACAAAGATCCCAGCACCTTTGCGTACTTCTATTACAGTGACCTCCCGTTGAATGCCCCTTTAACGGAACGTGCCGTAACGATCAAAGGCAGCGACGCGTTGGTGAAAGCATTTAAAAAAAATACGAAGCCGCGCTTCCCAGGGATTTCCAATTTCTCCTTTGACTATGGGAACGTTCACATGGTGTGCCTGGACGCAAATGATTATGTCAACCCACTGGACCCGCAGTTAGTGGCATGGTTGCGAGAAGACTTGGGTAAAAGCACGGCAGATTGGAAAATTGCTACTTTCCATCATCCAGGATTTAATTCCAGTATTGCGCATTATGAGTATCAACTCATGCGTCTACTATCCCCGTTATTTGAACAGCTCGGGGTCAACCTTGTGGTTACAGGACATGTGCATAATTATCAACGAAGCGTTCCTTTGCTTTTTACTCCGAAGACAAATGAAGCGGGAGATCGATATATTATCTCACCGGAGGGAAAGGTTGACGGTACATTTAAGCTGGACACGTTGTTCGATGGTGTCAATAAGACAAAACCCGAAGGCATTATTTACATTGTTACGGGTGCAGGCGGCGCGCCGCTTTATGATGCCAGACTCAGCGAGAAACCGGAGTTATGGAAACATGAGCCAACTCAAAATTGGCCGCACTTCACGAAAAAACTCATCTCCGACAGGCACTCCTTTACGTTGATAGAGACCAGGGGGAAAACATTAACGCTCCAGCAAATTGATGTTACGGAAAAAGTAATCGATGAGATAAAGATCACACGGTAAAGGACGAAGGCAAGCTACCTCTCTGGAATTTCTCGGCGTGCCTTTCCTCTGGTGCTCAGCGCTAAAATATAGAGTGAGGTCAACCTAATTCAGTGCATCTAGGAATGCCACAAAGACGCTAAGACACAAAGGTTCGAAGGTCTACTTCGTTCTGCATTTTCCTAAAATGGACGTACCAAAGTTATCATCACTTTTGAGGATGTCAAAAAATCCATTGACATAGACTTTCATTTCATTCGACTCATATTTGCTGAAATTGTCGGATTCACTTTCGATGATCGCGATGACGGCTGACTCTTTCTCTAGAAAGTCTTTTCGAATTTCTTCCATCGCTTCCTTGGATTTACAAAAGCCGCGGTACACGCGTTCCCTGGGGCCGCTCGAAGGGTTCGCTTGCGCATACCCGGCATTCACAAAACCAGACATGTCAAAATCGTAAGACAAGGGTATGTATTTTCCGTCCACGTACAACGTATTGCTATTGTGCTGAAATACGGCCGACCAGTCTGCATTACCGATCATGTATTGAAAATAGTCATTGCGGATAGACTGTTTCTCTTCGAAGGCCGCCGGACTAGTACTTTTTGCTTTGATCACTTTTCCCTGACTGCGTTGTGCTACCATTGAATTATCTTCTACAAAAAAGGCAAGTAATTCGTATTTGCGTGGTTTCTTTTGGGAGACCTCCGTCAATTCAATATTAGCAAGGCGAGTTCGGAAGTAGTACGAAGATACAGTCTCATAAATCTTATAGCACAAATATTCCCGTCGTATGAGGCTATTTTTGTCGTTGTTTGTTTCGCAAGGGACCACGAGTTTTAAAGTCTTGTTCCCACTGAAAACCGTAGACGCTACATCCTTCATATTAAATTTGAGCTTCAGGGGTGGAAAATAACAATTTTTTAATCTGAAATTTCCTCTTACCCGTACCTCAGCAGGTACCGTTACCCACTCGCCATCCTTTTGATACAGAAACTTTCCTGCCACAAATGTTGAGTCATTTGAGTTCTTTTTGATAGATTTGACCGATCCTGTTATCCGAAGGTTGACAGGTTCCTGCGACTGAAAGAGGGGTACATCCTGAGCGAGTGACCGGTTGAAAAGAAGTATCAGGACGACGAGTGTGTATTTTGTTTTCATACATGAAAATTCTGAACTACTTCAATTTACGAACTTTTTTGGCCCTGGTTGTTTCTCAACTTGCCACATTCTTTGCGATACAGCATAACATAAAGTTTCACGCTGACCTACTTCTTTTCGGACTCTGTGTCGTCTTCCCTTTACATTTTTCCCTGCAAGCTGCATTCAAGCGAAGAGACAAGGCGTTGGAATATTTCAGCTTGTTCAAAGCAGGTTCCCTGGCATTGAATTACACATTCCAAATGTCCGAGGACCTGGCTTCTGAAAAAAAAGATTCCATTCGGGCCCTAATAAACAATATGGGCACCACGCTTATCAATCAACTGGAAAACAGGATGCCGGGTTATAAGCTCATGCACCAAAAATTGGATGAAGTATTTGTTTTTATGGAGGCGAATCGTGAAGATATTTCAAAACGCAACGCGCTTCGCATGGTTCGGTATATGAAAGATGTTTCAGAAAGTTCTGCCTACCTGGTGAGTCTTGTGACGCACCGTACCATGTTGGGATTACGGTTCTATAGTATATTTTTTATCATCATTCTTCCGTTAGTCCAGGCGCCCTTGTTCTTGTTTCGGTTTGAATCGATAATTCCAGCATGGGGAATTCACCTTTCCCTGGCGTTCACCACCCTCGCATTGGTGACCCTTAACAATTTCCAAACGCTGATCGAATATCCGTTCGATCCGAAAGGGATTGATAATGTTAAGGTCCGTGAGTTTTCTGTAGAGGTGTAAAATAGGACTCAAGGTTACGCTAACGCACTTTCATTTCAGGCGCAGTTTGTTCCGATGAAGTAACACCCGAGGGCAACACTACAAGGGTGAAATCCCTAAAGAGGATTTCAGCGCCCTCAGACTCAAGGCACAGATAACCTTTCTTCTGCGAGGCCTTGTTGATGCCGTTCACAAATTTTCCATTCACCGACAATTTAATGACGCCATCAACACAGACGACATCGTAGGTATTCCACTCCCCCGTTCCCAGGCAACGGTTTTCAATCGAACGACTGCGTGTTCCCCTTGGGTTGTCCGGGACGGTTTCAACGCCTCCAACACCAAAGAGTTCGCCATGCACATAAGCTATGGGAGGAACAATGCTATCACGCGTGTTAAGTCTAACCCATTCCAGGTCGAGCATTTGCACTTCGACGCCGTCGGGCAATCGGTTTTCCTTGCCTGGGATGGCACTGCTCCACACGAACACACCTGAATTTCCTCCTGGCTCCAGGTGTTTCCATTCAACGTGCATCATAAAATTTTCGTATTGTTTTTCGCTTCTCATAACCCCGATCGGATGTCCTGAACATCTCAGTTCATCCTTCTTTACAGACCAGGTTTCCTTGTCGGTATTTACGTTGATCCACCGTATAGGAACTTGTTGTTTTTTACCGCCAAAGAAACTTTCGGCAGTCGTCTCGGAGCCAAACTCCACTTGCACCGATTGCGAAAAGCCCGGCAGGCAAATACTCGTTATAAAAAGGAGGCAGGATAAAATTCTCATGACACGATCCGTTAGAGCACTTTCGTGATGCCAGGAATCGCGATAGGCGGACCCGCATACTTGAAATTCCAGTCGTATTCATCATGGGAAGGGCCCAATGTTTGATTAGAATTTATCGCATCGTCCCACAATAATGTTTGACCGCTATAGGCCACCATCCGTCCAAGAATTGCAACCATGGTGCTGTTCGCCATTCGTTCACCATCGTTCATAGGCTTCGCGTTTCGGATGGAAGCGAAAAATTCGTCGTGCTGGGTTTGATAAGGATTGTTTTTTTCGCCCTCGTAAACCCATTTGTTTTTTCCAGTGATCACATGGGCCCATTCTCCCATATTTGCGTAAGCATTGCCCATGGTGCCCACTATCTCGATAGAATTCCGGTTAGAGCACCCGGGCTGCTGCCGGCTGAAGCTGAACCCACGAACTTCATTTGCAAATTCAAACTCAATTGCAAAGTGGTCGTAAATATTTCCGTACTTCGGATCGACACGAACCTGGCGTCCACCCGTCCCGGTAGCTTTGACTGGAAGTTTGTCATTAACGGCCCACATCATGAGATCTAAGCTATGTACGATCATCTCAACGAGATAATCACCCGACAACCAATTTTGATAATACCAGTTTCGCATTTGATATTGCATGTCTGTCCAGGCAGCTTGCCGGGGAAAATACCACAAGTCACCTCCATTTCGTGTAGACGAAACGGAAACAATCTCGCCGATTGCGCCCTGACGAATCTTATCAAATAGCGCACGTTTAGAATAATCATACCGGAAGGTGAATCCAGACACCAACGATAACTTCTTTTCCCTTGCCTTTTTTGCAGCCTCCAGAACTTTACGTACGCCGGGGGCATCCACAGCCACTGGCTTTTCACAGAACACGTGTTTTCCGGCATTGATGGCGGCCATTAAATGTTGCGGCCTGAAGCCTGGTGGCGTTGCCAGCAACACCACGTCCACACCGGAATCGATCACCTTCTGGTAAGCATCAAAGCCGATAAACTTTGTTGCCTTTTCTACTTTCAGTTTCGTCGGCACCTCTTCCATCAACGCCTTGTGGGATTCCTCAAGGCGATCCTCAAAGACGTCTCCCATGGCCGTAAGTAAAACATTCGCGTCGGCTTGTAAGGCCTGGGCAGCGGCACCCGTTCCCCTGCCGCCGCAGCCGATCAATCCTACTTTTAACATTGGCGCTGATGACGCAAAGCTACTCGTGGGTAAGCTCACCAATGTACTTCCGATTACCGCCGCACCTGAAGACTTCAGAAATCCCCTTCGGTCGATTCTATCCGCTTGGTTTTGTTTCATAATTATGGGTTGAAAAATTGAGGCACCTTAAGTTAGCATGCTTATCTCAATTTAGAGAAATTAGTCATCAAGTTTCTTGATGTTGGAGCCTGCCTCCCGCAGGGAGGTTCTGAGTGTCGAAGTTTCGTACCTTGTCCCTCGTACGTCGTACCTTGAATAGTGATCTCAAAACATGAAACGCCTCATACAAATCGGTTTGATCGTGATTACTCTTATTTTTTTGCTGGCCGGCACAGTAGCATTGCAACAGGTCGATCCGAAACAAAAAGAACCCACAGGTGAACCTTACGCCTTCGATGATACGCTGGCAGGCCGGCGTTACAACCTGGATAGCCTAAAAAAAATCATCGGCGAAAATAAAGGATTGCCCCCCGGGTTTGAGGTCCAGGCAGCCATTGCATATTCCGCTTTTCCACAGTTAAAAGCGGCGCATATTGATATGATATTGACTGAAGGAGGTGCTCCCATGGAATCCACAGTAGAGATAGGATCTCTGTTTGAAGGACGAAGGAATCGGCGCTATCACGTTTTGTTGAATGACGCTCACAACAGTTTCTTTGATCCAATATTACTTCGTTCCCTCCCTTTCGATGCGCAAGTCGGAATTTTGGCGCACGAGTTGGGTCACATCGTGTACTATGAAAATTTAAATATTTTTGGGTTTGGTAACTGGGGATTAAGGTATCTCATGGAGGAAGACTTCCGCGCAGCGCATGAACGAACCACTGACTTAATGCCCGTTTATTACGGCCTTGGAAGCCAGATCTATCAATACGCGTATTTTGTTCGAAATGATCCCACATGCAAATCCCTTTACGCGGAGGATAAAGGTTTTATTGATAAATATTACCTGACCGATAAGGAGCTATCAGCCGCAATAGCAGCGCAGAAATCGCATTGAAAAATTTCAATTAGTGGTACCGGGGAAGGACCCTAAGGGTGTTCGAATGATGATCGATTAATCTGTTTTCTTCCCCTTCATGGTCTGCCCATTTTGATAAACTGTTAACGCCCTCTCATTTTTATCAAACGTGACCTGAGCGTCTACAACTTTAAGGTAAAATTCCTTCTGGGATTTTGGAAACAGTTCGGCCTTAGGGTTTCCTGTCGCTTGCCCATAAAGTTGGCTTCCTTGACGCGTAATGGTGATTTTCATCTGATTCGTAAATTCATACGTTCCAGTATATGCTTCTAAGGTTTCCTCGGGAACCTTTATTACTGGTTCTTCCCATTTAACGCCTAATTTCCCGAGTTCAGCTAGAGCGTTTCGATTCCCTGGATTAATGGCCAGCGACTTTTTATAACTCTCGATGGCGAGTGCCTGATCCCCACTTTTAAGGAGTGTTTTTCCATAACTATCATGTGCATAGTAAGACGCTGGATATTGTTCAACATTCAGCTTAAAGATTACCAGCGCCGCCGGTAAGTTTGTTTCCATGTACGCATATCCCAGCGAATTCAATACAGGCTCGGAAAAATCGTACTCGTCTTCCTGCTCTGCCCTAACCTTCCGGTAATGTCCGATGGCCGCGTCTGCACCCAACGAATCCAAAATCTTCCTAAACGTAGGTACGATCGAAGCCTTCACCGGATTCAACATCGCATCAGGGTTCAACAGCCTAAAACCTATGTCGTCGGCCCCTTCTGTTGAATTGGTAAAGACGACAACTCCTTTTTGTATTTCCTTCACAAATCCGGCAAACGTTCGGTACCCACCAGTACCGCCATTGTGCCAGACCACGTCACCTAACTTTCCCTTGCTAATATGCCACGCAAGTCCTACACGTGCTTCGCCGGCTTTAAAGTGGCGAGTTTCATGTGATTTATCCATTGCCGACCTCAGCGGAGTTTGCGTTAAGCCAATGTTGGCAGCCAAAAATTTCAACATGTCGTGAACGGAACTGCGGATACCGCCAGCGCCAGCCAACGTAGGTATATCCCAGTTGGAAACTTCTCTGCCTCCGCTATGGCCGATCGCGAGATTCTTTTTCATGTTCTCATCAAGTACAACTTTGGTTTCCTTCATTCCCAACGGTCCGGCAATTGTGCTGATCATCAACGCTTCGTAGGAGTTACCCGCATTTAAGGCGAGGATGTGTCCCAGGAGACCCTGCGCCAAATTTGAATACTCGTACTCGGCACCAATATCCCGGGGTAATTGATACCCTGAGATGAAAGCATACATCTGCTCAACCGTATAGTCGGCATATGGATTTGAGTAATCTTTCGGATTAAAGTTATCGGGCATTCGGGGCAGGCCTGATGTATGATC
>Ga0111539_10004190_pt1 | contig 18930 bp, 12 predicted proteins | sample RhiMethybrSRZTD1_FD_79667 | JGI IMG/M metagenome (GOLD analysis project Ga0111539, IMG submission 79667) | Populus rhizosphere microbial communities from Tennessee, USA - Rhizosphere MetaG P. TD hybrid SRZTD1 (version 2) (version 2) | ecosystem: Host-associated > Plants > Roots > Rhizosphere >... | reverse complement strand
TCCTTCGCGCTGGTTCGCCGCGGGCAATCCGAGCGATGGCGTCGAACCGCCGCGCTACATCGTCAACGAGCCCTCGGCCTGGTGGAACCCATACCGCCAGAACCGGCTCAAGGGCGACTTCCCTGTGTTCGGCACCGAGGACGTTTTCTTTTCGCTGACCGCCACGAACCGCTTCTTCTTCGAGAAGCGCGACGTGCCGACGCCGAGCGGCATCACGGGTCCGGGGCCTGTCAACCCGAACAACTTCGGCGACGGCCGGCAGACGTTCTTTCAGAACGATCTGGCCATCGCGATGGATCTGTTCCGCGGCCAGCAGGCGTTCAAGCCCGTGGATTGGCGCCTGCGCGTGACGCCCGTGTTCAACTACACGAATCTCGAGGTCAACGAAGTCGGCGTCGTGGTCATCGATCCCGCGCAGGGCACGCGGCGCGTGCGCGGCGACGTCGCGCTGCAAGAGGCGTTCGTCGAGTATCACCTGCTGGACCTCAGCGACCGCTACGACTTCCTGAGCGTCGAGGCCGGCGTGCTGCCGTTCCGCAGCGACTTCCGCGGCTTCGTGTTCGAGGACACGAACCTGGGCGTGCGGTTCTTCGGCAACGCCGACCAGAACAAGTGGCAATACAACGTCGCGCTGTTCGACCAGCTCGACAAGGACACCAACTCGGGTCTCAATCGCTACGAGGATCGCGACCAGAACGTCTTCATCGCGAACGTCTACCGCCAGGACTGGCCCGTCGTCGGCTACACGACGTCGCTCTCGCTCCACTACAACCGCGACCATCGCGGCGTCGAGTTCGACGACAACGGCTTCCTCGTGTCGCCGGCGCCGATCGGCAACTTCCAGACCAACGAGGTCGACGTCTACTACGTCGGTTGGGCCGGCGAGGGCCACCTCGGGCGCTGGAACGTGACGCACGCGCTCTATCTCGCGTTCGGTGAGGAGTCGCAGAACCCGATCGCGGCGCAGTCGGTCGACGTCTCCTCGCAGTTCTTCGCGGCCGAGGTGTCCTACGACATCGACTGGTGGCGTCCGCGCGCGTTCTTCCTGTATGCCTCGGGCGACAGCGACGCGCGCGACGGCGATGGCGAGGGTTTCGACGCGATCTTCGACGCTCCGAACTTCGGCGGCGGCGCCTTGTCGTTCTGGAACACGCAGGGTCTGAAGTTCGTCGGCACGAACCTCACGAACCCCGGCAGCCCGCTCGCCGACCTGCAGACCAGCAAGAGCCAGGGGCAGTCCAACTCCGTGAACCCCGGCGTGCTGCTGGTCGGCGCTGCCGCCGACTTCGAGTTGACGCCGAAGTGGCGCGCGCAGGGTGGCTTCACGTATCTGCGCTTCGACAAGACCGAGACGCTCGAGTTCCTGCTGCAGGCGGCCGACATCGACAAGTCGATCGGCACCGAGTTCTTCGTCGGCACGCAGTATCGACCGCTCTTGACCAACAACGTCATCGTGCAGCTCGGCGCGTCGGTGCTGATGCCCGACGATGGTTTCGCGCGCATCTACGAGTCCGACGACCTGCGCTATTCGTTCTTCACCACCGTGATCACGACCTGGTAGTGGCAATGATCGGCAAGCCCCGCAACCTGCTCGTCTGTGCGCTCGTTGGCGCCGTTGTCGTGTCGCCACTCGCGCTCGGTTCGTGCGACGCGAAGCTCACGTCGGCGCCGGTGTCGCCAGAGTTCGGCGATGTGATCCCACTGACCGCTGCCGAGGTGCAGACCATTCTGCAGCGCGGTGCGTTCGCCACGGACAGCCCGATCCTGCACGTCGCGGTCGTCGATCGCACGGGCCAGCTGCTCGGGGCCGCGAGCACGGCCAGCAACTTCGTGCAGGACGAGGACAACATCGCCATCAGCCTCGCGCGCACGACGGCGTTCTTCTCGAACAGCCAGGCGCCGCTGTCGTCGCGCACGGTCGAGACGCTCGGTGCATACCACTTCCCGCCGACGTTCGACGTCCCGTTCATCCCGTCGGTCGTGGAGACGAGTGGCGGCACCGGCGGTACCGTGATCGCGCCGAGGCGCACTACGACGGGCATCGCGGGCACGCCGCAAGCACCGCTCTGGCAGATCAACTCGACGAACCGCGGTGCCGACATCGCGACGCTCGCGACCAACCCCGCGACGACCTACAACCTCACGCCGCAGTTCCCGACCGAGGTGTTCGGCCCGTCGCGCAACTTCAACGGCAGCTTCCCGAGCCCGGGCATCACGCTGCTCCCGGGCGCCGTCCCGCTCTACAAGACGAACGCCACGGGCGTTCTCAGGCACGTCGGCGGCGTCGGCGTCTTCGTGCGCCAGGACTCGGGCACGGCGCCGGACGTCGAGGCGGCGGAGTACGCGGCGATCCAGGCCGCAACGGGCACGGGCCCCGGAGACAACTTCTTCCTCGCGATCGCGCCCGAGGGCGCGATCACGATCGCCGGCATCCTGCTGCCATACGTGAAGCAGACGACCCTGCCGCCGACCGTCGGCTCAGGGCCTCCCACGCAGGCGTTCTTCAGCGCGCCGATCGACGGTCAGCGGGATCCGTTCGGCTACCTGATCGGTCCGCGCGATGCCCGGTATGGCGCGAACCAGGCCGACGTCACCGTGGTCACGACCGCGCCCCGGCTGACGCAAGCCGACGTGCAGCAGATCATCCGGCAGTGCACCGACAGCGCAGACATCACGCGCGCGCAGGTGCGCCTGCCGCTCGGCAGCGGGGCGAAGATCATCGCGGTGGTCGTCGACACGCGCGGCTTGATCCTCGCGCACTTCCGCATGGAGGACACGCTGTGCGACGCCGTCGACGTCGTGCCCGCGAAAGCGCGCAGCGTCGTCTACTTCTGCCTGCCGAGCGCACTGCCGACGAGCGCGTTCGCGAACGGCGACACGTGGCCCGGCTTCCCGACCGGCGACCCGCGCGGCATCGCGTTGACGACGCGCACGCTCGGCTTCCTGTCGCAGCCGTACTACCCGCCCGGCATCGACGAGAATGGGCCCGGCCCCCTGTTCGCGCTCGCGCAACAGAACCAGCAGCCGGCACAGGTCGATCGTTGGGGCAACGCGCCGCCCGATCCCGGCTACCAGAACGGCCTCACGTTCTTCCCGGGCTCGGTGCCGCTCTACAAGAACGGCGAGCTCGTCGGCGCGCTCGGCGTCTCGGGCGACGGCGTCGAGCAGAACGACCTGATCGCGTTCGAGGGCGGCCTCGGTTTCGAACCGCCGCCCGAGCTGCGCATCGACAACTTCACGTTCCAGGGCGTGCGTCTGCCCTACGTCAAGTTCCCGCAGACACCGCGCTGAGCGCGAGCTGCGTGCTGTCGTGCACCTCACCGTAATTGGCTCCGTTCGCAGCGGCTGGCAAACCTCGGTGCGCGCCGGCTTCGACTCGCAGCTAGAATCGCGGCTCGCGCGCAGTTGCGCCCCGTCGCTCTCAACCCTTCACCACACTCCTCCCATGAAGAGCATCCTCCTCCCGGTCACCTTCGTGCTCGCCGCGGCGCTCTCCGCGCAGAACTGCCCCGAACGCACGCTCGGCACCAACATCGGCGCCGGCGACGACGTCATGAGCGCGATGCAGACGATCGGCTTCGCGTTTCCGTTCGCGGGCACGACCTACAGCAACGTGCACGTCTGTACGAACGGCTACGTCACGCTGTCGAACGGTGGCGTGCCGGTACCGGGCGCTGCCGACTACAGCGCCACCACGCTGGAGCTCTCGAGCGGCCCGCCGCGCATCTGCGCGCTGTGGCACGACCTGAACATCGTCGCGGCGAACGGCGCCGCGATGTACATCAACAGCTCGCCGACGAAGTGCACGATCACCTGGGACAAGGCGGTCAACTACGGCCTCCCGACGCAGATCCAGATCCAGCTGCAGCTGTCCCCGACCGGCGAAGCGGAGGTCTTCTACTCGCCCGGCGTGACGAACAACTCGGCATACAACTACGTGGCCGGAGTCGGCATCACCGGCGTCTCGCCCGGAGGCGGCGCCATCCTGCCCGCGGCCAGCGATCTGTCGGCCGGCGGCGTGACGATCGACAACTCGCTCTACGAGGTGTGGCCGACCCAGACCACCTTCGACATGCCGTTCCGCAACCTCGAGCTGGTCCCCGTGACCCCGACCGGCTGGATCTTCCAGAACGTGGCGTGGAGCGGCTGCGCGCTGGCCTCGGACTACGGCACCGGCTGCATCAGCGCTCGCGACTCCTTCTACGAGCAGATGCCGGTCGGCGGCTTCGACCTCGGCGGCACGACGATGACGCTGTTGCGCGGGCCGGGTGGCTACATCGCGACGAACACGATTCCGGGCGTCTTCGTGCCACCGAGCCTCGGCTCCCTGATCATTGCCAACGGGGACGACGTCGTACAGACCGTGGCCCTGGCCTCGCCGATGCCGGTCCCAGGCGGCACGACGGGCTCCTTGACGGTCTCCTCGAACGGGAACATCGCGCTGTCCGCGAGCGGCAACGGTGTCGGGTTCGCGCCGGACGCCGGGCTGCTGCTGGCCTTTACGCAGACTTCGATCGCCGCGTGCTGGCACGACTACAACCCAGCGGCAACCGGCAGCGGCAAGATCCGCTACGAGGAAGTCGGCGGCATCTCCTACGTCACGTGGGACAACGTGTACTCCTATCAGCTGCCCAATCCGACGACGCCGGGCGACACGTTCCAATACCAGTTCAACCGGGGGACGGGCGACGTGACGATCGTCTACGGCACGATCACGCCGGGCAGCAACAACTACGTCGTCGGCTACTCGGTCGGCGGCGTGACGTGGCGACCCGAAGCATCCGACCTGTCGGTCGATCTCGCGACCGCGATCCAGGTCGTCGACACCGCGGTCACCGGTCTCACGCTGACCTCGAGCAGCCTGCCGCTGCTCGGCTCGACCTACACGCTGAACACGTCGGCAGTGCCACCGATCGTCCCGGTCGCGTTCCTGTTCTTCGGCAGCGCGCAGATCAACCCCGGCATCGACCTCGGTTTCATCGGCGCCCCGAACTGCCGCGCCTACACGAACGCCAACCTGACCTCGATCACGATCCCGGTCACGTTGCCGGCCGGCACCGGCAGCTTCGGGTTGGCCATTCCGGGCACGCCGGGGTTGGTCGGGCTCTCGCTGACGTGCCAGTCGGTCGCGCTCTCGCTCGCCACGCCGCTGAACCTCGTGTTCTCGAACGGCAACAGCTTCACGTGCGGGTTGTGACGCGGCGCGTCGTCTGCCGCGCGGCAGACTACGACGGCGAGCCGTAGCGGAGCCGACTCGGCAAGTGCTTGCGGGTTCGCTCGTCGAACCCGCAGTGGCAGTTCGGACACCGCAAGTTGAACGCGTCGCGCGCAGCCTGTTCGTGCGTCTCGGTGTAGAGCAGCTCGCGCAAGCGATGCTGATGCAGGTTGCCGAGGTGAAACGTCACGTAGCACAGCTGCACCGTGCCGTCGGCGCCGATCCACACCATGCGATACTTGTCGCACGGCACTCTCATGTCGGCGCCGCGCAGCAGCCAATCGGGAATCGCACGCAGCCCGATCTCGGAGTTCTCGATCATCGCCGGATGCGAGCGCTTCCACGCCAGCAGCTGCTCGACGACGCGCTCGATGCGCGGCCGATCTTCCGGCGTGAACTGCAGCTCGCGCTCGGCGCCTTCCGTGAAGTAGGGCAGCGAGTAGTGCACGAGGTCGACCTGCATCGGCGTGTCGTAGCGCAATGCGAACTGCCACGCCTGCTGCAACGCCTCGAGGCTGCAAGACGGCCGCATCAGCAGCCAGTTCATGCGCAACCGCACCTTGCTGCCGTGCCGCTCGCGTACCGCTGCGATGCCGCGTTCGAGTCGCGCGAAGTTGCCCGCGCGCCCCACATACTCGTCGTAGGCGCGCCCGGTGCCGTAGTAGCCGAAGGTCAACAGCTCGAGGCCGGCTTGCACGAGCTCGTCGATGCGTTCGGCGAGCAGGAGGCCGTTGGTCGTCACGTAGGTGCCGATCCCGGCGCGCACGGCGCGCTCGACGACGTGCGGCAAGTCGGGATGCAGCAACGGCTCGCCGCCATAGAGGCGCAGCGAACGAACGTGCAACACCGCGGCGTCGTCGACCAGCTGTTCGAGCATCGCGCGCGACAGTTGTTGCCCGGCCATGAACCCACGCTCGTAGAGGCAGCCTGCACAGCGCTGGTTGCAGCGGGCGGTCACCGCGACCGTCACGTTGACGGTGTGGGGGCGAATCAGCATCGGCATGCGCGCTGCCGCCGCGTGGTGCGCGACGTGCAGCGCGCCGCGCATGCTCTGCAGCGTCGCCCGCGCGACACCCGAGTGCGCGGCCAGCTGGCTACCCATGCGATAGGCGAGCTCGGTGAGCTTGTTCATGCGTGCACCCGGCCGAGGTCCGCCCCAGCCTGCCGATAGATCGACTCGTAGCTCGCGGTCACGTCCGCGAGGTCGAACGCGACCTCGGCGTGGCGGCGGTTCGTTTGCCCGAGATTGGCGCGCAGGACCGGGTCGGCGAGCAGCTCGTCGATCTTCGCGGCGAACGCCGCATCGACATCGACGCCGAGCGGCACGACGAAGCGTTGTTGCTCCGCTGGCAGCATCGTGGCGACGTCGCCCACGCGCGTCGCGACGATCGGCAGGCCGTGCGCCATGGCCTCCAAGACCGCGAGCGGCATCTGCTCGTCGTCCGAAGTCAACGCGAACACGTGCATGGCGTCGTAGTGCCGCGCCGTGTCGTCGACGGCACCGAGCCACCGCACGCGTGCGGCGATGCCGAGCTCTTCGGCCAGCCGGCGGCACGCCGGCAACAGCGGACCTCCACCGACGACGTGCAGCTCGGCGACGCGCGCATGCCTGGCCTTCGCAAATGCCCGCAACAGCCGGGCGACGTTCTTCTCGGGACGTGCGTGCGCGACACAACCCACGACCAGCGGTGCTCCGGCTCGCTCGATGCGCGGCCGATGGCGAGACAGATCGACGCCGTTCGGCACGAGCTGGACCACTGCCGGGTCCACACGCCACGCCGCCGTCGCTTCGCGACGCAGGCCACGACTCGGCACCACGACGCGGTGCGCCTTCGGCAGGAGCCACCGTCGCATCCACACGCGACGCCACGGCCGGCGGCGACGTTCTTCGGGCGGCACGACTTCTTCGTGGTGCACGAACGGCACGCGCGCCCGCTGCGCCGCCAGCGCCCCGAGCATCGCACCCCAGTTGTATGTCAACACCAGGTGCGGCCCGAACGCGGTGATCTCGGCCCGCATCGCCGCGAGCTGCTCGCGATTGCTCGCCGGTCGCCGCATCGCCACCACACTCGTGAACGGGATCGCAGCCAGACGGCTCGCCGCGCCAGTGCGGCCATCGGCAGCGACGAAACGATGCACGAAGCGCGACCCGAGCCGTTCGCAGACTTCGATCGTGCGCACCTGCGGGCCACCCGCGTCGAACGTGGCGAACACGTGCAGCAAGCGCAGTGGTGTGAAGGCGTCACTGGCCATGCTGCCTCACGCTCGCAGTGTGGCGGCGAATGCGGCTGTCGATCTTGCACATGCAGGTCGGGCACTTCAGCGCGAAGCCATCGCGCGCGGCCCGGCAGTGCTTCTCCGTGAACAGGATGTCGCGCAGCCGCTTCTCCTTGAGGCTGCCGAGCGGGAACGCGACGTCGCACAGCTGCACCGTGCCGTCGGCGCCGACCCACAGCAGTTCGTAGGCATCGCACGGAATCCTGCTCGCGGCGTCTTCGAGCAACAGGGCCGGCAACATGCGCAAGAACGTGCGCGACGGCACGACGCGATCGGGACGCAGCGTCTTCAGCCGTTCGAACTCGGCGGCGACGGCGAGCAGCTCGGGCCGCATCTCCGGCGGGATCGACAGCTCGTCTCCGGGCACTCGGAAGAACGGGATCGTGCGGCTTACGGGGTCGACCCCGAGGTGCAGGTCGTACTGCTCGACGAGCTTCCATGCCGCGCGCACGTCGTCGACGTGGCAGGAGCGTCGCGACAGCATGTAGTTCATCTGCATGGCGATGGCGTCGCCGCAGCGGCTGCGCACGGTCGCGAGCGAGCGCTGCAGCTTGTCGAAGTGGCCTTCGCGCTGCGTGTAGGAGTCGTAGGCCTGGCCGACGCCGTAGAAGCCGATCGTGAGCCAGCGCAGCCCCGCAGCGTGCAATTCGTCGATGCGATCGCCGAGCAAGGTCGCGTTCGTGGTCACATACGCATCCATGCCGAGTCTCTTCGCGTGCGCGATCATGCGCGGGAGGTCGCGGTGCAGCAGCGGTTCGCCGCCGTAGAAGCGTGCGGTCGCGACGCCGGCCGCCGCGGCGTCATCGAGGCAATCGAGCACGGTCTGGACGTCGAGGTGCTCGCCGACCATGAAGTCGCGGCCGTAGCGGCAGCCAATGCAGCGCAGGTTGCAGGCCGCGGTGATCGCGATCGTGATCTGGCGCGGCGTCGGGCGAATCAGCGCGGGAAAGCGCTGCGCGAAGTCGTGGCGCAAGCGAGCGACGCGCTGTTCCTGGCTCTGCAGGAAACGTTTGAGGGCGTCATGGCGGCGTAGCCATGGACGCACGGCACGCAGCAGCCGAGATGTCAGATTCATGGGGCGAGCACGAGAACGAGGCTGCCCTCCCATCCGCATCAGACACGAGGTTGCCGGAGCTGTCGAGCCCTGCGCATCCTGGTCATCCCGGTCATCCCGACGCCCACGCGCGGCGTGCTCGAGGGGCCGGCCGCGACTTTCCATCCGAACGGATGGCTCGAGTCGCGCGGCAGCTACACGCCGGAGCGTGTGAAGCGGCGTCGGCGTGGTACTTGCCGGACGGCGCCACCGGTGCGGCGCGCACGCGCGCTACCGCGCAGGACGCTGACCGCTCATCCGAGAACGAGCGCGGGACTAGAGAGGGTTCCCCGTAGCCACTGGCGCCGGTTCATCGCGGGCAGACGACTCGCGTACCTGCGGCGCGTTCACGAGCCGCGGCTGCACGGCGCTCCAGATCCACACGACGCCGCACCAGTGCATCAACAGACGCGGCATCGTCGAACGCAGGTGACGCTCGAGGTCCTCGATCGGCGCGAGCAGGAACGGCGCACAACACACCGGCACGGCCAGCAGGAACCAGTTTCGAAGCGTCGGGGCGACAGTGCCAGAGCACCGCCACAGCGCGAACGCGATGACCACGGGCAAGACGAACGTCAAGCCGAAGCGGGCGCCAAACGCCCACTGCACCATGAAGGACAGCACGTGCGGCAACCGGTCGAGGCGATCGAAGGCGTGGTCCAGGCTCGCGAAATGAGTGCCGACGATTCCGTCGCCGCCGTTCGCGAGACCGAGGCTCGCGGCGGCGAGCGGCGCCGCGACCAACAGCAACCCCACGCGCCAGCGCCACGACGCTGCGAACCGATGCAGCGCGTGATCGAGGCCGAGTGCGACGCCCGCCGCCCCGAAAACAACCGTGACCGTCGTGCCGAGCTGCGTCGGGTGACCGAAGGTGTGCAGGTCGTGTTGCAGCGCGAGCACGATCGCGGCGCCCAGAGCACCCGCGATGACGCTCGCGCGCAGCATCACCGTGTCACGGCCGAGCCAGAACGCGGCCGCGAGGATGCCTGCGTAGGGCAAACCTTCGGGCTTCTGCATCACCGTGACGAGCGTGCCGATCGCGACGAACACCGGAGCACGGCTCGTGATGCCGAGTGCTGTCGCGGCGAGCGCCGCGGCGAGCGGACCATCCGCGTAACCGGAGTCGAAGCCGCCACTCGTGGCCTCCACGAACGTCGGCGTGACGCCACAAGCGAGGCCGAACAGCAGCGCGTTGCGGGTGCTGCAACCCGCGCGGCGGGCCGCAGCCGCGACCGCGATCACGACCGACAAGTACGCGGCGGGAAACAGCAGCCGTCCCGGCAGCCCCCAGCGCTCGGCCAGTGCCAGCGCGAGCGGCTGCAACAGCGGATAGTCGCGGCTGTGGCTGTAGACCGCCGCGTCGCGGAAGAACGGCTGCTCCAACGTTGGCTCGGCGGCCAGCGCCTTCGCCTTGAGATCCCACGCGACGACGCCATCCCAGTGGCGCGACTCCGTGGCGAGGGCCCCGTGCGCCACGACGGCGACGAGGCCCGCCACCGCGAGCACGATCAGGATCGTCTGCCAGCGCGGTGTCGGAGGCGAAGGCGGAAGCCGGGCCGGCCGGTGCAAGAGAGCCACTGCAAGCCCGATCGACGCGGCCACGGGAAGGAGCCAATCCGGCACCGTGCCGTGTGCGAGCAGCCAGAACGACCGGGCCACACCGAGGCTGGCATAGGAGGCGAGCAGAGCCAGCAAGCCGCGCTCGGCCACGACGAGACTCACTAGCGCACCTCGACGGACACGACCGTTCGCGACGCGACGAGGGTGATGCGGCCAGTGCGTCCGGCGACGGTGGCGACGGCGATCTTGCGCCCGGCGAACGTCGTTGCATCACCGCAGCGACGCGCGTCGACGACGAGGCGAGGCCACAGGAACGCAGCCGCGAACTCCATGGCCCCGAGCTCGGAGCCCGACCACAGCACGACACTGTCGGGCGCAGCATGTTCGCGAACCCACGACACGGTTGCGGCGCCGTCGAGGTTGTTGGCGTCGAACAAACGCGCGACGTCTCCTTGCTTCCGGTAGGCCGCGATGTCGTCGAGCCGCCTGCCGACGACGACCCCCGGGACGCGGACCAGGCCCCAGCCGATGTGGATCAGTACGAGGGCGGTGACGAAAGACCACCGGGACGAGGGCACCGGGGGAGTCTAGCGGCCTGCGCGCGCACACGCATCTGATGCTCGCTCCGTGCGCGGACGCCCTTACCCGCGCTGACCGCGACCGGGTAGGATCCGCGTGCCCCGCTTTTCGCGGTCTGCACGCCTTCTCCGCCCGGTTTTCCTGCATGGATGCTCGAACTCCAGATTCCGACTCACAGTCCGAGACCCTTGCGCCGCCTTCGCGGCGGCGCGCACCGTGGCGCAAGGTGGCGGCGAAGGCCGTCCCGATCCTGGTCGTGGCCGTGTTGCTCGGAGTGGGGGCGTATCTGCTGCAGGGAGGGGTGCGGTCCGAGTTGAACGCGATCGCGCGCCAACGGTGGAGTGGTCAGTTGGATCAGGCTGCGGCGTCGATCGAACGGTTGCGCGGTGAGTGGGCGCTCTCGACCGACGACCGGTTGCAGCGTCTCGAGATGGAGCACCAGGCGCTGGTCGAGGTCAAGACGGTCAAGGAGCGCCTCGAGAAGTCGATCCTCGAGCCGGACCCTGCGAAGGGCTACACGTTCTGGAAGAACAGTCTCGAGAAGCTCAAGGAGGGGGGGGAGCCCAACGAACAGATCGCGGCATCCTGCGTGCTCGCGGACCTCGACGAGTTGATGTTGCGCCGGCCGAAGCGCGTGATCGCGCCGCTGCCGATGGATGCCCCGCTGCCGAAAGATCTGAAAGATCCGAACGCTCCAAAGGGGCCGGCCGACGCGCCAGCAGCGCCATCGGAGCAGCCTCGAGCGCCTGCGGCCAAGGAGGCCCCGACGGTCAAGGAGTCCGCCCAGGTGCTGCCTGCAACTCCGGCAAAGCCGCCGTCCACGCCGGTCCACCCGGCAGTCGATCGGACCGCCGCGAACGTTTCCGAAGCACGGCGTCTTGCCGAACAGGGTTTGTTCGCGCAGGCGATCGCGTTGCTGCAGGGGGCACAAGCCGACGCCGAGAATGTCGAGGCCGCAACGCGAGTTCGCGACCAGCTCGCCGACGTGCGCAAGCGCGCGAAGGTCGCGATGCAGGCAGTCATCGACGACGCGCGCAGCGTCGTGGCCACCAAACCGGCGGACGCCGTGTCGCTGCTCACGAAGGCCCGCCATCGTTTCCCGGCGACGTCGGAGTTCGGAGCGTTGGCCGAGGAGCTGACCAAGACCGAGAGCGCGGTCGCGGCGGCCGCGCGGTTGGCCGCTGCGAAGGCCAAGCCGGGCAAGGCGGACGAGTCGGAGCTCATCGCGTCGTTGGCGAGCGTGCGCGTGAAGATGGACGCCGTGCGCGCCGCGGAAGCACGCGGGGCGTTCGCCGAGACGGCGGGTCTGTTGCGCGAGGCCGCGGCGCTGGTCAAGGAGAGGGATGCCGACTTCGCCGAGCGCTTGTCGGGCCGCGCCGAAGAAGCCGACCTGCAGGCCGCCTGGCACGAGAGCATCGCCGCGGTCCTCGCGGCGGGGCGCAAGCTCACGACCACTTCGAAGGAGGGTTCCGTCGAATTGGGCTCGATCGAGGGTGGAACACTGCTGGCAACCGCGGCCGAGGTCCAGAAGCGGCTCACGTGGAACGACATCCCGGCCGACGGCCTCAATGCGCTCGCCGAGCAGTCGGGCGCCGCAGGCAAGGCCGCGTTGGGCGTGGCGACGCTGCTCTACAAGCAAGAGGACAGGGTTCGCGCCGAAGCCTGGTTGGCCAGAGCCTTGCGCGCGGACGCGAGCCTCAAGCCCGCGATCGATCGCGTGCTCGCACGCGGCCGCGGCGAGCCGCTGGATGCGCAGGGCTACACGTTGGGCAAGACCGGCTTCGTCTCGGGCCGTTCGATCGACGTGGAGAAGCAGGCGCAGAAGCTCGGCGCGAAGCTCGCCGCGGCGCTGCGCGACAAGAACCCCGGACCGCGCGATGCGCTCGTGACCGAGGCCCGCGCGGCCGGTCCCGAGGCTGTCGCCGTCATGGTCGCCGCCTGCCGCAAGGAGTTCGGCCAGCAGATCGAGAAGCTGCAGACGAGCAGCCTCAAGAAGCAGGTCGAGAGACTGGCCGATCAGCGTGTGCTGCTCGATCAGGCGCGCAAGCACGCGAGGGATCTGATCTACGACGAGGTCAAGTACTTCTACCCGTTCAAGCCGCCGGCCGTCTCGGGCCAGAGATACGGTGAGTATCTCGAGGTGCAGGCCGAGGTCGAACGTCGCGTCGACGCGTTGCGAACGTTGTGGCAGGACAATCGGCTGCACGTGCGTGTTCCTGCGAACTTGCGCGCCGACCTCGATCGCCTCGACTGGGTGGCGCGAGTGCTCGCGGAATCCGGCGAACTCGACCAGCAGAGCCTGACCCAGGCCGAATGGGCGCGCTCGCTGCCGGCCGGAGACAGCATCGGGATCCAGGAGTATTGCACCTCGGCGGCCGAGCGCGCGGAGCTCGAGGAGTGGCGCCACATCGAGGCCTACAACGCCGTGATCGGCAAGCAGGTCAGCTCGGCGGCGCGCGAACAGCTGAAGATCACGAACGACTACCGCGCGATGTTCCGGCATCGGCCGCTCGCGCTCGTGCGCGCCGTGTGCGACGCCGCGCAGGGGCACGCGGAGGAGATGTCGCGCCTCGGCTACTTCTCGCACATGTCGCCGACGGCGGGTCGCACGACGCCATACGACCGCATGAAGCTCGTGGGCTACAACTTCGGCGTCAGTGAGAACATCGCGCTCGCCGACGGCGCCCAGGGCGCGCACAACGGGTGGCTCACGTCGTCGGGGCACCACCGCAATCTGCTCGATGCGAACCACAAGGAAGTCGGCATCGGCGCCGACGGGCGCTACTGGGTGCAGAACTTCGGTTCGGGCAACGCGCACGAGGACGACGCGGCCTGGACTGCTTCCGGCGGCGCGACGAGCCGCTAGCGGGACCAACCGTGCAGACTCGACCGCGCGATCGCCGTCCCTTCTGGATGGGTGCGGTGCGTACGGCGAGTTCGATGGCCGTACTGGTGTTCATGGCTGCCGCGTGTGCGAGTGGACCGGATCAGCAAGCGATCCGCGATGAAGAGGTGCTGCAGCTCTTTGCCCGCATCGAGCTCGGTTCCCAACGCTCTCGAGTGGAGAGCGCCTTGGGCCGGCCGCTCCTCGAGACACCGGAGTCCGCGAATCGAGGTCCGGTGGAGGACAGTGTCCTCGCGTGGTATCTGAGCACCCCGCCGCTGCCGCCCGAGATGTCACCCTACATGCCCGGCGCGATACAGGTGATGTATGTTGGTGATCGCGTCGTCGAGAAGATGCTGCATCCACGGCTTCGCCGCCAGCGCCGCTTCTTCTCGGACTCCCCAGCTGGTCACGCGGTCGCGTCGAAGACCTGGTCCGGCCGCAGCAATTCACGCGGTTGCCAAGCCGCGTGCTGCAGGAAGAGCTGCCAGAAGCCGACGTCGTGCCAGCGGTCGAACTTGTGGCCCACGCGCTGCACGGTGCCGCACGCCAGAAAGCCGAGCCGCTCGTGCAGACGCACCGACGTGTCGTTCGGCAACGCGATGCCGCCGATGACCGAGTGGAAGCCCTGCGCGCGCAACACGCCGAGCAGCCGGCTGTAGAGCAGCTTGCCGAGGCCGCGGCCACACTGGTCGGGGGCCAGATAGATGCCGGTCTCGGTGGTCCAGAGGTAGGCCGTGCGCGCGCGGAAGCTCCCGGCCTTCGCGTAGCCGACGACGGTGCGCGCGGTCTCCGCGACGAGCCACGGGTAGATCGCTTCGTGCTGGCGCCACAGCGCACGCAGCTCGTCGGCGGTGACGTCCTCGTAGGCGAAGTGGATCGCCGTCGTGCGGATGTAGTGATTCGTGATCGCCGCGATCGCGGCGAAATCGTTCGCGGTGGCGAGACGGATCACGGTGCCACTCATGCACGCAGCATAGAAACGCCGCGGCGCGGTCGCGAGTGAGCCAAATTGACCGTCAGGTCTTGCGCAGCGCCAACAACCGCCGCGCCGCGGCACTCGGCACCAGCTCGCCGCGCGCCACCTGCTGGCGCGCCGTGGCCATCGCCTGCGCGATCGCGGCGTCGCCGAAGAACTCGGAGAGCAACCGTTCGCGAACGGCCGCATCGAGCCACTCACCGGCCTGCCGCGTGCGGTTTGCCGCGAACGCGCCGCTCTGGCGTCGCGAAGCGAGGCGCTGCTCGATTGCGTGCCAGAGCTCGTCGATTCCTCTACCCGTCACCGACGAGCCGAGCAGGATCGGCGGCGCTTCGGCGTCGCCGCCGCGCAGCACGCGCATCGCGAGCAGGCATTGCTGCGCGGCCCGGTCCGCGGCGGGTCCGAGGTCGCCATCGGCCTTGTGCACGAGCACGGCGTCGGCCAGCTCCATGACGCCGCGTTTGATGCCCTGCAGCTCGTCGCCGGCCGCCGGCGACAACAGCAAGAGAAAGAAGTCGACCATGCCGTGTACTTTGACCTCGCCTTGCCCCGTGCCGATCGTCTCGACGAAGACGACGCCGTAGCCCGCGGCTTCGCAGAGCAGCATCGCTTCGCGCGTGCGCGCGGCGACGCCGCCCTGCGCGCTGCCGCCCGGAGACGGCCGGATGAACGCGTTGCGGTGCCGGCTCAGTTCCGTCATGCGCGTCTTGTCGCCGAGGATGCTGCCGCCCGTGACGGTCGAGCTCGGGTCGACCGCGAGCACCGCGACACGCTTTCCCGCGCCGCACAGGCGCAACCCGAGCGTCTCGATCAGCGTGCTCTTGCCGACGCCAGGCGCGCCCGTGATGCCGATGCGCAGCGAGCCGCCCGTGTGCGGCAGCAGCGCCTGCAGCAGTTCCTCGGCGTTGTCGACGTCGGCCGGGCTCTGGCTCTCGACGAGCGTGATGCCGCGCGCGAGGGCTGCGGTGTCACCGCCGCGGATCGCAGCGGCCAGGGCGTGCATGGCGTTCACAAAGGACACGCTACGCGCTTCGCCCGGGCTGTCCAGCGAGCGTCGGGCGGCACCGAGCCGAAGCGTTGTTCGATCAGCGTGAGCATCGCCAGATGCATGCCCTTCCGTTCGCCCTGACCGGCTGGTTCCGCACGGACTGCGAGACGCGGCAGTTCTGGCGAACACCACGGGCGAGCCGGCCGGGGAGCGCGAATCGTCGGCAGGAACGCCTCGAGCTGTGGGCATCACGCGGCTTGACTTCCTTCTCACGGCTACTGATGGGGCCACGACGCCGGTATGGTCCGCCGCGTGTTCGCAAACCGCATCGACCTCGACGCGCAGGCGTACGCTCCGCTGCTGCAGTTCCTCGAGGGCTGCCGGGGCGTGCAGTCGTGACTGCGGCTGCTGAGAGCAGCAAGGCCGGCCGCATCGAGTTGCGGTTGCGCGAGGTGAAGCAGCTGTTCGACTCGTTCGATCCGGCGCCGTTCCACGAGAAGGACCTGGACCGCGACGCCGAGGAGTTCATCGTGAGCTGGGCGCGCGAGTACCCGGTCGACGCACCGCTGGTGTTGCGGCTGCATCTGCCCCGCGACCAGCAACAGTTCGAGCCAGAACGCACGGTCGTGGAAGCCGTGCACAACTACTTCGACTACCGCGCCGACCTCGCGCGCCTGGAGTTCCGCCGCACGCTGCAGCTCGGACGCAGCAGCCTGATCGTCGGCGTGATGTTCCTCGCCGCGTGCATGGCGCTGCGCGAGGTGGTGCGGCGCGTCGGCACCGCGGATTCGTGGAACGTCCTCGAGGAAGGGCTGCTGATCACAGGCTGGGTGGCGATGTGGCGCCCGGTGGAACTGCTGCTCTACGACTGGTGGCCGGTGCGCCGGATGCGGCGCACCTACCAGAACCTCGCCCGCATGCGCGTCGAAGTCGTCTACGCCGACTGAGCTGACCCGGTTGCTCGACGTGTCCGGCGACTGCGTCGTGAGACCATCAGGACGCAGCTTGTGGCCGACGTCCACGCTCAGTTCCCGAACCACCGCGCGAGCTGCGCGAGGGTACTGCGGGTTCGCGCTCGGGAACGCGACTCCCACCCGGTCGACGCTGGCAACCGGGACTGGCTCAGGATCGTTCGAGCAGGTCGAGCAACTTGATCGCCGCCTGCGGGATCACGGTGCCGGGCCCGAACACCTCCGCAGCGCCAGCCGCGCGCAACGCGGGCCAGTCCTGCGGGGGAATCACACCGCCGACCACGACGAGGATGTCGCTGCGCCCCTGCTTCTTCAGCAGCGCGATCAACTCGGGCACGAGCGTCTTGTGCGCGCCGGCCAGCGTGCTGATGCCGCACAGGTGCACGTCGTTCTCGATCGCCTGCCGAGCGACTTCGTCGGGCGTCTGGAACAGCGGTCCGATGTCGACGTCGAAGCCCATGTCCGCGAACGCGCTCGCGATCACGCGCGCGCCGCGGTCGTGACCGTCCTGACCCATCTTCGCGATCAGGAAGCGCGGGCGGCGGCCGTGCTTCTCTAGGAACCGCTGCGTGCGGCGCTGGGCTTCCACGAGTTGCTCCATCGACTTGCCGGCCACAGCATACACGCCGGCCACGGTGCGAGGATTGCTCGTGTGGCGCCCGAACACCATCTCCATCGCGGTGCTGACTTCGCCGACGGTGGCGCCGAGCTGCACGGCCGTTACCGCGAGCTCGAGCAGGTTCGCCGTGCCGCGCGCGCCGGCCGTGATCGCGGCGAGCGCCTGCTGGACCTTGCCGTTGTCGCGCGTGCGCTTCTGCTCCTGCAGCCGCGCGATCTGCGCGCTGCGCACCTCGGTGTTGTCGATCGAACGGATGTCCAGCGGCTCGTCCTGCGGCGGCCGGTACTTGTTGACGCCGACGATCGTCTCCTCGGCCGAGTCGATCGCGGCCTGGCGGCGCGCGGCGGCCTCCTCGATGCGCAGCTTCGGCAACCCGGCTTCGATCGCCTTCGTCATGCCGCCGAGCCGCTCGACCTCCTGGATCAGCGTCCAGGCCTTGCGCGCGAGCTCGTCGGTCAGCCACTCGACGTAGTAGGAGCCCGCGAGCGGGTCGGCTGCGTGCGTGACGTGGCTCTCCTCCTGCAGGATCAGCTGCGTGTTGCGCGCGATGCGCGCCGAAGTCTCGGTCGGCAGCGCGATCGCTTCGTCGAGCGCGTTTGTGTGCAGCGATTGCGTGCCGCCGAGCACGGCGGCCAGCGCTTCGAGACACGTGCGCACGACGTTGTTGTAGGGATCCTGCGCCTGCAGCGACCATCCCGACGTCTGGCAGTGCATACGCAGCGCCATCGACTTCTCGTCCAAAGCACCGAACGCGCGCACGATCTTGCTCCACAACAGGCGCGCCGCGCGCAGCTTCGCGACCTCGGTGAAGAAGTTCATGCCGACCGCGAAGAAGAACGACATGCGGCCCGCGAGCTTGTCGACGTCGAGGCCGGCCGCGATGCCGGTGCGCAGATACTCGAGTCCGTCGGCCAGCGTGTAGGCGAGCTCGAGGTCGGCCGAGGCACCGGCTTCGTGGATGTGGTAGCCGCTGACCGAGATCGAGTTGAACCTCGGCATCTTCTCGCCGCAGTACGCGAAGATGTCGCGCACGATGCGCATGCTCGGCGCCGGCGGGTAGATGTAGGTGTTGCGGACCATGAACTCCTTCAGGATGTCGTTCTGGATGGTCCCCGAGAGCTTGTCGGCGGGCACACCCTGCTCGCGCCCGACGGCGATGAAGAGCGCCAAGATCGGGATGACCGCGCCGTTCATGGTCATCGACACCGACACCTTGTCGAGCGGGATGCCCGAGAACAGGATGCGCATGTCGGCGATCGAGTCGATCGCGACGCCCGCCATGCCGACGTCGCCGCTGACTCTGGGGTGGTCGCTGTCGTAGCCGCGGTGCGTCGGCAGATCGAACGCGACGCTGAGACCCTGTTGTCCCGCGGCGAGCGCCTTGCGGTAGAAGTCGTTCGTCGCTTCGGCGGTCGAGAAGCCCGCGTACTGGCGGATGGTCCACGGCTTCTGCGCGAACATCGTCGCGTAGGGGCCGCCGAGGAACGGTGCTTGGCCCGGCAGCCCGCCGAGGTGGGGGACGTTCGCGTCGGCGGCCGTGTGCACGACGCGGTGCGCGAGCCCCTCGGGTGAGAGCCACGGCTCGGTCCGGCCCGCGGCGCGCGTCCAGGCCGCGAGCGAGGCCTTCGGAAACTCGGCGAAGCCGTACGGAAACTTGGTGAAGTCGGGCGTCATCGATCGGCTGGCAATCTACCCGCGCCGGTGGGTTCGCAATGTGCCAACCTGGGGCGCGTCTTCCGTGGGTGGGCTCAGGTTGTGGGGATCG
>Ga0111539_10004188_pt1 | contig 18932 bp, 13 predicted proteins | sample RhiMethybrSRZTD1_FD_79667 | JGI IMG/M metagenome (GOLD analysis project Ga0111539, IMG submission 79667) | Populus rhizosphere microbial communities from Tennessee, USA - Rhizosphere MetaG P. TD hybrid SRZTD1 (version 2) (version 2) | ecosystem: Host-associated > Plants > Roots > Rhizosphere >... | reverse complement strand
GATGTCCCGGCCCGGTAGCAATAGAAATAGGACCGGATGTTGTCCTCGTTATGATGGATAGCCAATGGTGGATTCATCCTAATGATAAACCCGGCGTAGAATCAGATTGTGAATTTAAAACCGAGGATGAAGTGATAAGCGAACTTGAAGAGATCATGAACAAGTACTACAACAAATTGATAATTCTTGCAACCCATCATCCTTTCAAAAGTAACGGTCCGCACGGAGGATATTTTACCTGGAAGCAGCACATATTTCCTTTTACCGACATGAAGGAAAACTTATATATTCCATTACCTGTGGTTGGTTCGGCCTATCCTATAGCGCGGAGTGTTTTTGGTACGCCGCAGGATCTTAAACACCCTGCTTACACCAACATGATCAACAAGATCATGAATGTCGTGAAGACGCATCCGCATGTAATCATGGCAGCGGGTCATGAACACGCGTTGCAGTTATTGAAGGATAGCAGTTACAACTATATTATAAGCGGAAGCGGATCCAAGACCAGCCGTCTTTCACCGGGAAGAAAGGCGGAATTTACTGCCCGTTCTCTTGGCTTTGCAGAATTAGAAATTTTGAAGGATAAAAATGTACGATGCAACTTTTTTACTCTTGATGAACCCGGGGATTCGTTGAAAATGGGTTTTTCTAAACGCATCCTGGACTTTAGCAAACTCCCGCCATTGCCTAAAGAGGACACCGTTAAAGCTGTTCCTTATGTTTACAAAGACCTGGTCAAGTCCCGGGCCAGCAACCAGTATGAAAAAACAACAGCAGTTCAACGAACTTTTAACGGTGAAAATTATCGAAAGGAATGGTCGACACCGGTCAGTTTAAAAGTATTTAACATTAACAAGGAAAAAGGTGGATTTAAAATTGAAAGCCTCGGGGGCGGAAGGCAGACAAAGTCATTGCACCTTGTCGATAAAAAGGGCGATGCATGGCAGTTGCGTACAATCGATAAGGATCCTACTGCCGCGATTCCGCAAGTTTTAAGAAACAGCTTTGCTTCGAACATAGTCCAGGATATGATCTCTGCAGCTCATCCTTATGCTCCTTTGTCAATCCCGGCGCTTGAAGATACTCTGGGCATTGTAGCGGCTACACCGGAATTTTTTTATGTGCCCGATGATCCGTCGCTTGGATATTATAAACCTTTCTTCGCGAATAAAGTTTGCATGCTGGAACGGAGAGATCCCGGACCGAATAAGGAAAGCATGAGCAGCTTTAAACTGTTCAACAATATGAGAGATGATAATGACCATACCGTTAACCAGGAGGCGGTTCTGACAGCGCGATTACTCGACATGCTCATTGCAGACTGGGACCGGCACCTTGACCAGTGGCGATGGACTACAAAAGATACCGGCCAGGGAAGAACATATATTCCAATTCCCCGCGACAGGGACCAGGCTTTTTTTCATTCTGATGGCCTGATTGTGCGCTATGTTTCGGGCGGACGACTCGCTTTTCTCAAGGGACTGCAGGATGACATACCAAAAATTAATGAGCTCAATTCTGTAGCCAAAGATTTTGATCGCCTGTTTCTGAATCATATTGACGAAAACACCTGGCGTGACGTAGCAACCGATTTTGAAAAAAAACTAACTGATCAGAAGATAACAGCGGCTGTTCAGAAATTGCCACCGGAGATATATGCGATCAGCGGGCAAAAAATTATTGACAAATTGATTAGCAGGAGGAAAGTGCTTAAGAAGCAATCGCTAAAATACTACCGGTTCATTTCTAATGAGGTGGATGTATTGGGAAGCAACGAAGCTGAAAAATTTAATATTAGTTCGGTTAACGATAGTCTTAAGCTAACGGTGTATTCGTTTCGCAAACATGCCGATACAAATTTTGTAATGTACGAACGCGTTTTTGATCAAAGAATCACAAAAGAAATCCGGCTTTATGGATTCAATGGCGATGATAAATTTGTAACGGACAGCAACATGCACTCAACGATTCGCCTTCGAATGATCGGCGGGCGGGGCAACGACTCATTTTTCATAAACAGCAGGCTGAAGACCTATGTCTACGACAATATAATTGATACAAACTTTCTTGCATCTGCCTACCGGGCAAAAAAATATTTCAACGACGATCCGACCATCAATGAATTTGAGATAAGTCATTATCATTATCCCGTAACCAGGTTTCCCCGCCTTTCAATGGGGCATAATCCTGATGACGGTTTCATTCTGGGCGCGGGTTATTGGATAACACGGTATGGTTTCAGGAAAACGCCTCATGCAAGCGATCATGAGTTTTCAGCGCTGACAAGCTTAACAAACCAGGCGCTTAAAATGAAATACCGGGGAGAAGTAGTTCAGCCCTTTGCCAGTATCGATATGATGTTTGATGCACAGGCGAGCCTCCCGGTGCTGGACAATTTCTTTGGATTTGGAAATACCACGGAGCTTGACGAATCAAAGCATATTTCATTCTACAGGGTACGTTACAAATTTGCGGAAGCCGATATTTTGCTGAGAAAAAGATACTTTAATAAATTAAGCGTTATGGTTGGCCCCGCGCTTTATCGTTATTGGAACGATTTTGATGCCAACCGGGATTATATATTAGGTAAGCCTTCCGATGAAGGACTTGATTCTTCAGCAATTTATAGTACAAAGACTTATGCAGGGGTGAAGGCTGCTATTGAGCTGGATAATGTAAACGATATTTTGTTCCCGACACGGGGCATTCGCTGGGTGAATAAGTTTACTTTATACAGGCCCTTGGGCGATTACGGAAAGCCGGTAAATAAGCTTGAATCGGACATGACGATCTATGCAAGTTTAAAGATACCAGCAAGAGTAATAGGTGTGATTAAGATGGGAGGGGGTCATATTTTCAACGATAGCATAGATTATTTCCATGCGTTGACCCTTGGGCAAAATAATGTGCTGCGAGGATTCAGAAAAAACCGGTTTTCAGGAACATCAATGGCCTATGGCAGCCTTGAGTTGCGTATAAAGCTATTTGACAGTAAATCCTATATCTTGCCGGGCCAGGTAGGACTGTTAGTCTTTAACGATATAGGACGGGTTTGGTATATTGGTGAACAAAGCCAGAAATGGCATTATGCAGCCGGTGGCGGCATCTATTATAATCCTTTCAACCTGGTTATCATGTCTGCGACGATTGCATATTCAAAAGAAGAGCACATGTTTAATTTTTCATTGGGGACGAAGTTTAATATAACCTACTAACCGTCTGGGAAAAATGAAAAAATAAATTTTATAAAACACGGATGAAAAATAATGACAAACAAATTATCAGGCTGGCAGAGGAAAAAGTAGTCGAATTATTCGGCTCTGATGCAGACCACAACCTGGTATATCACACGATTGATCACACGCGTAACGTGGTAAAAAGGGTGAATGAAATTGCGGCTCACTATGAATTGGCCGAGAAAGACGTAGTTATCCTGAACATAGCTGCCTGGTTTCACGATACAGGTCACCTATTGACCAGCCCGGCTGAACACGAACAAAAGAGTGTTGAGTTAATGAAAGAGTGGCTTGCTGACAAAGGTGAATATGCCGGACTGGCGGACGAAATCGAACGCGTAATACTTGCTACGAAACTGAGCGCTGAACCTTCTGGATTGATGCAGGAGATCATTAAAGATGCGGACACATATCATTTCGGAACAAATGAGTTCAAAGAAATGGATAAGCTGATGAAGAATGAAATGGTGTTGCGCAACCAGGGAACTATTGTAACTGATTGGAAGAAGAACACATTATATTTATTGGAATCTCATCATTATTATACATCTTACTGCAAAGACCTTCTCGAAGCAGGAAAACAAAAAAATATGGCAAAACTTAAAAAGAAACTGGGAGAGACAGATTCAGAAAATGGTAGTCCCGTAAATTTTAGAATTGAGGGCTCAAAGGACAAGTCAGCTGCTAAAACCAAACAGGCAGGCTATATCACCAAAGGTATCCAAACCATGCTTCGCCTTACTTCCGAAAATCACATGCGGCTTAGTGAAATGGCCGATAACAAAGCAAATATCCTGATCAGTGTAAATGCAATTATTATTTCCGTGATCCTGTCGGTGCTGATCCGCAAAATTGAAGTGGACAAGCATCTCGCCATCCCAACGTTTATTTTCCTGGGTTGTGCTCTTTCCACTATTGTACTTTCCATATTGGCAACAAGACCAAAAATCACCAAAGGAAATTTTACCCGGGAGGATATACTTAACAGGAAGACCAACCTATTATTCTTTGGAAACTTTTACAAGACTGAGCTCGAAGAATACAAATGGGGAATGAGTACCATGATGAAAGATCCGGACTATTTGTACGGTATCCTGGTTGACGATATTTATTACCTTGGTAAGGTGCTGGGCAGGAAATACCGGTTGGTTCGCATCGCGTACAGCGTATTTATGATCGGCATCATTATATCTGCCTTTGCATTCATTATCGCAATCGTGTTTAATCGTGCTGCTCCATCCACTGTTATCATTGATGGCAACGGGTCGCCATTTTAAAGGGGTGTAGTTTGATTGCTCAGCGGAAAAATCTAACAGGAACATTTCGCCTGGCAGGATATCTTGCACGCAGGCGAAATGATAAAAGCGAAAACAATACAATATTTAAATGTATCATAACAGGGATATCAGCTGGCTGGGATTTAATTACCGGGTCCTCCAGGAAGCGGATGATCCCACTGTTCCCTTATTGGAACGGGTTAAATTCTTGTCCATCTTTTCCAGCAACATGGATGAATTCTTCCGGGTCCGTTACCCGGTTATTGCGTTTTATGGTACATTAAAGAATAAAACATTAAATAAAATAGATCCTCCGTACGACAAGAACCTGGGAGAAAAGGTTCAGGATATTATACTGGAACAGCAGCACGAGTTTGGCGACATCATATATTCCAAAGTGCTTCCGCAGTTGGAGGCGAACAAAATTATACTCTATTACCTGCGTCCTCTTCCTGAAGAATTTAAGAGCCAGGTAAGGGAGTTGTTTTTTTCGCGTGTGCTCGCTTTTATTCAGCCGGTGTTTATGGAAAAAATGGGCCGGCAAAAATTCTTTCCAGAAAATAACAAGCTCTATTTTTTTGTATTACTGAAAAAGGACGGTGCTGACAAGTACAATCACGCAGTAGTAAACATACCATCAGACAAGCTGCCAAGACTGATTAAACTGCAGTCTGGCGATGATGTCGACCATATTGTTATTCTCGACGATATTATCCGGGAGAATATGAATTGCATATTTACCGGATTTGCAATTCACGCCTGCTACAGTTTCAAAATAACCCGGAATTCAGACCTTTTCTTGAGTGAGGAACTGATCCCTGAAGACACCCTGAAAGAAATTGAAAAAAAACTGGACAAAAGGGATATGGGAAATCCGACCCGGTTTTTGTTTGAAAAAGGGATGCCTCTTAGCGTTCAGAATTTCCTGGCGTATTACCTGGAATTGAAACAGGAGGAATTATATGAGGGAGGAAGATATCATAACCTGAGCAACCTTGCTTCATTGCCGGCCAGCCGAAAAGATCTTGAATATGCGCCGATGGAACCGCTTAAGCCAGTAGGACTGGATTATTGCGGAGATATTTTCCGGCAGATTGAAGAAAAGGATTTGCTGCTTCATTTCCCTTATGAGTCTTATAATCCTGTCCAGGCCTTTTTTAACCAGGCTGCTATTGACCCGGATGTTGTTTACATTGCAGTTACACTGTACCGCGTGGCGTCTGAGTCGCATATTGTAAACGCGCTGATAAGTGCGGCAAAAAATAAAAAGAGGGTCCAGGTATTTGTAGAACTAAAAGCAAGGTTTGATGAAGCCAATAATATAAAGTGGAGTAAAGAAATGATCAAAGCGGGCGTCCGGATTATTTATAGCACTCCAAAGATTAAAATCCATTCCAAAATAGCGCTGGTGCTGAAAAAGTCGAGGAAAAAGTTAAAGGGGTATGGTTATGTGGGGACAGGGAATTTTAATGAAACTACCGCACGATTTTATACCGATCACGCGATGTTCACCGCACGCAACGAAGTACTCAAAGACTTGCAGCGGCTATTCACCAAGCTCGAAAAAGAAAAGGAGCCTCCAGGAAATGCGCCGAATGAATTCGATCATTTGCTGGTCTCGCAATACAATATGGTTAATGTATTTGAAGATGAAATAAACAATCAAATTAAAAGAAAACAAGGAGGGCAGGATGCGCTGATAAGGATTAAGGTCAACAACCTGGAAAATACCCATATGATCGATTTGCTTTACAGTGCCGGCCAGGCGGGAGTACCGGTTAAGCTAATTGTGAGAAGTATTTGCTGCATCGCACCTGGCAGTCCCGGTTTGAGCGAAAACATAGAGGTAAAAAGAATTGTCGATCGGTTCCTTGAGCATAGCCGGATCTACATTTTCGGAACCGGACCCGATCAGAATGTTTATATCGGTTCTGCCGACATGATGACAAGAAACCTGCGCCATCGCATTGAAGTGTGCGCTCCGGTGGTAGATGAACGATTGAAAAAGGAACTTGTTGATTATTTCGAAATTCAATGGAACGACACGGTAAAGGCTGTCAGGCTGGATGCTAATCTTAACCAGGTAAAACAGCATCCTGATTCAGTGGATGAAGCAAAATGTCCGCAGGAAAAGATATATGAATATCTAAAAAACAGGTGATGAAGTGGTTTCAAAAATTAATACTGGGTTCTTCGCAGGTGACAAAATTTCGTTTTCGGAGGATTGTTCTTATCAGCCTTTCGTGGACGGCGATTGATCTTTTTCTATACCTCCGCCATGTTTCCGGCCGCGATGATATTGACTACCCATACCATGAGATCAGTTTTTCAGCCTGTTTGTTAAGGTCAGGGATCGTGCTGATAGTGAGTTTTATAATGTCCTGGTTATTGCTGAAGGAAATCAGGATTGCATTCGTCAAACGCTCGCTGATCACCAGTTTCATCATCAAGGTATTTTTGTTGCTGGTGGTCGCAGTTATTGCAGGCATTACCATTTTTACACTTCATTTTCTGATTATAAAAAAGATGAATTTTGCCGAAACGCTTCACGAGCTCCGCAGTTATTTTTTATACACACGCCTCGCCACGGATAGCCTGTTGTTCTGGATGGTCATGTTAGTATCTGCCCTGGTTATTGTCGAAATTGACCAGAAATATTCTCCCGGAGTTTTTTGGGAAATATTGACCGGGAAATACCTTAAGCCAAGGAATGAGAAGCGGATCATCATGTTCCTGGATCTTAAAGATTCGACTCCGATTTCAGAACAACTGGGCCATGAAAAATATTTTCTCTTTATCAAAGATTTTATTTATTGGGTGTCTAAGGCGATATTGGAAAATGAAGGAATGATTTACCAGTATGTGGGTGACGAAGTGGTGGTGACCTGGCCGTATAGAAAGCTCAATATATTGAAGTCAATGAACGCGGTAATCGAATCCCGGAGATCCATACAGCGGAATTCGGATTACTTTCGAAGGGAATATAATGGAATAGTTCCCGACTTTAGAGTGGGATTGCATGCCGGTGACGTCACAATCGGGGAAATTGGAATTATGAAAAAGGACATTGCAATAAGTGGCGAAGCCATGAATATTGCTGCCCGTATCAGGAGTACCTGCAATGAATTGAATCAAAAGTTCGTTGTGTCGAAGGATTATTTCGAGAGCGGTATTTTAAAATCGTGGCAGGGGGAAGATCTTGGAGAGGTTTCACTGAAAGGTCTTGATGAATCTATGCAGTTGTACGCATTGAAGATATAGGTATCAAAATTGTATAGGAAGTATAGCGTGGAATTATTCAAAAGACGCGAACAAATGTTTTATTAACCAAGCAGCTATGATTAAAGCGGTTATACGAAAGACAACCTGTTTAACAGTATCGTGGATGTTGTTCGCAGCCACCTGTAACACCCTGAATTCCCAAACATACATTGTGACCGATTCTCCATGGGTAAAGGGTACCACTGTAGTGATACCGGGAAAGGAATACAACCGTTCTGCATGGCACAATTTTTTTTGGGGAGAACATTACCGAAAAGAATGGAACACGGCTTTCCGTGTAAGGAATTTTTATCTCGATTCAACCCTTGAAGGTTTGATGCCTTCACAGGAAGGAGGGGGACGCCAGTCAAAAACCTTGCGCCTCAGGGATAAAAATTCCAAAGATTATGTCTTGCGAAGCGTCAATAAGGATTTCAGCAGGGCACTGAATAATATGGATGGGACGTTCATCGCCCGAGTTACAAAGGATCAGGTTTCGATGGGTCATCCCTATGCCGCGTATACGATCACGCCGATGATCCAGGCTGCCGGCATTTATCACACGATTCCTGAAATAGTATTCGTGCCAAAGCAAAAGGCGCTGGGTTCGTTTAATGACGAATATGGTGACCAACTTTATCTGTTTGAGCAGCGGGCCGACGAAAGCCAGGAGGGTGCGGACAATTTCGGCAATGCTAAAAATGTGATTGGGAGTGAAAAACTGTTTGAAAAACTTTGGGATGAGAATGACAATTATATCGATCAGCCGGCATTTGCAAAAGCGCGCCTCTTTGATATGTTCATTGGTGACTGGGGCCGTCATCCTGATAACTGGCGCTGGGCTGAATTTGACCTTGGGCAACAAACTATCTACAGACCTGTGCCGAGAGACAGGGACCAGGCATATACAAAAATTGATGGCCTGTGGCCCAACTTAGCGGGCGGTTATCACAAATTCCGGCATTTGCAGGGATTTAATTATTCAATTAAGAAGGTCGGCGCATGGAACTACCCGGGCAGAACGCTTGATTACAGGTTTATCAATGAGCTGCAGCTCGAGGATTGGGTGGCCCAGGCAAAAGATTTGCAGGGTGAGTTAACCGACAGTCTTATCGAAAGCAGTATCAGGCGAATGCCGCCGGAATTGTTTAAAATTTCAGGTGAAACCATCATAGCTAAATTGAAATCAAGACGCGATGATTTGCAACGATACGCTAAAGAATATTATGAATACCTCGCCAGGACGGTGACGATACTGGGATCGGAAAAGACAGAAAAAATTGAAATAGAAGTATTGCCTGGCAGGAAGGTTGACATCGATGTTTTTAAAATAAATAAGCATGGAAATATTATCGATACTCCGTACTATTCGAGGCGTTTTAATGCTAAAGAGACAAAGGATATCTATTTGTATGGGTTAGGGAAAAAGGACATAATTTCTTTAAAAGGAGAAAATAAAAACAAAATTAAAGTGCATATTATTGATCCGCAGGATAAGGATTCGGTATATGTACAGGGAGACAACAGGAGGATAAATCACATTAAATTTTTCCGAGGTGAAAAATTTGAATATGATACTATCCGCGACGAAAAAATGAATATAGATATCGTTCCAATTATAACTCCTGCTGTATACAGTGTTTTTGAACGCGACCCGCAGGATCTTTTGCCAAGAACTGGTATAAAAGTAAAAGCCGGAGTTGTGTTAACACCGCAGCCGTGGCGAAAAAAGCAGTACCAGATCGTTCATTCACTTCATGCATTTTATGGTTTTTTGCGACAGTCTTTTAACGTAGGCTACGTTGGCCGTTATGGGTACACATTCGGTAAATGGGACCTGATCGTCAAAGGCCGGATGGATAACCCGGCTGTCGAGAATTTTTATGGGCTGGGTAATAATACCGAGGTTGATAACTCGGGAAGGAATTTTTATCGGACAGAAAGCTCCCGCGTTTATGCGGGCATTGGGGTTGACCGAAATATCAACGATATGCACCGGGTTGAAATGACCATGGTCTATCAATCTGTAAAATACAAGGAAATGCCCGGGCATTTTATTTCGAATGGGGTGCATATGGATCCTTCCATTTACGATAGGAAACACTTCGCCGGAATTGAAGCGAATTATATATACGATCGTACTAAAGGCAACATTTGTCCGCTTCGTGGTTTTATCGTCAACTTCGGCGGCGGATTTTTGAGAAACTTGTCCGATACAGGGTATTCCGTAGCAAAATTGAATTCGACCATCGCTACGTTTGTTCCTTTAAGCAAAAAGTTTACGCTCGCCATGAGAGCAGGCGGCGCCACTGCGTTTGGCAAACCCGATTTTTATCATTTGAATCGTATGGGAGGTAATATGCAGGTAAGGGGATATGCCAGGGAGCGTTTTTACGGAAAGAGCCTTGCATTTGCAAACACCGAGATCAGGTGGATCACGAATACAAAAAACTACTTCTTCAATGGCCGTGCCGGCTTGGTCGGCTTTTATGATATCGGCAGGGTATGGATGCCCGATGAGAAATCAGATAAATGGCATCCCGGGTATGGGGGAGGGGTTGTCATTATTCCTTTCAACAAAATAACGCTGTCCGCTATGTATGGTCAGTCAACGGAGGGTTATCACATATTATTCCTGGCTTCCTTGTTTTTCTAGTTGCGAGCGAGACACGAGCGAAGCAATTTACTTTTACCTCTTATTGACCGTCATTGCGAGTGAGGCACGAGCGAAGCAATCACTTTGTTGCGTCCTCATTTGTTTTTCTTTTACCCTCGTCGTCCTTTGATTTTACATCGCCATCTTCGTCTCCTTTCCTTGCAGTCGCCATCTTTTATCTTAAAATCTCCATCCTCGTCTTCCTTTATCGGTTCCCATATTTATAGCTGCCATTTTCTGTTTTTACCACCTGGCCATTTATTACTTCACCGGTAGCACCGTAAAGGGTGTCTTTTGTTTTTCTGTTTACAAAAATATATACTGGTTGCCTTGTTTCAGCATCCACCATAAGGCCCGTGATCTCATCTTTGACCAGGGTGATGGATTTCCCGGTATTCAGGTCGTAATAACCCGATTGTGTTCGTTCTTCACAGCCGCAAAGTAACAATGCTGTAACCACCGACATAATAATAATTTGTTTCATATAGGTTTTAATTTATTTAAACAATTGGTGGAGGTGCATACAGTCGCCCAATGGCCATGCCATCTCAACCACGACTGGTACTGTGCTGTATCCATTTCTGATGGGGAAATTATTGCGAGTTAGGGGACCGGGAATGACCTGTATACTTCCCTTGATTTGAGTGGATGAAGTGCAGGCTCTGCATACAGTTGCTTTTAATGCTATAATATAAAAGCAGAATTTGCGAATGATTTTGCTTTCGATATTGGAAAAACATATATCTTTTGGTTTTATAAGATTTCCACGACCGACTTTGCTATATGAGCCAGCCAAACAAATACCTTTTCCCCTTTATACTTGTAACGAGCCTTTTTTTTCTCTGGGCCTTCCTGCACAACATCAATCCCATCTTAATTCCCCATCTGAAAAAAGCCTGCCAGCTAACAGACACCCAGTCTGCATTTATTGACACTGCAGTTTATCTTGGTTATTTTTCAATTGCACTTCCTGCGGGTTGGATGATGCATCATTACGGCTACAAGAAAGGAATTCTCGTAGGACTGCTATTATATGGATTAGGCGCCTTATTATTTATTCCGGCAGCGGGTTCCCGGGATTATGCCATTTTCCTGGCTGGACTGTTCGTAATGGCTGCGGGTGCAACTTTTTTAGAAACGGTGGCGAACCCATACATTACCAAACTGGGAGATGAAAAATCGGCTGCGCAAAGATTGAACTTAGCCCAATCGTTTAACGGAGTCGGTGCTTTCATAGCCCCAATAATCGGCGGACGAATTATTCTTTCGGGCATTGAGCATACAAAAGACGAACTGAAGAATATGACGCCTGAAAAATTAACCGGGTATCTGAATTTCGAAGCATCGACGGTTAAAATACCATACCTGGTAATTGCTGCGGTGGTGTTCACATTACTGGCGGTCTTCTTTTTTTCTCATATTCCCGAGATCAAAGAAAAAGATGAAAAAGAAGCCGGAAAATTTTCGTTTCGTGTATTCAGGCATGTCCATCTGAAATGGGCGGTCATTGCTCAGTTCTTTTACGTGGGAGCGCAGGTTTGTGTAGGCAGTTTTTTCATTCGCTATTCACGATACGTGGATGGTATTCCTGAAAAAATTGCTGCCAACTGGTGGTTTGTCGCGATGGTAGGATTCATGCTTGGCCGTTTTTCCGGAACTTTTTTAATGAAGTATATTAAGCCGGCCAGGCTTCTCGGGGCGTATGCGATTATTAATACCTTGCTGCTGCTGATAGCTGTCTTTGCCAAAGGAACTACTGCGGTGTATGCTGTAATAGCCGTGCCGTTTTTTATGTCAATAATGTTTCCCACCATATTTGCCATGGGCATATCAGGTCTTGGCGAAGAAGCAAAGATTGGATCGTCCTTTCTTGTGATGTCGATTGTCGGGGGTGCCATATTCCCATTAGCAATGGGTCAGATATCTGATGCAACAGGAGGAAATATTCAACTGGCATATGTGATACCCATTTTTTGTTTTGTGGTTGTTGGCTATTTTGCGTGGAGATTCAGAAACTTATTCACTGATACTGTAAAAAGTCATTGAAATGAAAAGATATTGTCTTGCTTTGGACCTCATAGATGACGAGGGGCTGATTTCCGATTATGAAAAATATCATAAAGAAGTCTGGCCTGAAATTAAAAAAAGCATTCTTGATTCGGGGATTGTAGAAATGGAAATTTACCGCATTGAAAACAGGTTATTCATGATCATTGAAACAATCGATGAATTTGATTTTGCGAAAAAAATGGCCGACGATGCCGCGAACCCGGATGTACGGGAATGGGAGCAGGTGATGTGGCGGTATCAACAGCCCCTGCCACGAAGCAAGCCGGGTGAAAAATGGAGATTAATGGACAAGATATTTTCACTCACCGAATGATGATAAAAACCGGGTAATTTTTTTTTATGGAGTTGAATAAAAATTAAGTTGTGTTATGTTTCGATTAGACGGAAAAACGGCTATAGTCACAGGTGGCGGAAGCGGCATCGGTCGTGCAATCGCATCACTGTTTGGAAAGCAGGGAGCAGAAGTGTGCATCCTCGATTATGATGAAACCGCGGCGACAAATGTTGCTGATGAAATAAAGTCCAATGGAGGCCGTGCCCATGGTATAAAATGTGATGTAAGCAACCACGAACTGGTGCATAGCATTGTACAGGCAATAATAAAGAATTTTAGCTATGTTGACATATTGGTCAACAATGCTGGTGTGGCACATATAGGTACTGCTGAAAACACTAAAGAAGAAGATTTTGACCGCCTGTTCAACGTGAATGTAAAAGGAGTTTACAATCTTTTGCATGCTGTTATACCTTTTATGAAAGTAAGGGGCGGGGTGATTCTCAATATGGCGTCTGTTGCATCATCGGTGGGCCTGGCTGATCGGTTTGCATATTCAATGACGAAGGGGGCGGTAGTTGCGATGACTCTTACCACGGCCAAAGATTACATAAGTCATAAGATCCGTTGCAATTGCGTTTCTCCTGGCCGGGTTCATACACCGTTTGTAGATGGGTTTATTGCAAAAAATTATCCCGGCAGGGAAAAGGAGATGTTTGAAAAACTATCCAAAACTCAGCCCGTTGGCCGGATGGCGCAACCTGGTGAAATTGCGTACCTCGTTTTATATTTATGCAGCGATGAAGCTTCTTTTGTTACCGGCTGTGATTACCCGATTGACGGAGGCTCAATTAAATTGAATACCTAAGCCTCCCCAAACCCCTCCGAAGGAGGGAGTTTGCAAGGCACAGACCCTTATGTCCATTTGGCCGTATTGAAAACTAAAGTGCATTATTTGAAACTAATTATTAATTAATAAAAAAGACTTGCCTTCTGTTGGGGTCTGTGCCAGGTTGGCCTCCCTTGACGGGGGAGGTCAGGAGGGGGCCATGAAACTTATCAGGTTTGGAGAGCCGGGACACGAAAAACCCGGTGTTTGTATAAACAATGAGCATTTTGATGTGTCCGGTTTTATACACGATTATGACGAGCGTTTTTTTGCTAATGGTGGATTGCCACACCTTGCGTGGATGGTAGAGCAAAACAAGACCATCTTAAAAAAAGTGCCTTCGAATATTCGCCTGGGTTCGCCGGTAGCAAGGCCTTCGAAAATAATTTGCATTGGCCTGAACTATTCTGACCATGCAAAAGAAACAGGAGCTAAACTCCCCGAAGAACCTGTCATCTTCATGAAATCAACCACCGCTCTCGCCGGCCCCTTTGACGATATTATCATCCCAAAAAACTCGACAAAGACAGATTGGGAAGTGGAACTGGCGGTATTGATCGAAAAAAAGACAAGCTATGTAGACGAAGCCGAGGCTATGGATTATGTGGGCGGCTATTGCCTTCACAATGATATTAGTGAACGCGAGTTTCAATTGGAACGTGGTGGTACATGGGATAAAGGCAAAGGTTGCGATACGTTTGCACCCATTGGTCCGTGGTTAGTTACTAAGGATGAAATAGCAGATGTTCACAAACTTCGGCTCTGGCTTAAAGTGAATGATAAGATGATGCAGGACAGTACTACAGCCAACTTAGTGTTCAGGATACCGGTCCTCGTTTCCTATGTTAGTCGATTTATGACACTCTTGCCTGGTGATATAATCTCGACGGGTACTCCTGCCGGCGTGGGCTTGGGTTTCAACCCTCCAGTTTATTTAAAACCAGGTGACGTAGTTGAACTCGGTGTTGAGGGATTGGGAGTATCAAAACAAACCTGTGTTGCATACAGCAAGGTAGCGGAAGCAAAGGGTTAGAAATATCTTCTTCTTCAAATATCACTGTGAATGATATGGTAATCGATACGCATGTTCATTTCTGGCATTATGATAAAAAACGAGATGCGTGGATCACCGATAAGATGAAAACACTGCAGGAAGACTATCTCCCGCAAACTATTTCCGGCACATTGCGGAGGAATGGAGTTGATGGTTGTGTTGCGGTGCAGGTCGACCAATCAGAACTTGAAACTCTTTTTTTAAAGGAGTTGGCGAATACTCACGATATCATTAAGGGAGTTGTTGGCTGGGTTGATTTGCAGGCAGAAAAGTTAGAAGAAAGATTACATTACTTTTCTCAATTCAATATCATTAAGGGCTGGCGGCATATCGTCCAGGCTGAAGCAGACGATTTTTTATTGCGGCCTGCATTCCAGAGAGGAGTGAGCCTGTTGCAGGCCTTCAATTATACATATGACATATTGATCTACCCGAAGCAATTAAAATCCGCGTTGGAATTTGTTTCGAAGTTCCCCGAACAGAAGATGGTAATAGATCATTGTGCAAAGCCCGAAATAGCCGCGAAAAAAATAGACGATTGGGCCATACTCATGGGTGAGCTAGCAAAACGTCCAAATGTCTACTGCAAGCTTTCCGGTTTATTCACTGAGGCAAGGTGGAAGGAATGGAGCCCTGCCGAATTTTATCCTTATCTCGATGTTGTATTTAAAGCATTTGGAACGGACCGATTATTGTTTGGGAGTGATTGGCCGGTAATATTACTGTCAGGAATTTACGTACAATGGAAAAGTTTACTCGAGAAGTATATGGAACATTTTGATGAAGAAGAAAAGGAAAAAATATTCGGCAGCAATGCCGCCAGATTTTATAACCTGTAATTATAATCGAGTCATGGATCTTTTATTAAAGGATAAAGTAATCATCGTGACGGGAGGCGCCAAAGGAATTGGAGAAGGAATTGTAAAAGTGCTGGCAAAGGAAGGTGCAATACCTGTTATAGTCGGCAGAAACCGGGAGGATAATCAAAAGACAGCCACCGCCGTGATGGCTGACGGTGGAAAAACCTTTGAAGTTGTGGCCGAACTTTCTGATCCAAAGACCTGCGAACAGGCGGTGAAAGAAGTGATCGAACAGCTTGGAAGAATTGATGGGTTAGTAAATAACGCCGGAGTAAATGATGGCGTCGGCCTGGAAAACGGCAATTATCAAAACTTTTTGGCAAGCTTGCATAAGAATGTCATCCACTATTACCTGATGGCCCATTTTGCCTTGCCAGAATTGAAGAAGTCAAAAGGAAGCATTGTAAACATCACTTCTAAAACTGCAGATACAGGCCAGGGAGGTACTTCCGCCTATGCTGCATCAAATGGCGGTCGCAATGCAATGACAAGGGAATGGGCAGTGGAATTATTGAAATATGGAATAAGAGTAAACGCCGTTTCTGTTGCCGAATGTTACACGCCTCTGTATGCCAGGTGGATTGAATCGCTACCGAATCCGAAAGAGAAGCTAAAAGAAATTGAATCGAAGATCCCGCTGGGCAACAGGATGACGACTGCAGAGGAAATTGCAAACATGGTTGCTTTTCTTCTGAGTGACAGGTCCAGCCACACCACAGGGCAGATCATTCATGTGGACGGCGGATACGTTCATTTGGACCGCGCACTGGCAAACGCATAAAGATGAAAACGCTTATCTGTACGAGGCCGGGCCTGTTTGATTATGTAGAAAGAGAAATTCCTCAATCCGGAAACGATAGTACTATACTTCGTATTCAGAGAATTGGCATCTGCGGCACAGATCTCCATGCCTTTGACGGCACGCAGCCTTATTTTCAATATCCGCGTGTGCTGGGTCATGAGCTCGCTGCTGTGATAGAAGAGACCGGCACCAGTGATTTTCAAAAAGGAGAACCGGTAACGTTCATCCCTTATTTCCATTGTGGTAATTGTATTGCATGTCGCAATGGCAAAACAAACTGTTGTGCATCGCTCAAAGTTTGTGGCGTGCATATCGACGGGGGTATGACCGAATATTTTTCGGTGCCTTCGTCCACATTATTGCATAGTGAAGGCTTAGGACTTGATGAATTAGCATTGGTTGAACCATTGGCTATTGGAGCACACGCTGCAAAACGCGCGGCCGTTTCGGCAAACGAATTTGTCCTTGTAATGGGCGCGGGCCCTATTGGAATTGGAACAATGGAATTTGTCCGTATTGCCGGTGGCCGGGTAATTGCAATGGACGTAAATAACGATAGATTGAACTTCTGTAAAAGAAATTTTGGAATGGACTATATTGTCCATGCCGGAGCAGGCGATGAAGTGGAACGGTTAAAGGAAATTACCCATGGTGATATGCCCACCGTTGTGATCGATGCAACGGGAAATCTCGCCGCTATTAACAAAGGCTTTGAATACATGTCTCATGGCGGACGCTACGTGTTGGTAGGCTTGCAAAAAGGAAATATAAGTTTCAGCCATCCTGAATTTCATAAACGCGAAGCAACATTGATGAGTAGCCGCAACGCTACCAAAAAGGATTTTGCCTATGTCATTGATTGTATTAAAAATGGTTTGATTGATCCATCAAAATATGTCACACACAGGTTGGCATTTGACCAGGTAAAAGAATGTTTTGCTGAGTTACTGGATCCTGCTAAGAAGGTAATTAAAGCAGTGGTTAATTTATAGTGCCGGACCGTTATAGCGGCTTGGCTAAAAGAAAGCCGATTATCTTTTTTCCCAGATAACTCTTACAAGGGTGGCCGACTGGTAAAAATTATCGCCGTTGCATAGATTTACACCGGGCCCGCCGAAACCACCAACCTCACATAATAGCTGGCAGTCGCTGTCCATGATTTGTGTGGCAGCATCAGCAATTATTTTTTCATCCGGCAGAAAAGCATATACAGTTTTAAATTGAAACCGGTACTCTTCTACTCTTCCAATCGCCCAGTTGGAATTTTCAAAGTTTTTTTCAATTTCGTTTTTGATACATTCCGGGATGTTTGAAGCAATATCTGGCTTGTGTTTCGCGCAGGCCAACGTCACAAGAAGCAACAGAGAGAAGACTCCAGGTAAAAAAAGCTTCATATTCTTTTTGGGAATTGACAAGTGTCATAATGCCAATGTTGCATCACTTATAGATCCGGTCAATGGCATCTTTGTATTTTTCCATAATGACCCTGCGCTTAAGTTTTAAAGTCGGCGTCAGTTCGCCTCCATCAACCGACCATTCGGAAGGAAGCAGTTCAAACCTTTTGACCTGTTCAACATGATTGAAATACTTATTAAAGCTTTCCACTAAATCTTTGAACAAATCGATCACCTTTGGATTACGAAGAAGCGCTTCATTGTCAGTTTCACTAATACCATTATGCCTTGCCCATTCTCTTACGTTAGAAATTGATGGAACGATTAGAGAACCCACATATTTTCTTTCTGATCCAACCACCATGGCCTGTTCGACAAAAGGCGACTCCTTGAGCTTACTTTCAATTGGAGTGGGAGCCACATATTTACCACCGCTGGTTTTGAATAACTCTTTTTTGCGGTCAGTTATTTTGAGGAATTTGTTTTCTATCATCACGCCGATATCACCGGTATAAAACCAGCCGTCTTTCAGGGCTTCTGCGGTGAGGTCCGGCCTCTTATAATATCCTACCATTACATTAGGGCCCTTGCAAAGGATTTCTCCATCCTCTGCAATCTTTACTTCTACGCCATCAATCAGTGGTCCCACCGTCCCGAATTTCCTGTCTTTTACATCATACCTGTTTACGCTGATCACCGGGGATGTTTCGGTGAGACCATAACCTTCCATTATGACAATACGTGCCGCTGTAAAAATGCGGATTAGCCGCACCTGGCATGCTGCACTGCCTGTGACGATGCACTTAACATTATTACCTAATGCTTCTCTCCACTTGTTGAAAATAAGTTTGTTTGCAAGCGACAGTTGCATCGTGTACCAGAGCCCCTGGTTGGTATTGATCTCAAATTTTTCCGCGAGGCCGATCGCCCAGAAATAAAGCCTTCGTTTGAGCCCTTTCAGCTCTTTGCCTGCATTGATAAGGCGTTCATATACTTTTTCAAGCAAACGTGGCACGGTTGTAAACATGTCAGGCTTGACTTCCCGTAAATTATTTCCAACCGTATCGAGGCTTTCAGCGTAGTAAATGGAAACTCCAGTAAACATGTACAGGTAACTCACCATTTTTTCAAAAATATGGTTCAATGGCAGGAAGCT
>Ga0111539_10004187_pt1 | contig 18933 bp, 14 predicted proteins | sample RhiMethybrSRZTD1_FD_79667 | JGI IMG/M metagenome (GOLD analysis project Ga0111539, IMG submission 79667) | Populus rhizosphere microbial communities from Tennessee, USA - Rhizosphere MetaG P. TD hybrid SRZTD1 (version 2) (version 2) | ecosystem: Host-associated > Plants > Roots > Rhizosphere >... | reverse complement strand
CTCGCGATACTGAAGCTTCATTACCTGCGCTGGGTGCTGTTCGATATCGGCGGCGCCACGTACTTCATGTATCAAGGTATTTTCGACACCGACTTCGACAAGTACACCGAGGATGCCGTGAGTCTGTTCGGTGCAACCGGCATCGACACGGTGTTCGAGAACCTCGAGGGCTTCCCGAAGGACTGGAAGACGAACGCGCCGGCTTTCGTCGAGTTCGTCCGCAAGCATCAGCAGCCAAGCTTCCTCGAGTACGGCGAATATCCGTTCGTCAGCGCTGATGAGATCAAGAAAGCGCTGGCGCTCAAAGCATCGTTCAGCGCGATGCTCGATCAGATGCAATAGGAAGCGGGGCCGTCATGCTCGAGTTGAACGACATCCAGTACATCGTCTTGGCCCGCGCGCCGGCGGTCACAGGGCGTTACGAGTTCCTTTCGTTTCGCGACGGCGCGGCCGGGCGAGCGTGGCTCGCTGCGATACTCGACCGCGTCCCGTCCGTGGAGCAGGTGCGGAAGTCGGTCAAAGAGGATCAGAGCTGGATCTCCGTGGCGTTCACTTGGAACGGATTGCGCACGCTTGGTCTCGGCGAAACCTCGCTCGCGTCGTTCCCGGAGGAATTCAGGCAGGGCATGGCGAGCCGCGCCGACATCCTCGGCGACGAGGGAACGCATCACCCGACGAATTGGGTGGGCGGGCTCGGGACCGGCAAGGTTCACGCGATCGCGGTTCTATTCGCGCGCGACTCGAAGGAGCGCGAGCGCAGCGTTGCAGCGCATCGTGAGCTCGTCGAGCGCTGCGACGGCGTCGAGGTGCTCTCGTTCATCGACCTCGAAGCCACGCCGCCTTTCGAATACGCGCACGATCACTTCGGTTATCGCGACCGGTTGTCGCAGCCCGTCGTCGAGGGTTCCGGCGACGAGCCGACGCCAGGTTCCGGCGCGCCGCTCAAGCCCGGCGAGTTCATCCTCGGCTACCCCGACGAGAATGGTCCGCCGGCCGGTTTGCCGCAGCCCCCGGAGCTCGTTCGCAACGGTACGTACATGGCTTATCGGCGCCTCGAGGAGCATGTCGGGAAGTTCCGCGATTTCCTTCGCGAGCACGGCAAGACGCCCGAGGGCGAGGAGCTGCTCGCCGCGAAGCTGATGGGCCGCTGGCGCAGCGGTGCGCCGCTCGTTCAGAACCCCGACAAGGACGATCCCGCGATGGGCGCCGATCCGCAGAGGAACAACGACTTCAACTACAAGGAGCAGGACCCGCTCGGTTACGCCGTGCCGCTCGGCTCGCACATCCGCCGCATGAACCCGCGCGACACGGCCGCGAACATGAACCGTCGCCGCATGATCCGCCGCGGCGGCACCTACGGTTCGCATTTGCCGGAGGGCACGCCCGACGACGGCGTCGAGCGCGGCATCGCCGCGTTCGTGATCTGCGGGAGCCTCGTGCGGCAATTCGAGTTCGCGCAGAACGTCTGGGTCAACGACCGCAATTTTCACGAGCTCGGCAACGAGCGCGATCCCTTCGTCGGCTCTCACGACGGCACATTCGAGTACAAGATCCCGAAGCGCCCCGTGCGCAAGACGATCAAGGGGCTGCCCGCGTTCACGACCTGCCGCGGCGGCGAGTATTTCTTTCTTCCCGGCCTCAAGGGTCTGCGTCATCTCGCCGCACTCGGCGGCTGACGCTGCGCCAGCGGACCCGACTGCAACGACAAGGACACGCCTCGTATGACCGACATCCAACCCGCCCGCACCTACAACCAGGCTCACGTCGCGCGCCAATACGCGCGCGGCAAACGCCGCATCAGCATCTACTGGACCTGGAGTTATGCCTGGGAGTCGCAGCGCGACCTCACGGAGATGGACAATCGGTTCTCGTCGATGACCGAGGTCCGCAGAGTCGCCTGGCCGGCATACGAAGGGCCGGAGTGGGGCAGCGCGCGCTTCCTGCAGGGGATCGCCGGCACGCTCGAACTGTTCCATCGCTCGGCGCTGAGTTTTCAGAAGATCGCCGGAGAGACTACCGGCCATCCCGTCGCGGTGTTCCAGCGCGTCGATCAGGCGGGCTATCCGGCGCCGATCGACGAGCGGATCCTCGCCGACACGGACACGCTGATGGTGTTCGGGCTCGACCATCTGCCGTCGAACGAAGAAGCGTCGACGGCGGAGATCGAAGCGATCCGTGCGTGGCTTGGGCGCGAGGGCACGTGCTTGCTGCTCGCGCCGCATCACGACGTGGGCTTCACGGACGACCTCGAGCAACGCCAAGTCGAGTACCGCTATCACCGCGACGCGCTCGTGCCGCGCCAGCAGCGCTTCAGCGCTTACACGCGCTCGCTGATGAAGGCGTTCGACGTTCCCGTGTGGAACGAGTGGGGTTTGCGGCCAGCAACTGTGGCTGGCACAAAAGATATCGCACCGCTGAAGGCGAACCGCGACCTCGACAAGCTCGGGCTGCTCAAGGACGTGACGACGTTCAACTTCCATCCGCATCTGCCGCACTACCGCGTGACGTCGAAGGACGCGCGCGGCATTCACTTGCTCGGTCAACAGCCGGTCGATCTCGAGCGGCCGCATCCGTTCACGGCGGCCGGCAACAGGGAGTGCAACGTCCTGCTTTGGATGCCGCCGGAAGGAAAGCGCGCCGGCGACATCCTGCTCGTCGACTCGACGCACTTCACGACGTTATTCGGCGGCACGGATAGTCTCGCGAGCTTCTGGCGCAATCTCGCGCGGATGCGGTGAAGCGCGGCATCGCGATCGCGATCTCTGCGGTTGCTTCGCTCGGCGCCCACTCGGCGAGCGCGCAGAACCGCGGCCTCTATCCGCTCGGCATGAGTACGACGGGTTCCGGAATCGTCGCCGATCCCGGGCTGAGCTACTCGAATCTGTTTCTGTTCTATTCGCGCGATAGATCCGTGGGCCCCGACGGCGAAGTCGTCGCGACGGGGCAGAATTCCGTGCTCATGGATATGAACACGATCGCGTGGGTCAGCGAGAAGCGCGTGTTCGGCAACGCCAAGTTCTCGATGATCGCCACGATACCGATCGCGAACAACTCGCTGAGCTCGGATGTAAACGGATCGATCAGCGGCGGAGGCGGTCTCGCGGATTCGTTCTATCAGCCCGCGGTCTTCGGTTGGCACTTCGAGCGCGCCGACATCAAGGCCGGCTACGGATTTCTAGCTCCGACGGGCAGCTTCGATCCGGGCGCGAATGACAACGTCGGCTCCGGCTATTGGACTCACGTTTTCTTGTCGGGTCAGACGTTCTTCCCGACGGAGAGCAAGCGGACTGCGATCTCCGCGTTTCAGATGTACGAAATCCACGACACTCAGTCGGGCACGGGGAATCGCCCCGGCGACACGATGAATCTGGATTTCTCGGTGCTGCAAACGCTGCCCGAGCGCGGGGCGACCCGCATCCAGGTAGGCCTCGTCGGTTACGCGGCGCGGCAGACGTCGGCCAAGACGGGTCCTGCGGTGACGGCCGCCGAGTCCGCCACGCGATATCACATCAATGCGCTCGGCGTAGGCTCGGTCGTCGCGATGCCCGAGCGCGGCGTGACGCTGGGTTTCAAATACTTCGATGAATTTTCCAACGAATCGACCTTCGAAGGGAATTCGTTGCAGATTTCGTTCGCCGTCAATCTCAAGTAACGCGCCGACGCCGCTCTTCGAGCGCGCATTGGCATATTGCGTGCATGCGAAGCGAGGGTTTCGACAAGGAGGTACGAACCATGCCAACTGCTACGGGCCACACCACTGCCATCCGTGCCGGCAAGGCGATAGGAACGGACGTCTACGATCTTTCGGGAAAGAAGATCGGCGAGGTCAAGGACATCGTGCTCGAGAAGACCACCAACAACATTCTGTTCGCGGTCGTCAGCTTTGGAGGCGTGCTCGGGATGGGCGAGAAATACCACCCCGTGCCCTGGAGCGAGCTCGACTACGATCCTGATCGCGGCGGCTACACCGTCTCGTTCACGGCGGAGCAACTGAAGAACGCTCCGTCGGACTCGATTGAAGCCCTCACGAAGGGCGACGGCCGCACGTTCCGCGATCGCGCGTTCACGCATTACGGCACGAAGCCCTACTGGCATTGACCGTCTGGCACGCCCGCCGCCGCCCGGCGGGCGTGCCGCATTCCCGCACGGAAGGACTCGCAAGGAGCGAGTGTTATAGTCGCCCCAGCGTTCGCAGGGGCGGCCATGGTCGCGTTCGCAATCCGTCGCACGCTTGGCACGTCGCTCGTGCTCGCCACGTGGCTGCCCGCCACCGCTTCGGCGCAGGCTGCGCCGAGCGCCGAGGAGCAGCGACGAATCATCGCCGAGCGGATCGAGCAAGCCTTGGCGCAAGGCGGCCCTTATTCAAAGTCGCTCATCGATCCGCTAACGAGCTTGGTCGAGCTCTATCAGGAGAGCGGCAGACACGACCTTGCCGTGGCCGCGACCGACCAAGCGATGCAAGTCATCCGCGCCAACTACGGTCTCCGTTCGCTCGATCAAGCACCGTTGATGCGCGAGCGGATTCGAAGCGAGGAAGAGCGGGGCAACTTCGGTGAAGCCTGGGACCTCGAGCAAGCGCTGCTGACGCTCGCGAGCGCGAATCCTGGAGATATTCGCTCCGCCGAAATCTTCGGCGAGATCGGTGACAAGCGGATGGATCTGTTGCGGCGATATGTCGCCGGCGAATTTCCTCCGCAGCTGGTGCTCGGTTGCTACTACCTGGAGCTGCCGGACCATAACTGCACTTACGGTAGCCGCCGAATCGCGATGAGCGCGATGCTAACGGACGCTCAGCGGCACTACGCGGTGGCGATCACCTTGATGCTCCGCAGCGGGCAATATTCAAGCGCCGAGCTTCGAGGTCTCGAGCTCGATCTGATCCGCAGCACGTGGTGGTACGGCGGCAACTATCAAACCGGCCGCCACAGCTTGCGCCGTCTGCTCTCCTACGATGTCGCCAACGACGAGCCGATCGCCCGCCGCGCCGAGGCGCTCGTGCAAATGGCCGATTGGGATTTGCTGTACGAGCACCGCCCGTTGGCGCTCGAAACGTATCAGGAGACCTACGACTTCTTGAGAAGCTCGGGAGTCGAGCCGGCGGCGATCGACGCGCTCTTCTCGCCGGATTTGCCGATCGTGTTGCCGGTCTTTGAGTCGAATCCATTGGCCACGACGGCCGGCGACGAGCACATCGACGTCTCGTTCGAGGTGACGAGGTACGGCTTCGCCGACCGCATCAAGGTGCTGGCCAAGACGGCGAACGTCTCCGACGTGACCGAAGAGCAGCTCGTTCAGCTGATCGCACGGCGGCGGTTCCGGCCGAGAGTCGTGGACGGAGAATTTCCACGCTCGACGCCCGTCGAGCTTCGCTACTACTTGAACGACTGACGCGCGGCTCGCGGGGCGGACTCCGCACGCCTCGAGTTGCCGGGACCGGGCCGCCGGACTAGAGTCGCACTCCTGGAAAAGTACGCGAGGAGCAGCTCGGCGCCGGTGCAGAACGCTAGCGCGATCGGGGTTTTCGATTCGGGCGTCGGCGGTCTTTCGGTACTGAGGCACATCCGCGCGCAACTGCCGAGCGTGCCGCTGCTCTACGTCGCCGACTCGGGACACGTGCCCTACGGCGACAAGACGCAGGACTACATTCGCGAGCGCTCGCTCGTGCTCACGGAGTTCCTGATTCGCCATGGTGCAGCCGCCGTGGTGATCGCGTGCAACACGGCGACGGCCGCGGCGGCCGCGCCCCTGCGCGCGCGCTTCACGCTGCCGATCGTCGCGATGGAACCCGCCGTGAAGCCCGCCGTCACCGCCACGCGCAGCGGCGTCGTCGGCGTGCTCGCGACCGTCGGCGCGCTCGAGAGCGCGCGCTTCGCGGCGCTGCTCGAGCAGTACGCCGGCGACGTCGAGATCGTCACGCAAGCGTGCCCGGGCCTCGCCGAGCAAGTCGAGGCCGGCGAGCTCAAGAGCATCGCGACGCGCGAGCTCGTCGCGCGCTACACGCAACCGCTCATCGCGCGCGGTGCCGACACGATCGTGCTTGGCTGCACGCATTATCCGTTCCTTCGTCCGCTGATCAGTGAGATCGTCGGACCCGACGTGCAGCTCATCGATACGGGCGAGGCCGTCGCGCGGCAGGTCGTGCGCAGATTGCCGGAGGCGCTGATCGGGCGCATTGACTTGAAGCCGACGGAGCGTTTCTGGACGACGGGCGACGCGCGTTCCGCTACGCGAGTCGTCGCGAAGCTGTGGGGGCGGCCCGCTAGCGTAGAAGCGCTGTAGGCACCGTCACTCCAGCGCGACGCTTGCGGGGCTCGAGAAGTCGCTTTCCGCGCCCGCGCTGTTCAGCGCGGTGACTGCGAAGTAGTAGGTGTTCGCCGTCAGGTTCTCGATGCGATAGCTTGCGGGACCAAGCTCGCTCAGCGTGATGCTGCTCACGTAGTTGTCCGGCGACGTGCCCCAGTAGAGCCGATAGCCGGCAAGGTCGGTGAGCACCGAGCCGTCGGTGTTGTAGAGCGGCGGCTCCCAGGTCAGCAACGTCGTTCTCGTTGCATCCGACTGCACGGTGATGCTGAACGCGGCAAGCGTCCCGCTGGCGTCGTCGTTATCGCGCACCGTGATCACGATGGCGCTGGTCGTGCCGATGTCGCCGATTCCCGGCATTCCGTCGAGCCGGCCGGATGCCGGGTCGAACAGGGCCCACGCCGGTAAGTGTTGGATGTTGAAACTCAGCGTGTCGGCGACGTCGGGATCATGCGCCACAGGAATGAACGAGTACTGTCTGCCGATGGTCGCGTTCGCGTCCGGCCAGCCGGTAATCCACGGCGCGCGATTCGGCGGTTCGTCGATCGTGATCGAAAACGGCGCGAGCGACGCGGAGGCGACGCCGTCGCTGACCTCGATCTCAATGTTCGAGAACGTGGTGCCAATGTCGGAGAAGAACGGCGTTCCTTGAAGCTGGCCCGTGGCGCGGTCGAAGTGGGCCCAGAGGGGCGTCTGGTTGATGCTGAACGTCAGCGTTGTTCCGGGGTTCGCGTCGCTCGCCGTCGGCGTGAACCAATAGGCCGTTCCGGCGGTCGCCGTCATCGGCGGCGTTCCGCCGATCACGGGCGGCGTGTTCGTCACGGTGATCGAGAACGGCGCGAGCGCCGTCGCGACCTCGCCGTCGCTTACCCAGACGACGATATCGGAGTACGTGCCCGCTTGAGCAGTGGCCGGCGTCCCACTGAACCTGCCGGTAATGCCGTCCAGCGTCGCCCAGACGGGCTTGTTGTCCGCGAAGAACGTCAGCTCGTCGAGATCCGCATCGGTCGCCATCGGCGTGAACTCGTAGGCCACTCCGGCGGGCACGACGGTTAGCGGCATGCCCGATATCGCCGGCGCTCTGTTCGGTTGCGGCACTGTGATCGTGAGCGCGGGCAGCACCGCCGGAGGCGATTTGCCGTCGGTAACGCCGAGCAAGATGTCCGCGAACACTCCGACGTCGCCGAGCCCCGGCGTGCCCGACAGCACGCCCGACGAGCTGAACGTCGCCCAAGTAGGCGCGCGCACGATACCGAACGTGAGCTCGTCGAGGTCCGCATCGCTCGCCGTCGCGGCAAACGAATACAGCGAGCCCACCGTCGCGACGTCCGGCGGGTCGCCATAGATGACCGGGGGACGGTTGACCGTGATCGTGAACGGCGGCAGCGCGGCTGTGTCCTGGCCGTCGCTGACGGCAATCACGATGTTGGCGTCGACGCCGGCGTTAGCTTCCTGCGGTATGCCTATCAACGCGCCCGTAGAAGCATCGAACTGCGCCCACGACGGTTGGTTGATGATGCTGAAGGTCAACCAGTCCGCGTCGGCGTCGTTTGCGGTCGGCGTGAACGACCACCCAGCGCCGACCTGCACGACGGTCGTCGGTGCGCCCGAGATCGTGGGCGGCGTGTTCGACGAAATCACCGTGATCTCGAAAGCGGCAAGCAGCGTGGATGCTTTCCCATCGCTGACGCTGATCACGATGTTGTGGTCCGTGCCCACGTCGATCCCGCCCGGCGTGCCTTGCAACACGGCCGTCGCAGGGCCCGTCTGAGCAAACGTCGCCCAGCTCGGGCGGTTGGCGATCGCGAACGTCATTGCATCGCCGTCGAGATCGGCAGCGGTCACCTCGAACGTGTAGGGCGTGTCCTGCAGCACAAACGTCGCCGGTGCGCCGCCGACGGTCGGCGCGTGATTTCCCGTTCGCTCCGTCACGGTGATCGCGAACGGCGGCAGCGCGGCGGTCGCTTTTCCATCGGTCACGCTGATCACGATGTTCGAGTACGTGCCGCTCGTGCCCTCCGGCGGCATTCCTTTGAACGCGCCTGTCAGCGGGTCGATGGCCGCCCATAGCGGCGCGTTCGCGACGCTGAAATGGAGCGGATAGTCGTCGGAGTCGGACGCCGTCGGCACGAACGCGTACAAGGTGCCCGCTTCGACGGACGCCGGCGGCTGGCCGGAGATTAGCGGCGGCGAGTTCGACAGGAGCACGACGATGCTGAACGGCGCGAGCGCGGCGGTAACGACGCCGTCGGTAACGGTCAGCCGGATGTTCGCGAAGGTGCCCACGTCGGCGTGTAGCGGCGTGCCCTCCAATTGCCCGGTCGCCGAATCGAAGCTCGCCCATGGCGGCCTGTTCGAGACTGCGAACGTGAGCGGTGTGCCGTCGGGGTCGATCGCGATGGGCGTGAACGAGTACGGCTGGCCCGCGACGACGTTCGTGCCCGGCGTGCCGGAGATCTGTGGCGCGGTGTTAGTCACGCTGATCGCAAAGGCTGGCAGCGCGACGGTGTCCTGGCCGTCGCTGACGCTGATCACGATGTTCGAATACACACCGAGATGCGCGGTGCCCGGTGTGCCACGCAGCTCGCCCGTGGAAGCCGTGAACGAGGCCCACACGGGTGCGTTCTGAATGCTGAACGTCAACGTCGTGCCCGGATTCGGATCCGTCGCCGTCGGCCGGAACGAGTACTGCGCGCCGGCGATCGCTGTCGCCGCCGGCGTGCCCGAGATCGTCGGCGCCGTGTTCGACGATGCGACCGTGATCGCGAAGGCCGGCAGCGACACCGACTGCTTGCCGTCGGTGACGCTGATCACGACGTAGCGATTGGTGCCGATGTGCGCAGCACCCGGTGTGCCTCGCAGCAGGCCTGTGCTCTCGTCGAACTCGGCCCAGCTCGGGCGATTGGCGATTGCGAACGTCAGCGCATCGTCGTCGACGTCGCTCGCGATGGGCTGGAACGCGTACTGCGTGCCTTGCAATGCGCTCGTCTCGGGAATGCCGCCGATCACCGGTGAGCGATTCGCCGTGGGCGCCGTCACATTGATCGTGAACGGCGGCAGCGACGCGCTCGATTTGCCGTCGTCGACCGTGATGATGATGTTCGCGAAGGTTCCCGCCGTCCCGGCCGGCGTCCCGAACAAGCGTCCGGACTGCGCGTCGAACGCTGCCCACGCCGGCCTGTTCTGCACGATGAACGTCAGCTCGTCGCCGTCGCCGTCGCTCGCGCTCGGCGTGAAGTCGTAGAGGCGGCCGCCTTCTACATAGGTCAGCGCCGGACCAAAGATGACGGGCGGATGATTCGTACGCGGCGCGGTCACGACGATGTCGAACGCGGGCAGCGAAGCGCTTGCTTGACCGTCGGACGCCGCGATCTCGATGTTGTCGAAGTTACCGACGCTCTGCGGGATGCCGTGCAGCTGCCCTGTCGTCGCGTCGAAGCTCGCCCACGACGGGCGGTTGCGGATCGTGAACGTCAGCGGCGTGCCGTCGGGATCGCTTGCGGTGGGCGTGAACGAATAGACGGCGCCGGCCGTGGCGACCGCCGCCGGCGTGCCGCTGATCTGCGGCGCATGATTCAACGCTGACGGCGTGGTAGCCGTGACGATCGGCGTGGATTCGCTCGTTCGCGCAGGTGGCGCACCGCTTCCGCCGCCTCCGCAGGCACAGAGCACGGCCGTGAGGGCCACGAGCCCCCAGCGACGATGCCGGTGCTTAAGCCACATCCCTGGCCTGTTCTTCTTCTTGTTGGGACGACTCTGCGCCCAACACCACGCGGCCCGGCGCGCATATGACTTAAGAGCCCGTAGCGACTCGTAAGCCAAAGTGCTAGCGTGGAATTTAGCCTCGAGCCGCTGCCGGTTCCCGATAACATAATGAGGGCAAAATGGCGGACGAAAGACAGGGCGACTTCCTGATCACTCTCGCGTCCGACGACGACCGGCCGAGACAGGGAACGTTCTTGGACGTCCTGTTTTCGCTCGCGGTGTGGTTGACCTGCATCGTCAGCGGTTGGGCCACCTACATCGGATTCTCCGTCGACTTGCCGAAGCTCGTGGCGCTCGTGCTCGCGGTCGCGATCGCACTGTTCCTCGTCGGCCTGAACTTCGAGCTGCGTAAACGCAGGCGCGCGGGAACCAGTCTCTGGGGAACCCTCGTGATGATGTCCTTCGTCGTCATCATCAGCTTCTTGGCGAACACCAACGCGATCTACTCGTATCAGATTCGGCGCGACATCGTCGGTCAAACCCAAGAGACGGCTTGGCGCGTGTTCGACTCGGAGACGAGCAAGATCCTTCGCGCGATCGGCGAGGTGCCGCAGGTCGCCGCGCTCGAGGACAAGCGTCGCCGCCTCGACGTCGCGCGTCAGAACTTGAAGACGCAAATCGTCGATCAGAGGAACCCGGGGTTCGGCGAGCTGGCGCAACAGCACTACGCCGACGTCGTCAAGATACTCGGCGTCGATTTGACGCCGTTGCGAGCGCCGGATCCGACCGCACCGGCCGAGCAGCTCGCCGCCTACTCGAATCGGTTGGACGCGTTCATCGAGGAGCAAGCGCAAACGCAGTTCAAGAACGATCCCGCCGCGCCGTTCGTGAACCTACGAGCGGACATCCAAAAGGTGAAGTCCTTCTACGAAGGCAAGATGCGCCTGAAGGAGTACTCCGCCGATACGACCGACTTGATGACGCGCGATCTCGACGGCTATGCCGTCAGCGCGCGCGAGTTGTTGCCGGGCAAGCTCGAGCTTTCGAGCATCAACAACACGGCCGACGAGATCGGCTCGATTCAGTACACGTGGCGAAACTTCGTGAACCGGATCAGTCCGACGGCAATCGTCATCGCCATCTTGGTCAGCTTCATTCTGGACGGCGTAGTGCCGCTCTTCACGTTGCTCGTGGTCCGGCCGGACAATTGGTACTGATATGGCTACAGAAGCGCACAGAGATTTATCGACCGCTCGCGAAACGCGCGTCAACCCGCACGTGGGCACGATCATGGAGCCGGGGCCGAGTCGTATCGACATGACGAAATTCGACAACGTCGTCGATGGGTCGGCGATCGACGGCAGAACCGGCAACATCCTGTTCACGGTGGGCGGAGTCGCGAGCGGCAAGTCGACGCTCCAGAACTTCCTGATCCACCGGCTGCATGTCGACGAGAACATCCACTTCGATCGCACGAGCCGCGACGGCAAGACGGCGAGCGAGGCCTATCTCAACGCCTGGGTGCACAACATCGCCGCGGGCTACTTGCCGGAACGAACGCAGAAAGGCGTGCTGCGGGAGTTCAACGTGCGCTTCGGGCAGCGCGGCCGGCCGAAGCTCGACTTCAGCTTCATCGAGATCGCCGGCGAGGATATCCGCTCGATCGTTCCGACGGCGGAGCAGACGCAGCCGAAGCTCAACGATCATCTGGAGCGATACCTTAGGCAGCGCAACGTCAACAAGCGCTTCCTGTTCATCTCCGATGCGTCGCGAAACCGCCTCGGCCGCGGCACGTTCGAGGAAGACGTCCTGTTCGATACGCTGATCCGCTATCTGCTCAGCGATACCGGCATCGGATTGCGAAACTTGAGCATCTTGTTCATCGCGGCGAAATGGGACGTCGTGCAGAACGAGTACAAGTCCGATCGCCAGTACTTTCGGACGAACTTCCCGCAGACGCGGTCCACGATCATGTCGTCGCCGCGAATCAAGGCTCAGTACTTGCCGTTCAGCGTTGGCGAGGTCGTCCTCGAAAGGCGCGAAGGCGGAGATTCCGTCGCGCGCTTGAAGTCGATCGAGAAGAGATACGTGGAGTTCCTGATCAGCTGGATCTATCAGTCGTTCACTCAGCGCCAGCTCAAGGGCTATCCGAAGGTCAAGGTCGGTCTCTGGGGCAGGATCAAGAATTTCTTAGCAGCTTGGTAAGTGATGTCCGGTGTCGCTTTCTTCGTCTGCGGGACGCCCAGCAACAATCGTGGCTTCGAGCTCGTCGAGCTCGGCCCCGCGAAGTTGCCCGGGTCGCCGGAGGCGTATCTCGACAAAGCGCCCGCGGTCACCGAGGGTCACCGGATCGAATCCGTCGTCATCGACGGGGACCGGCACGTACATTACAGCCGCGTTCTCAAGATAAACCCCAATGACGCCGAGGCGAATCGCGGCGCCTACATCGCCGTCGGCTGTCTGATCCGGGAACGCTTGGCGCTCGGGGCGGTAGCCAACTGCCTCGATGTCGTCTCCGAGCTCTTTGGACGCGTCGCCAGCGCATTGACCGCGCAGCGCGCGTTTCCCGCGGGTTTCCGTCTCGCCGATTTCGCGCACCTGGGCTCGCATCTCGACGATAGGCCTGCGCACCTGTGCTCGCCGCTCCTCGTGGCTGACGTCGTGCTGCAGGCGCTGAACGGCGAAGGGCCGGTCGATTGGCCGAAGACGAGAGAGGTGCTGCTCAACCCCGGCGAAATGACTTCGGCCGACGTCAGCCGCTATCAGCTGTACTCGCGGCAAGGAGTGCTCGGTTCGTTGGCGTCTCTCGACGCGGAGAGAGCGCAGGTGCATCAGACCGCGCAGCGGGCGACGGCGGCCGCGCAGGCGTTGATCGATTTGCAGCGCGAGTGGGCCGAGCTCCAAGGAACCGCCGAGCGCCTGCTCGCCAAGGGAGAGGCGTTCACGCACTTGAGCTTCGAGATCGACCGCAGCGTGAAGCGCGATCGGGCGCTCGATGCACGCGACAGTCGAATGGAGGCCGCACAAGGCGCTTCGCCTTACGAGACCGCCGCGTTAGGCTCCTACGGGCGCGCGCATTACCAGGGCTCAACGGGCTTTAGGATCGGGTCATCGCGCGGGCGTGTCGGCCACGACGTGCGCCGCAGTCACGCGTCGCAGCGGCGTCACGGGCTGCCGCGGCCGCGTTGGGCGCGAGTGTCGGCGCTAGTGCTGACGGGCGGCGTGCTCGCCGTGGCCGCCTTCCTCGCGCTTCAAAAGTTCCGGACGTACGAGTCGGCCGTCGCATCCGCACCGCCACCGGTGGTCGAAGACACGCAGCAGCAGGATGGCGAGCAGGAAGGACAGCAGCCGGAGAACAACGTCGCGCGCGAGCGTGCGGCTCTAGACGCGCAGCCGAATCAGTGACTCACCAAGCCCGCGTCGGGCGATAGGTAGCTTCGACCACGAGCTGCGCTCGATCGAAATGCGCTCGGAACAACTGCTGCGCCTTCGACACCGTCGTCCAATCGTGATTCGTCGTTCGTCCGCAGGTGGCGCACGCGACTGCGCCTCCCACTTCGAGCAACGCGAGCAGGCGGCTGTAGCGAACACGAGTGATTCCCGCGCACTCCGAGCACGCGAGATCCACGGAGTAATCGATTCCGACGTAGTCCATCGTCCGGCGCCGTATTGAACTGACGGCCCATGGTTTCACGACTCACGGCGCAACTTTGTGCGGGGGTTCACGATTGCCAGCGCTTGAAGCAACGGGCCCGCGCGTCGAGTGTGGTTCAGCGGCTGGCGCTTGCGAAGCGCTCGAGCCGCGCGCGAATCGCGTGCTTCGGCTGCACGCCTACGATGCGGTCGACCTCGCGGCCGCCGGCGATCACGAGTAACGTCGGGATACTGCGGAGGCGCAAGCGATTGGCCGTCGCCGGGTTTTCATCGACGTTGAGCTTCGCGACTCGCACGCGTCCCGCGAGCTCCGCGGCCAGCTCGTCGATCGCGGGCGCGATCATGCGGCACGGCCCGCACCAGGCCGCCCACGCGTCGACGAGCACGGGCAGCGGCGAGCCCTCGACCTCGGCCGCGAACGTCGCGTCGGTGACGATCAGCGGCGCCGTGCCCACCGCGGGCAGAGGCTGCTTGCAACTGCCGCATTTCGCCTGAAGTCCTTGCGCGAGCTTGTCGCGCGGCACGCGATTCGTGGCGCCGCAGCCAGGGCAGCGAATGGTCATGACGTCGGCCATAGGCCCCCACCATGAGGCCGCGGCCCTCCGTATTTCAAGGTGTCTCAAGTCGCTTGACCCGCGGCCTCGGGCGGCGCCAATGTAAGGCGTAGAGGCTACGAACGAACGGCGTATCAAGCGTCGTACGGAAGGGGGGAGTCATGCTTGCCATTCTCTTGGCCGCATCCGGGGCGTTGAACATGCCGTGCGCGGAGCTCAAAAACATCGAGCTCGAACGCGCGACGATCACGAGCGCCGTCGACGTCGCAGCGGGCTTGTTCAAGCCTGCGAACGCGCCGGCCAATCCTCCCGCGCAGTCGGGGCCACCGCCGCAGCCGATCCCGCAGCACTGCCGCGTGACGCTCGTGCTGAAGCCGACGCCGGACTCGAACATCAACGTCGAGGTGTGGCTGCCGACCGAGAGCTGGAACGGCAAGTTCCTCGCCGTCGGCAACGGCGGCTGGGCCGGCTCGATTCAGGGCTACGGCGACATGCAGGCGGCGCTGCGCCGAGGCTACGCGACGGCCGCGACGGACACGGGGCATTCCGCGGCCGACGGGCCGAATGGAATGTTCGCGCTCGGTCACCCCGAGAAGATCGTCGACTTCGCGTACCGCGCGCTGCACGACATGACGGTGAAGTCGAAGACGCTCATCGACGTGTTCTACGCCGAGCCGCTCGACTATTCGTATTACAAGGGCTGCTCGACGGGCGGCCGGCAGGGCGTCATGGCCGCGCAGCGCTATCCCGGCGACTACGACGGCATCATCGCCGGCGCGCTCGCGAATCGGCACATCCACATGCATACGGCCGGCTCGTATCGCAGCATCGAGCTCGCACGCAATCCCGACGAGGCGCTCTCGGAAGCGAAAGCGAAGCTCGTCAATGACGCCGTGATGAAGCAGTGCGACACGCTCGGCGAGGGATTCTTGAACAATCCGCGCCAGTGCTCGTTCGACGTCAAGACGCTCGCGTGCCCGGCCGGCAAATCGGGCGACAGCTGCCTGACGCCCGGCGAGCTCAAGACCGTGCGCACGTTCTACGACGGTCTGCACACGAGCGACGGCAAGCTGGTCTTCTCGGGGCAAAACATCGGCAACCCGATCCCGGCGCTCGCGAGCCGACCCGAAGGCCCTGGCGACAACCTGACCGACTCGATCAAGATCCTCGGCTTCCAGAACGCCGACTACGATTGGCGGAAGTTCGACCTCGATCGTGATCTGCCGGTCATCGACGCGGCGACAGGCTTCGTCGACGCCACCGACCCCGATCTGCGGGCGTTCAAAGCTCAGGGCGGCAAGCTGTTGCTCTACGCGGGCTGGCGCGACACGGGCATCACGCCCGAGAACACGGTCCTCTACTACGAGAGCGTGATCAAGGAGATGGGCGGCGACCGCGACGCCAGCGCCGGTGCCCGCGACCAGGCCGATTGGATGCGCCTATTCATGGTTCCGGGCATGGGCCACTGCCGCGGCGGCCCCGGCGTCGACACGTTCGACACGCTGGCGGCGCTCGAGCAGTGGCGGGAAAAGGACGTCGCGCCAGCGGAAATGCCGGCCACAGGCCGCGAATCCGGCCTCGCGCGCCCCCTCTGTGCCTACCCGGCCTATGCCAAGTACGATGGCTCGGGCGATCTCAAGGACGCCTCGAACTGGACCTGCAGCGTAAAATGACCGTGTGACGCGCTGCGGCCCACTGGCGGCCGTGTGGCGGTAGACTGGCGGCCGTAGTTCGTTGCGCGGAAACGCGCATTTGGCGAGGTTAGGCGCTCCGATGTGTCGGAGTTGCCCAGCATGGACATGAAAATCGATTCCACCTACATCAAAGCGCAACGCGCGCGTCGGGCCTGGAGCCAGGAGCATCTGGCCGAGGTCACCGGCTTGGGGTTGCGCACCATTCAGCGCATCGAGAAGACGGGAGCCGCCTCGTACGAGTCGGCCCGATCGCTCGCCGCGGTCTTCGAAATGGACGTCGCGGAGTTGCGCGTCGCCCCGCCTGTGCCCGTGGTGGTCGAGCCGAAGCGAGTTAGCCTCTCGATGCGGCAGGTTCTCGGCGTGGTCGGCGCGCTGGTTACGGGCGGCGCGCTGCTCGTGACGACCTCGACCTTTGCGGCCGACAAAGTTCTCATGGATCTCTCGGTCGCCGTCGACTCGAAGACCGACGAAGACCAATCGCTCGCGACGAAGGTCGTCGTCGACGACGGCGCGCTCGTCCCCGAGGTCAACGATCTCAAGCTCGGCGATCTCAGGTTCTCGATCGTGCCGCGCGTGCAGACTCCGGACCGCGTGTTGCTCGAGGTCAGCATCTACGAGCGGCGCGGCGACGAGGAAGTGGTCGTCAGCGAGCCGCGGCTCATTGCGTTGAGTGGCGAGGGGGCCTCCGTCGTCATCGACGACGACTCGCGCACCGTACGGTTGGCGATTACCGCGGAAGTCAATCCGCCGCGATTGCCCCCGATGCTTCGAGCCCGCTGAAGCCGACCGACAAATCTTCACGCGCGCGGGCGCATCAATAAGAGGTGCCGGTGTTACGGTTTCGGTTCGCAGTGAACCGAAGCCGTAACACCGGCACCCTTTTTGAGGAGTCGCTGATGACGACCATCGACCGCCGCCGCTTCATGGAACAAAGCTCGTTGCTCGCGCTGGCGGCTTATGCCGGCCGCGGTTTAGCGCAAGACGCGCCGCGCAGCTCGTTCGGCGCCACAGCGACCGCCGAGCAAGTCACGGAAGGCATCGACCTCACCGGAAAAACCATCGTCGTCACGGGCTGCAACTCGGGGATAGGGCTTGAGACGATGCGCGTGCTCGCGTTGCGCGGCGCGCACGTGATCGGCACGGCGCGTACGCCAGAGCGCGGTCGGGAAGCCTGCGCGAGCGTCCAAGGCAAGGCGACGCCCGTCGTGCTCGAGTTGAGCGACTTCGACTCCGTCGTTGCGTGCGCGCAGGCGATTCGCGCGTTCGACACTCCGATCGACGCGCTCGTCTGTAACGCCGGCGTTCTGCTCACGGAGCTCGAGCAAGTGCGCGGCCTCGAGATGCAGTTCGTCGTGAACCACTTGGGCCACTTCTTGCTCGTGAATCGCTTGCTTGACCGCGTGACCGCCGCGCCGCAGGGCCGCGTCGTCGTCGTCGGTAGCATGGCGCACGCGCAAGTCCCGGCGGGCGGCATTCAGTTCGACAATCTGTCGGGACAAGGCTGGGAGCGCCAAGCCTACGGGCACTCGAAGCTCGCGAACGGCTTGTTCTCGTTCGAGCTCTCCAAGCGCCTGGCGGGCACGCGCGCGACGTCGAACTCGCTGCACCCCGGCGTCGTGGCGACGAACATCTTGCGTAACATGAATTTCCGGCCGCCCGCCGGCGGTGGTGGTGGCGGCGGTGGCTTCTCGTTCGAGTCGCCGGCGCAAGGCGCGGCAACGAGCTGCTATCTCGCGAGCAATCCGTCGCTCGCGAAGGTTACGGGCCTTTATTTCGTCGATTGCAATCCAGCCGAGCCGAGCGCGCTCCAAAAGGATTCCGCGCTGGCGGCGCGGCTGTGGCAGGTTTCCGAGGAGCTGACGCGCCCGTATCTCGCGTAGCGCGTCGACTGATCGATCAGCGTCCCGCGCTCGAGTCCGCGCCGTCGAGCTCGAGCCCTGCCGCTTGCAGACCGTTGAGCACAGCGTCGCGCAACGGCGGGTTGAATCGCCAGCGATCGACCAATCCGACGGCTTCGCTTTCGAAGCTCGGCGACACCGTGAGCAGGCGCTCGCGCGCCTCGGCGGCCGCTTTGTCGTCGCCGCACAGCCCGGCCGCCGCGGCCGTGACCATGTGCGCGACGAACCATCGGTACGCTTGCAAGCCTTCGGCCTCGGCGAGCGCTTCGCAGGGCTTGCTCTCTTGCAGATCGGCGAAAACCTGCGCCAAGTTCAAGAAGGGGTGCGCCTGCGGCGAGCGCTCGGCTGCGCGAGCGACGAGCTCGAGGCCATGCGTCGAGTCTCCATACGCGGTCAGTAAGATGCCGAACAGCCCGAGCGTTTCCGGATTGTTCGGGTCGAGTGCGAGCGTTCGCTCGGCCGTGCGCGCGAACTCGGGATCGCCGACGTAATACTGATAGCGCGCCAACGCGGCGTTCGCCGAGACGTTGCCGCTGCCCAACTCGAGCGCCGTGCGAATCGCCGCCGCTGCTTCCTTCAGCGGGGTGTCGCGGTCGGCCGAGCTCGAGTAGTACACGTGCTCGTCGATGTACAGCATCGCCAGGCCGGCCCACGCTTCCTGAAGTTGCGGCCGGCGCGCGACGAGATCCTTGAAGCACGCGAACGCCTCGGGGAAAAGCGCGGTGTCCGTGGCGGTGCGGAAAGCCTGGTAACGCGCTTTGCAATCCGGCAGCTCGAGCGTGCGAGCGGAGCCGCGCGCGACCGCAAGCTCGGCGTCGAACACGGGGCCGAACTGGGCGGCCGCCGTCGCGGCATCGCGCGCGATCTTGGCCTGCAGCTCCGGCTCGTCTTCGATGCTTCCGGGCTCGTCGTAGGCTGCGGCCCAGATCTGAGCTCCGGTCTGAGCCTCGATGATCCGCAGCATGATCCGCGCCGCGTCGGCCTCATCGCGCACGGTGCCCGTCAGAACGTAGCTGTGCTCCGCGCGGAGCACACCGTCGAGCACGCTGCCACGCGGCTGATGTTGTGTGGCGATGACGTACAGGTCGAGGCCATCGAGCCGCAGCATGATCTCCTCGGTCAACGCGG
>Ga0111539_10004185_pt1 | contig 18935 bp, 4 predicted proteins | sample RhiMethybrSRZTD1_FD_79667 | JGI IMG/M metagenome (GOLD analysis project Ga0111539, IMG submission 79667) | Populus rhizosphere microbial communities from Tennessee, USA - Rhizosphere MetaG P. TD hybrid SRZTD1 (version 2) (version 2) | ecosystem: Host-associated > Plants > Roots > Rhizosphere >... | reverse complement strand
CGGGCCTCTACTCAAATCGAACCCGGTCAAAGCTTCCTCTCTGGTTATCCGGCTCGCCTCCGCCGCTTTCTCTACCTCGGCTAAGCTCGATATATCTTCTACCTTCAGACTCCTATGCTCCCAGGCATCTATCACCTGCGACGGTTCGCCGTCTTCTACTTCGATCCTCGTCCTTAAAACTTCGTGCCTTCTGACGATCTCATTGATTACGTCCTCGAGCGCTTCAAGATCCAATCTCCCATTCAGCTTCGCCAGTCCCGGGCAGTTGTAGAACGGGTTGTTTGGCGCGAGCTGATCTAAAAACCATAATCTCTGTTGCGCGAACGATAGCGGCAGCCTGGCGCCTCTTTGGCCTGCCCGCTCGGCTCTGACAAATGGCGGCGCTTCTGCCTGCTCTCGGCCATTCATCGCCTCCTCGATCTTTCGCGCCAGTCCTTCCACCGTCGGCTCCTCGAAGATACTCCTGACTCCGATCTCCACTCCGAACGAGTTCCTAACTCGCGAGACGACCTGGGTCGCCAGTAATGAATGCCCTCCGATCTCGAAGAAGTTGTCGCGTATCCCAGTTCGATCCAAATTCAACGCCTCTTTAAAGATTCCAACCACGATTTCCTCAATCGGAGTGCGAGGCGCAATGAGCGTCTCCGGCGCCTCGGGCCTGCTGTGCGCCGGCTCCGGTAACGCCTTGAGATCAATTTTGCCGTTTGGGGTCAGTGGCAAGACATCCAACATGACGAAGGCCGCGGGAATCATATAGTGCGGAATAAATTGCATCAGGTGATTGCGCAGTGCGGCGCCGCTGATTTCGGACTTCGGCGCGACATAGCCGATAATCTGTGTCTCACTCTGGAGATGGTAGGATTGAGCCTGCCGGGCAATAACCACGGCTTCGGCCACAGCAGGATGCCTGAGCAAATGACTCCGGATCTCGCCCATTTCGACCCTGAAACCTCGGATCTGTATCTGATCATCAACTCTTCCGAGGTATTCCATCTCGCCATTAGGGAGGAGCTTAGCGAGGTCGCCGGAACGGTAGAGGCGCTCCTCAGCTCGGTATGGATTGAGGACGAATTTCTGTTGCGTCAGTTCATCCCGCTTCAAATACCCTCGGCTGACCCCGCCTCCGCCGACGCAGATCTCTCCGGACACGCCGACAGGAAGCAGCCGCAGGTTTGAATCCATAACGTAGGCGGTCGTGGCCGGCAGCGGGCTCCCGATATTACTCAGGTTCTCCTGAATCTCCCGATCTGTAATTTCTTTGAACGTGACATGCACGGTGGTTTCGGTAATCCCGTACATATTGATGAGCTTGACCTCGGGATAGGTATCTCTCCATTCTCTGAGTTGAATCGGGTTCAACGCTTCTCCGCCGAAGACTACATATCTCAGAGCCAGATCGACTCTTGGGCGGGTAAATGTTTCTTTGATTAGGTTGTAAAAGGCGGTCGGCGTCTGGTTCAGGAACGTGACTCTCTCGCGCGCCAGCAACTCAAGGAAGAGAGCAGGATCCATCGCTACCTCTTGTGGCACGATCACGAGCGCTCCGCCGTAGAAGAGCGCCCCATACATCTCCCATATGGAGAAGTCGAAGCAGTAGGAATGGAACATGGTCCAGACGTCATGGTCGGTGATGTTGAACTGGAACTTGTCGTTCACCATAAGCCGGACCACATTGCGGTGCTCCACCAGCACTCCCTTAGGCTTTCCGGTAGACCCGGAAGTGTAGATGCAGTATGCAATATCGTGGGGAGATGCAATGTGAGCCGGCGTCGTCAGAGGTTCGGCGGCTATACTCTCTCGGTCGGCGTCCAGTAGAATTAAAGATGGGACCATCGTCGGGATGCGGTTCATCAGGCCTTGAGTGGTGATGAGGTAGGATACTTCCGCATCTTCCAGCATAAAACCCAGCCGCTCCGCAGGGTACTCGGGATCCATCGGAAGATAGGCGTCTCCCGCCTTGAGAACGCCCAGCAAGGCTACAATCATTTCGATTGATCGGTCGAGGCAGAGAGCGATCAGGGTTCCTCGTCCTGCCCCTTGCTTTCTTAGGTAATGGGCCAATTGATTGGCTCGTTCCTCGAGATCGCGATAAGTCAGATATGCTGCCCCGCAGATCACCGCCTTATGATGTGGATTTTTAGCTGCTTGCTCCTCGACAAGCTGATGAATGGTCTTCTCCACTGGATACGAAGACTGGGTCGCATTCCAGGTAACAAGCTGCTGATACTCTTCCGTCTCGTTGAGCAGGCGCGCGTCATCGAGGCGATGATCCGGGTTGGCGGTAAGAGTCTCCAGGAACGTTTCGTAGTGACGCATCATCTGTTCGATCATGAAATGGTCATAGATGTCCGCGTTATAGACCACCGCCCCTGACAACCCGCCGGCGGTGTACCGAAGCGATAAGCTGAGATCGTATTTACCATAGCCGATGTTGGTATCGATGCTACGCGTATTTACGTCAGATAGCTTTAGGGTGGCGGAGGGCTCGGGATCAAAGTGAAAGAGGACGTCGAACAGCGCCGTCCGGCTCATATCCTTTTCAGGATTCAGTTCCAAGACCAGGCGATCGAATGGCATCCCCTGGTGTTTGTGCGCCTGAGCGACCGTCTGATTTACCTGAGCGAGGAAGCTGCGAAATGTCGGATTCCCGGTCAAATCGCTGCGCAGCGCCAGCAAGTTCGCGAATGGACCCACTACATGCTTTATGCCGTCCTGATCGCGACACGGGGCGCTGATACCGACAATAATCTCATCCTGTCTCGCGTACCGGCGTAACAATGCTTTAAAGCAGGCGAGCAGTATCGAAAACTCAGTAGATCGCGCTTGCTGGGCCAATATCTTGATTCGCTCGACGATTGTCTGTTTCAACGAAAAAGCGTGGCGGGCGTCCGTGAATGTATGAACCGCCGGACGCGGTCGCTGCGCCGGAAGCTCCAGCGCCGACAACTTCCCGCGAAGCTGAGACTTCCAGTAAAAGAGTAACGGCTCCAAGGCGTCTACAGAAAGCTGGCGCTGCCACTCCGAGTAGTTCGGATATTGCAGGGGCAGTTCCGGGAGTTGGGCGGGTCTCCCCGTCGCCCTCGAGCTGTAAATTTCCGCCACCTCGGCCGCAATGATCTGAAGTGACCGTCTGTCCGCGATGATATGATGCGCGATAATAACCAACAGAAATTCAGCGCGCGCCGTCTTAAAAAGCGATGCGCGGACAAGCAGATCGCGATCCAACGAGAACGGGCGACGCGTTTCGTCGAGCGCGAGATCCACTGCCTGATCGTTTGGCGCTCCATCTACGTCGATTGCGACGTTCACGATCTTCAATTCCAGACTATCGTGCGAGCTTACTAACTGGAAAAGATTGCCGGATTCATTGACTATCCTGGTGCGGAGCGATTCATGCCGGGCGATGACCGCGTTGATACTCTGCTCCAGCAGGTCACAATCAACCGGGCCCGCGAGATTCAAGATGAGGGGAAGGTTGTGATAAACAGGATTAGACTTATATACGTTCCCCGTCTCGAACTGATCGATGAACCATAATCGTTCCTGATGATAGGAGGCCGGGATCCGCATCTCCGTCTTCACCAGCGGCAAGACGCTTGGCAACGCAGCCAGTTCGTCGATTTGTAGATCAGCGATTGCAGTATCGGGGTTTCGCACAATGCTCTCAGCCAGAACCCGGAATCGCCGCGCCATGCGCCTTATTGTGGCCGCATCGAACAGATCGCAGTTGTATTGCAAGATTCCGGTCAACTCTCCTTCCATCTCCGTCATCGACAACATCAGGTCGAACATTGCCGCGCCACTCTCCACCTCCATCGACGACAATGTCAGATCCGGCAATTCCAGCTTGCCAATCGGCGCGTTCTGCAAAACGAAGAAGACCTGGAACAGTGGGTTATGGCGCAGGTTCCGTTCTGGCCGTAGTTCTTCGACCAGTTTCTCGAATGGCAGATCCTGGTGGGCAAAGGCGTCCAGAGCAACCTTTGACACTCGATCGAGGAGTTGCCTGAAAGTGGGGTTTCCCGTGAGGTCAGCGCGCATCACCAGGGTATTGGCCAGAAAACCGACCAGTGGTTCCATTTCCCGGTGGTTACGATTGGCAATGGAAGTGCCGACGACAATATCCTCCTGGCCACTGTAGCGATAGAGCAGCGCCTGGAAAACCGCCAGCAGGGTCATAAACAGAGTCGCGTCCTGGCGAAGGCTGAGTTCATTGAGCCTTGCGGTGAGTTCGGCAGAGAGGGCGAACGATTGCTGCTCTCCCCGATAGCTCTCGACCGCCGGGCGTGGACGGTCGGTCGGTAATTCGAGCATGGCCGGCGCGCCGTCTAACTGCCGCTTCCAGTAGCCGAGTTGTTGCTCCAGCGCTTCTCCCTGCAGCCATTCCCGCTGCCACAGCGCGTAATCGGCATACTGGATCTCCAGTTCCGGCAACGGCGCCATCCGACCTTCACTTAGCGCCGTATAGAGCGTACAGACCTCTCGTACCAGCACTCCCATCGACCATGCGTCGCTCACGATGTGGTGCGTCGTTAAGAGCGATACGTGTTCTTTCTCCCCGAGCTTGAGCGCCTTTACCCTGATCAGCGGCCCTCGCCTCAGATCGAATCCCGTCTCCGCCTCTTCTCGTATAATTCTCCTGGTCTCTTCTTCCCTCTCTTCCCCGGTCAAACCAGTGAGGTCTTCTATCTCCAACTTCCGATGCTTCCATTCGTCTATCACCTGCGCCGGCTCGCCTGCCACTACTTCGATCCGGGTTCTGAGCGATTCGTGTCTTCTGACGATCTCATTGATCACTCCCTCCAACACCTGAAAGTCCAACTTTCCCTCTAGCCTCACGGCCACGGGGCAATTGTATGCGGCATTACCGGGCGCCAACTGGTCGATGAACCACAACCTCTGCTGCGCATAGGATAGCGGCAAGCGTTCGGGTCGTTCCCGCCTCACGAGCGGAGCGCGTCCGACGCCGGCTTCCCGCAGCCTCGGGCTTAATTGGGCGACACTCGGCGATTCAAACAGCGTGCGGATGGCTAGCTCCACTCCCAGCTTGGCGCGTATCTGGCTAACCAGACTGGTTGCCAGCAACGAGTGGCCGCCCAGCGCGAAGAAGTCATCATCGATACCCACCCGCTCAAGCCCTAGCGCCTCGGCAAACAGCATGCAGAGAATCTCTTCTTCGGGTGTTCGCGGCGCCCGCCACAAAGCCGTCGGAATCGGCTCCGGCTCCGCCAGCGCCTGGCGATCCAGTTTTCCGTTCGGAGTCAGCGGGAGAGCTTCCAGTTCAACGATTGCCGCTGGCAGCATGTAACCCGGCAGTCTCTTCTGTAAGTAAGCCTGCAAGAGACGACCGAGTTCTCCGTCATCCCTGCTGCGAGACGGCGCATTTACAAATTGCCGATAGTCGGCTCGCGGCGCCTCCTCTGCCCTCTCAACCTCGCCCCAGCGTGGATTGAAAATCACATCGTATAATCCCTCGGCCCCAAATCCCTGCCAGTTAAGCTTTACTCCAAGCAACTCGGCTAGCTGCATCACCGCATCCGGGTCTTCTCCTGATTTCTCAGCGCAGATGGTTTGCAGATGCGCAACATCTTTCACTTCATTCGTCCTACTCCGCAGCGCCAGAAGCGATTCCACTGCGCCAGATACCCGCCGGTCACGAATCCTGCTTACGCCTATCGCTGCGCCGGGCTCAAGCGTAAGCGCCTCCTGTACGACCCATTGCCAACGCCCATCTTCATCCCATCTCACCCACCGCTCTGGGGCGATGACAACCTCTTTCTTTCCCAACTGCAGAACCACGTCATATCGGAACCGGCTTAGCTCGTTATCGTATCCTCCCCCCTTCAACCACGTCTCGACTCGCCCCACCTTGTCCGACCGCCTTCCCCACTCCTCAAACAGTCTGGCGTCCACCACCAGTTCGGCTTCCTTCTGTTGATTCTGCCGAATACGTTGCCATAGTTCCTTTGGTGAAAGCTTCCCTGTCGCTTTGTACAACTGCGCCGATGTGTGATACGCCTCCAGCAACGGCAGGCTTCGAACATCCCCCACGAAAATATGGCCCCCGCGCCGCGTCACTCGCGCCGCCTCGGCCAGGACTTCCAGCAGGTACTCCACGTCCGGAAAATACTGCGCCACCGAATTGATTATCACGAGGTCGAGACTGTCGTCGTCTACAAATGAAAGTTCGTGCGCCAGCCCTTGCCGCAATTCCACATGTTTCAGATCCTCACGCGTAGATAGATAGGACTTGAGCCGGTCGAGGACTTCAGCCGAGAAGTCTAATCCTACATACCTCTCACAATCGCCTGCCAGCCGCATCACCAGATCTCCCCTGCCGCAGCCGATATCCAGCGCCCAGCGCGGCTCAAAGGCTCGCAACCGCGCCGCTGTCTCCTCCACCCAGATGCGCATCTCCTCGGCTGCTATCGGCTCCCCGGTATAATTGCTCTTCACCTCTACAATGTTTAAATCATTCAATGTCCGGGCGTGGTCGGCATAGGTCGAGTCGAAGAACCGGCGCCACTCGCTGATCTGAGAAGTTCGGAACTGATTTTGCTCGGCCTCATTTAACTGACGAACTACGTAACCCACGAGACGCTTCTCACCTGGACGATCCTCCCGCGCCACTACCACCGCTTGCGCTACCTCTGGATGGTCTCGTAGCGCCGCCTCTATTTCACCCGGCTCGATCCGGAAGCCTCGAATCTTGACCTGCCGGTCGACCCGTCCGAGGAACTCCAGGTTTCCATCCTGACGCCAACGCGCCACATCTCCTGTCCTGTACATCCGCGAGCCCTGCTGTCCGTATGGATCGGCCACGAAGCGTTCGGCCGTCAGGGCTGGACGATCCAGATACCCACGCGCCAACCCGGCTCCCGCGAGATAAAGCTCTCCTGCCACTCCCACCGGCGTGGGTCGCAAACTCCTATCCAATACATATGCTCGCGTGTTCCAGATTGGCTGACCAATCGGGGGGGCAGCCATGCCCGACAAGGGGAGGCTCATGGTTGCGCACACCGTTGTCTCTGTCGGACCATAAGCATTGATCATTCGGCACGTTCCCGACCATCGAGCCACCACTTCAGGTGGGCACGCCTCGCCGGCGACAATCAGGGTATCAAGCCGTATTGGCCGATCCGTCGTAAGACTGGCAACCACCGCCGGCGGTAAAGTGGCATGTGTCACCCCATACTTGTGGATGGCCTCCGCTAATCGATCGCCACTCCGCTCTGTCGGCGCCAATAAAGAGAGTGTGGCGCCGGATAAGAGACTCATCACAATTTCAAAGAACGACGCATCGAAGCTTAAAGAAGCGAACTGAAGAATGCGGGATTCAGAGCTGATGTCGAACCGATGAATCTGCGCTGCCAGAAGGCTGGAGACGCCTTCATGTGTAACGGCGACGCCCTTGGGCTTACCCGTAGAGCCGGAGGTATAAATGATATAGGCCGGATTCTGTAATCTCAGGGGCCTGATACGGTCTTGGTCTCCGGGATCGGTCGTCGGGCGCGGTTCCAGCGCTCGGGCCGAGTCCGGCGGATCCAATATCAAACGGCGCGAACTATCCGGCAAGATTGCCGACGTCTCTCGTGCGCTCAACAACAACGCCGGTTTGGCATCCGCCAACAACAGCGCTACACGCTCGGCCGGATAGTCCGGATCGATCGGCAGATAGGCAGCCCCGGCCTTCAATACTCCGAGCGCTGCGATGATCATCTCCAGCGATCTTGGCGCGGCCAGCGCGACCACATCCTCCGGTCCGACGCCTTCGGCTATCAACAGATGCGCGAGATGATTGGATCGCTTGTTCAACTCTCCGTAGGTGAGCTCTTGATCTTCGCAGACGACTGCCACAGCTTCAGGTCTTTTCCGGACCTGTTCTTCAAACAGCTCCGGAAACGTCGCCTTCGGAATCTCACGCGCCGTCCGGTTCCACTCCTCCAGTATCTGCCTCCGTTCCTCGTCTCCCAATAGGTCGATGCATCCAATCTGCTGTTCCGGATCGCCTATTGCCGATTCAATCACCCGCAGATAATGTCGCCCCATCTGCTCTATCCTCCACCGCTCAAACAGTCGCCGGTTATAGAGCCAGTACATCTCAATCTGTTCCTCGTTTTCCCATGCGCCCACCTCCAGGTCATAGCGCACGCGCAGCTCATCTCCCCATACCGGCTCTACTGTTAGCCCCTTCATCCGTGTCTCGAGCCATGGCGCATTCTGCAGCGTAAAGACCACCTGGAAGATGGGCGTCGTGCTCAGGCTCCGCTCCGGAGAAAGCTCCTCCACCAGCCGCTCAAACGGCACGTCCTGATGCTGATATGCTTCCAGGGCCGTCCGCCTCACCTCTCCCAGCAATTCCGGAAATCTCATCTCCGGCTTCATCCTCACCCGCATGACCAAGGTGTTGACGAAGAAGCCGATCAAATCTTCCAGTTGCGCCGCCTGCCGGTTAGCTATCGGTGACCCTATCACTATGTCATCCTGTCCACTGTATCGTCCCAGCAATACTCCGAAGGCAGCCAGCAGCGTCATATATAGCGTCGCCTGCCGGCTCTGACCTAAGCGCTTCAGCCCTGCCGCTTGTTCAGCGCTCACTCTCAGCAGACAGACCTCGGCCTCAAACGTCCGCGTCGCCGGTCGCGCCATGTCCGCGGGCAATTCCATCCGCTTGGGAATGCCCGCCAACTGCTCTCTCCAATAGGCTAGCCCTTCTCTCAGCGCCTCTTCCCCCAACCACTGCCGCTGCCACAATGCAAAGTCCGCATACTGTACCGCCAAAGGCGGCAGCGGATTCTCACGTCCCTCGAGGAGCGCCTCGTAGATCGATGTGAACTCCCGATTGAAGATCGCCTCCGACCATCTGTCATAGACGATGTGATGCATAGTCCTCAGCAGAATGTGATCCTGATCGCCCAGCTTCAGAAGCTTCATCCGGAGCGTCGGCCCGCGCGTCAGATCGAAGGGAGCCGACCCTTCCTGCCGCCACGCCGCCATCACCCGTTTCCAGCGCCGTTCCTCATCCAAACCGCTCAAATCTTCGAGTGGGGCCTCGATCCTCAACTCCGGCTCGATAATCTGGACCGGCTCTCCATCCTCCTCGGCAAAGCGCGTACGCAGGCTCTCGTGCCGCTCGATGATCATATTTATGGTCTTCTCCAACACCTCCCGGTTCAGATCTCCATACAGCCGGTGCGCCGTCGGCATGTTGTATTCCGCGCTGGTCCCCTCCAGTCGGTCGAGAAACCATAATCTCTGCTGAGCAAAGGAGAGCGGCAGCTTGGCGCCTCTTTGGCTCTTTCTTGGGATTATGACGGGCGGCGTGGCCTCCACCTTATTTGCGGCCCTCATCGCCTCCTCGATCTTTCGCCCCAGCCCTTTTATCGTCGGCTCTTCGAAGATGCTCCTAACTCCAATCTCCACTTGGAAGGCATTCCTAACTCGTGAGACTATCTGGATGGCCAACAAGGAATGCCCTCCGATCTCATAAAAGTTGTCATGTCTCCCTACTCGATCAAGCTTCAGTATTTCCTCAAAGATCCCGGCCAGAATCCCCTCGACCGCCGTTTGAGGAGCCACATACTCATGCGCTACCTGCCGGCCCACATCTTTCATCGATAGCAATCTCTTCCGATCTATCTTCCCGTTCGCTGTCAGGGGCATCTCTTCCAGAATCACGATGGTTTCTGGAACCATGTATTCAGGCAGTCTACTCCTGAGGCGGGTCTTCAGTTCGGCGGCCGGCGCCTCTTCTCCCACAACATACCCCACCAGTCGTTTATCGCCCCTCTCGTTTTCACGCGCGACTACTACGCTCTGCCTGACAGCTCGATGCTCATTGAGCGCCGCCTCGATCTCCCCCAATTCGATCCGGTATCCACGGACCTTCACCTGCTCATCCGCTCGTCCTGCGAACTCAATGTTCCCGTCTGATAAATACCTGCCCACATCGCCCGTCCGATATAATCTCTCTCCTCCCTCTCTGCCGAACCGGTTCGGAATGAACCTTTCCGCTGTTAGGCCCGGTTGTCCTAGATATCCCCTCGCCAACCCGGCCCCCGAGATGTATATCTCACCTCGCGCTCCTATCGGCGTCGGCTCCAGCTCCCCGGTTAGTATGTACATCTGGGCATTGGCTATCGGCTTCCCTATCGGCGCTGGAACTCTGGATAGTTTGACGCAATCGCCGTAAACGGAGCTCCATACAGTTCCTTCCGTCGGGCCGTATTCATTGAAGAGTTCGACGCCTGCGAGCAGGGCGGAATGCAGTTCGATCACCCCCGACGGACAAGCCTCGCCGGCGACGATTACGCATTTCAAGGAGTCTATTCGCCCCGGCTCTGTTTCCGTTAACAACAAGGAATATAGCGTGGGAAGGCATAGCAAATGGGAGATTCGGTTTTCAGCTATCAGTCTGGCGAGCAACGCAGGATCACGCTCACCCCCTTGAGATGGCAGTACAAGTGTCCCGCCCTGGCACAGCGTCCAATAGATTCCGGCTACCGAACTATCAAAGCCGAAAGGTGAAATCAGGAGAAAGTTCAATACGGGCTCGATGTAGTAGTGGGATCGCGCTTGCGTCGAATTGGCCAGGCTGTGATGTCTGACCAATGTTCCTTTCGGTCTTCCGCTTGAGCCGGAGGTGTAGATCACATAAGCCAGGTTATCTCCTTCCACCTTCACCTCCGGATCATCCTCAGTCTCCTTGGCTATCTCCTCCCAGCGACTCTCCAGGTCGAGCGCCTTCGGGGCGAGTTTCCCGGCTTCGACTCGTCTTCCCGCTCCCCCCTGCGTAAGCAATACCTTCACGCCTGCGTCTTCCAGCATGTATCTGATCCGCTCTTCTGGATAATCTACGTCTATGGGCAGATATGCCGCTCCCGCCTTCAACACGCCAAGCATGGCGATTACCATCGCAGCCGAACGGTCCGCACAGATTCCGACCACATCCTCTCGGCCTATTCCCTTTCTACCCAGGTAGCGCGCCAGTTTGTTTGCTCTCCTGTCCAGCTCTCGATAGCTCAGTTCTCCCTGCTCGCTCCTTACGGCCACCGCTTCCGCCCTTCGCCATGCTTGCTCTCGAATCATCTCGTGTACTGATAGACTCGGGCAATATTCTCTCTCTGTCTTATTCCATTCGACTAAGATCTGTTGTCTTTCCGCCTCATTCAAGAGGCCGATCTCCCCTATTCTTTGCTTCGGATCGGCTGTCACGGCCTCTGCCAACGTCCGGAAGTGCTCCGCCATTCGCCGGATTCTCCACTCATCAAAAAGGTCGGGGTTGTACTCGATGAATCCCTTCAGTCCTTCTTCTGTTTCCACGACAGATAAATTCAGGTCAAAGCGAGATGTTAATCGCCGCAAGGCGACGGACTCAGCTGATAGTCCCCCGCATTTAAATGACGCCCCCTCGACCAATGCCCGCGAGACGAGGAATTCCTCGCCAAAAGAGGGCGCTTTATGTAACGCGAACATAACCTGAAAGAGGGGCGACCTGCTCGGATCGCGCGTCGGCTGAAAGCGTTCAACCAACAAGGCAAAAGGATAATCCTGATGCGCGAAGGCATCCGATGTCATCTCGCGAACCCGTTCGAGGAAGATGCAAAAGCTGGGATTTCCGGAAAGATCCGCTCGCAAGATTACTGGATTGACGAAGTAGCCGATCAACCCGGCTAGTTCGGCGGCGCTTCGACCTGCCACGGGAGACCCTATGAGAATACCTTCTTGAGCGGTATAGCGATGGAGTAACACATGAAATATTGCTTGCAGAGTTACATATAGAGTGGCTTTGTGATTTTGACCGAGCAATTTGAGCGATTGAGTAAGATCCATGCTCAAACAGATGGATTGGGAGTCGCCACGAAAAGTCTGATGCGCCGGGCGAGGCTGATCGGTAGGCAGGTCTAAGGTTCCTAAATCGCCGGCCAGCTTTCTCCGCCAGTATGACCAGAGCCGGTCCTCCTCCGGTCCCGCGAGCGACTCTGTCTGCCAATAGACGTAATCAATATACTGTACGGGCAGTGGATCGGGTGGATTGATGGCGGAACCTGTTTCCGCCCGGTAGAAAAGCCCCAATTCATGGATCAGTACTCCCATCGACCAGAGGTCGACCAAGAGGTGATGCGCAACGACGAGAAGGATATGATCTTGCGGCGACCGTGTTAGAAGACTCACTCTCAGCAGAGGCCCCTGCTCGAGATTGAATGGGCGATGGGCTTCTATGGCGAGATAGTCATCAAGAAATTCATCGCTCCATCCGGACGCATCCGTCTCGGGGAGCAAAACCTCTAACTCCTGACTAACTCTTTGGCGAGGCTCCCCTTCCCGAGATATAAAAGTAGTCCGCAATGTATCATGGCGATCTACTATCTTTTGCAGCGCGCGCCTTAAGGCTCCTGAATCTAGAGCCGATCTTATTCGCATCGCCGACGGCACATTATAAACTCCGGTAAGAGGCGCCAGCTCATGCAGAAACCACAAGCTCCGCTGACCATAGGAGAGCGGATGCTCGGTTGCTTCTCTGGTAACCGGTACGACAGATGGCCTCAAACCATCTGACGCCTCTTTTATCTGCTCTATAGCTTTCCGTGCAAGCTGGGCAATGGAGACATCTTCGAGCAGGCTCGCCGAAGCTAAGGCTACTCCAAATTTCGACTCGAGGTGATGCGATAGCTCCATTGCCGTCAACGAATCGATTCCGCAGCTTAGCAGTGGTTTGTTGACATCAATCTGTTTAACATCAAGCCCCAGTTTTGCCGCAAGAAACGCTAAAATGCTGGTCTTGATAGCTTCAATGGCAATAGCATCTATAGTAATTGATTTGTTGATGGAAGGTATGTTTATCAGTTCTGCTTCTGGTCCTACATTTTCATGCCATTCAGCTATCGTCGCCAACTTGCCCGCCTGGTATTCATTCCGACATTCATATCTCTGAATTTTTCCACTGGTAGTCTTCGGCATGCTTCCTTTATCTATCAGCACAATGGCATGCGTCTGAACCTCATGTTCTCTTGCTACGCTTTCTCGTATGATTTCAATCAAAGAGCTCGGATTCCGCACGCCACGACTTAACTCCTGAACTATAACCAATCGCTCTTCATCCGCGCGATCTATAGAAAAAGCGGCGCAACTGCCGGCTTCCAACGCCGGGTGCGCCTGCCGCACCGTTAATTCAAGGTCTTGAGGGTAGTGGTTGCGCCCGCGGATGATGATCAGATCTTTAAGTCGGCCTGCGACGAACAACTCGTCATTTACGATATATCCGAGGTCTCCGGTGCGTAAAAATGGTCCCTCCCCGCTCCCTGCCATATAAGCCCCAAAAGTTTGCTCCGTCTCCTGATCACGATTCCAATATCCGCGCGCGATATTCGGCCCTGATACCCAGATTTCCCCCACCTTCTCGGCTGGGCATGGAGTTAAAGATTCGGGATCAACGATGACAACACGCTCATCCGGCAGGGCCCGGCCGCAGCCAACCATTATTCGCTTGCCATCATTAGCAGTGGATGTGATCAAATGGTTGGGCTCGACTGCCTCTTCATCGATCGCAAGTTGCGTTTGGTTCGGACCCGCCGAGACCAGCAGAGTCGCTTCAGCCAAGCCAAAGCATGGATAGAAAGACTCTCTTCGGAAACCACAACTCGCAAATGTTGCGGCGAATCGTTCCATCGTCTTGTGAAAGATCGGCTCCGCGCCATTAAACGCCACAGTCCAGCTAGATAGATCTAGTCGAGCGCGCTCGTCCGGGCTGATCTTACGAACGCACAGGTCATAAGCGAAATTCGGCCCCCCACTGGTTGTAGCTCTGTAGTCCGATATTGCCTGAAGCCATCTGAGTGGTTTCTGCAGGAATGCTGTCGGCGACATCAGAACGCATCTGGCCCCGAGAAAGAGTGGTTGGAAAACATTCCCGATCAAGCCCATATCGTGATAAAGCGGAAGCCACCCAACGATAATAGACTCCTCAGTTTGGTGGAACGCCTCCTGAATCATTCGCTCATTGCTTAGAAGATTGCTATGGCTAATCATTACCCCCTTCGGGGCGGACGTGGAGCCTGATGTATATTGGATCATCGCTAGCGTGTCGCCGTTTATACTCGGCTCTCGCCACTTCTGCTCTGACTCTCTGACGATCTCATCTGTGGCCAGCCATCTCAGGTTCTTCATGTAGGAAGCTTCGCCGAAGGCGCGATCCACCCGCGACAGCGCAATTTTCGTGGTCAATGCCACTGCCGCCTGAGTATCTGCAATAATCTTCTGAAGCCGGAGATCTGACCTGTTAGGTCGCGGCGGGTAGGCTGGTACGGCGATGGCTCCGGCGTAAAGGCAGCCTAAAAAGGCGGTGATAAACTCCACCCCCGGAGGATATAGCAATAGCACACGCTCGCCGGTCGCCCCGGCAAGTTGAAGCGACGCCCCAATTGCACGACTCCGCCGATCAAGCTCTCCATATGTCAGGTCTATTTTCTCCGCGCCGCCATCAACTAAGAACGTGTAAGCCAGTTGATTTCCCTTATCAAAGGAATTCCTGCGCAAGAGATCGATCAGGGTAGACGAAACCTGATTCTTAACCGAATGAGCTTTAGAGATATTGTTCGACATTTTGCTCCGTCTTCGATTTGAGGGTTTAGAACCAATAGAGTTGAGAGTATCTGTCGCGCGATAGCGACGGCATTTACGGCGAGTATTTCCGAAATCGCGCTCAAGAGGCGGGGATCGAAGGGGTGATCACCGCGCCGCGGTCGCCTTTCCAAAATCCATATGCGGAACGAGTGATCGGCGGCATTCGACTATGAGTTCACGACACGCGGCCGCCATTCGAAGTCACATCTTAAGACTCGAGCATGTAACTGCCAGCACTCCTGGGGAGTTCCAGGCAATTTGAAGTCTGTGCAGATTAAAACTGATTGCCATCAACCGCTTAGGACGAGACATCAAGCATTTCGGCGATCCGAACAAGCTTCAATTTTATAGTGAGGAACGGATGAACAAAATTTCGTGGGAATGCGCATTCGAGACCGAAAAAAAGCGTGCGCCTTCGGCTGGCTGGCGCATTCGCGAAATTCCAAACCGCGCCTCTTCACCGAAGACACACCGCGATTGAGCGCAGCAATTCTCGGTTTAGACGAAAACAAAAGGGTTTAGCGCCAGAGACGCGTCTGTAAATTCTTTATCTCCATTCAAACCGAGAATTGCTGTGGTAGACATTAAGTCCATTCCCAATTGAGCGGTATCTACCATTCCCACCATAGCAATATGATATCGAGCATAATGATTTCCGTCCTTTCTTGCTAAGATGCTGGTCAAACAGCCTACAGGTCTTTGGCTCTGGCGAAAGCTATTTTGCGCAGCAGGAATCTATATGTCCTGAAGAAACCATAAAAAAACGCCGAGCGAGTTATATGTGAGTTGCAAGCGACTTCAGAGGAATCTCTATCTATGCTAGGTCAAGGAGCCTCATTGCAATCAAGGCGAGCTTGTGGGGCGCTCAAACGAAAAGCCGGGCGATTAACCCGGCTTTTCTGTTGTGCGACAACCGCGTTCCTTCGGTGGGCCGGCTATTAACAGAAAAAACCTTTCGTAAAGAGGGGCAGAAAAGGCAAAATGATCGAAACTCGAAAGGTGATTGACCGATGATGCGCTGGACATGCACATCGCTCCCATTAGCTACGGATTTCAAGGGACTCCCGCAATCTTGGTGATGAGAGTTCCAGCAAAGAGTGTCGCATCAGAAGTTTAGCGGGAATGGCAGCCATCCTGACCGAATTGACTGAATAATGCTGATTCAACCACTAGCGGTCAGTCTTCACCAAAATTGCGGAAGTTCCGATTTCAAGAGAGCGCAAAAAATCAATTTGTTGTGTTGTCAAGACCCTATGCTGATTTGACCAATTCCAACCCGAGGTAAAGCCGTAACTGTTGAGCCCTATGCGCTTTCCTCTCTGACCTTTGAAACCTGGATTGCCAAATTCTGGCATCGCTCAAATCAGGGAACACAGGCTGAGGACGCCCCATGACAGTTTTCCCAAGATACTCCCCTTGTGAATTGAACCAACCTACTCTTACCGCTAACCCTTTCTCAAAGATTGGGGGGCGAGAGTGTCTCTCGCTCAAGAAACGCTCCATGCATTGTCCCGCCACCGTGTTCGAAATCCGAGAAGGAAACATGGAACGGAACTTGAATAATGGTGGGTTGCTACTTTCGGTTATGGCTTTGAAAGACTCACTGAGTCCGCAAGCCCGATATCTCACTAGAGCCAACGATGCTCACACCATATCAGCAAGAATTGTTGCGGGAGCTCGAAAATGAGATTGACGAGTATCTTGCCCAATCGTCCCACCTGGATGCTTTTCTTTCGCGTCTAAAAAGGCTAACTTTATACGAGGTTGGATGACGCGTAATCCAGGCGCGAACAAGTAGTTTGCGAGCAATTGCGACTTTGGCTTCGCGCCGTCCGCGTCGTCCGCAGAGAAGAAGATAGAATCGGCTCAATTTTCATCCTTTCCCAATGACTTCTGAGCGGCCTCGATCAGCAGGAAACGAAGTAACCGCGAGCCGGCTTTGCAGACTAAATAGGCGCGGGTGGCTGATTCGCGCCTCATTGTTCGGCACTGCGGGGGCCAGCTTCCCGCGCCATATCAAGTTTATGCAGGCTTTAATGAGAGAGACGACACGGATGAAAAACAGACTGCGGATCTGCCCCTTCGTACTGATGGTTCTGATGACACTCACTGGTTGTAATTCGAGCATGACTGAACCTGCCAAAGAAACAAAAACGCCTCTCGGTTCCTCTGTCGACGCCAAGATTCGCCGCTTTGCGCCGACCGAGATCACGGCGGACATTTCGCAATTATCCGAAGGCGACCGCAAAGCCTTAACAAAAATCATCGAAGCCGCCAAGCTGCTTGACCCACTCTTTCTTCGTCAGGTGTGGAGCGGCAATGAGGCGTTGCAGAAAAAACTCGCTGCTGACACCTCGCCCGAAGGCAAAGCCAAGTTACACTACTTCCGCATCAATGTCGGCCCCTGGTCGCGCCTCGACAATAAAGAACCGTTCATTGATGGTGTGCCGCGCGAAAAACCGAAGAACGCTAATTATTACCCCGACGACATGACCAAAGAGGAATTCGAGTCATGGGTCAAAACCTTGCCGGAAGCCGAACAGCGACGCGCGACCGGGTTTTTCTCCGTCATTCGCCGCAATGCCGACAAAAAGCTCAAGCTCGTGCCGTACAGCGAAGAGTACCGCGAGTTCCTCGAACCCGCCGCGAAGCTGTTGCGTGAAGCGGCAGACTTGACGACCAACGCGACATTGAAAAATTTCATCACCAAACGCGCCGACGCATTGATGTCCGATGATTATTACGCCAGCGATGTCGCGTGGATGGAATTGGATGCGCCGATTGATTTGACGTTCGGGCCGTATGAGACGTACGAAGACGAGCTGTTCGGCTTCAAAGCCGGGTTCGAAGCTTACGTCACCGTGCGCGATGAAGCTGAATCCGAAAAGCTCAAGAAGTTCAGCGGCTGGTTGCAGGAACTCGAAAACAATCTCCCTTTCGATCCGAAATATCGCAATCCCAAGCTTGGCGCGGCGGCGCCGATCCGTGTCGTGGATCTCGTGTTCAGCAGCGGAGATGGGAATCACGACGTGCAGACCGCGGCCTTCAATTTGCCGAACGATGAACGCGTTGTGAAAGAAAAAGGCGCCAAACGCGTGATGCTGAAAAACACGCAGGAAGCGAAATTCAATCAGACGCTCATCCCCATTTCCAAAGTCGTGCTCGAAGGCGCGCAACAGTCCGAGGTAGATTTCGATTCGTTCTTCACACACATCCTCGCGCACGAACTCATGCACGGGCTCGGCCCGCACAGCATCAAATTCGGCGGCAAGGCCACCACCGTTCGACAGCAACTCAAAGACTTGTATTCCGCGATCGAAGAGGCCAAAGCCGATATTACGGGGTTGTGGGCATTACAGTACCTGATGGACAAAGGCCTGGTTGACAAAAAAATGGAACGCACGATGTACACGACGTTCCTCGCCAGCGCTTTTCGCTCCGTTCGTTTTGGCGTCACCGAAGCCCACGGCAGAGGGGTCGCGTTGCAATTCAATTACCTGCTGGACGAGGGCGCATTCAAGGTCAACGACGCGAACGGCACGTTCAGCGTTGACCCCGCGAAGATCAAAGACGCCGTGCGCAAATTAACCGGCGAGCTGTTGACGATCGAAGCCGAAGGCTCGTATGAAAAAGCCAAAGCGATGCTGGATAAGTACGCGTTGATCCGGCCGGCGATGAAGAAAGCATTCGAGAAATTAACGGACGTACCTGTTGATATTGAGCCGAACTTCCCGCTGGCGCGTTGATCACGAAGCAGGCCTTAAACGTCGCGTCGCGGCCTGATGAAACCTGACAGAAACCGGGAATGAATTGCTAGCCATGGCGCTCGAAGATAGGGCCCGGCGCGTGATTGGCAAAGATCGCGATGCGCTCGAAACGCTCGTCAGGGTGCTCCCGTTCCTAACGGCCCGCCTTAATGTCGTAGGCCCACAGGGTCCCGATGTCGCGAATGTAAAGCCTCCCGTTAGCAATGACCGGATACGTCCACGCCTTCTCCGGGAACGGCTGTCCTTCGCCAAAACCTCATCCGCCTTTAGTTTCAATAGATTGGGAAAACCGGATATAACAGGTTAACTGGAGTTATATGAGACCAATGCGAGGCATTTGGCGTCGGGATGAGGTTTTGGCGAAAGACAACCCACTTTGCGCCACCGCGCTTCCAGAGGGAACTTTCCATCCTCTGGACTCTGGCGGACTTCAGAACTATTAAGAGAGGCGCATTATAAATGGAAAAATATGATGGTTATGCTGTGGCTGTTCAGCGCAAATAACACCAGCCCCAACAATTATTGAGTACGGCTCGCAGTTCACAT
>Ga0111539_10004183_pt1 | contig 18936 bp, 21 predicted proteins | sample RhiMethybrSRZTD1_FD_79667 | JGI IMG/M metagenome (GOLD analysis project Ga0111539, IMG submission 79667) | Populus rhizosphere microbial communities from Tennessee, USA - Rhizosphere MetaG P. TD hybrid SRZTD1 (version 2) (version 2) | ecosystem: Host-associated > Plants > Roots > Rhizosphere >... | reverse complement strand
AGGTGGATGTCATGGACGTTCTCGACGACGTCGCCGGCCGTTTTCGCGGCGAACGGAAGATCGTGGTCACATGTGGCGAGCCTATCGTCTTGACCGCCGACCGGCTGCGCCTCGAGCAGGCGCTCACGAATCTCGTCGACAACGCGCTGCGTCACGGCGGCGGCGCGATCACGGTTTCTGCCATCCGCCGGAACGGCGATGCGGAGCTGCATGTGGTCGACGAAGGCGGCGGCTTCGGGCAGGAGTTCCTCCCGCAGGCGTTCGAGCGCTTCACGCGCGGCGATGAGGGCCGGGGAGGGGACGGGAGCGGCCTCGGGCTCGCGATTGTCGACACGATTGCGCGGGCTCACCGCGGGCGGGCGGGCGCAGTGAACGTGCCGGGCGGCGGGGCGGACGTCTGGATCTCGCTGCCGCTCCGTTGAACGGAGACAGGGGTCTTCGAGGCCCGCCCATTGCATGGAGGCGCACAAGATGGGAAGATCCGCGCCCAGCTCATCGTCCAGTTGGCGTCACTTCGATGGAAGGAGAGCGTATGGACGAAGTGAGCGTAGAGGCGAAGCTCGCTAGTGAGGGTGTGGCGCCATCCCTCACGGTGGCCGTGCCTCGCGTTGAAGTTCAGGGTGCTGTCGACGAAGGGCACGAGGCTGATCTCATACTCGACGTCGTACGCACGAATGGACAACGCGAGGAGCGACGCGTGCTCGTCGCCCTCGACGTGGAGACTCTCCGCAGCCTGATCGCCGATCAGGAAGGGGAGCAGATCATGTTCGCGATAGACCCCGAGTCACTCGCGGATACGTTCGATGACGTCGAGGCCCATGGCCTTCGCGAGATCGGAGCCACGGTCGCCATTGCGGTCGCGGCTGTTGGTGCGGGGGCGGGGGCTGCTGGCGCCGAAGGGCTCCAGCCCGCCCTGTCAACCAACCACGCCGTGCAGGCGATAGTGCAGTCGGAGGATGCGGGGATGCCGCGTGCTATGCCTTCCGACTACGCGCAGGCCCGGGCAGGTGAGCAGCAGATGCCGCGGGCGATGCCCTCGGACTACGCTGCGTCAGACGACTCGGGAACCACGCTTCGCCGTGACCCGGGAGCAGCGCCGACTGGTGCTGCAACCACACAGGCCGCGGAGCGTGGGATCGAGAACGTCCGCGCGGCGCAGCCGGCTCCGGCTGATGCCCCTGACGCAACGTCGGGCATCGAGTCGGTGCGCGTTGGCGGGACCGCGGTTCCCGACCCCTCCACAGGGATCGAGACGGTTCGCGCAGAACGTGCTCCGGCACCAGTTGGAGACGATGGCACGAGCATCGCCGCACCAAGCACGGGTGCGGCGGTGGCGATCGCCGGCGGGGCGCTGCTCATGATCGCAGCGGCCGCCTTCGCGGTTCGGCGTACCCGCGAGCCACGGCTCGCGTAGAAGACGACAGATGGGCCGGTGCCACGGCCCATCTGTTTTTCCTCCTACAACCGAGCGGCTACACTGAGCCCTCGCAAGGGCGGTTAGCTCAGTTGGGAGAGCACCAGCTCGACAAGCTGGGGGTCACTGGTTCGAGCCCAGTACCGCCCACCTGGAAAAGGCCTGCTAACGCGGGCCTTTTCGCTGTTTGGGGAAGCGGCTCTGTCAACGTGCCTGCCGCGCGAGCCCGGCGCGTGCGCGCGCCCAGTTCTGCCCTGGCGGGACGTGCGCAACGCCGCCGGACTGCGTATCCCCCTAATCCACTTCCAGGTGGTAGGTGCCCTTTGCGACGAGAGTGCCGCCGGGCGTCCGAACCTTGATCTTGTCGCCGGCGGATGCGAAGGGTACCTTCTGGCCGTCCTCGGTGTCCCTCTCGTGGTGCGCCACGCCCACGCTAGAGACCAGGATCCGCCCGACCTTGTGGCCGTTGACGATGACCTTGACCCGCTTGCCTGCGAGCTTGCTGAGGTGCGTGACTCTGACCTCGACCTCGCGCCCTTCGTTCGATCTGTCGTACTCCGAGAACCCCTGCGCGTTCGGGAAGTGCGTGCTCCCCGCCATGTGCGTGAACAGATCGACCTCGGCTGCCTGAGCAGCTGGAGCCGTGACGGCGAAGGCGAACACGAAGAGAATCGCGGCGACGAAATGCCTGCGAAGCGCTCGCATGAGGACCCTCCTCTCTTCGACTTCAGGCTCTCAGAGCACCCCCGCGGTCGCATCGGAGGGTCCGCGGACACCTACGCAGCGATCCGCAATACCCTGGGGACCCCCTCCAAGCGAGGCCCGTCAGACCGCTGCGGTCAATCAGTCGTCGTGTGGACGTATCGAAACTTCCGGCCCACGCAGCGACCGCGCACCCCTCAGTCGTGCCCAATCAAGAACTCACCAAGCACGAAAACGACTACGCCCACAAACGGCACGAGGGCAATGAACACGCTGATCGCCCGCTCGCTCCGGCGGAGAATTGCCACAAGGGCAACGATTCCACCGATCAGCCCGGACAGTAGCCCTGGAAACCCGCCAAGGGGTCCCATGAGCATCCAAGCCGGTTGCAGGACAATGCTCACCGCTGCGAATCCGACTGCCCAGGTGCCGGCTCGGGTGGTCGGCAGCACCGCGACACGATGAGGTCCACCGAATCGATGGGCATGACCGCCACTAGTCATGTGAGACACCTCCTTCTCTCTCTAGTGTCCCGTCAACCGCGCCGGTCGACCATCGGGAGTTCCACTGGTGCTAGTAACGGACTTCCCGCAGAGATCGAGGAGTTGCTCACCTGATGGCACCCCTGCCGAAGCCACCGGGGCGGCGTCGCCGGCGTGGCGCTCAGCCGGTGACGCGTTCGCTACCGGCGGAAGGCGGGTCCGGGAAGACGCCGCAGCTGCCGAAGCGATCGCCAGCGTGGTCTGAGAGCACGCTGGCATGGTGGCGCGACGTGTGGGCGCCGTGACGCGGCAAGCGTGCAGGGACGCCTTCCCGGGTTCGTCCACGATCGCCGTCTTGTGTGCGGCGGTTCCGACGGCGCTCCTTCGTCTGATTCCAGCTTCAAGAACACCTAAGCGGGCCCGAAGGCCCGCTTAGGTGGTGCGCAGCTCTAGCTGTTGTGCTTAGGCGGTCTGCTCGCGACCCAGGTGGCGGGTGGCAAGTGCTGCTCCACCGCCGAGGAGGACGAGTGCGAGAACGAGGCCCGCCCCAATTCCAGCGTCCTTCCAGTCGAAGCCGGCCGAGACGACCTGCGGCTCGCCGATCGACCTAGGCTGCGTGCGGACGAACTCGATCTTGTCGCTCGCCGTAGCGCGCGGCTGCGCCCGGACGACCTCGATCTGGTCGCGGCTCAGGCGCGGGAAATCCGAGACGAAAGCCTGATAGCCGCTCGGGGTTGCCACGAGCCCGGGATTCGTCCCGACGATTCCCGGATCCGCCCCGCTGACAGCCGGAGACGACGGGAAATCCGTGACGAATGTCCGGTACGCGATGCCCTTCAGCACGACCTCGTCGGCCGAGCTCGGCCAGCGGTAAGGGATGGGCTTGAAGACCTCATTGGCCTTATTCGGCTGGCCCTGGATCCCTTCGTCGATCCTTGCTTGTGCGACCGGGGCCGCGAGGGCCGCGATCGCCAGCCCGAGTGCGATCCGCTTGATCAACCAATTCCTTCTGCGACTGCTGCGCATCGTCCTGCTCCCTTCCTGTCGACCCTGCTCCTGATGCGCACAAGACGAAGGAAACAGCAGTGTTCTTCCTCGTCGTCCCCGGGTGGCCGCGTGAGGCAAACACGAGATGCCGAACTACTGCGCCAGCCTGGTCGCTAGCGTCTGCTCCATGAAGGTCACAGCCGAGGCAGCCCGCCGGTTCCTCGTCGCCCGGCAGCTTCTCGCGCCCGCTCGCTCCGTCAAGGGAGGGCCGGACGCGGTCCTCGAGGTCTTCCGACGGCTCGGCTCGATCCAGTTCGACCCGATCGCGGTCGCCGGGCGCAGCCACGACCTCGTGCTTCATGCGCGGGTCGCGGACTACGAGCCGGCCTGGTGCGACCAGCTTTACGAGCGCCGCGAGATCTTCGAGGCCTACAACAAGGGCCTTTCCTTCGTCCCGGCCGGCGAGTTCCCGTGGTTTCGCGCGATGGTGAGCAAGGACAGGCCCGCCCGGACGCTTACCGAGAACGCAGACGTGGCCGAGCGCGTGCTCGAGGCCATCCGGACTCAGGGCCCCATGTCGGCGCTCGACTTCGAGCGCGAGCGCGGTACCACGACCGACTGGTTCGGCATGCCGACCAATGCCGTCAAGGCGGTCCTCGAGGCGTACACGTTCACCGGCGTCCTCGGCCTCGCACGGCGAGACGGCAACCGGCGCTACTACGACCTGCTCGAGCGGCTCCTGCCGGCCAAAATGCTCGCGCGCGAGGTTCCCCTCGCGGAGCAGCTCCGGCACAAGATGCTCTCGCGCCACCGGGCGCACGGGCTCCTGGGTGCGAGCTCGGGCGGTGACGTCTTCTCCGGCCTCGGCCCGGCGAGGCCCGACAAGACGCGCCCGGATCTGCCCGGGCGAACCGCGCTGCGCGAGGAGCTGATCGCGGAAGGAGAGCTCGTCCCCGTCGAGGTCGAGGGAATCCGTGGCAGCCGGTTCGTGCTGAGAGACGAGATCGGGCTGCTCGACGCCCCGCCGCCGCCGCCGCCCTCCGTCGCGTTTCTGTCTCCTTTCGACCCGCTGGTCTGGGACCGCAAGCTCCTCGGGAGCCTGTTCGATTTCGAGTACGTATGGGAGCTGTTCCACCCACCGGCCAAGCGGCGCTGGGGCTGGTACGTGCTGCCGATCGTCTTCGGGGACGGCTTCGTCGGCCGGATCGAGCCCCGCATCGACCGGGACAAAAGCCGCGTCGAGGTGCTCGACGTCTGGTGGGAGGACCGTTTCGAACCAGGTCGGACGGAAGGATTCGTCGACGCGATGCGCGAAGCGCTCCGCGCCTACCTCCGCTTTGCGGGCGTCACGCGCCTCGAATGGGCGCCTCACCTCGGCAAGGAGAAACGGCTCTTCCGGACCCGCCCGTGATCTAGCACACGTGGAATTGTTCGAGCTTGCCCACCGATGCGGCCACCCCCGACCTCGTCATCTTCTGGCTCGTCGTGGCCGGCAGGTTGCTCCTGCCCCTCTTCATTCCCCGCTTCCCGTTGCCTGCCTTCTCGCGTGCCTGGCTCGACGGAATCGACCAGACGATCTACCAGCAGGTCACGGACTTCGATCTCACGGGGCGGACCCGGCGCGGCGGGAGGCCTTGATCGCGGAGCATCGCAGGCTCTTCGACCGGAGCCTGCTCGAGAAGATCGTCCTCGTCGGCTTCGTCTGCGTCCTCTTCGTGCAATCATCCCCGGAGTCGACCGGACGAGCGTTCAGATCTTCGTCGGCGCCGCGGTCCTCATCGTGATCGACTCGCTCCTCGGGCTCCGGACTGCGCGCCGAAGTGGTGGCGCCTCGTCTATCGCGTGGTCCCTCGTCTGGCTTGCCGTGGCGAACGAGACGATCGTGGCACTCGGACGCCTCACCCGGGGCGACGAGCAACTGGCCCTTGGAAACACGATCTTCTTCGTGGGTTTGCTGACGTTGATCGTGACGTTGTACGACCGCTACGAGCCGTACCGCGGCGTACGTCTCGAGGAATCGCCACAGGGGGCTTGGGTGTGAGCGTGATCGTGATCGTTGAAGGCGAGAGCGACCAGGTGGCAGTGGAAACGCTGGCCCAGCGGCGCGGCGTCGACCTCGGAGCCTTGGGAATCCGGGTCGAGTGCCTCGGAGGGGCTCATCGGATCGGAGCGTTCCTCGAGCAGCTCGGGGAAGATCGGCCGCGGCTCGCAGGTCTCTGCGATGCGGGCGAGGAACCGGTCTTCCGCAGGGCGTTGGAGCGGGCCGGCTTCGGCTCCGGCCTCACCCGCGCGGACATGGAACGCCTCGGGTTCTTCGTCTGCGACGCCGATCTGGAGGAGGAGCTGATCCGCGCGCTCGGTGTGACGCGCGTGGAGGGGATCGTCCGCGCGAACGACGATCTGCATCGCTTTCGAAAGCTCCAGCAGATGCCGGCATGGCGAGGCCGCGCCACCGAGGAGCAGCTTCGGCGCTTCATGGGCAGCGGCGGACGGCGCAAGATCCGCTACGCACGTCTGCTCGTCGAGGCGCTCGACCTCGACCGGGTCCCGCGGCCGCTCGACCGAATCCTCGCTTATTCGCTGGGGAGGTAATCGGCCGGAGCGACCGAGGGAGGTTGGCAACCTTCGGGCTAGTACCCGCCGGCGCCTCCGCCGCCTGAATAGACGGCGATGACGACGATCACGGCGGCGAGGGCGGCCAGTGCCGCGCCTATCCAGAGTGTGCGTCTCGAAAGTGGCATGCAACACCCCCTTTCACTCTTGAGTACGAGGCCGACGGGCCGGCGGATGGTCGGCAGCGCTCATCCGCCTCTCATCTGCCACTCCTACGGTGGGTTCCGTCGAAGGAGGCTCAGATGCGAAAGACGACGATGGCGGCGTTCGCAGCGCTCGCGCTCGGCGCGGCCGCCTGCGGCGGCGAGACGAAGGCGAGCAAGCCCGCGACGACCTCGCTTCCCCAGGACGGGCAGGCGTTTGCGATCGACCCGAGCGACTTCACGACCGAGATCGACAACCCGTTCTGGCCGATGAAGCCGGGCAGCCGGTGGGTCTTCCGCGAGACGGATGCCGAGGGCTCGGTCTCCCGCGTGGTCGTCACCGTCCTCGACAAGACGAAGACGATCGCCAACGGCGTCGAGGCGCGGATCGTCCACGACCAGGCGACCGAGGAGGGCCAGGTCCTGGAGGACACGTACGACTGGTACGCCCAGGATGCCGACGGGAACCTCTGGTACCTCGGCGAGGACACGACCGAGTACGAGAACGGCAAGCCGAAGACGAAAGAAGGCTCGTGGGAGGCGGGCGTCGACGGCGCGCTTCCAGGGATCATCATGCCCGCGAACCCGCAGGTCGGCATGACGTATCGCGAGGAGTACTACAAGGGCCACGCGGAGGACGGCGCTTCGATCCTCTACACGGACGCTCTCGCCAGGGTTCCCGGCGGCCGCTTCGAGCACGGCGTCCAGACGCGGAACACGAGCGCCATCGAGCCGGATGTGGTCGAGGAGAAGATCTACGCCGAGGGGGTCGGCGTCGTCCTCGAGATGACGGTCTCGGGCGGATCCGACCGCACCGAGCTCCTCAGTTACCGCGAGGGGTAGCGGGGCGTGCAGGTATACCTAGGCGTGTGAGGCGGACGAAGCACCGCGTCCTCGTCGTCTTCCGGGCCGGGCCGACCTGGGAAAGCGGCCCGCCCGAGGACCAGCCCGACTGGGAGGCGCATGCCGACTGGGTGGACGGGCTGATCGAGAACGGCACCTTCGTCATGGGCGGGCCCTTCAGCGACTACTCGGGCTCGGTGAACCTGCTCGAGGGCCTCACGGCCCATGAGGCGAAGGAGCTGATTGCCACCGACCCGTTCGTTCTGAACCGCGTCTTCGTCGTCGATTCGATCCGCGACTGGACGGTCTACGTGGACGAGCTGAGCGCGAAGGAGAGCGTCTAGCTCGCGTCGCTCGGCGGCCGCTTCTGGCTGCCGAACATGCCCTTCAGCCAGCCCAGTAGCCGCTGCTTCGTGAGGTCGACGACCTCGGCTTCTTTCTCCGGCGTCTCGGTCGTTGGGGTCTCGGATGGTTCGTCTGAGGGGCCGGATTGCCACGCGAGGTGTGCCACGCGCTGACTAAAGCAAATGTGCCGAAACCTTTCTAGGGCTCAGAAATGTGAAACTTTTGTGAGCCTTCCCAGAGGACGCGCCGTCCAAGCTCCGTGAACTGCTCTTGGCCCGCGTGGATAGTCGCGAAGTGGTTGCCGGCGAGCTGGCCCATCTTGCTCGCGAAGCACGTTGCGCCGTACGGGAAGAGGATCTCGACCTCCGACAGGCCGCCTGGATAGAGAAGGAGCTCCCCGGCCGCGGGGTAGGAGTTTGCGTTCTCCGGGCCGAGCCCGAGGTCGATTTCGAAGCCCATCGGCACCCACGCCGCCTCACCGCTCCAGCGCGCCTGGACGAGCTCGCTCTCGAGGGGTAGGAGCTTGCGCAGTGCGGCGATCGTCTTCGGCGCCGCCTCCTCCTCGAGACGGGCCTCGAACTCGAACTCGCCGGCGACGATCTTCAGCACGGGAAGGAGCCTACCGTTCGGCACAATTGGGAGAGCTCCGATGCCCAGGACCCTCTTCGACAAGATCTGGGAGAGCCACGTCGTCGCCGAGCCTTCCGGCGAGCCGGCGCTGCTCTTCGTCGACCTCCATCTCATCCACGAGGTCACCTCGCCGCAAGCCTTCGACGGTCTGCGCCTGGCCGGTCGAAAGGTCCGCCGGCCCGATCTCTCCATCGCGACGATGGACCACAACGTGCCGACGGATGCGGGACCGATCACCGACCCGCTCGCGAAGGCCCAGCTCGAGGCGCTCGAGCGCAACTGCGCCGAGTTCGGCATACCGCTCTACGAGACGGGGAGCGGGCGTGAGGGGATCGTCCACGTCATCGGGCCCGAGCTCGGCTTGACACAGCCGGGCATGACCGTCGTCTGCGGCGACAGCCACACCTCCACGCACGGGGCCTTCGGCACGCTCGCGTTCGGTATTGGCACCTCGGAGGTCGAGCACGTGCTCGCGACGCAGACCCTGCCGCAGCGGAAGCCCGCCTCTATGCGGCTTCTCTTCACCGGTGAGCTCCCGTTCGGCGTGACCGCGAAGGACGTCATCCTCGGCGCGATCGGGCGGATCGGCGTCTCGGGCGGTGTCGGTCACGTGGTCGAGTACGCAGGCGAGGTGATCGAGGGGCTCTCGATGGAGAGCCGCATGACCATCTGCAACATGTCAATCGAGGCCGGCGCGCGCGCCGGGATGATCGCGCCTGACGACACGACCTTCGCCTACGTCGAAGGCCGACCGGCCGCGCCGCAGGGGGCCGAGTGGGAGCAGGCGCTCGATCGCTGGCGCGCCCTCGCGACCGACGAGGGCGCCTCGTTCGACCGCGACGTCGAGATCGACGTGCGCGACCTCGCCCCGCAGGTGACCTGGGGGACGAACCCGGGCATGGTCACGTCGATCGAAGGCGCCGTGCCGGATCCGGCCGACTACGCGGACGCCGACGAGCGCGAGGCGATCGAGCGCTCGCTCGCCTACATGGCGCTCGAGCCCGGGACGCCGATCGGCGACATCCACGTCGACCGCGTCTTCATCGGCTCGTGCACGAACGCCCGCATCGAGGATCTCCGCACGGCCGCTTCGGTCGTCGCCGGCAAGCGCGTGCATCCGACCGTGCGCGCGATGGTGGTGCCCGGCTCCGCGACCGTGAAGCGCCAGGCGGAGGAGGAGGGGCTCGACAGGATCTTCGAGGAGGCCGGCTTCGAATGGCGGCGCGCCGGGTGCTCCATGTGCCTGGGCATGAACCCCGACATCCTCGCGCGCGGAGAGCGCTGCGCCTCCACGTCGAACCGGAACTTCGAGGGACGGCAGGGCGCCGGCGGCCGCACGCACCTCGTCAGCCCGGCGATGGCCGCGGCGACGGCGATCGAGGGCCACTTCGTCGACATTCGCTCCTACGCGGCGGAGCCGGTCGCGTGAGGCCGTTCCGTTCCGTCACCTCGCGTGCTGCGGTGCTCGACCGGCCCGACGTCGACACCGACCAGATCATGCCGAAGCAGTTCCTGAAGCGGATCGAGCGCTCGGGCTTCGCGGAGTTCCTCTTCTACGACTGGGCCCAGGATCCCGACTTCGAGCTCAACCGGCCGGAAGCGCAAGGCGCGAAGATCCTCCTCACAGGGCGCAACTTCGGCTGCGGCTCCTCGCGCGAGCACGCGCCGTGGGGATTGCAGGAGTACGGCTTCGAGGCGATCGTGGCCCCGTCGTTCGGCGACATCTTCCGCACGAACTGCGTGAAGATCGGCCTGCTCCCCGTGGTGCTCCCGCAGGAGCAGGTGAAGGCGCTCATGGGGGAGCCCGTGGAGATCACCGTCGACCTCGAGGCCCAGACCGCCGGGCCGTACAGCTTCGAGTTCGACGCCTTCGAGCGCGAGTGCCTGCTCGAAGGGCTCGACGACATCGCGCGCGCCCTCCAGCACGAGGGCGAGATCGCCGCGTACGAGGCCGCGCACCCGCCTCGGTTCGCGACGACCGCTCTGCGCTAGCCGCCCGGCGGTGACGCTCGCAGCGTCGCCTGGAGGCCGGCTATCAGCGCGTCCTTCTCCGCTTGGGTGAGCTTCGCGTCGGCATGCAGGGGCAGGTAGTACCAAGGAGGCATCGACCCTTCGCCGATCGACTCGGCGATCTCCTCGAGGTCGACCTCCTGTGCCCGATTCCATTCCGAGAAGTTCAAATGCTCGCGGCCGCTGTCCACATCGCTCTGGATCAGCCACGAAACAGGCGCGATGTTCGAATACCAGCGCCATTCGGTCAGGTTGCTGTGGCAGTCGAAACACGCGCGCTCCGTGAGACTGCGCGTCTGCGGTGAGTCCCAGCGAGGTTCCTGGGTCACGGGAGGGTTCGCGTGAGCCCGCCCGTACGGCACGAGCTGGATGAGCAGGAGGAGGGCAACCGCGCCGAGCCCCGCCCAGATGAGAACACGGCGCCAGCGAATAGACCGCCCCCGCACCATGGGCGCATGCTTGCACCCGACGCGTGCCGCACAATCCGGGGAAGCCCTGGGCTCCGCGGAGGAAAACTACTGTCCGGGCAGATCAGGAAAGCGCCTGCAGGACCGCGTCCCCGAAAGCGGCCGTGCCGAGGCCTTCGCCCGCCTCGTGCGTCGTCCACGCTGCAGCGCGGAGACGCCCGGCATCCTCCGGCCGGTTCAGGCCGTGCTCGAGCATGAGCGCGGTCGAGAGCATCATCGCCATCGGGTTCGCGACACCCTGGCCGGCGATGTCCGGCGCCGAGCCGTGCACCGGCTCGAAGAGCCCTGGGCCCGAGTCCGAGAGGCTCGCCGACGGGGCGAGCCCGATGCCGCCGGTGAGCGACGCGGCGAGGTCGCTGAGGATGTCTCCGAACATGTTCTCGGTCACGAGCACATCGAACTGGCCCGTCGCGAGCACCAGCTGCATTGCGGCGTTGTCGACGAGCATGTGCTCGAGCTCCACGTCGGAATAGCCGGCCGCTACCTCAGTGACGACACGGCGCCACATCCGTGAGGTCTCGAGGACGTTCGCCTTGTCGACGGAGACGACCTTCCTGCGCCGGCCGCGCGCGAGCTCGAACGCACGCCGCGCTATCCGCTCCACCTGGTCCGGGCGGTACTCCATCGTGTCGTAGACCGTGCCGTCCTCCCGCACGCCGCGCGCCCCGAAGTAGAGGCCGCCCACGAGCTCGCGCACGATGAGGATGTCCACCTGCCCCTGCTTCGAGGGGCGGAGATTGGCGTAGACGTCCAGCTCGGCCCGCAAGCGGAGCATGCCCTGTTCCGGGCGAACCTCGGCTGCGTCGAACTCGGGATCGCCGATCGGGCCTTTGAGGACTGCTTCGGAGGCCTTGCAGGCGGCGAGTGTTTTCTCCGGGAGCGAGTCGCCGGTGAGCCGAATCGCCTGCGCCCCGAAGGGATGCTCCTCGAGCTCGAGGTCGGGCGCGACGATCTCGAGGGCGCGAAGCGCCTCCCGCATCACCTCGGGGCCTATCCCGTCCCCCGGCAGTACGACGACCGTCACAACTCTCGCCGCCCTCGGTCAGTGCCCCGCGGAGCAGGGCGCCGCCGAGGGTTGCCGCCGAGAGCGGTGACCAAGGTCACGTGAGCACGCCGAGCCGCTCGAGCACCGCATCCGCGTCCGCGTCGATCTCGATGGGGTCGAGACGCTGCTCCACTGGGCCGGGAGTCTTGAGGCCGTCGCCCGTCACGACGAGGACGACGCGATCTTCCGGGCCGACCCGGCCCTCGTCGACGGCACGGCGCAGCGCGCCGACGGACACCCCGGCCGCGGTCTCGCCGAAGACGCCCGCGTGCTCGGCCAGCAAGCTCATGTTCGCGCCGACCTCCTCTTCGGCGACGGCGTAGACAGCGCCGCCCGTGCGGCGGGCGGTGGCGACGGCCTTGTCGCCGTCGGCCGGATTCCCGATCGCAAGGGAGCGCGCGACGGTGGCGGGGCGGACCGGCGCGACCGGCGTCTGCGAGGCGAAGGCGGCCGCGACCGGCGAGCACCCTTCCGCCTGGCCGCCCAGGAGGCGCGGCGTCTCCGCTTCCACGAGGCCGACCAGGCGGAGCTGGTCGAAGCCCTCGGCGATCTTCGAATAGAGGGAGCCCGAGGCGATCGGCGCGACGACGGCGTCGGGAGCGCCCCAGCCGAGCTGCTCGGCGATCTCGAAGGCGACGGTCTTCGAGCCCTCGGCGTAGTACGAGCGCAGGCTCACGTTCACGAAGCCCCAGGGAAGCTCGAAGGAGAGCTCGACCGTGAGCCGGCTGCAGTCGTCGTAGGTCCCACGGACGGCATAGATGGTGGCACCGTAGACGGCGGTGGCGACGAGCTTCTCCGGCTCGAGGTCGGCCGGGCAGAAGACGGCGGCTTCGATCCCCTCGGCCGCGGCCCGCGCGGCGACCGCGTTGGCGAGGTTCCCGGTCGAGGAGCACGCGATCGTCTCGAGGCCGAGCTCGCGCGCCTTGGCCGCCGCGACGGCGACCACGCGGTCCTTGAAGGAGTGCGTCGGATTCGCCGTGTCGAGCTTGAGCCACAGCTCGCCGACCCCGATTTCGTCGGCCAGCCGCGGCGCGCGGACGAGCGGCGTGAAGCCGGGGGCGAGACGTGGCTCCGCCGGTGCCTCGACGGGCAGGAGGGGCGCATAGCGCCAGATCGACGCGGGCCCGGCGGCGATCGCCTCGCGAGTGACCGTCCGCGCGAGCCAGCCCCAGTCGTAGACGGGGTCGAGCGGGCCGAAGCAGGCCGTGCAGGTGCCGATGTCCTCGAGCGCGTACTCGGCCGCGCAGCTACGGCAACGAAGAGATGTAACGGACATATCTGGCTCCTTTCTCGCTGACATCCTCCCGAGCCGGAGGCTCGGCCGGGTTTGGCACCTTGCTCGTCGGAGTAGGTTGCCGAGGCTTCGAAGGGCCGGTTCCCTCAGCCTCTCTTGATGCGAGCGGGGCCGCTGCCCGTCGCTCAGGTCTGAGTATAGGTCGGGCCCTGCGGGCGAGTCACTGCCCCTTCGGAGGCAGACGAGACGAGGGCCGCGTACTTGGCGAAGACGCCGTTTTCGTAGCGCGGAGGCGGTGGGCTCCACTTCGCCAGCCGCGCCTGAAGCTCGTCGTCGGAGAGCTCGACCGAGAGCGTTCGCGCCTCGACGTCGATCACGACCATGTCGCCGTCCTCGAGCGTGGCGATCGGGCCGCCGCGCGCCGCCTCCGGCGAGATGTGCCCCGCCATGAGCCCGTGCGTGGCCCCGGAGAAGCGCCCGTCCGTGATGAGCGCGATCTTGTCCCCGAGCCCCTCGCCCACGAGCGCGGCGGTGACGTGCAGCATCTCGCGCATGCCCGGCCCGCCCGCCGGGCCCTCGTAGCGGATGACGACGACGTCGTCCTCCGTGATCCCCTGCTTCTCGACGGCCGCGAAGCACGCCTCCTCCGAGTCGAAGACCCGCGCCGGGCCGCGGTGGGTCAGGCGCTCGTGCCCGGCGAGCTTCACGACGCAGCCCTCGGGCGCGAGGTTCCCGCGCAGGATCGCGAGTCCGCCGATGGGCTTGATCGGCGTGTCGATGGGGACGACGACCTTCTGGCCCGGCTTCTCCTCCACCGACGCGGCGATCTCGCCGAGCGAGCGCCCGTCGACGTTCGGCGCCTCCGCGTGAACAAGCTCCTTCTTCAGGAGCTCGCGGGCGACGAGCGCGACGCCGCCCGCCTCGTAGACGTCGGTCGCCACGTACCGGCCGCCCGGCTTCAGGCTCGCGACAATGGGGGTCTCGGCCGCGATGCGGTCGAAGTCGTCGAGCACGAAGGACACGCCGAGCTCGCGCGCGATGGCGAGGAGGTGGAGGACGCCGTTCGTCGACCCGCCGGTGGCGACGATGGAGGCGGCCGCGTTCTCCAGCGCCTCGCGCGTGATGATCTGGGACGGCCGCAGGTCGCGGCGCAGGACGTCCATCGCCAGTCGCCCCGCTGCTTCCGCCGCCTCCGCCTTGGAAGGATGGAGCGCGGGGATGCCGTTCAGGCCGGCGGGGCTGATTCCGAGGAAGTCGAGCGCGGTGGACATCGTGTTCGCGGTGAACTGGCCGCCACACGCGCCCGCGCCGGGGCAGGCCACGCCTTCGAGCTCGTGCAGGTCATCGTCGCTCATCTTCCCGACGGCGTGGGCGCCGATCGCCTCGAAGACTTCCTGGATGGTCACGTCGCGGCCGCGGAAGCGGCCGGGCGCGATCGAGCCGTTGTAGAGCGCGAGCCCGGGAAGGTCGAGGCGGGCGAGCGCCATGACCGCGGCAGGAATCGTCTTGTCGCAGCCGACGAGGCAGACGAGCCCGTCGAAGAGGTGACCGCGCGCGACGAGCTCGATCGAGTCGGCGATCACCTCACGGGAGACGAGCGAGGCGCGCATGCCTTCCGTGCCCATGGAGACGCCGTCCGAGACGGCCACGGTGTTGAACTCCATGGGCGTACCGCCGGCGGCACGGATGCCGCGCTTCACGTGCTGAGCGAGCTCGCGCTGATTCCAGTTGCACGGCATCGTCTCGATCCACGTCGTGGCGACGCCGATGATGGGGCGGGCGAGGTCGTCGTCCGTGAAGCCGATTCCCTTCAGCATCGCGCGCGCGGCCGCGCGCTCGGGGCCGTCGGTGAGGGCTGCGCTCTTGCGCTTGTCAGGGTCGGTCATGCTCGTCCTGCTCCTTCCGCTGAGACAGTGAAGCGAAGCACACTCGCGTCCGCGAAGCGACGGGCGAGCCCCTCCTCGCAGGAGTCGGCCGCATCCGGCCGCACCCAGACGATCACGCTCGGGCCCGAGCCGGAAAGGGTCGCGCCGACCGCGCCGTCGGGCAGGTCGCCGCGCACTCTCTCGAGGAGCGGCGCGTTCTTCGCCCTGTAGGGCTCGTGCAGACGATCCTGGATCGCCTCGGCGAAGAGCTCGGCGGATCCCTGGGCAAGGGCGGCGCCGAGCATCGCCGCGCGGCCGGCGGTGAATGCAGCGTCATCGTGGGAGACCGAGCCGGGCAGGGAGCTCCGGGCCTCGGCCGTCGAGACGGTTGCCTCGGGAACGAGCGCGAACGGGACCGCTGGCAGCGAGTCGGCGACGCGAACGATGCGGTTCTCCCAGGTGAGACAGACGCCGCCCGCGAGCGCGGCGGCCAGGTTGTCGGCGTGACCCTCGAGCTCGACGCCAAGGGCGAGGAGCCTCTCCGGTTCGGGCTCTTCGCCCGCGGCGACGGCGCCGGCCACGAGGCCGAGCGCGATCACGGCCGCGCTCGAGCCGAGGCCGCGCTCGCGCGGGATCCGGCTGACGAACTCGAAGCGACGGCCCTGCACGGGCGCGAGCCGGGCGAACGCCTGCACCCCGAGGTGCGACTCGTCGACCTCGCCGTCGCCGTCCTCCACCTCGAGCTCGTTCCAAAGGTCGAGCGCGGCCGCGACACAGTCGAAGCCCGGCCCGATGTTCGCCGTCGTCGCCGGCGCGCGCACATGGATCTTCATGCGACCGCGTCGGGATCCTTGAGCCCGTGTCCGGTGATGACGCAGACGACTCGCGCCCCGCTCGGCGGGTCGGCGAGGAGGGCGGCGAGGCCGGCTGCCGAGGACGGCTCGCAGAAGAGGCCTTCCTCGTGCGCGAGCAGTCTCCAGGCGTCGAGAATTGCCTCGTCCGGAAGGGACGGCGCCTCGCCTCCCGACTCGGTCAGCGCGCGCCGGGCCTGCGCCTCGTGAGCCGGCTCGACGATGCGAATCGCAGTCGCGGCCGTTCCCGCCCTGTCCTCCGCCTGCGCGGCGACGAAGCGAGGAAGGGCACCGGCCTGGCCGAAGCCGAGCGCGTAGGCGCAGAGGTTGCCTCCGCCGCCGTAGGGGAGCGCGACGACGTCGGGCGCGCCGCCGAGCTCCTCCGCGATCTCGAGAGCGGCGGTCTTCTGGCCCTGGATCCTGAGCGGGTTCAGCGAGTTGACGAGGACGTGCGTGCCCTCCGCCTCGAGCGCCTTGGCCTCCTCGAGCGCCTCCTCGAAGTTCGCCCGCGTCTCGACCTTCGCGCCCACCGCGCGTGCCTGCGCGAGCTTGCCGCGTGCGACCGCGCCCTCGGGCTGGAGGATGACCGCCTCGAGCCCCGCCCGGGCGGCGTACGCGGCTGCGGACGCGGCCGTGTTCCCGGTGGAGGCGCACACGACCGAATGCGCTCCGTCGGCGAGGGCCTGCGTGACCGCGACGGTCATGCCGCGGTCCTTGAAGCTGCCCGTCGGGTTTGCGCCTTCCCATTTCAGCCACACCTCGGCGCCGAGGCGCTCGGAGAGGCGCGGCGCGGGGAGGAGGGGGGTCGAGCCCTCGCCGAGCGAGACGATCGTCGCGTCCGTCGCCAGGGGCAGCCGGTCGCGATAGCGCTCTGCGAGCGGGACGGTCACTCCGCGGGAGACTACTCTCACGCCCAGCCGAGGCCGGGAACGCCGCGGTCGGAGATGACCGGCAGTGCCGAGGGAGCCGACTTCGACTCCTCGAGCTCCGCGATCTCCTCGAGCGCGGCGTCCAGGTCGCCCGACGGCGCCTCGTGCGTGATGATGTGCAGGGTCGCCGAGCCGTTGTCCTGCTTCTGCACGAGCCGCGCGATCGAGACGCCGTGCGAGGCGAGGCGGAGGGCCACGTGCGCGAGCACGCCCGCGCGGTCCTCGACCTCGAGGCGGACGTAGAAGGGCGAGCGGAGCTTCCCAGGGTCGAGGCGCTCGACCGAGCGCCAGCAGGCGTCGTTCTGGAGGAAGCCCGTGCCCGTCGTGCCGATGACGGAGACCATGTCGGCAACGACGGCCGAGGCGGTCTCGATCCCGCCCGCGCCGGGGCCCTCGAGCGTGATCTCGCGGATCGCGTCGCCCTGGAGCATGACGGCGTTGAACGCGCCCTCGACGGCGGCGAGCGGATGGTGGCGGTCGACGAGGGCGGGCTGCACCCGGACGTCGAGCCGCCCGTCGACGAGCGTGGCCGCACCGACGAGCCGCACGGTCATGCCCATCTCGCCCGCGGCCTCGACGTCGTCCGCGGCGAGGCCCTGGATCCCCTCGTAGTCGACGTCGCCGAGGGTGACCCGCGAGCCGAAGGCGACCGTGGCGAGGATGGCCATCTTCGCCGCGGCGTCCGCGCCCGAGACGTCGTCGGTCGGATCGGCCTCGGCGAACCCGCGCGTCTGCGCCTCGGCGAGCGCCTCGTCGTAGCTCGAGCCGCGCTCCATCTCGGTGAGGATGAAGTTCGTCGTCCCGTTGACGATGCCGAGGACGCGGTGGACGTTCGTGACGACGAGCGCCTCGCGGAGTACCTTGATCACCGGGATTGCCGCGCACACGCTTGCCTCGAAGCGAAGCTGGACGCCGCCGGTGGAGGCCGCCTCGAAGAGCTCTGCGCCGCGCTGGGCGACGAGCTGCTTGTTCGCGGAAACGACGGGCTTCCCCGACTCGAGGAGGTCGAGGACGTAGCCACCCGTGGGCTCGACGCCGCCCATGACCTCGGCCACCAAGGCGATCGAGTCGTCCTCGAGGATGGACTCGAAGTCCGTCGTCAGCACGCCCGGGTCGGGTTGGTAGGTGCGCTCCTTCTCGGGGTCGCGGACGAGCGCCTTGACCACGCGCAGGCGGTGGCCCGTCGCGCGCTCGATGTCCTCGGCGCTCTCGTGAAGGAGTCGGTTTACCGCCGAACCGACGGTCCCGTAGCCGAGAAGGGCGACCGGAACGTCAACAGAGGCCATCGGACGAGCAGGCCGCGTGGCCCGGACTGTCAGCCCGAGGGCCGTTCGAATCAGTGGACGCCATGGGCTTCCGCGCCGAGGAGGCCTTCGCGTCCGGCGAGATCGCGGAGCTCCTGTCCGACGTGCTCGACGGGATGCTTGGCGGCCATGCGCCGGAGGGCAGTGAAGCGCGGCCGCCCAGCATCCTCCTCCGCGATCAGCTCGCGGGCGAACGAGCCTGAGCGGATGTCCTCGAGCAGCTTCTTCATCGTCGTCTTCACGTGCTCGTCGACGATGACCTGGCCACGGGTGAGGTCGCCGTATTCGGCGACGTCGGAGATCGAGTGCCGCATGTACGAGAAGCCGCCCTCGTAGATCAGGTCGACGATGAGCTTCATCTCGTTGATGCACTCGTAGTAGGCGATCTCGGGCTGGTAGCCGGCGTCCACGAGTGTCTCGAAGCCTGCCTGCATGAGCGCGCAGACGCCCCCGCAGAGGACGGCCTGCTCGCCGAAGAGGTCGCTCTCGGTCTCCTCCGCGAACGTCGTCGCGAGCATGCCCGCCCGGCCGCAGCCGATCGCGGTGCCGTAGGCGAGCGCGAGGTCGAAGGCATTGCCGCTCGCGTCCTGTGCGACTGCGACGAGCCCCGGGGTCCCGGCGCCCGCCTCGAAGAGCTGGCGCACGCGGTGGCCGGGGCCCTTGGGCGCGACCATGACCACGTCGTGGCCCGCGCCGGGCTTGATCTCGCCGAAGTGGACGTTGAAGCCGTGGGCGAAGAGGACTGCGGCGTTCTCAGCGAGATTCGGCTCGATCTCGCGCTCGAAGACGCCCTTCTGTACGTGGTCCGGCAGGAGGATCGCGACGAGCTGCGCGCCCTGCACCGCTTCGGGAATCGCCTTCACGGTCAGGCCCGCTTCCTCCGCGGCCGCCCAGGAATCGCTTCCCGGCCGCAGGCCGACCTCGACCTCCACGCCGGAGTCGCGCAGGTTCAGCGCGTGCGCGTGTCCTTGGCTGCCGTAGCCGATGACGGCGACCTTGCCATTGAGCAGATCCAGGTTGCCTTCGCGGTAGACCGTTGCCATGAGGTTCCTTTCCTAGCGGAGTACGTGTT
>Ga0111539_10004182_pt1 | contig 18941 bp, 12 predicted proteins | sample RhiMethybrSRZTD1_FD_79667 | JGI IMG/M metagenome (GOLD analysis project Ga0111539, IMG submission 79667) | Populus rhizosphere microbial communities from Tennessee, USA - Rhizosphere MetaG P. TD hybrid SRZTD1 (version 2) (version 2) | ecosystem: Host-associated > Plants > Roots > Rhizosphere >... | reverse complement strand
GGACCACGCTCAGACCCGATTGCCAGCCGGTCGTGCATTGGGCCGTGCACGGATCGACGATGAGGGCGGCGGAGGCGACGATGGCGGCGAGAAAGACAGAACGTGTGCGATCGAGCATGGCGAAGTCCCTGTTGACTGGCGTGCGGCCATGATGACGTGGCCCATGCGGGCTGCGTAGCCCCAGCCGCCGCATCCATGAACGGCCGCGTGCATGCCCTGACGACGCTGTGAACGGGGACCTCGTGGCGGGTGGTGATTTCACGACAGCGGGAGGCGGCACTTCGACTCCGTCTCTTGACGGAGCTGCCCGCCGCCGATAGAAGGCTCGCGACAACTCATCCAGACCAGCCGAGGGCCGGGCCCGACGACGCTGGGGCAACCACGCAGCAAAGCGCAGGTGCCAACTCCCGCGGCCAGTCCCTGAGAAGGGCCGAAAGATGAGTCTGCCAGCGACCGCATGGTGCGTTCGCGCAGACCATGCTGGCAGCGCGGAGACTGGGAACGGGCCCGAAGGTGTTCCCTCCATGACCGTGCTTCCTTCGCGTCGCGCCCTTCCGCCGGCGCCGACTTCTGTTTCTCCTTCACCGATCTCGGTCGCGACAGCCTCGACGGCCGGCCCCGACACAGTCGGGTTCCGCTCGTCGGGCCAATCGCCAGGCGAGCTTCCGGTGTCTCCAAACCCCCGAACGCGCACGGTGCACCTGATCGGGCCGGGCCAGGTCGGGCGGGCCTTCCTGCGCCGCGCGAGTGCGTTGCCGGTCTCCGTGGTCGCGATCTCCGACTCGACGGCCACCGTGTTCGACCGCGCGGGTCTCGACGTCGAAGCGGTGCTCGCGCACAAGGCGAAGGCGCCGCTGGCCTGGTGGCCGCGCGCGGAGACCATTCCGACCGAACTGGCCATCGCGGTGGTCGGCGCCGACATCGTCGTCGATGCGACGCCGACCGACGCGGCGGGAACGCCCGCGGCGGTCGAACGCGGCCGCGCCGCGCTGCGTTGCGGCGCGTTCCTCTGCCTCTGCGCCAAGAACGCGCTCGCGGCGTCGCCCGGGTGGTTGCTCGGCTCGTTTCGCGGCCGCGTCGGCATCGACGCGGTGCTCGGCGGCACGGGGCAGAAGCTCGTGAGCGAGCTCGACGAGCTGCGCCAGCACTGCCGCAGCCTCAGCCTCGTCGGCAACGTCACGACGACGGTGATCATCCAGGCGATCGAGCGCGGTGCTTCGGTGCAGGCCGGCATCGAAGCGGCGCGGGCGCGCGGTCTGCTCGAAGCGGATCCGACGCGCGACCTCGACGGCAGCGACGCCGCGACGAAGCTCGTGGCCGTGTGGGGGGCAGTGTTCGGCGACGGTGGCAGGCCTCCTGCCGAGGAAACCGTGCGCCGCGAGGACGTGCGCGATCTCGACGCCAAGGTCGTGCAGGCGCGCGCGCGGCGCGGCGCGACGACGCGGCTCGTCGCGCGCGGCGGCAGGAACGGCGACGATCTGCGCGTTCGGTTCGAAGAACTTCCGGCCGGCTCGCCGCTCGCGGCGCCACCGGACCGCGTCGTCTACGGCTACGAGCTCGCCCAAGGACTGCGGGTGCACACGGGGCTCGCGGTCGGTCACGAACGCACGGCCGAGGCGCTGGTCCAGGACGTGGTGACGGCCCTCGGCGGCAAGGTGGTGTGCCCATGAGTGCTTTGATCACGTTGCCCGTCGGCGCCGAGCTCTGCCACTTGCCGGCGCGGTTTCCACTCGCGCGAGGCGGCGAGCTCGAGGGCGCGGTGCTCGCGTTCGAACGCCAGGGACCCGCGCACGCTCCGGTCGTCGTCGTGCTGGGCGGCATCTCGGCGGGCCGCCACGTGAGCGCGCATGCGGCGGTTTCCGGTGCGGGCTGGTGGCAGGAGTTCGTCGGCCCCGGGCTCGCGATCGACACGACCCGTTACCAGGTGCTCGCGTTCGACTGGCTCGGCGGCTCGGGCAACTCGACGGCGCCCGGCGCCGGCGAGGCGTTCCCGTTCGTCGGAACCGAAGACCAGGCGGCGGCGCTGCGTTGCCTGCTCGACGCGCTCGCGATCGAACGCGTGCATGCGTTCGTCGGCAGCAGCTACGGCGGCATGGTCGGCCTGCAGTTCGCGGCGATCCATCCGGATCGGGTGCAGCGGCTCGCGGCGATCGCCGCACCGGCCCAGAGCCACGCGCAAGCCAGCGCCTGGCGCGCCGTGCAGCGTGGCATCGTCGAGCTCGGCCAACGGCACGGGGCCGGGCGCGAAGCGCTCGCGCTCGCGCGTGCACTCGCGATGACGACCTACCGCACACCCGCCGAGCTGCAGCTGCGCTTCGGTGCGGCCGCGTGTTTCTCGGGACAGCGCCATCGCTTCCCGGTGCAGGACTGGCTCGAGGCGCGCGGCGCCGCGTTCGCGGGCGACTGGCTGCCCGAACAGTTCCTCTGCCTCAACAACTCGATCGATGCGCACGTCGTCGATGCATCGCGCGTCGCGTCACCGACCTGGCTGCTCGCCTTCGGCGGCGACCAGCTCGTGCCGCCATCGCAGGTGAAGGAGCTGGCGCAGGCGCTGCCGCAGCTGCGCGCCCATCGCGAAGTCGCGTCGCTCTACGGTCACGATGCGTTCCTGAAGGAACACGCCGCAGTCAGCGCGTTCGTTCGCGAGGTGCTGCTATGAGCCCACGACCAGAGACAGTGGCCGTGCGCGCCGGCATCGCGACGGACAAGGCGCACGGTGCCGTGAGCCCGCCGCTGCACCTGTCGGCGAACTTCGCGTTCGCCGGCTTCCAGCAGAAGCGAGCCTACGACTACACGCGCAGCGGCAATCCGACGCGCGACGAGCTGGCGCATGCGCTGGCCGATCTCGAAGGCGGCGCGGGGGCCGTGGTGACCGCGACGGGTCTGGCAGCGATCACGCTCGTGCTGCACCAGCTGCAGCGGGGCGACCTGCTCGTCTTGCCGCACGACTGTTATGGCGGCACGTGGCGGCTCGTCGACGCGCTCGCGCGGAAGGGGCACTTCGAGGTCGCGGTCGTCGACCAGCGCGACGAACACGCGCTCGCAGCCGTGTTCGCGCGGAGGCCGGCGCTCGTCTGGGCCGAGACGCCGAGCAACCCGCTCTTGCGCATCGTCGACCTGCAGGCACTTGTCGCACGGTGCAAGGCCAGCGGCGCGCTGCTCGCGGTCGACAACACGTTCTTGTCGCCGGTGCTGCAGAACCCGCTGCAACTCGGCGCCGACCTCGTGGTGCATTCGACGACGAAGTACATCAACGGCCACAGCGACGTCGTCGGCGGGGCCGTCGTCTGCAAGGACGAGGCGCTGCACGAGAAGCTCGCATGGTGGGCGAACGCGCTCGGCATCACGGGCGCGCCGTTCGACAGCTGGCTCACGCTGCGCGGCCTGCGCACGCTGCACGCGCGCATGCAATACCACCAGCAGAACGCGCAGCAGCTCGCCGAGCTGTTGGCCGCGCATCCTGCCGTTCGCGCCGTGCACTACCCGGGGCTGCCGTCCCATCCCGATCACGAACTGGCGCTGCGCCAGCAGCGCGGCGCGGGCGGCATGTTGAGCTTCGAGCTGCGCGACCCCGCGGCCGTGCCGGCCTTCCTCGACGGACTGCGGTGCTTCACGCTCGCGGAGTCGCTCGGCGGCGTCGAGAGCCTGATCGCGCACCCCGCGACGATGACGCACGCGTCGATGACCGCGGAAGTGCGCGAGCGCGCCGGCATCACGGCGGGTCTGCTGCGGCTCAGCGTCGGCATCGAGAGCGTCGAAGACCTCGCCGCGGATCTCGCGGCGGCGCTGCAGCGTGTGCACCGCTCGCGCGTGTCGCTGGCGCTGGCCTGATGGGGCGAAAACCCGCGGGTCGATCTCGGTTGTATCGGACGTGCGCACTCGACTAGTGTGCGACGTCCCCAAGATGCTCGCGTTTTTCCAAGACACGTGGTCGTGGACCCAGATCCCCAAGATCGTGCTGATCGACCTGCTGCTCGCGGGCGACAACGCGATCGTGATCGCGATGGCGGTGCGATTGCTGGCGCCGCGCGAACAGCGGCTCGGGCGGTTCTGGGGCGTGTTCGGCGCGGTCGCGCTGCGCATCGTGTTCCTGACGATCGCGACGTGGCTGCTGGAGATCCCGTGGCTGCGGTTCGTCGGTGGGCTGTTGCTGCTGTGGATCGCCTACAAGCTGCTGAGCCCCGAAGAGCATGGTGTCGTCGTGCCACACACACCTGCGGAAGGCAAGGAACCGAAGGTGCGCGCCGGCCAGTCGCTGCGGGAGGCGATCTGGATCATCGTGCTGGCGGATGCCTCGATGAGCCTCGACAACGTGATCGCGGTGACCAGCGCGGCGGAGGGGCATCTCGGCCTCGCGATCGGCGGCATCGCGTTGTCGATCCCGCTCGTGGTGTGGGGCAGCCAGCTCCTGGGCCGCGTGATGTCGCACCATCGCTGGGTCGTGTGGCTCGGCGGCGGCGTGCTCGGTCACGTGGCCGGAGTGTTGATGCTCGAAGAGGACGCGCTGCGCCCGTGGCTCGACAAGGTCGAGCACCCGGGCCTGCACCCGTTTTCGCTGGCGCTCGGCGTGATCTGCTTCCTGTTCGGCTGGTGGGGGAGCCGGCATGGCAAGCAGCGGGCGCCTGCGGCGTAGCGCGGGGCCCGCGTCTCGGGGACCACGGTCCAGCACCGAAGCGTCTTCCGGCGCAGCACCGCGCGGGTGGAAGTCCCCATGTCCTCGCCTATGCTGGCCCGCTCCGGGTGTCCGACCCGATCTACGACGACCTCAACGAGGCACAGCGCGCGGCGGTTGCGCATGGCGAAGGGCCGCTGATGGTGCTCGCGGGCGCCGGCTCCGGCAAGACGCGCGTCGTGACGCGGCGCATCGCGCGGCTGATGCGCGACGGCGTGCGCAGCAGCCAGGTCCTCGCGGTCACGTTCACGAACAAAGCGGCCGGCGAGATGGCGCGGCGCGTCGAGGAGATGGGCGGCGGCTACGTGCGCGTCGCGACGTTCCACTCGGCGTGCGCTCGCTTCCTGCGGCAGGACGGGCAGCTGCTCGGCTATGCGCCGGGGTTCTCGATCTACGACGTGCACGACCGCGACACCCTGATCAAGGAGCTCATGGAAGAGCTCGGCATCAGCACCACGCAGGCGAAGCCGTCGCTGATCGGCCAGTGGATCAGCCGGCTCAAGAACGCCGCGTCGGGGCCCGACGACGTCGGTCTCAGCGACATCGCGCGCATCGTCGCACGGGTGTGGACGCCGTATCACGAACGCATGCGCAAGGTCGGCGCGATGGACTTCGACGACCTGCTCGTGAACTTCCTGCAGATCCTGCGCGAGCACCCGGCCGTCGCCGAGCGCTACCAGGCGCGCTTCCCGTGGCTGCTCGTCGACGAGTTCCAGGACACGAACCGGGTCCAGTACGACCTGCTGAAGCACCTGTGCCCGCCGCCCGGCAACCTGTGCGTCGTCGGCGATCCCGACCAGTCGATCTACAGCTTCCGCGGCGCCGAGCTGCGCAACATCCTCGACTTCGAGCGCGACTACACGACGACGACGATCGTGCGGCTCGAGCAGAACTACCGCAGCACGGCGACGATCCTGCGCGCGGCCGAAGCCGTGATCGCGAACAACAAGATGCGCAAGGACAAGCGCATGCGCACCGACGCGGAGCCCGGCGCTCCCGTGCTGCGGCTCAAGGCTTCGACGGCGAGCGAAGAGGCGTCGACGATAGTCGCGCGCATCGCCGAGATGCACGACGGCGGCGTGGGCTTCGACCAGATCGCGATCTTCTACCGCGCGCACTGGATGTCGCGCGGGTTCGAGCAGGCGCTGAAGGACGCCGGCGTGCCCTACGAGATCGTCGGCGGACTCACGTTCTTCGAACGGCGCGAGATCAAGGACCTGCTCGCGTATCTGCGCGTGCTCGTGAACCCGCTCGACGACGTCAGCATGGCGCGCGTCGTGAACGTGCCGCCGCGCGGGCTCGGCAAGGCGGGTCTCGAGAAGCTGCGGCACATCGCGACGACCGAGGGCATGTCGCTGCGGGAGGTCGTCGGCGAGACGTCGCTGCACGGCGAGTTCACGGGCAAGGCGAAGAAGGGTCTCGCCGAGCTCGCCCACGTGCTCGAGCGCGCGCAGCTCGCGGCGGCGCAGGGCGCGCACGGCGCGCTGCGCGTGATCCTCGAGGGCACCGGCTACATCGCGCACGCGACGTCGTTCGGCGACGCCGAGGACAGCACGCGCGAGGAGAACATCAAGGAGCTCGTCAGCGACGCGGTGCAGTTCGACGCGGCGCCCGACGTCGAAGGCGACGACGACGACGCGCTGGCAAAGGGCCTCGCGGGCTACCTGCAGCACGTAGCGCTGCTGACGTCGGCGGACACGCAGGGTGAGGGCCCGATGGTGCGCATGATGACCGTGCACGCTGCGAAGGGTCTCGAGTTCGACCACGTGTCCGTCGCGGGCCTCGAGGAGGGCACGTTCCCGAGCCAGCGCACGGCGGACGACGAGGAAGGGCTCGAGGAGGAGCGGCGCCTCATGTATGTCGCGATGACGCGCGCGCGGCGCACGCTGCTGCTGTCGACCGCGCGCGAGCGCATGATCGCCGGCGAGACGTCGACGATGCGACCGTCGCGCTTCCTGCGCGAGGTGCCCGAGGTTTGTACCGAGAACTTCGCGCCGTCCTGGCGGCGCTACGAGGCGGACGACCGAGGGTCCATCAGCACGGGCTGGAGCGTGCTGCCGGATCCCGAGGCGCTGGCCGCGCTGCGGCTCGGCATGCGCGTGAAGCACGAGCTCTACGGCAGCGGTGCCGTGCGCCGGCTCCGCGGACAGGGCATGTCGGCGCGCGCCGTCGTACGGTTCGACGACGGCGTCGAGCGCGAGTTCGTGCTCGAGTACGCGGGGCTCAAGCTGCTCGAGGACATGGACACTTGAGCCCGCGCGACAAGATCCTGGCGGCGTTCCGCGAGCTGCTCGAACGCACGCCCGCGGAGGCCGCAGACGTGCTCTCGGAGCTGCGCACGCTGCTCGACGGCGCTTCGGCGGCAAGAACCGTCGCGGCCGCGAGCGATCCGGACGTCTGGCACGGCATCGTCGGCACCTGCCCCCCGATGCTCGCGTTGCGCGCGCGCATCGAGAAGTTCGCTCCGGTGACCGCGCCCGTGATGATCACGGGCGAGAGCGGTACCGGCAAGGAGCGTGTGGCCCAGGTGATCCACGAGCTGAGCCGCAGGGCCACGCAGGCGTTCGTCGCGGAGAACTGCGCGGCGATCCCGGCCACGCTGCTCGAGTCGGTGCTGTTCGGCCACAGGAAGGGCGCCTTCACGGGGGCCGTGAACAATCATCCGGGCCACTTCGTCGCGGCCGACGGCGGCACGCTGTTCCTCGACGAGATCGGCGAGATGAGCCTGCAGATGCAGGTGAAGCTGCTGCGCACGCTGCAGGAGAACGAAGTGCGCGCCGTCGGCGACACCAAGGTTCGCAAGGTCGACGTGCGCGTGATCGCGGCGACGAACCAGGACCTCGAGGCCGCCGTGTCGGGCGGCCGGTTCCGCGAGGACCTCTACTTCCGGCTCAACGTGCTGCGGCTCGAGCTGCCGCCGTTGCGCGCACGCGGCGACGACGTGTTGGTGCTCGCGCGCAGGTTCCTCGCCGAAGCGGCCGCGAAGGCGGGGCGCCCGCTCGTGCTGTCGAAGCCCGCCGAGGCGGCGCTGCGCAAGGCACCCTGGCCCGGCAACGTGCGGCAGCTGCAGAACGAGATGCTGCGTCTCGCGGCGCTGTGCGACGGACCCGAAGTCCTGGTCGCGAACCTCTCGCCGGATCTGCGCAACCACGCCCAACCATGACGCCGCAGCCATGACGACCCAGCCATGACGACGATCGTGCTCGCGACGCAGAACGCGAAGTGGATCCACGCTTCGTTCGGACTGCGGTATCTGCGCGCGAACCTCGCCGAGCTGCGCGACGACAGCGTGATCCTCGAGTTCGAGATCAGCCAGCGGCCCGCCGACGTCGCGGAAGCGATCCTCGCGCAGAACCCGCGCATCGTCGGCCTCGGCGTCTACATCTGGAATGCGGGGCAGGCACTGCAGCTCGCGCGCGTGCTGAAGCGCGTGCGTCCCCAGCTGTGCCTCGTCGTCGGCGGTCCCGAAGTCAGCTACGAGACGGAGCTGCAGCCGATCTGTGGCGTCGCGGACCACGTCGTGCGCGGCGAGGCGGATCTCGCCTTCCGCGATCTGTGCCGGCGCGTGCTGGCCGGCGAGACGGGGCTGCCGCACGTCGTCGACGCGGTCCTGCCGCACTTCGAAGAGCTCGCGTGGCCGTATGCCGAGTATGGCGAGACCGACATCCGACATCGCGTGATCTACGTCGAGAGCTCGCGCGGCTGCCCGTTCACGTGCGAGTTCTGTCTGTCGTCGCTCGACATCCCGGTGCGCAAGGCGCCGCTGGCGGCGTTCCTCGCGCAGATGGAGACGCTGCTGCAGCGCGGTGTGCGGCACTTCAAGTTCGTCGACCGCACGTTCAACCTCGGCATCGAGTCGGCCGCCGCGATCCTGCGCTTCTTCCGCGACCGGTGGTGCTCTGGCATGTTCCTGCACTTCGAGCTGATTCCCGATCGCCTGCCCGAGCGGCTGCGCGAACAGATCGCCGCGTTCCCCGAGGGCGCATTGCAGTTCGAGGTCGGAGTGCAGACGCTCGACGAAGCGACGAGCGAGCGCATCTCGCGGCGGCAGGACGTCGCCAGGCTCGAGGAGAATCTGCGTTGGCTGCGAACGGCCACGGGTGCCCACGTGCACGCCGATCTGATCGTCGGTCTGCCCGGCGAAGACGAGGCGACGTTCGCGCGCGGCTTCGACCGGCTGTGGGCGCTCGGGCCGCAGGAGATCCAGGTCGGGGTGTTGAAGCGCCTGCGCGGCACGCCGATCGTGCGTCACGACGCCGAGCACGGCATGGTCTACGCCGAGGAAGCGCCCTACGAAGTGCTCGAGACGCGCGCGGTGCCGTTTGCGGCGATGCAGGGCATGAAACGGTTCGCGCGCTACTGGGACGTCGTCAGCAACAGCGGCAACTGGACCGCGACGCTGCAGCCACTGCTGCAGGGGCAGTCGGCCTACCGTTCGTTCGCGGCGTTCGCCGAATGGCTGCACGCGACGACGCGCGCCACTTCGGGCATCGCGCTGCACCGGCTGGCCGGTTTCCTGTGGCAGTGGCTCACGAGGCACCGCGCCTGCGAGCCCGCGTCGGTCGGGGCCGCGATGGCCGCTGACTACGCGAGGTGCGCGCGGCACGACTGGCCGGAGTTCCTGCGTCCGTTCGTGCAGGCGCGCGAACCGAACGTCGCCCGCGTTTCGGCGGCCTCTTCCGAGGGGCACTACCCCGAGCGACAGCTGCGGCACCGCGGTGCCCCGCCCTCGGCCTGAGGTCGAAGGACCGAGCGGTTTCCTTGCCCCGGTGGTTCGCACTCATCGCCGCAGCGGCGGCGTGCGGCTGTTTCGCCCCGTACAGGAACGCCGCGTTGCGGCGATGACCGACTACTGGCCGTCGAGAGCTTGCTGCAGGAGCGCGATCGCGCGGCGGATGGCGGCGCGCAGCTGCTCGGCCTCGGCGCCGGCGTTCGACTGGATCTGGCGCACCGCGGCGAGCACCTTGTTCTCGATCGAGTCGCCGGTGCCGGATTCGCTGGCACGCTGGCGGCGTCGCTGCGTGGCAGTGGCTGGCGTCTCCGGTGCAGGCGCGCCCGCTGCGGCAGGCGGCGGCTTGTTGAGACCGAGCAACTCCTTGGCCGCATGCAGGGTGCGGCCGCCGACCGGGATCCCGTGCAGTTCCGCTTCGGCGCGGAAGTCGCGCAGGGCGACGTCGGGCTTCTGCTGCAGCTTGTAGATGCAGAACAAGACGCTGTGCTTCTGTCCGGGGTAGCGGCGGCTCAGCGCTTCGAGGATGCCCTCCCAGGTGTCGGTCGGGGCAGGGGCGGTTTCGGGGTCCGTCACGGCAAGGTCTGGGAAAGCGACAGCGAGGAGCTGGGCCAAAGAGCGTCGCGTCGCGCAACGGCAGCGTCAACATCGATGACGCAGCGATTCCGTCGCAAATGGGGCGTCGGGCGCGCAGCGAATTGCGGGCAGCAGCAAGGAGGGCCGGCCGGCGACCGCCGTTCCGCGTCCCCCAGTCCAGGCTCAGCGCGCCCAAAGGAATTACGCGCCATCCAGTTGCGGGGGCACGCCTCGACGATAATCTTGCCGATAGCACTGGTCTCCTGCCCAAGCAGACACCCTCTCGCCGCGAAGCGGCAACCGGAGTTCTTCATGCTGCACAAGTACTTCTTGCCCGCCCTCTGTGTGGTCGCCGGCGCTGTGCTGGCGCGCCCCGCTGCCCCTCAATGAGGCAGTTGCTCCACAGCGGCGCCCAGTTGGACGCCCGGTGACGCAAACGGTCCTGCCTCGCAACCCGGTTCCGGTGGATCAGCGGGTGCAAACCCCGCAGGCCCGAGCACCCCGCGCCCCAGCGGCCCAGGCCCGGCGATGTCGGGCGGCTCCGGTCGCGGTGGCTTCGCGCTCGACTTCCGCCGCGGCAAGACCTCGAAGAAGCTGCTCGAGATCGACTGGGTCTATCCGGCCTGGAAGCCCGAAGAGGGGCGCACTGGCGAGACCACGGTCGCCGTGGAGAGGCAACGCGCCCTTCCGCTCGAGGAGGCCTACGCTCTCGTCACGAACGGTGATCGCCGGCCCGTGCTGGTCTTGCGGGAGTGCGAGCAGTGCAAGGGCACCGACCACGCGTTGCTGAGCCGCACGCTCGACAACGAGCAGACCGTGCTGCTGGCGCACTGGTTCCGCTGCGTGAAGTTGGCGCCGAACGCGCTAGGCGAGAACCAACCGTTCTCCACGCTGTTCCTGCGCGAGAAGGGCGAGCGGGTCCCGCACCTCTTCTTCGCCGACCCCGATGGCCAGAACCGAAAGGATCTGCCCGGCGACCAGGCGCAGGCCGTGCTGTGGGAGACGATGTTCTCCTACCTCGAGCGCTGCTACGCCGACGACGCGAAGGCCGCGATCAAGGAGCTGCGCCAGGTGCTCGGCCAGTACGACACGATCGACAGCAAGGAAGCCACGCTGAAGAGCCGGCTCGACGCCGAGCTCGAGCGGAACGGCGCCGGCTCGCCGAAGGTCAAGGGACTCGAGGCCGACCTGCAGAAGCTCGGCAAGGAGCGTGCGAAGCTCGCAGCCAAGGAGAAGGAGCTGCGTGATCTGGCGCTCAAGGCGATGGCGCCCGCGGCTGCTCCGAGTGGCGCAGCCGCAGCGAAGTGATTGCGCGGGGCGCCGGCTGAGGCCGGCGCCCGCCAGTTCGGCCGCTCACGGAGTCGCCCGCTGCGGCCGCTGCGGCCGAGGCGGGCCGTTGAGCAATGGCTCCCTGCTCCATGCGCCCGACCGGTCCATCCCTCCGATGGCCCCCCAATGCCATGCCACCCGGCTCCGGTCCCCCAGGGAATCCTGGCCCAAGCCGTTGCGGGACCCAGAACGCGCGATAGTCTTGCCAACCGTGCTGGCCTCCTGCCCGATGCCAGGCCCCATCGCCGCACGGCGGCACCGGAGTCCCTTCATGCTGCACAAGTTCTTCATCCCCTCTCTGTGCGTGCTCGCCGGCGTCGCGCTGGCGCGTCCTGCTGCGCCCCAATGATGAGGCGGAAGCTCGGCGACGAGTTCGTCGCCTCCGACGGCGGGTAGCGGTGGTGGTGGCATGGCCGGCCCGATGGGCGGCGGGTCGCGCGGTGGCGGCATCGCGCTCGACTTCCGTCGCGGCAAGACCTCGAAGAAGATTCTCGAGATCGACTGGGTCTATCCGGTCTGGAAGCCGGTGGAGCGGGAGCTCAAACCCGGCGAGACCACGGTAGCCGCGGAGCGCGAACGCGCCCTTCCGCTCGAGCAGGCCTACGAGCTCGCCACCGAGGGTGATCGCCGGCCCGTGTTGATCATGCGCGAGTGCGAGCGGTGCAAAGGCACCGACCACGCGTTGCTGACCCGTTCGCTCGACAACGAGCAGACCGTGCTGCTGACGCACTGGTTCCGCTGCGTGAAGCTGCCGCCGAACGTGCTGAGCGAGAAGCATCCCTTCTACAACCTGTTCCTGCGCGAGAAGGAAGGCGAACGGATCCCGCACTTGTTCTTCGTCGACCCCGATGGCAAGAACAAGACGGAGCTGCCCGGCGACCAACCGCAGACCGTGCTGTGGGAGACGATGTTCTCCTATCTCGAACGCTGCTACGCCGAGGACGCGAAGGCCGCGATCAAGGAGTTGCGGCAGGTGCTCGGTCAGTACGACATGATCGACGCGAAGGAAGTCGCGGTGAAGGGGCGCATCGACACCGAGATCGAGAAGAACGGTCCCGAGTCGCCGAAGCTCAAGCCCCTCGAGGCCGACCTGCACAAGCTGGCCAAGGAGCGCGCGGTCCTCGCAGCCAAGGAGAAGGAACTGCGTGACCTGGCGCTCAAGGCGATGCCTGCCACGGCTGCTCCGAGTGGTTCCGGCGCATCGAAGTGACGGTGCACGCGGCGCCAGCTCACGAGGCCGGCGTCGCGGAGCCAGTCGCGCCGCAGGGAGCATGCTCCCCGCGCTGCTCGCGGCGGCAGCCGTGGTCTTCCTGACTGCGGTCGTGCCCTGCCAGCAGAAGCCCGAACCGGGCAAGCCAGACGACGAGATCACGAAGCTCGGACCCGTCGACCCCTACACCGGAAAGGACGCCGCCGTGATGGCGGCTGCCGGCATCGTCTCGTACGGGCCGTTCCCTTGGGCCGAGAACCACAGCACGGCGGACATCGACAACGTGCTCGGTGAGCGCCGCGTCCTGTGGATGGAGACGGCGCACTTCCGGATCGGCCTCACGCTGGGATCCGTGAACTGGCCCGAGGAGCTCGACGAGAAGAAGGCGCTGCAGGACGAGCTGAAGCTGCTGCACAAGCGCGTGCCCAAGATCCCCGAGAAGCCGAAGCGACTCGATCCGTGGATCCGGTTGCACCTCTACGCGCAGCGCGTCGAGGCGTGTTATGCCGACTTCCAGAAGCTGATCGGTGCCACCGACGCGGACTTCCCTGCGAAGGGTCGAAACCCGCGCGAGGGTGCCTACCTCGGGTTGCCGGACAAGTTCCTCGTGCTGCTGTTCCAGAAGAAGTCGGACATGGGCCGCTACATGGACCGCTTCTGCAACCGCAAGGAGGACTCCTCGATGCGGCACTACTTCGACAAGTCCTACCAGCTGCTCGTGTGCGTCGCCGCGGACTCGCTCGAGGGCTTCAACGAGGCCGGGTTGCACGGACACGTGATCTACGCCGTCTTCCACAACCTGCTGAACGGCTACAACGGCTTCTTCTATCCGCTGCCGATGTGGCTCGAAGAGGGCCTCTCGCACTGGTACTCGCGCAAGATCCCGGCCAAGACGGTCAACTGCGAGATTCGCGACAACGAGGCGGTTGCCGAAGACAAGCAGAACGATTGGCAGACCAAGGTGCGGCGCCGCGCGCAGCACGAGGGTGCCGTGTTCAAGTTCGAAGAGATGATGGCCTGGGCGAAGTGGGACGACATGGGCTACCACGCGCACGCGCAGTCCTGGTCGCGCGTCGACTATCTGATGAACCTCGATCGCGAGAAGCTCGGGCACATGGTGCGGGAGCTCAAGAGCCTGCCGTTGAGCACCGCGAGCTACGCCGAGCAAGCGGCGAAGGTTCGCACCATGGCGCAGAAGCTGCTGTTCGACCTCTACGAAATGGACGCCGCTGCGTTCGACACGAGGTGGCGCGAGTGGGTGCTCAAGACCTACCCGAAGAAGTAGCCGCGGCGGCCCGGTCTCGAAGTGCGCGTGGCGGTCCAGGTGGGGTGTCGCGCACGATGATCTGACGTGTTCGCAGACACCGCCTTCGCGCCAGCGTAGCGCCGAGGTAGCATGCGGCACGCCACCCCGCCTGGTCTGCCCCGAACGCGGCGATTCCGCGGTCCCTGCCTCATGCGTGCCCTGCCTGTCCTGGCCGTCCTGATCGGAGTCTTGGGGCTCGCGCTCGGCCTGCGCGTGATGCTGCGCGCGCCGGGCACCGCGGGGCTCTTGCCGAAGGCCGCCGCTGCGGATCCGCAGGCCGAGCCGCAGGTCGTTCCGCAGGGCCACGTCTACAGGGGACTCGCGGAAGAGCCCGAGAACATCAATCCGTTCACGACCGGCGAGGCAGTCGCGCGCCGCCTCGTGCTCGCCTACACGCACGATTGCCTGCTCGACTGCGATCCCGTGACCGGTGCGCTGCGGCCGGCGCTCGCGACGTTCGAGGTGGCCCACGACGGCAAGACGTGCACGTTCGCGCTGCGAAAGGGCGTGCGCTTCTCGGACGGCGCGCCGCTCACGATGGCCGACGTGCTGTTCGGCTGGGAACTCGCCAAGGCCGGGCACGTGGCGTTCGGCGTCGTCGCCGACGCGTTCGCACGCGTCGAGGCAGTCGACGTGCTCGACGACCAGCACTTCCGCGTGCACTTCCGCGGCGTGCACTTCGCGGCGACCCAGGCGGTCGGCGAAGCCTGGTATGTGGCCCAGCGCCGGTTCTTCGTCGATCGCGTAGCACAGCGGGCCGCGGCGATGAGCGAGCCGGTGCCCGCGGTCGACAGCGCGGCGTTCGCGCGGCTGTTCGAACAGATCAAGACCGAGTGTGGTCCCGGCACTGGCCCCTACCTGCTCAGCAACCCACCCGAAGGACCGAGCACCTGGCGGCGCCGGCAGGACCTGTTGCTCGTGCGCAATCCTCACAGCTGGCGGCGTGAGGCGCAGCCGGGTTGCTGGAACTTCGACGGCATCCGCACGCTGTTCCGCGACCCGCAGAGCCAGTTCAACGCCCTCGTGCGAGGTGACGTCGATTGGTACAGTTGTTCGCAGGCCGACGAGGTGCTGCAATCGCGCCCCGAGCTCACGCAGACGTATCGCAAGCTCTGCTACGACTACCGGACTCTCGGCGTGTTCCGCGTCGTCTGGAACTGCAAGCGCCCGCCGTTCGACGATCCACGGGTGCGCCGGGCGCTCGCGAGGTTGTTCGATCAGGACAGCATGCTGGCCGTGTTCGGCCGCGATACCGCAGTCGCCGCGCGCGCACACGCGAAGCCCGACAGCGCCGAATACCCGCACCCGAGCAAGTTGTTCGAGTTCGATCCCGCCGCGGCACGGCAGCAGCTGCGCGCTGCGGGCTTCGATCCGGAGCAGCAGAAGCCGCTGCGGCTCGTGTTCCTGGCGCCCGATGGAACCGAGGCGATGCGCCGCCTCGTCGATCTGTTCGCGGATGCGGGCAAGCGCGCGGGGCTCGACCTCGAGGTGCGCACGCGCGAGTGGACGCAATACGTCTCCGAGCGCGACAACGGCGAGTGGGATGGGCTGCTCTCGCTCGACTACTTCAACGCGTGGGGGGATCCGTACGACTTCGTGCACAGCAGCGGCCTGTCGAACTTCGGCCACTGGCAACACGCCGAGGCCGACCGCCTCGCGACGGCTGCGCGCGCGGAGCTCGACGTGGGGCGGCGCCAGGCGCTGCTGCGGGAGTTGCACGGACTCGTCTACGAGGAACAGCCGGTGACCTTCCTCGTCCATCCGCGTGTCTCGATCCTGCTCAACGTGCACGTCGAGAACGTGAGCCCCGGTCCGCTGGGTCTCGTGCTCGAACGCGCGTTCGTGCGGCCCGAGTTCCAGAAGGAGTGACCAGAGTCACCGGGGTCACTGCGGCTTGACCGCGAAGCCGAACGGCCTGCTCGTCAGCGACGACAGCGAGGTCTCGAGCGTCGTGATCGCAAGGGTCCAGCCCGTGCCGCTGAACGTGAGCGCGTAGAGATCGGCGTTGCTGTCCGAGAACACGAGCATGACGTCCTGGACGTTCGCGAACGACTGCAGGTCGATCGACTCGGTGTAACCCTTGCCGGGGATCGCCGCGTCGGTCTGCACGGCCCAGCCCGTGCCCGGCGTCCAGCTCGCCCAGTCGAGCGTGTCGGTCTGGTCGTCGGCGTAGACGCACACGGCGGTGCCGCTGCTGCCGACCCAGGCCACGGCGGCCGGGAAGTCACCCGTGGCGCCGTTGTTCACGTCGCGGATCTGCGCGTCGTATTCGCCGGCGTTGACCCACGCGCTGCCGGTCCAGGTCGCCAGGCCCAGACGTTCCTGGCCGTCGAGGCTCAGGGCGCAGCACGCGATGCGGCTGCCGCCCGGCTCGGTCGCGAGGTCGACGAAGTGCGGCACGCCGTTGGCCGGCGCCGCGGCTTGCTGCGCGGAGGCGGCCCACGTGTTGCTGCCCGCGGCCTTCGTCGAGTACCAGAAGCCGTTCGCAGCGCCCCTGCCCCAGGCCACGAGCACGTCGCCGGTCGTCGCCTCGTAGGCGACGTCGAAGACGCGGTTGCTGACCGCCCCGGTGACCGCATTCGTCTTGAGGTTCGTCTCGAGCACGCTCGAAGTCGCGGCGGTCCACGCGGTGCCGCTCCACACGAGCACCGCGAGGTCGTTCAGCGAGTCGTTGTAACACAGCGTGATCTCGTTGCTGCCCGGGCGCGAGGCCATCTGAACCCACTGCACGATGCCTGCGAGCGGCGCGCTCGAGACCGCGCCCTCGGCGGACCAGGTGCCGTTGCTGCGTGTGCGGTAACGCGGCTGGTTCGTGTTGTTGGAGTAGACGACCATCGCGTCGCCGGAGCTCTGTTCGAAGGCGACGTCGAATCCACGCTTCTGGGCGTTGGCAGCCGTGATCGAAGTGCTGGTCCAGTCGAGCGACCACTCGGCGCCGTTCCAGCGCAGCATGTCGAGCTCGGTCGAGGAGCCGGTGCCCGACAGCACGGCGAGCAGCCCGTGGTCGTCGAGCAGCGGCGACACGGCGTGCTGCGTCCAGTAGATCGTGCTGCCGGCGGCCGGTGCCCGGCCCTCCGCCGACCAGCTCGAGGCGAGGTCGTCCCACGTGCGCAGGCGCGGCTGCCGCTCGGTGCCTTCGCCGTAGAACAGGCGCACGTCGTTGACGAGCAGGCTCGGCAGCGACGTGGTCGCGGCCGCGTAGTGGTAGCCCATGTTCACGGTGGCGCCGTCGGGCGTCGTGCCGTCGAGCACGCCATCGCTTCGCGAAGTGCGGTCGGCGAGCGAGGAGCCGTCGGCGAACGCGAACGTGGCCGCTGCGGCCGACCCGGCGTCGAGCGCCGGGCTCGCCAGCGTGTGGTCGAGCCGGAAGTCGTCGTCGGCACCGTTCGCGCCGCCGAGCACGTTGTCGGCGCCATCGACGTCGACGAAGAACGGGTTCAACGAGATGTCGCCGGCGCCGGCCGCCATGCCGGTGTAGTTGGTCGCGTTGCCCCAGACCAGGTCGAAGGTGCCCGTGATCGTCCCGGCCGTGCGCTGCAGACCGCTCGCGAGGCTGTTCGTGACGACGTTGTTCGTGACGGTCACGGTGCCGCCGCCAAAGCGCAGGTTCGAGTTCGCGTTCCCGTGCACGGTGTTCGCGAGCACGCTGACGGTGCCGCCGAGGATCGAGATGCCGTAGCCGCCGTTGTTGTAGACGAGGTTGTTGCGGAGCGTCACCGTTCCGGTCTGCACCGTCACGCCGTCGACGTTGTTCGAGATCCGGTTGTTCTCGAGCGTGACCGGAGTGCCGCTCTCGATCGCCATGCCCGTGGTACAGCCGTAGGCGATGTTGTCGCGCACGAGGATGCCGACCGGGTTGGCCGTCAGCCTGACGCCGACCTGGGAGTTCCTGACCGTGAACCCTTCGACCGTGATGTTGTCGGCGCTGTCGACGAGGATCGCGGTGCCGGCCGGTGCGGTCACGATGACGGCGCCCGCGTCGCCCGCATACGCGCCCGTGACGTCGGCGTGGTAGGTGATCCGGCTCGTCGCCGTGCCGTTCGCCTGGATCACGAGCGCTTCCTCGTAGGTGCCCGCGCCCACGTAGACGACGTCGCCCGCGACCATCGTGCTCGCGGCCTTGCCGATCGTGAGCCAGGCAGTGGCCGGAGTCGTGCCGGCGTTGCTGTCGCTGCCGCTCTTGCGGACGTAGTAGACCTTGCTGTTGATCGCGACGAACGCGACCGTCGGACGCGGCGCGAGCACGACCTGGCCGGCCCCCGGATCCGCGGTCACCGTGATCGTCTTCTGCTCGCCGATCGTCGAGCTGATCGAGCCCGTCGCTGTCCCGCTGCCGTTGGTCGGCCCGGGTTGGACCAGCGTGTTGCCGGCGCCCGTGGCAGTGACCTGGAGACTGCGCCCGGGCAGCAGCACGTTGTTCGTCGACCGCACCGTGATCGAGATCGTCGCGGCGGCGGTGCCGTTCGCGGCGGCGCCGAACGCCGGCGAAACGGTGGCCGTGGAGAGCGTCGCGCTGACGACTGGCGGCACGAACACGACCGTCGGTTGCTGTGCCAGCACGATCTGGGCGACACCGGGGTTGACCGCGACGGTGATCGTCTTCTGCTCGGCCGTCGTGGTCGCGATGGTGCCGGTCGCAACGCCGCTCGCGTTGGTGACGCCGGGCTGCACGAGCGTGTTGTTCGTGCCGGTCGACGACAGCTGCACGGCCTGGCCGGTTACCACGTTGCTGTTCACGTCGAGCACGGTGACCGTCAGCGCCGACGTCGTGACGCCGTCGGCGTCCACGTTCGTCGCCGGCGTGGCAGCGGCGGTCGACAGGCTCGCGCTGATGTGGTCCGGGTCGCCGACGAAGACGACCGTCGGTTGCGAGGCCAAGACGACCGGGCCCGCGCCCGAGCCGACGACGGCCGTGATGGTCTTGGTCTCGGCGCGGATGCTCGCGATCGTGCCCGTCGCGACGCCGCCGGCATCCGTGACACCGGGCTGCACGAGTGTGTTGTTGCTGCCCGTCGACGCGAGCGCCACGCTCTGGCCCGCGACCGTGTTGCCGTTCTGGTCGCGCACGGTGACCGTGATCGTCGCCGTCGCGACGCCGTCGGCGACGACGCCCGTGTCC
>Ga0111539_10004179_pt1 | contig 18948 bp, 14 predicted proteins | sample RhiMethybrSRZTD1_FD_79667 | JGI IMG/M metagenome (GOLD analysis project Ga0111539, IMG submission 79667) | Populus rhizosphere microbial communities from Tennessee, USA - Rhizosphere MetaG P. TD hybrid SRZTD1 (version 2) (version 2) | ecosystem: Host-associated > Plants > Roots > Rhizosphere >... | reverse complement strand
AGGATCCGCCGCGGCTCTGGCTCCGAACGCTCGATGCGCAGGACGCACGACCGCTCGCTGGGACCGAAGGCGGACGCATGCCGTTCTGGTCGCCCGACGGTCGATCGATCGGATTCACCGCCACTGGCGCGCTGAAGCGCATCGATCTCGGCAGCGGTCTCGTTAGGACACTTGCCAGCCGCGCGTCCATAGGCGCTTCGTGGAACAACGACGGCACGATTCTCATGGGGAGCGGCATTGGGCCGCTCTTCGTCGTTCCAGCCGAAGGCGGAACCGCAAAGCCCGTCACCGATCTGTTGCCAGGACAGGTAACGCACCGCTGGCCACAGTTTCTTCCCGATGGACGGCGATTCCTGTTGTTTGCGATGGGAGTTCCGAACGAGCGCGGGGTGTATGCGGGATCGCTCGAGAGCGGACGGGTACGACGACTCTCCGATCGCGAGTCCGGTTACCAGATCCTGCCCTCACATGTGCTGTTCGCGCGACAAGGCGCGCTGCTGGCGCGCCGCGCGAGCTCCGACTTCACTTCGCTCGAACCGGGATTCTTACCGGTCGCGCCGAATGTGTTGGTCGACCGAGGCTTGTTCGGCTTCGCCGCCTTTTCCTCCTCGTCCAACGGGTCGATCGCGTATCGCGCCTCGGCAGGAGAAACGCAGCTCGTCTGGCTCGACCGAACCGGACGTGCGGTGGGCACGGTCGGCCCGCCCGACGATACGCAATTGCTCTTGAGCCATCTGTCGCACGATGGCCGCAGCGTCGCCGTGACCCGCACGATCGCCGGGAACACGAACGTCTGGCTGCTCGACACGGAGCGCGGCGTGCCTCGCCGACTCACGTACGGGTTGAACGACACGTCGATTGTCTTCTCCCCCGACGGCACGCGCATCGCGCACCAGGCGGAAGGCGACCAGGAAGGGACGGTCGTGTGGGAACGGCGCGCAGACGGAACCGGAGGCGAGACGGTCCTGCTCGACGAGCCGGACGAGTCCGAGTTCGATCATCCGAGGGACTGGTCCGGTGATGGACGCTACATCCTCTACTCCGTGAGCACGAGGTCGAACCTCGATCTCCGCGCGCTGCCGCTGTTTGGCGATCGGAAACCGATTGAGATCGCACGCACGCCGTTCGACGAAGATCGTGGCCGATTCTCGCCGGACGGTCGTTGGGTCGCCTACCAGTCGGACGAAACCGGTCGGACCGAGATTCACGTGCAGCCGTTTCCTGGCCCGGGTCCGAAGTTTCAGGTGTCTGTGGGCGGCGGCACACTGCCGCGGTGGAGCCGAGACGGACGCGAGCTGTTCTATCTCGCGCCGGATCGAAAGCTGATGACCGTCGCGGTGACACCTCGTTCGACGACGCTCGAGACAGGTGCTCCGCGTGCGTTGTTCACGCTGTCGACAACGTCGTTCTACGAGCCGTCTCCAGACGGCCAACGCTTTCTGGTGACCGCCGTCGTATCGGAGCCCAGCCCGATTACCATCATCATGAACTGGCAGCCGAAATGAGTCGCGCCGCATCACGCGCTGGCGCGTATCGCTCCAACAATCCTTCCTGCCTTCTCTTTTTCCGCCCGATACGAGGTCAACAGGTCGAGGTGCATCGCCGTGCACAGACCCGAGAGGTGAATCTGCTCCTCCGGCACGCCGGCGAGCAAAAGCTGATCTCGGTTTGCACCGGCCACATCGAGACGCAGGTTCGGACGTTCGCGTGAGCCGCGCGGTGGGGCGGGCGCAAGGAACCAGCGATCGATGAGAGAGCGCTCGTGCCCCGCAGCCGCGAACGCGTCCACGAGCTCGCTCCCCACCTCATAACAGCACGGGCCGATGCTGGGTCCGATAGCGGCGACGAGATCGGATGGCTGAGAGCCGAACTCGCGCGCGAGCGCGTCGACGGCGGCGACGGCGACTCGTGCCGCCGTGCCGCGCCAGCCCGCGTGAACCGCCGCGACCACGCCGCGAGCGCGATCGGCGATCAAGAGCGGCACACAGTCGGCGGCGCGGACGGCCACCGCAACGTCCGACGCACTCGACACGAAGGCATCTGCCTCGGGCCGTGCGGCCGGCACCTCGACGCCTTGACGCACGACGATCACCGTACGACCGTGCACCTGCGTCGCCATCGCCACGGCGCGCGCACCGAGGGCCTCGGCCAGACGTCGCTCATCTCCTGGCACTGTTAACGAGAGTTGTCGGGTCGTGAACACGTGAGGAGCGACCGATGACACCGCCTTGCACCGGAGTGCGGCGCCCCAGGACTCCTGCGTCCACTCGAACGAATCGGGCAGCGCGGGCAGGCTCATGTAGGATGAGAGTGGCACTCATGGAGATTATAGGAAGCGGCATGGACGCCACCGAGATCGGCCGCATCGCTGAGGCGATTACCCGATACGGCGACCATTTCCTGCGAAAGGTGTTCACCGAGGGGGAGATCGCCTACTGCCGCGGCAAGCGCGACGCCAGCCCGTCGTTTGCCGCACGTTTCGCCGCGAAGGAAGCCGCGATGAAGGCGCTCGGCACCGGCTTCTCGCGCGGCGTGTATTGGCGCGGCATCGAAGTCGTGCGCCATCACGGGCCGCCGTCGCTGCGGTTTCACGACGGCGCGGCGGCCCGCTTCGCCCGCATGGGCGCCACCGGTTCGCTGCTCACGCTCACACACGCCCGGGATCTGGCGATCGCGCACGTACTCCTCCTGAAATCCTGACAACCGTCGTCGTCAGGCGTCGCGCCGCCCGACGGCATGTGTTTTTCGTCGCGGCGGAATCGCTTTATCTGAGCGCGCTTACGGGATCGGGCGCCTTTCCCGCACACCGGCGATCGTCTTGCCTCTCGTCTGCGGCATGGAGGACGCCGTGGTCGTGAGAATCACACCGAACGAGAAGAACAACCCGCCGGGAAAGCTCGCGGACGCCGAGCTGCATTTCGCCGACGGCCCGCTCGAGGGACTCAAGCTGATTGGTTTTGCGATCTGGGAGCGCCGCACGGGCAACGGCCGCAACGTCACGTTCCCCGCCCGCCAATACGTGGTCAATGGCGAACGGAGGAGCTTTTCGCTGCTTCGCCCGGTGAATAGCGATGCCACGGCCCAGGATCGGCTGCGTGAACTCGTACTGCAGGCGTACTCGGAATACGAAGAGCGCACCGCGGTCACCACGTAGAGGCGGTCTTTACGAGCGGAAGGCGGATTCGCCTGAGGCCTGAGCCCTGAGGCATGAGCCCTGGGCCCTGAGGCCCGCACTTACGGCAGGTCGTCTTGCATGTTCGAGCTCGCGCCGCCCGCCTCCTCGCGATCGTTCGGATCGAGGTAGCGCACGCGAGTGGTCGTCCCGAAGCGCGCTCGCGAGCGCCAGTCGAGCCGCGCCAGGGCCGACGAGGGGAATCGCGCTCGGATCGCCGGCTCCTCCCAGTCCTCGACGAGCAGAACCGGGTGGCGCCCGAGACGGCGCAGTGTGTCTACGGCCGCGTCGAGGTCAAAGAGAAGGAGATCCCATCGCAGGACCGGACGCCTCGTGTAGTAGTGCGCGCTCGCACTCTCCTGGGACGTGACGATCACCGCGTGTTGCGGCAACACGGCATCCAGATAGCGCCCCGCGGTGCGATAGCGCGATTCGTAGCGCCACAGGTCGAACACGCTCTCCCGACGCGCGATGACGATGTTGAGCGAGCAGAGGGCGACGAGGCCAAGGACGACGACCGGCGCGCGAAGGACGAGCGGTATGCGTTCGGCGGCGGTTGCCGATACTGCGCCAACCACAACGAACGCGGCTGGAAAGGCGGGCAGTAGAAAGCGGAGGTACGACCAGTCCGGAAAGACGCCGTACGGCAGATAGCAGGCAAACACAGTCACTGCCGTGGCGACAAACAGCCGAAGCGGCTCGGCGAGTGTGAGCGACGCGCCGGACTGCCGGTGGGTGGCCACCAAGATCACCGTCGCGCCGGCGAGCGCGATCAGTGCGGCGGTCTCGCCGCGCGCGATCCGTATCGCGTAGTCGCGGACATTGGGCGCGATGTTCGCGATGTCGAAGAGTTCGGCGACGGTGCCATGACCCGACGCCAGCGGACTGCCGTACAGGCGCCACTGGACAAAGGCAAGGACGAGGAGACCGGTCGATGCAGCGATGGCGTAGGTAGCGACGACGCGTAGACGGCGTGGGGAGAGAGGTGTCCACGTGTCGTCTGGCCACGACGCAATGATCCAGGCCACTGCGGCTGCGAGCGGAAACAGGTTCGGGCGCATCGTGAGTGCAACGCTGGATGCGACTCCCGCGTACACCGCACGGCCGGAGACCGCGGCGAGGAGAGCGAGGGCCCACAACGCCGTCGCCGGCACATCGCTCATCGGCTGAACGATCTGGAACAGCCACACCGGGCTGGTGGACATGAGCGCCGCGGCAACGATGCCGGCGCGTCGGCTGTGCGTGCGCGTGGCAAGCAGGTAGGTGGCGATCACGCACACCGCGCCGAGCAGCGGCGCGACGAGGAATGGGCCGGCCTCGCCCCCCGCGAGCGACGCCAGCAGCATGACGAACGGCAACCCAGGCGGGTAGGTCGGCACGATCTCGCCCTGACGCATCCCCGGCCTGAAGCCGAGCGGCGCGAACGTCCAGGCTGCGTCAGGCCACGGAACGCGCCGCACGAGCGGTTCGTCGAACGCGAGCTCTCGTTGGCCGAGGAGTCTGGCCTCGCTCAGATAGCCGCCGGCGTCGGCGCCGGATGCGGCGTAGGTGCCGTAACTGATGCCGATGCCGGCGGTCGTGGCGGCCAGCACCACGACGATCGCGATCGCATGCGCCTCGAGGCGTCGGTAGAGAAACGCCAGTGCGTCGCGGACGCGATGTCGGCTGACGGCCGCGCCGAGTGCGAACGCGAGTGAAGCCGCAATCAGCGGCTGACCGAGGCGATGAGCGGAAAGGTGAAGCGGGCCAACATCGATGACGAAGCCACCGGTGATCGACACGACGATGGCCACACTGAGCGCGGCGAGTCCGGCGGTGACGAGGAGGCTGGCGAGCGCGGCGAGCGCCAAGTCGCGAGACTCAGGAGACGTCGTGCAACGGGAGGAGCAGCCGCGCGTTCTCTCGCTGGCGTTTCGGCGGCAGCGTCCACTCCGCCCGCATCGCCTTGTCGGCTTCCGCGCGGAAGAAGCCGTCCTTCATGCCGCCGTCGATGATGTCCCACGGCAGCACGCGATCGCGCGAACGGTCGCGGAAGATGAAGAAATCAGCATCGACGCCGGTCTCGGCGATCGCCGCACGCCAGTTGCCGCCGTTGCGCTCGGCCGCTTCGATTGCCGGCGCGACGCGGCGGTCGCCGAGCGACAGCAAGGCCTGGTACAGCGAGTGCCGCTCCGACTTGATCGTGAAATACACGTTGTCGACGCCCGCGATCAGGCTCCGCACCCGCGCAATCTTGCGCTCGATCGATCGGTCGTCCTCCATGGGAAGCCACTGGTACGCCGTGCCTGGCTTTGGCACGAGCGGGTTCACGCTGCCGACGATGCGGCCGACATGGCCGCGGCCGCGCGCGTGTTTCAGCATGATCTCGCGCAACTGCAGCGTCAGGTCCCGGATCGCGTCGAGGTCGTCGTCTGTTTCGGTGGGAATCCCGAGCATGAAGTACAGCTTCAGGTTCTCCATTCCGCTTTCGAAGATCATCTCGGCGGCGCGAAGGATCTCGTCGTTGGTGATCGTCTTGTTGACGACGCGGCGAAGGCGGTCGGAGCCGGTTTCAGGCGCGATCGTGACGGTCCGTTCGCCACTCGCGCGCAGCAGGCGCAGGATCGTCGGCGTCAGATCGTCGAGACGCAGCGAGGCCGGGCTGATGCTGTATCCCATCTCCACGAGGCGCGTCAGGATCTCCTCGATCTCCGGGTGATCGCACAGCGCGATCGAGACGAGACCGATGCGGTCGGAGTAGGGCCGCGCCCGCTCCGCCAACTGCAGAATGCGATCCTTCGGGAACGCGCGCACCGGCAGATAGTTGTAGCCCGCCCAGCAGAAGCGGCACAGGTTCGCGCAGCCTCGCACCACTTCCACGAGCAATCGCGAGCCGAACTCCGTCTCCGGCGTGAAGATCGCGGTGGCCGGCGGGTCCACCGCATCGGTCGTCTTCAGCGCCGCCTTCCGGACCACCGGTGGCGCACCGCTGTCCGCACGCGGCTCGAACGCGTCGATGGTGCCGTCATCAGCGTAGCGGACGTCATAGAACGAGGGGACGTAGAAGCCGCGCTCGGTGGCAAGCCGCCGCAGCAGATCGTCGCGATCGCTCGCGGTGCGGAACGCGCGCAACAGCGGCGGAATCAGCGCCTCGCCTTCGCCGGCCGCGATGACGTCGGCAAAGGGCGCCAGCGGCTCGGGGTTCACGAACGTCACGGCGCCGCCGATCATCACGAGTGGATCGTGGTGCGTGCGCTCGCTCGCGCGCGGCAGGAGGCCCGCCAGGCGCAGCAGCGTGATCACGTTGGTGTAGTCCCACTCGAACGACACCGAGAACGCCAGGATGTCGAAGTCGCGGACCGGCGTCTGCGACTCGAGCGTCAGTGCCGGTGCTCTCGACGCGAGCTGCGCCGCCAGCTCGCTCTTCGGCGGCAGGAACACGCGCTCGCAGACGATGTCGTCCTGCGCGTTGAACAGGGTGTAGACCGTCTGAAAACCGAGGTTCGACATCCCGACGAAGTAGGTGTTCGGAAACGCCAGCGCCACACGCATCCGTCCGCCGTGCGGCTTCGAGACGTATCCGACTTCCTTGGCCAGGAGCTCGCGGGCACGCTCGCGCTGAGGCCAGTACTGCGTCATGAAGCCTCGTGTGGTTGAGCCGGACGCGCGAGCAGCCGTGCGGGAACTGCAGCTCGTACGCCGGCGTTCCCGCATACCATGGGTCTATCTACTGTACCACCGGCGGAGAGATGCTTCGGGGCAGGCGAAGTTCAGCTGGGAAGGCGAGCGAGCGCGGACCAGTGGTGCCTCCGATTCGCCTGCGATCCGGCTGAAGGCTGCAGTCCGGCTGAAGCCGGACACTACATCATGGTTGTAGCGTCCGGCTCCGGACCAGCGTAGCGTCCGGCTTGAGCCGGACCCGAATCAGTGCGGCCGGCGTAGAAAGGCCGGGACGTCGAACGGCGTTTGCAGCTCGTTCTCCGCGGGCGCGGCTGCCGACACCGTGGTCGGTCCCGTCGGCACCGCCATCTCGATTCCAGGCCGGCGGCCGACGTTCAACGTCGCGCTATGTTCCATCGCCGGCGCCTGCAGCGGCAGATCGGGCGTGCTGGTCGTCATCCGCGGCTTGATCGATGCGGCCGCGGCCGGCGACTCCGACGGCCGATTGAGATGCTGCGTGTAGTTGGTCAGGTCGACCGGCGTCTGCGACGCCGATGCGGCCACGCCTCGGCCGGCGCTCTTTCGGTCGAAACCGGTGGCAATCACCGTGATCTTCACCTTGCCGACGAGCTGCGGATCGACCACCGCACCGAAAATGATGTTCGCGTCCTCGTGCGCCGCTTCCTGGATCACACATGACGCTTCATTCACTTCCATCAGCGAGAGGTCGGGCCCACCGGTGACGTTGATGATCACGCCGCGCGCGCCGTGCACCGAGCTGTCCTCGAGCAGCGGGCTCGAGATCGCCTTCTGCGCCGCCTGCATGGCGCGATCGGAGCCCTCGGCCATCCCCGTGCCCATCATCGCCACGCCCATGCCTGACATGATCGTCTTCACGTCGGCGAAGTCGAGGTTGATGAGACCCGGCGTCAGGATCAGATCCGAGATGCCCTGGATCGCCTGACGCAGCACGTCGTCGGCCAGCGAAAACGCGTCGGTCAACGGCGTCGTGCGATCGATGATCGACAGCAGCCGTTCGTTCGGGATCGTGATGACGGTGTCGACGCAGTCGCGCAGCGCGTCGAGCCCGGCCTCGGCCTGAATCGCGCGCTTCCGCCCCTCGAACCGGAACGGTTTCGTGACGACGGCGATCGTCAGCGCTCCGAGCTCGCTGGCGAGGCTGGCGATGACCGGGGCGGCGCCGGTGCCGGTGCCGCCGCCGAGACCAGCGGTCACGAAGATCATGTCGGCACCCGACAGCGCCTGAATGATGTTGTCGGTGTCTTCCAGGGCGGCCTGCCGGCCGATGTTCGGATCGGCGCCGGCGCCGAGCCCCTTCGTCAGCTTGCTGCCGATCTGGACCTTCATGCCCGCGGCGTTGTGGTCGAGCGCCTGGAGGTCCGTGTTCGCCACGATGAACTCGACACCGCCGAGGCCGACCTCCACCATGCGATTGACGGCGTTGCTGCCGCCGCCGCCGACGCCGACCACCTTGATCCTGGCGCCGCTACGTGATTCCGGCGCCAGCGTCAGCCGCAATGACGCGTCTCGCCCCTGACGTCCATCGGGTCCTTTCATGTGTTCCTCCGTCCGCCTGTCGCCTTCGGCTTCGGCGCGACTCGCCGCAGAGTCTCGGTGCGGCTGTCCTGAATAGCGTCCATGAACATCGCCCGCCCGCGCGGGCTCAACACGGCTCGAATTAGAAGAATTCCTTGAAAATCCCACGCAGGCGTCCCGCCACACGGCTGAACGCACCCGCGCCGACTCGTGCGGGCTCCACCACGCGATTGCGATGCGCGTAGAGCCCGATGCCAACTGGAGTGGCAAACACCGGACTGCTGATGTGATCGGTCAGGCCGCCGACGTCGGTCGGCATGCCGCGCCGGATCGGCAGATCGAAAATCTGCTCCGCGATCTCGGGCATGCCTTCGAGAATCGAGCCGCCGCCGGTGAGCACGATGCCGGAATTGAGCGACTTCTCGTAGCCGGCCCGTCGAATCTCGTCCCAGACGAGATGAAAGATCTCCTCCGCCCGCGGCTGGAGAATCTCCGAGAGAATGCGCCGCGCCATCAACCGTGGCTTGCGGCCCCCGACACTCGCCACTTCGATCGTTTCATCCTCGTCCACCATCGACGACAACGCGCACCCGGTCTTCCGCTTGATCTTCTCCGCCTCCGGCAGCGGCGTGCGCAGGCCGACGGCGATGTCGCTGGTGAAGTGATCGCCGCCAACCGCCACGACACCGGTGTGCCACAGGTTGCCGCGCTCGTAGATCGCGAGGTCGGTCGTGCCGCCGCCGATGTCCACCAGCGCGACGCCGAGCTCCTTCTCGTCCTGCGTCAGCACGGCCTCGGCCGCCGCGAGCTGGTCGATCACGGTATCGACGACCTTCACGCCGGCGCGATTCACACACGCGACGATGTTCTGCGTCGACGAGACGGATCCGGTCACGACGTGCACGTTGACCTCGAGCCGCGCACCGGTCATGCCGATAGGCGCACCGATGCCGTCCTGTTCGTCGACGACGAAATCCTGTGGCAGTACATGTAGGATCTCACGTCCTGTCGGAAGCGCCACACCTTTTGCAGCATCAATCGCACGTCGGACGTCGTCACGCGTGATCTCGCGGTTCTTTCCCGCCACCGCGATCACGCCGCGGCTGTTGAACCCCTTGATGTGCGGACCCGAGAGCGCGAGGTGCACGGTATCGATCTCGATGCCGGCCATCAGCTCGGCGTCCTCGATCGCCTCTTTGATCGAATCGACGGCCGCCTCGAGGTTGACGACCACGCCGCGCTTGATCCCACGCGACTCGGCGACACCGATGCCCACGACGTGCACACTGCCATCGTCCATGCTCTCGCAGACGACGCAGGCGACGGTCGATGTCCCGACGTCGAGTGCGACTAGATAGCGCTCTTTGCGAGCCACCACTGCTCCTTGACACGACGCGCCGGCCATTCCGCCGTGGCGTGCCGTCGGTCCGTGGGTCTTGGTGCGTTAGCCACCCGTTCTATTCCTGTTCCGCCCCTTAGGGCCAGCCCCCAACGGCCGCACGTAAACGCGTTCGCCGAATCGCAGATCGACGTAGTCGATGCTCGGCACCCGGTCGCGGAGCGCCGGCCGAAGATCGACGTACGACTGAATCCGCTCGACGAAATGGTCGTCTCCGATCCGGACCAGCGCGGTGTCACCCTTGAGAATGATCACGGCGTCGCGCGGATCGCTAACGTCGATCTGCGACAGCCGCGCCGCCAGATCGGGGCGCTGCCGCAGGTCGGCCAGGACGCGGCCGGCCAGAGACGCCCGGTTGCCGTCGACGAGCGTCTGGCCGCCGCCCGACGCGGCCAGTCCGTCGATGATCGGCAGATCGAGCTCGGCGTAGTTCGGGCCGTACTCGTCGATGATCGCGCCCTCCTGATCGAGGAGATACAGCCCGTCGCGAATCCGGCCGATTCCCATGGGCTTGCGTTCGGCGATCGCGACTGTCAGCGTGCCCGGCAGGACCCGCCGGATCTCCGCGTCGGCCACCCAGGGCGAATCGAGCAGCTTCTGCCGCCACGATTCCAGGTCGGCGGTGACCATGCTGTGCCCGCGAAGTCCGTCGAGCACGGCGAGCACCTCGCCGTGCGACATGCGCTCGTTGCCGTGCACCGTGATCTTCGACACGCGAAGCGCATCGGCCGACAGCACGAGGTGGACGAGGCGGTACGTCCCGAATGACACCACCGCCGTCATCGTGCCCATCCGCAGCAGGCTTCGCCAGGTGGGGCGCCACGACCGTCGGCGACTGGGGCTGACGCGCGCGCGCCGAAAACGCTTGTCCGATGGAGCCGATACCTTCACTGGAACATCCTTGCGATTGCTCGAGCGGGCCGCCCGTTGGTCGGCCCACCTGATCGCGGTTGAAAGGCTGTCATAGGCACCACAGATTCAGTTGAAAACATTCCACTAGTGCACGCCTCCCCGGCGTTCGAGCGCCACCACGAGCTGACGCGGCAGCGTGCCGATCGATCCGGCGCCCAAGGTGATCACCGCGTCGCCCGGACGCAGCATGGCGAGCAGTGTGGGCACCACGTCTGCGAGTGTCTTGACGAGGTGCACCGGCCGGCCGGAGCCGGCGCGAATCACCTCGGCCAGCCGCTCGATCGTCACGTCGGGAATCGGCTCCTCGCCGGCTGGGTAGATGTCGGTGAGGACGATCTCGTCAGCCTCGGCGAGCGCGGGACCGAACGCGTCGAGCAGATGCGCGGTTCTGGTATAGCGATGGGGCTGGAACGCCACCACCAGCCGACGCCCGAGCGTCGCCCGGGCGGCGGCAAGCACCGCGCGGATCTCCGTCGGATGATGGCCGTAGTCGTCGACGACGAGGACACCGCCGGTTTCGCCGTAGCGTTCGAACCGTCGCTCGGCGCCGCGGAAGCTGGCGAGCGCGTCGGCCACGCGTGCGAACTCGAGGCCGATCCGTTCGCCGACCGCGACAGCGGCCAGCGCGTTCTGCAGGTTGTGCCGACCCGGCACGGACAACTCAATCGTGCCGAGATGCACGATGCCGTCGGCCCTTCGCCGCTGCACGTCGCAGCGGCCGCCAAACGCCCCGATCTCGACATGCTCACCGCGCACGATCGCCTCCGGATTCTCGAGGCCGTAGGTGACGACATGACGCCGCACCGACGGCAGAATCGCGCCGAGATTGGCGTCGTCGATGCACGCGACCGCGGCGCCGTAGAACGGAACCTTGTTCGCGAAGTCGAGAAACGCCTGTTGCAGGTCTGCCAACGATCCGTAACTCTCCATGTGCTCGTTATCGATGTTCGTCATCACCGCGATCGACGGCCACAGCATGAGGAACGAGCGATCGCTTTCATCGGCTTCCGCCACCAAGTACTGACCACCACCGAGCCGAGCGTTGCTGCCGAACGCGCTGAGCCGCCCGCCGATCACCGCGGTCGGATCGAGCCCCGCGCGCTCGAGCACGAGGGCGATCATCGACGTCGTCGTGGTCTTGCCGTGCGAGCCGGCGACCGCGATCGAAAAGCGCAGCCGCATCAGCTCGGCCAGCATCTCGGCGCGGGGGATCACCGGAATCCCGCGGCGACGCGCCTCGACGACCTCAGGGTTCGCCGGCCTCACTGCCGACGAGAACACCACCACGTCGGCATCGCCGATGTTGGCCGCCGCGTGGCCCTCGAAGATCACGACGCCGAACACCTGCTCCAATCGCGCGGTCACGTCCGACCGCTTCGCATCCGAGCCGCTCACCACGTAGCCGAGATTGGCGAGCAGTTCCGCAATCCCGCTCATGCCGATTCCGCCGATACCGACGAAATGCACTCGGCGGGTCTGGCCCAGCATCATGGCCACGTCGTGTCGCTCACTTCGCGAGCTCGAGCACCTTGTCGACGATCACTCGTGCCGCATCGGGCCGCGCCATCTGTGCCGCCGCATCGCTCATGCGGCGCCGCTCACGTGCATCACCGGCGAGCGACAGAATCGCCTCGGCGATCCGCTCGCCCGTTAAATCGCGCTGCTCGATCATCCGCGCCGCCCCGCGTACCACCAGTGCTTCCGCGTTCTTCCGCTGGTGGTCGTCGGTCGCCGCCGGAAACGGAATCAGAATCGACGGCCGCCGCGCCGCCGTGAGCTCCGCGAGCGTCGTCGCCCCCGATCGGCAGACCACCAGGTCTGCCGATTTCATCTCACGGTCCATCGTGAACAGGAACGGCTCCACCCGGGCTTCCAGCCCGGCCCGCCGGTACCCGTCACGGACGATTTCCAGATCGCGTTCCCCTGTCTGGTGCGTGATTGCCAGACGAGGTGTGGCGGCAGCCAGCCGCGGCGCTGCCTCCACCATGGCCACGTTGATCGCGTGCGCGCCCTGAGAGCCGCCAAAGACTAGAACTCGCGCCGCCCCTGGCGGCGTATCGTCAGTGCCATAGGTCTCCCCAAAGAACTCCGGCCGCACCGGATTGCCCGAGACGAATGCCTTGCTGCCGAAGAACGCCCGGCTCGCGTCGTAGGTGACCGCGGCCGCGCTCACCAGGCGTGCGAGCAGCCGATTGGTCAACCCCGGCATCGCGTTCTGTTCCATCAGCAGCGTGGGCACCCCACGAACGGCGGCCAGCGCCACCACTGGCCCCGAGCTGTAGCCACCGACGCCGATCACCACCTGCGGGCGATGACGGCCAATCACGCGCCAGGCATCGACTGCGCTCAAGGGGAGCAGCGACAACCCGCGCGCGAGCGACGCGAGCGACTTGCCCTTCAACCCGGCGCTGCGAATCAGCTCCAGCGCAAAGCCCTCCCGCGGAATCACTCGCGCCTCGATGCCGGCAGACGTGCCGACGAAGATCACCTTCGCGTCGGCCGCGCGTGCAACCAGCGCGCGCGCCACCGCGATTCCGGGATACAGGTGTCCCCCTGTTCCGCCACCTGCGATGAGCACGGTCGGGCTCACGGGCGATCACCGCAACCAGCCCACCGCTCTGCCGTTGATATCCGTGCAGAGCATTCGGTTGGTTGCCTGTATCTTCTGGCGCGCTTCGCGCGCCTTGGACCGCCGTGCGGATCACAACGAGTCCAGAATCCGCGGAACGAGCCGCCTGGCGGTCCCGGCATGACACCTCAGGTCCCCGGCGCTTCGTGCTGAGAGATGTTCAACAGCACGCCCATGCCGAGCAGATTGATCAACAGCGACGATCCGCCGGCGCTCACGAGCGGCAGCGGAATGCCCTTGGTCGGCAGCAGGCCGAGGACAACGCTGATGTTGACCAGCGCCTGCACCGCGATCATCGCGGTGATGCCCAGCGCCACGAACGACCCGAACGAGTCTTCCGCGTGCAGGGCGATCCGCGCGCCGCGCCATGCAATCACGCAGAAGCAGATCAAGACGGCGGTTGCGCCGATCAGACCGAGCTCCTCGCTGATGACGGCGTAGATGAAATCGGAGTGCGGCTCCGGCAGGTAGAACAGTTTCTGTACGCCGCCCATCAGTCCCTTGCCGAACACATGTCCGGTGCCGACCGCGATCGTCGACTGGATCACATGGAATCCGTCGCCCAGGGGGTCCGCCCAGGGATCGAGGAACGCGAAGAAGCGGCGACGCCGGTACGGCGCGCTGAAGAGCACCATGGCGAGCACTGGCAGCGTGATCACCGCGGTGCCGATCAGATACCGGTATTTCAGTCCGGCCGCGAACACCATCAGACCGATGATGAGCAGCAGCGAGATGGCCGTGCCGTAGTCGGGCTCGAACACGATGAGTGTGAACATCATGCCGACGACGATCGCGATCGGCAGGAGCGAGTACTGCACTTCGTCGATGCGATGCATCCGCCGCTCGAGCATCAAAGCGGTGAAGAACACGGCCGCGACCTTGGCCAGCTCCGACGGCTGAATGCCAAGACCACCGAGATTGAACCAGCGTCGCGCGCCGTTGACCGGGGGAGAGAAGAACACCGCCAGCAGCAACAACGCCACCAGCCCGATCGCTCCCCACACGAACGTGTCGTTGCGGTACGTCCGGTAGTCGATCCGCATGGCGATGGCGAGCACCGCCAGGCCGAGGATTCCCCACATCGCCTGCTTGGTCAGGAACAGGTACGGCTGGTCGAAACGCTCGAGCGCCACGACTGCCGACGCGCTGTAGACCATCACGACGCTCAGGCAGACCAGCAGCAGCGTGGTCGTGAAGAGCACCCGGTCGGATTTGAGCTTTCTGGCCATTTCAGTTCACCTGCTTACCCATAAAGGCACGCCACGTAACCGCCGAAAACGTCCTTGCCTGAACTTTTGACCCCCATGGATCAGCTTCGCGTTCGGATCGATTAAGATCGCGATCCCTGTCCGCCGTAGCTTTGAGCGAAGGCGGACCGCTGAGCGGTCAGCAGCCGTCAGTGAACACGTGGGATGGGACACCCACCTCGCACACCGGGGTAGTGTGCGTTCCCAGCGGTAGGCTCCTACCCGCGCCGGCCCACTGACGACTGCTCACCGCTCGTGCGGTTCCTTCCGTAACGCCTCGACCTCCTCTTTGAATGCACGCCCCCGTTCTGCGTAGTCGCTGAACCAATCGAAGCTCGCACACGCCGGCGCCAGCAGCACCACGCCATCCGGCGCCGCCATCTCGAAGCCGCGCTGCACCGCCTCGCGCATCGAGGAGGCAGTGACGATCGGCACGACGCCCTGCAAGGCGTCCTGCACGAGCGGTGCGGCCTCGCCGATGGCGACGACACCGCGACCGCGCGCCGCCAACGGCTCGCGCAGCTCCCGCAGGTTGCCGCCCTTGAACCGGCCGCCGATCAGTGCCACCACTCCCGCATCGAAGCTCTCGATCGATCGCCGGGCCGCTGCCACGTTGGTGGCCTTCGAGTCGTTCACGAAGCTGACGCCGCGCAGCGCGCCGGCAGGCTCCATCACGTGCTCGAGGCCGCGGAATCCGCGAAGCGCCTCGGTCATCGCACGCGGGCTCACGCCGGCGACGTCGGCCACGGCGGCCGCCGCGACCACATTGCCCAGCATGTGCGCGCCCGTCAGCTCGACCGCCGATACTGGAACGAGCCTCGACACCTCGGTCGCCGTTCGACGCACGATCCACGCGCCGTCGACGACATAGCCCTGCTCGATCCGTCCCGACGGCGCGAACGCGACGCGCAGCGCCTCGATCCCCTCACTGCGCTCCATCACCACCGGGTCATCGGCGTTCACCACGGCAACGTCGTCGGCGTGCTGATTCGCGAAGATGCGCGCCTTGGCCGCGGCGTAGTCGTCGACGGTCGGATGCCGGTCGAGATGGTCGTCGGCGAAATTGAGCCACAGCGCGATCCACGGACGGAACGTCGTCGTGGTCTCGAGCTGAAAGCTGCTCACCTCGACGACGTGGATCGTCTCCGGCGTCGATGCGTCCACCTGCGCGCTGAGCGGCACGCCGATGTTGCCGCCGACCAGCGCGTGTCGTCCGTCCGCCTGCACCATCCGTCCGATCACGGTTGTCGTCGTCGACTTCCCCTTCGTTCCGGTAATCGCGATGATCCGTCCCTGCACCCATCGCGAGGCGAGCTCCACCTCACCAATCACATCGACGCCGCGACGCCGTGCCGGCTCGAACAACGGCTGATCCGTCACCACTCCCGGGCTCGTCACGATCAGATCCGCGCGCTCGATCGTCGCGGCCGTGTGTCCACCGAGCTCGAGCTCGATGCCCGCGGCGCGCAGACGCTCGGCCTCCTTCAGCGTCGGGCGCGCTTCCGTCAGCACGACGCTCGCTCCCCGGCGAACGAGCAGCTCCGCCGCGGCGACGCCGCTGCGAGCGGCACCGACCACCACAACGCGGCGCCCTTCGACGGTGAATGGTGTTGCCGCCACGCCATCACCGCAGCTTCAGCGTTGTCAGACTGAACAACGCGAAAATGATCGCGGCGATCAGAAACCGCGTGATGACCTTCGGCTCGCTCCAGCCGATCAGCTCGAAGTGATGATGCAGCGGCGCCATCTTGAAGACGCGCTTGCCCGTCAGCTTGAAGGAGGCAACCTGGATGATCACCGACAGACCTTCGAGCACGAAGATGCCGCCGACGATCGGCAGCAGCAGCTCCTGCTTGATCAGGATGGCCACCGTGCCCAGCGCGCCGCCGAGTGCGAGCGACCCGACATCGCCCATGAAGATCTCGGCCGGGTAGCAGTTGTACCAAAGGAAGCCGAGACTCGCGCCGACGAGCGCCCCGCAGAAGATCGTCAGCTCGCCTGCGGGCGGAAAGCGCACCAGCAGCAGATAGTCGGCGAGCACGGCGTGACCGGTGACGTATGCCAGCGCCGTGAACGCCGCGGCCGCGACGGCAAATGTGCTGATCGCCAGGCCGTCCAGGCCGTCCGTCATGTTGACGCCGTTGCTGGCGAACACGAGGACCAGAACGGCAAAGGCGACGTAGAAGTAGCCGAGGTCGGGAATCAGATTCTTGAAGAAGGGGAAGATCACCCGAGTGTTGTAGAGCGGGCTCGGCAGCTCCGACAGCCACAGCACCGCGACGCCAACGCCCAGCGCGACGATGATCTGCCCGAGCATCTTGTAGCGCGGGATCAAGCCGTGGTGCGACCGTCGCGTGATCTTGAGGTAGTCGTCGAGGAAGCCGACGATCGCAAACCCGACGGTCGCCAGCACCGCGATCCAGACGTACGGATTCGAGAGATCCGCCCACAGCAGCGTCGGCACGACCGCGGCCGTGACGATGAGCAGGCCGCCCATCGTTGGCGTGCCTGCTTTCGCACGATGCGATTGCGGTCCTTCCTGACGGATGATCTGGCCGACCTGGAAATCGCGCAGCTTCTTGATCAGCCATGGTCCGAACAGCATGCTGATCGCAAACGCGGTAATGCTGGCCGCAGCCGTCCGGAACGTGATGTAGCGCGTCACGTTGAGCGCGCCCAAGAACGACGCGGCTCCGGCCAGGCGCGGCAGGAGGTAGAACAGCATCAGCCACGCTCCGCGATGCGATCCGCGACAATGTCGGTCCTCGTGCCACGCGATCCTTTGACGAGCACCAGATCGCCCGGGTGAATGGTGTCCGCGACCGCGGCCGCCGCCGCATCGCTCTTCTCGAAGTAGTGCACCGACGCGGCCGGAATACCCGCGGCGACCGCGGCGGCGGCGAGCGCCCGTGCCGGCGCGCCGCCGATGGCAAACAGCAGCTGGACACCGGCCGCGGCCGCCGCGCGGCCGCTCGCCTCGTGCAGCGTTTGCGCGTGATCGCCGAGCTCCAGCATCTCGCCGAGCACGGCGACTTTGCGCGCCGCGTCTTTCTCCTCTGTGAGCACCTCGAGGGCGCGGCGAAGCGCCGACGGGCTCGAGTTGTACGAGTCGTCGATCAGCGTGACGCCGTCGCGAAGACGCTTGACCGCACCGCGGCGATCGGCCGGCCGCAGGCGCGACGCCACGGCGGCGATCTCGTCGAGCGGGACGCTGTGATCGACCGCCACCGCCGTGGCCGCCAGCACGTTGGCGAGGTTGCCGCGTCCGAGCAGCGGCGTATCGATCGTCCGCGCCCCGACCGGCGTCGTCACCTGGGCGCGCATGCCGGCGACGCCGCGGTCTTCGATGTGCTGCGCGCGGACGGTCGCCGACTCCGCGGTACCGAACGTCAGCGTTCGACCCGAGAACCCGCTGGCGCGGCTCATGACGCGCGGATCGTCGGCGTTGCACACCAGCACAGTGTCCGGAGTGGCACGCTCGAGGATCTCGGCTTTCGCATCCGCGATCGCATCGGGGGACGCAAAGAAGCCGAGATGCGCGTCGCCGACGTTGGTCCACACCCGGACGTCGGGCTCCGCGATCGCGACGAGCGTACTGATCTCCCCCGCGTGGTTCATCCCCAATTCCATGACGGCCACATCCGGCCTGGTGCGCAGCTGCATCAGGGAGAGCGGCAGTCCGATGTGGTTGTTCAGGTTCCCCTTGTTCTTCACCACGCGACCGCGGGTGGCGAGCATCTCCGCGATCGCTTCCTTCGTCGTCGTCTTGCCGGCGCTGCCGGTGATCGCCACCACCCGCGTCGCCGCCGCCCGTCTCACCGCATGGGCCAGCGACTGCAGCGCCTTCAGCGTGTCGCCGACTTCGATCGCGCCGGCCGGTCCGAGCGCCCCGGTCCTTCCCTTTTCCACCAGCACGCCCGCGGCACCGCGCGAGATCACGTCCTCGACGAACGCATGCCCATCGAACCTGGGTCCTCGAAGGGCAATGAACAAATCACCTGCGGTGACGCTCCGGCTGTCGGTCACCACCTGGCCAACCAGCCGTTCAGGGTCGCCCGACCGCAGCGTGCCTGCGGCTGCCTGCGCGACCCACGCGAGCGTCAGGGCCAGCTCGTTCACCCGGCCCCCGACTTCAACCGACGCGCGTCGAGTGCGTCGTGCGCCACCTCGATGTCGTCGAACGCCAACGTCTGTCCGCCGATCTCCTGATACTTCTCGTGTCCCTTGCCGGCGATGAGGACGATGTCGTCCGCCTCGGCCATCTGGACGGCGCGAACGATCGCGTTCTTGCGATCGACTTCCGTCAGCACCTCCGCACCGCCCTGCCGTGTTTCCGGATCGGCACCACGCTTGACTTCCTCGATGATCCGGACCGGATCCTCGCTGCGCGGGT